>Ga0335081_10017351_pt1 | contig 11653 bp, 9 predicted proteins | sample Lox_Sample_35_FD_206713 | JGI IMG/M metagenome (GOLD analysis project Ga0335081, IMG submission 206713) | Soil microbial communities from Loxahatchee National Wildlife Refuge, Florida, United States - Lox_Sample_3.5 | ecosystem: Environmental > Terrestrial > Soil > Wetlands | place: USA: Florida... | reverse complement strand
GCCCTGCGCTCGAGCGCCGACCGCCTGTGGTTCGTCACCGTGATGAGCTTTTCTTCGAGTCTCGCCGCCCTGCCGCTGGTGGTGATGCTGCCACCGCCCCTGAAGGAGAGCTGGGGGTATCTCGGCGTCTCGGCGCTGCTGCAGGTCATCTACAGCTTCCTGCTCGCCTATGCCTACGCCCTCGGCGAGCTCGGGCTGGTATACCCCATCGTGAGGGGGACCGTGCCGCTGCTGGTAACGGTCGGCGGCTTCCTGCTCGCGGGCCAGCGCCTCGGCGGCCTGGCGCTGCTCGGCATCGTGCTCATCTCCCTTGCGATCGTCAGCCAGGCATTCGGCAGCGCGCGCACCGAGCGCAAGGCCGTCACGCACGCGATCGTGACGGCGCTCTTCGTGGCCGGCTATGTGATCGCCGACGCGCTCGGCGTGCGGCGCGCGGGCAACCCCCAGTCCTATGCGGCCTGGATCTGGGTGATCTATGGAGCGCTGATGCCTGCGGGCTTCGTGCTGCTGCGCGGCCCGATCGCGCCGCGGCCTGTGGCCGGGTCCGGCGAGACCTGGAAGGCGGCCGCCGCGGGTCTGCTCTCCTTCGGCAGCTACGGCGCCGTCATTGCGGCACTCGCCTTAGGAAACGTCGGCGCCATCTCGGCGCTGCGCGAGACCAGCATCGTGTTCTCCGCTCTGATCGGCCGGCTCTTCCTCGGCGAGACCCTGAGCCTGCGCCGCGCGCTGGTGTGTCTGACGGTCACCGCTGGGGCGGTGCTGATCGGCTACGCACGCTGAGGACCGGTTCGCTAAGATACCTTCACCACATCCCGGAGACATTCATGGCAGCCAGGGCCAAATCGAAGGCGAAGTCCGTCAAGGCGAACAAGCGCGCGGGCAAGGGCAGCGGCGCCGGGCGCGGCCTCCTGGAGCGCCTCAAGGAGGGCGCGGTGATCTGCGCCGAGGGTTATGTGTTCGAGCTCGAGCGGCGCGGCTACCTGCAAGCCGGGGCCTTCGTGCCCGAGGTCCTGTTCGAGCATCCGGAGGTGGTCGAGCAGCTGCACCGGGATTTCGTGCACGCAGGATCGGATGTGACGCAGGCGCTCACCTACTACGTGCACCGCGAGAAGCTGCGCCTGATCGGCCGCGAGAAGGATCTGGCGCCGATGAACCGCGCGGCGCTCAGGATCGCGAAGCAGGTCGCACGCGAGACCGGCACGCTGTTCGCCGGGGACATCTGCAATACCAACATCTACGATCCCAACGACCCGAAGGCGATCAGGGAGGTCGAGAGGATCTTCGAGGAGCAGGTCGGCTGGGCGGTCGAGGCGGGTGTCGATTATTTTGTCGCCGAGACCCTGGCGTGGGTGGGAGAGGCGGAGCTCGCCCTCAAGGCCATCAAGCGGCAGTCGAAAGTGCCGACGGTCGTCACCTTCGCGATGCACCAGGAGGCAATCCTGCGCGACGGCCTCACGCCCGCGGAAGCCTGCCGGCGCATGGAGCAGGCGGGCGCGGACGTAGTCGGGCTCAACTGTCACCGGGGACCGGCGACCATGATGCCGATGATCCGCGACATCCGGCAGGCGGTGAAGTGTCACGTGGCGGCGTTGCCGGTGCCTTACCGCACCACGCCGCAGCAGCCTTCGTTCATGTCGCTCACCGACCCGTGCTGCAACAACCAGCGCGCCTTCCCCGTGGGACTCGATCCCTTCATGGCGACGCGCGCGGAGATCTTCGCTTTCGGACGCGAGGCGTATGCGCTCGGCGTGCGCTATCTCGGCGTTTGCTGCGGCGCCGGGCCGCATCACATCCGTGCGCTGGCCGAGGCCCTCGGGCGCCACCCGCCGGCGAGCCGTTACACCGTCGACATGTCCAAGCACTCGTTCTTCGGCACCGACAAGCTGATCCGCAAGATCCAGACGGACTATCGCGACAAGGCCTGAAGACCGAAGGCGGTGAAGTACTCGGCCCTGGCGCTGCTGCGCGGCGCGCTGACCTCACAGCGCCATTGGCAGCCAGCCTGGGCTTCGCCCGAGCCCAAGGCCGCTTACGATGTGGTGATCGTCGGCGGGGGAGGGCACGGCCTCGCCGCCGCGTACTATCTGGCGAAGAACCACCGCATCACACGCGTCGCGGTGATCGAGCGCGGCTGGCTCGGCGGGGGCAACACCGGGCGCAACACCACGGTAGTGCGCTCGAACTACCTGTTCCCCGAGAGCGCGCGGCTCTATGACTTCTCGCTGAGGCTCTATGAGGGGCTCTCGGGCGAGCTCAACTTCAACATCATGTTGAGCCAGCGGGGCCAGGTGACGCTCGCGCACAGCCGCCACGACCTCGAGTCGATGTCGCGCTGGGTCAACACGCTCCACATGCACGGCATCGACGCCGAGCTCCTCGGACGCGAGCAGGTTGCAGCGCTTGCGCCGGCGCTCGACCTGTCGCCCACGGCGCGCGTTCCGGTGTTGGGGGGATTCCTGCAGCCGCGCGGCGGTACGGCACGCCATGACGCGGTCGCCTGGGGCTACGCGCGAGCGGCGTCCGCGCTCGGTGTCGACATCATCCAGCAGTGCGAGGTTACGGGCTTCGTGCGCGGCGCCGCGGGCCGTGTCACCGCTGTTGAGACCACGCACGGCCGCATCGGCGCCGAGCGCGTCGCGATCGCGGCTGCGGGGCACAGCTCGGTGCTGGCCGCACTCGCCGGTTTCCGGCTGCCGCTGACGAGCTACGCGCTCCAGGCAATGGTGACCGAGCCCTTGAAGCCGCGGCTCGACACCGTCGTGATCTCGCCCGGCACCGGCGTCTACGTGAGCCAGTCGGACAAGGGCGAGATGGTGATCGGCGGCAGCCTCGATCTGTTCCCCTCGTACGCCCAGCGCGGCAGCTTCGCCGTGATGCAGAGCGTACTGGCCGGAACGCTGGCGATGTTCCCCTCCTTCAGCCGCCTGCGGGTGATGCGCCAGTGGGCCGGCATCGTCGACGTGGTGCACGACTCGAGCCCCATCATCGGGCCGACGCCGGTCCCGGGGCTCTTCATCAACTGCGGCTGGGGCACCGGCGGCTTCAAGGCCATCCCGGCCGGCGGCTGGACGCTGGCGCACGTGCTCGCTACGGGCAGGAATCACGAGCTGGCAGAGCCATTTCAGCTCGAGCGCTTCGTGAGCGGGCGCTTCATCGACGAGGCGGCAGCGGCGGGGATCGCCCATTGATGCTGCTCAGCTGTCCCTGGTGCGGGTCCCGCGACGAGTCGGAGTTCGTCTGCGGTGGCACCACGCACATCGCGCGCCCCGCGCTCGGAGCGAGTGATGCGGAGTGGGGCGAGTATCTCTTCTTCCGCGATAACCCCAAGGGGGTGCATCGCGAGCGCTGGCGCCACGCGTACGGCTGCGGGCAGTGGTTCAACGTTGCGCGCCACACGGTCACGCACGAGGTCGTGGCGGTGTACGCCATGGGCGAGGCCCCGCCGTGAGCGGCTTTCGTCTGGCGGGGCCGGCCGGCCTGTGGATCGAGCGCGCCCGCCCGGTGACGTTCACTTTCAACGGGCGGCGCCTGACCGGCTACCGCGGCGATACGCTCGCCTCGGCGCTGCTCGCCAACGGTGTGCGCATCATCGGCCGAAGCTTCAAGCTCCATCGGCCGCGCGGCATCTGGTCCTGCGGGCTCGAGGAGCCGAGCAGTCTCGTCGACGTGGGTGCGGGCGCGCGCTGCACCCCGAACGTGCGCGCGACGATGCTGCCGATCACGGAGGGCCTCAGCGCCCGGAGCGTCAATTGCTGGCCAGGCGTCGGATTCGACGTGGCTGCGCTCACCGGCGCCTTCGCACCGCTGCTGCGCGCCGGCTTCTACTACAAGACATTCAAGTGGCCGAGCTGGCACTGGTTCGAGCCGGCGATCCGCCGCATGGCGGGCATGGGCCGCGCGCCGCTCGAGGCGGATGCGGACACCTACGAGGAAACCGCCGCGAGCGCCGACGTGCTCATCGTCGGCGGCGGGATCACGGGGCTCACGGCGGCGCTGGCCGCCGCTCGCGCCGGCGCCGCGACCATGCTGGTGGCGGGCGGCGCGCGGCTCGGTGGCGGGCTCGCCTGGCGCGACAATCCCGAGGTGCGCGAGCTCGCCTCCGCGGCGGCCGCGGCGGGCGTACGCATCCTCACGCGCACGATCGCTTTCGGGATCTACGATCACAACCTGGTGTGCGCCTGCGAGACGCTGTTGGCGGACGCTGCGGCGGAGGTCCCGAAGGAGCGGCCGCGCGAGCGGCTGTGGAAGATCCGCGCACGCGCGGTGATCGCCGCGGCGGGCGCGTTCGAGCGGCCGCTGGTGTTCCCGGACAACGATCGTCCGGGTGTCATGCTGGCCGGCGCCGCCGAGAAGTACGCCCGCGCCTTCGGTGTCGCCTGCGGCCGGCGCGCGGTGATCGCCGCCGCGAGCGACAACGCCTATGCGATCGCCGCCGGTCTGCGCTCGGCCGGGGTGGAGATTGCGGCGCTCCTCGACGTACGGGGGGCATCTGCGGCGAGCGAGGCGGCGCGTGACTTTCCTGTCGTGACGGCGGCGCGGGTCGCATCGGTGGCGGGCGCGCGCGGCGTGCGCGGCTGCAGGATTGCGCTTGCGCACGGCGGGCGCGATCTCGCGCTCGACTGCGATCTCATCCTCAACTCGGGCGGCTACGCACCGGCGGTCCACCTCCACTCGCAGGCCGGCGGGAAGCTCCGCTGGCTCGAGGAGGAGGCGATGTTCGTGCCCGATGGCGGCCCTCCGGGCGTGGCGAGCGTGGGCGCCTGCGCGGGAGCCTTTGCGCGTGCCCCGGCGGTGGGCCACGCCGCCGAGGTCGGCGAGGCGCTCGCGCGTGGCCGCGCGGCGCCGCCGGCGCCCGTGGGGGGCGTTGGCAAGGTGGCGGCCGACGCGTGCTCGCAGCTGCTCTCGCGCGCGCGTTTGCGCGGCAAGTGCTTCATCGACCTGCAGAACGATGTGTCGGTGGACGACGTGGCGCTTGCGGCCCGCGAGAACTACCGCTCGGTCGAGCACCTGAAGCGCTACACCACGACCGGCATGGGAACCGACCAGGGCAAGACGAGCAACGTCAATGCGCTCGCGCTCCTCGGAGCGCTCACCGGCCGCGCGGCCCCCGAGGTGGGCACGACGCGCTTTCGCCCGCCGTTCGCGCCCGTGACGCTCGGGGCGATCGTGGGCTGCCGGGTGGGCGCGCTCTACCGGCCGCTCAGGCACCTGCCGGCGGAGGCCTGGCACGTGGCACACGGGGCGCTGCTCGAGAACTTCGGCGACTGGTGCCGCCCCGCGGCCTATCCGCAGCCTGGCGAATCGCTCGAGGCGGCCGCGCAGCGCGAGGCACGCGCGGTGCGCACGGGCGCGGGGCTCCTCGACGGCTCGCCGCTCGGCAAGCTCGAGGTCTTCGGCCCGGACGCGGCGCGCTTTCTCGACCTCATGTACGTCGGCACGATGTCGACGCTCGCGACCGGCCAGGCCCGCTACGGCGTGCTGCTCGACGAGAACGGCACGCTGGTCGACGACGGCATCGTCGCGCGGCTCGGGCCCGAGCACTTCTGGGTCAACACGACGAGCGCGGGGGCGGAGCGTACCGCGGCGGCCTTCGAAGAGTGGCTGCAGTGCGAGTTCACGGAACTTGAGGTGCTGGTGACACCTGTGACCTCGCGTTGGGCCAACGTCACGGTCGCAGGCCCGCGCGCCTGGGAATGGCTGGCGCGCGCCGGCTTCGATGCGGCGCTCGCGCCGGCGGCGATGAGGCACATGACACTGCGCGCGAGCGCGCTCGGACGCAGCCCGCTGCGGGTGCTGCGGGCGAGCTTCAGCGGCGAGCTCGGCTACGAGGTGAATCTTCCTTCCGATGAGGCCGCCGGCGTCCTCGAGCGCTTATGGTCGCAGGCGGGCGCGGTCGGCGGAGTGCTCTACGGCATCGAGGCGCTGCAGGTGCTGCGCGTGGAGAAGGGCTTCATTCACATCGGGACCGACACCGACGGCACGACGCTGCCCGGGGATGTGGGCCTCGCGCGCGGCATCGAGCGCAAGGCGGCGAATTTCGTCGGACGCCGCTCGCTGACGCGCCCCGCGGCCGCCGATCCGGCGCGGCAGCAGCTCGTCGGGCTGACGCCCGTCGATGGACGCACGCTGCTGCCGGTTGGCGCCCAGATTGCCCCTCATGCCGCGCCGGCTCCGACCGAGGGCCGGATCACTTCGAGCTTCATGAGCCCCGAGCTCGGCCATCCGGTGGCCCTCGGCCTGCTCGCGCGCGGCAGGGAGCGCCTCGGCGAGCAGCTGCGCGTGTATCACCTGGGCGTCGAGATTGCGGCGCGCGTCGTGGCGCTTCCCTTCGTCGATCCCAAGGGAGCGCGCGTCCATGGTTGAGGCCGTGCCGCTCCATGCGGCGACTTTGCGCTACTTCTCGCCCGCCGGACCCTTCGCCGCGGCCGTGGCTGCGGCTACTGGAATGCCAGTGCCCACACCGCTCACAGCCACCCTGTCGCAGCACCTGGTGCTCGCCTGGCTTCGGCCGACGGAGACGCTGGCTTTGAGCGAGGAGGGCGCGCCCATTGCCGAGCTCAGGGAGCGGCTCGCGCAGGCGGCAGGCGGTTACGTCGTGGACCTGACCGGGGGGCTCAAGGCATTCAGGGTGCGTGGCGCGCGGGGGCCGGAGCTTCTCTGCCGGCTGGGCAGCGCTGCGCTGGCGCTGCGCGTCGGCGAGGCCCGGCGCGGCCGCTTCGCGGATGTGCCGGTGCTGGTCGTGTGTGTGCGCGTCGAAGAGACGCTGCTGGTTGTGGACCGCGCCTACGCGGAGCACCTGAGAGGCTGGATCGAGGCGACGGTCGCGCCGAATGGACGTGATGCGGTCCCGAAACTGGAATAGTCCGTCAATTGTTAGAAAACCGTCTAAGTGAGGTCCCTTGAGCCTCTATAGAGGGGCTCAAGCAAGCCCAAATAGATGATTTTCTAACATTCCGGCTGGATATTGAAATTCGAGACCCTCATGCGTGCTCGAGTCGCAAATTGCCGGCCGCTGGCGCGAGGGTTTGTTCTCAGCGAGTATGAGTGCTCAAAAAAAGGGTGCGCCCATGGACAAGAAAGCAATCGACCGGCGCTGGCTGCCGCTCAATGCCCTGCGCGCCTTCGAAGGCGTGGCCAAGCACGGCAGCTTCACCGCGGCAGCCAATGCGCTCCTGATCTCTCAGAGCGCCCTGTCGCGCCACGTGATCGCGCTGGAACGCCTCACTGGGGTGCAGCTCTTCGAGCGGCGACCGCACGCGCTCACCCTCACCAAGGCGGGCCAGCACCTGCTGCCGGCGGTCGTCAAATCCTTCGACCGGCTCGAGTACGCGCTCGATGACATCCGCAACGAGGGTGCCCCGACCCAGCGCGCCCTGCGCGTGCAGATGCCGCCGAGCTTCGCGGTGCAGCTCGCCGTCCCCATCCTGCGCGACTTCCGCCGCGCCTGCGCCGACGTCGACATCGATCTCATCAGTCCCTATGGCGTGGGTCCGCCGTTGGGTGACGTCGACGTCGCGGTCATCTACTCGAAGCCCACGGTCAGCGATCTCGTGACCGACCTCCTGTGGTCAGTGCGCCAGTCGGTCGTCTGCCATCCCAATATCGCGGCCGCGAACCGCGGCAAGGACCTTGCGGCCTTCATCGAGGCGAACGAGCTGATCCATGTCAGGATCGCCGACACACCGCGGCATCATTTCTGGACGGAGTTCACGCGGCAGAACGGTCTCGCCGGCGTCGATGTCGAGAGGGGCATGGTGTTCGACACGGCGGTGCTCGCGGCCCAATACGCGCTCGGCGGGCAGGGAATCGCGGTGCTCGACACCAATCTGTTCGCCGATGAGCTGCGGGCCGGGAGCCTGGTGAGCCCCTTCAACGCCACGCTCGACGACGGCTACGGCTATTACCTGATCACCCATCCTGAGGGACTGGCGGATACGGCGATCGCCCTGTTCCGCTCCTGGCTGATCGAGCGCTTCGGTCCCGCCGGGGCCGCCGCGGCCCCGGCGGTGCAATTGGTGGTGTCAAACGAATGAGAAACGACGCACGGGTGGTGGTGATCGGCGGCGGAGTGGTCGGCGTGAGCGTGCTCTACCACCTGACGAAGGCGGGGTGGAAGGACGTGCTGCTGATCGAGCGCGGCGAGCTCACCTGCGGCTCGACCTGGCACGCGGCCGGCGGCATGCATACCATCAACGGCGATCCCAACGTCGCCAGGCTGCAGCAGTACACCATCAACCTGTATAAGGAGATCGAGCAGATCTCCGGGCAGTCCTGCGGCATACACGTCACCGGCGGCATCATGCTGGCCGGCACACGCGCGCGGCTCGACTGGCTGAAGATGGCCAAGGCGCGCGGCCGCTATCTCGGCATGGAGCTCGAGATCATTTCGGTCGACGAGGCCGCGCGGATCTTCCCGCTCATGAACAAGGAGCACTTCGTCGGCGCGCTCTACGACCCGATCGAAGGACACGTCGATCCCTACGGCGTGACGCATGCCTACGCCAGGGCGGCACAGATCGGCGGCGCGCAGGTGGTGCGCCACACGCGCGTCACGGACCTCAAGCCGCGCGCCGACGGCAGCTGGGACGTGATCACGGATCACGGCAATGTGCACGCCGAGCACGTGGTGAACGCCGGCGGGTTGTGGGCGCGCGAGGTCGGCCGCATGGTCGGGCTCGAGCTGCCGATTCTTGCCATGGAGCACCAGTACCTCATCACCGAGGACATTCCGGCGCTCAAAGGACAGAAGGAGCAGCTGCATTGCATCGACTTCGAGGGCGAGATCTACACGCGCCAGGAGCGCGGCGGCATGCTGCTCGGCACCTACGAGCGCGCCGGCGTGCCGTGGTCGCCGCGCGCGACGCCGTGGGATTTCACCCAGAGCCTGCTGCCGAATGACCTGGAGCGCATAGCACCGAGCCTCGAAGTTGGCTTCGAGCATTTCCCGGCGCTCGGTGAGGCCGGCATCCGCAAGGTCGTCAACGGCCCCTTCACCTTCGCTCCGGACGGCAATCCCCTGGTTGGCCCCATCCGGGGCTTGAGGAACTTCTGGGTCGCCTGCGGCGTGATGGCCGGTTTCAGCCAGGGCGGCGGGGTGGGACTCGCGCTGTCGCACTGGATGGTGGACGGCGACCCGGGCGCGGACATCTGGGGGATGGACGTCGCGCGTTATGGCGACTGGGCGACGCTCGCCTACACCAACGCCAAGGTCCGCGAGAACTACTCGCGGCGCTTCCGCATCCGCTTCCCCAACGAGGAGCTGACGGCGGCGCGGCCGTTGTGCACCACACCGATCTACGAGCGGCTGCAGGCGAGGCACGCCGTGTTCGGCGACTACTGCGGACTCGAGCACGCGCTGTGGTTCGCGCCGAGCGCTGCGGAGGCCACCGAGCTCATCACCTTTCACCGCTCGAACGCGCACGCCCACGTCGCCGCGGAGTGCGGCGCGGTGCGCGATTCAGTCGGACTGCTCGAGATCTCCAACTACGGGAAATTCGACGTGACCGGAGCGGGTGCCGAGGAGTGGCTGTCGCACGTGATGGCGAATCGCGTGCCGAAGGTCGGCCGCATTGCGCTCACGCCGATGCTGAACGAGCGCGGCAAGCTGATCGGCGATTTCACCATGGCGCGCGTCTCGCAGGACCGGGTGTTCCTGGTGTGTACCTACGCGGCCGAGAATCACTACCGGCGCTGGTTCGAGCGTCACGCCCCGCCGGCGGGCGTCAGCGTGCGCCCCTGTGCCATGCAGTACGTAGGACTGTCGGTTGCGGGGCCGCACTCACGCGCACTGCTGCAGAGCGTGACACACGAGGACCTCTCCAGCGCGGCCTTTCCGTTCCTCAGCTTCCGCCGCATGGACGTCGGCATGATTCCGGCGCTGGTCGGGCGCATCAGCTTCACCGGCGATCTCGGCTATGAGATCTGGGTGACGAGCGAGTACCAGCGCGCGCTCTATGACCTGCTGGTCGGGGCGGGCGCCGCGTACGATCTCAGGCTCTTCGGCGGCCGGGCGCTGAATGCCATGCGTCTCGAGAAGAGCTTCGGCACCTGGGCGCGCGAATACCGCCCCATCTACGGTCCTTACGAGGCCGGGCTCGGGCGCTTCGTGGATCTGAGGAAGGACAGCTTCGTCGGGCGCGCCGCGGCGCTCGAGGAGAAGGAGAGCGGCGGCAAGCTGCGCCTCGTGACCTTCACCATCGACGCACGCGATGCCGATACCTCGGGAGACGAGCCCATCTGGCACGACGGCCGGGTGATCGGCTGGGTGACCTCGGGCGGCTACGGTCACAGCGTGCAGCGCTCGCTCGCGCTCGGCTATGTGCCGAAGGAATACGCCGAGGTGACCGGCGGATTCGAGATCGAGATCCTCGGGGAGCGCTGCAAGGCGACGCGACAGCCGGCGGCGGCGTTCGACCCCGACGGCAGCCGCATGCGCGCCTGACAGTCAGGCGACGAACATGGCGAGCGCGCTCGCGGTGAGCGCGGGCCTGCTCTCTCCCTCGATCTCCATGGTGTTCTCGGTCGTCACCAGGTAGCGCCCCGTGCCTTTGTTGTCGACCGAGGCGATCGTGATGTGGTTGCGCACGCGCTTGCCGGAGCGTACCGGGGCGACGAACCGCACCTTCTCCAGCCCATAGTTCACGACCGACTTCGGGGAGATGCGCTCGAGCAACACCTCGAAGCTCGTCGGCGCGATCAGGGACAGGGTGAGAAAGCCGTGGGCAATCGTGCCGCCGAACGGTCCCTCGCGCGCGGCGCGCTCGGCGTCGAGATGAATCCACTGGTGATCGCCGGTGCAGTGGGCGAACTCGTTGATCCGGTTCTGGTCCAGAAGGATCCAGGAGGAGACGCCGATCTCCTCGCCGATGTGCTTCGCCAGGTCCGCCACGGGCATTCTGTTCGCGGGCATCAGCTAATCTTACCAAGGGAGCGGATGGGGCTCGTCGTCGGCATATAACCAGTATGCATTGCACAAGTCATTCGCGTTATGAGCCTGTTAAAGTTTGATGAAACATATATATATCAGATACATAAGTCACTTACTATTCTTAGCTATCTTATTTCTTGCAATGCATACAAACCACGGTAGAATCCGGGCAGCCAACCCCCAAACCGCCTCGCGAGGAGCTGCCATGACCGACCGCACTTACGATCTCAACACCTGGCTCGAGACCTACAAGGACACCTTCGCCTCCTTCAGCAAGGCCCAGCAGGACGGCTTCAAGGCGCTCGAGCGCTTTGCCCGCTTCAACTACGCCGTCGCCGGCGACTACCTCGAGGCAGGTCTCGCGCACACCAAGGCGGCTCTGAGCGCGCGCGCCGCGGTCGGCACCCAGGCGATGGCCGACCTGCTCGCGAAGCAGGCCGAGCTCAGCAACCAGCTGAGCGAGAAGCTGCGCGTCCGCGCGCAGGAGTTCTCGACCCTGGCTTCCGAAGTACAGGAGTCCGTCAGCAGCTTCGCCGCCGAGGCCGCGACCCGCGCCGCCGGCACGAAGAAGGCGGCGTAAGAACCTCGCGCCGATAGCCGACCGGCACCGCTGACAGATCAGAAGGGCGATCCCGCTGGGGTCGCCCTTTTTTTTGAGCCCCTCGCGCCCGTAGCACGTAGCATGCGAGCATGTGTCGAAGGACGAGCTGTTCCCGCCCGGAAGCG
>Ga0335081_10017350_pt1 | contig 11655 bp, 12 predicted proteins | sample Lox_Sample_35_FD_206713 | JGI IMG/M metagenome (GOLD analysis project Ga0335081, IMG submission 206713) | Soil microbial communities from Loxahatchee National Wildlife Refuge, Florida, United States - Lox_Sample_3.5 | ecosystem: Environmental > Terrestrial > Soil > Wetlands | place: USA... | reverse complement strand
TCTTTGGTCAACCGAAGTGGATGGTGATCGCCGGCGCGACTGATGCTTTCCGCCGATGGGGCGTCGACGAGGATTGTGCAGCCGGGGTGGGCCACAATCTTTCTGATAAGCCGGGCCTGAATCTCGTCGGCATCAATGATCCCGTCGATAATAATCCGGGAATAATGCGACAGCCAGTCCGGGTCAAACCGGTCCGTGAGAAGCATGAGTGCTCCGGCTGGATCGAGGAGGTTTTTCTCCGCCATGATTTGTTCATACTGCTCATAAGCATCAACAAGCAATTTTACCTGGCTTTTGTCCGAGAAGTCGCTGTCTCTGACTGTTGCGATGAGCTGCTGCGAAGAGATTCCCGCCGAAGACAGCTGCTCGATCATGTCCGCCACGACCGTGGAAAGGGATGGAGCAAGGATATCAGGGTGATCACCAAAAGAGGATTTCCCCGTAATCAGTTCCTTGACGATCCCTTCGAGCAGAACTAGCCTGCTATTCTCATCCATAAGCAACGGACCGTTAATTTTTGCGTAGAGATGATACAGGAACTGATGGAGGGTCCGGACCTCGGGCTGCACCAGGGCGGTTGCGCCGTGAATCCGCTTGACCGCATTCAGGAAAAGACGGCCATAGGACCGCCTCATTCGTGCCGCAGGCACGAGAATAAGGACGTCGTTATATATAAACGGCGGACCGGGTCGCGAGTAAATGACCTCTTCAATAAGCCGTATTTTTTCTACCAACCCTGTATTTCCGTATGGCATTGTCACGATGTTCATCGTTCTGCGATTATGCCACAAGTCCCACAAATTGACAATGTCTAGGATGCCCCCGTTGAGACAGTAGTTATTGCTGCTGAAGCTGCGTGAAGAGCTTTCCAGGGAGGAAAATTTATTGACAATGAATTGTGCATGATTTATAATTGAAAAGTTGTTATGCAATTTAAAGTTATGACAGAAAAATGCACCGGATGCGGGACCTGCATCGATGTTTGCCCGACCGAAGCGATAACGATCGAGAGCGGCAAAGCGGAGATCACCATGGTGTGCATAGATTGCGGAGCATGTCCGCGCGTCTGCCCCGAGGGCGCGATCAAAATACAAACGGCGTCCGTTTCGGTGTCAACGGTTAAATAATTTTGAGGAGGCTGGCATGGCAGATGCGGTAACGAGTACGACATGGGAACAGGAAGTTCTAAAAGCGTCCGGGTTGGTCCTGGTGGACTTCTGGGCGGTGTGGTGCGGACCCTGCAGGATGGTGGCGCCGATTGTGGACGAGATTTCCAAGGAATACGAAGGTAAGCTCAAGGTCCTCAAGCTCAACACCGACGAGAATCCCGATGTAGCCGGCAAGTACCGCATCATGGGTATTCCGACTCTCATGTTCTTCAAGGGCGGTCAGACTGTGGACCAGGTTGTCGGTGCCGTGCCGAAAGCGCAGCTCAAGACCAAGGTTGACACATTGCTCGCGAAGTAGGAGATCCCGTACCGTACTGTCTCCTGGCCGGTCGCATGCCGCGTCCGGAGTGTTTTGGTTTCGTAGGCTGCCCGATTCACTGGGCAGCTTTGCTTTTCATGGCAGAGGAATCCCCCCTGCTGAAGGAGACGTGTAAATGTCTAAGAAATATCTGGTAACAGTTGTTGTTGTCTTGGCGATTCTGTTCGGGTGTACCCATAAGGGCACTCCGTCGGGCGGGAACGTTGCCGCTGACTTTGTGCTCCAGGATATGAACGGGAAAGATGTTAGGCTCTCCGACTACCGGGGCAAGGTAGTCTTGCTTGAGTTCTGGGCCACTTGGTGTCCGCCCTGCCGCGCCTCCATCCCGGGAATCGAGAAGCTCTTCAAATCTTACAAGGACAAGGGACTCGTTATTCTTGCTGTTTCTCTTGATGAGGGCGGATGGGACTCGGTGAAATCCTTTATTTCGAGCAATGGCATGACCTACACGGTCCTCAAGGGCAATGATGAGGTATCAGCAAGCTATCAGGTTCGCACGATCCCGATGATGCTCATCGTGGACAAGGACGGCCGGATATCTAAACGGTACCTCGGGTTCGGAAACGAAGAAGATCTCGAGAAGGATATTCAAACCATTCTTTAAACAAGGAGCCCTTGTGCTTTCGGTTTTTTAATTGACAAGGCATAGACCTGCCGCTATAATATTTTTCGAAAAAGCGGGCGTAGCTCAGCTGGTAGAGTACAAGCTTCCCAAGCTTGGGGTCGCGGGTTCGAGACCCGTCGCCCGCTCCATTTTTATACCAATAATCCGAGGATTTGTCTCTCGGATTTTTTGTTTGTTCGAGGGCTGTCCGAGTCGATCCACCACATCGCTCAGCTTCTGATAAATCAGATTCGCATATTCTCTCGCGTTTTCATAAGTGCTGTGATCATTCGCCATGCAGATCCTGTCCAGAAAAACCCTGTCATGCAGTGCCTGCAGGGAGATGGAATGCTGCGTATCAAAATATGGCGGACACCGACTCGTCGATGAAAATGGTACAATGAAACATATATAATTAATATAATTTTAGAAGGCAGAAAGGGATCGTAGTTGTGCTCAAAAAAAGAGGTGCAGATGAACAAGGAGAAGTTTACACGATGGCATCTTCTAACGCTCGGCTGCTTAACCGTATTATTCATTGTTTTCCTATCCGGCAATCCGGGTGTGGTGCGAGCACAAGATCCATCTGTTTTAGTGCAGTCTCTTCCCTCGTCCAGTCCGACAGGAACCGACTCGTCTCCGAAATGCCTTGGGTGCCATAAATACCGCGAAAATCATCATCCCGTAGATATTGTACCTGCTCAACCCGCCAACTACCCTTTCCCGCTCTATAATGGGAAAATCATGTGCTTGACCTGCCACATTGAGGACCATTTAGGGAGCGTAAATCTCTTGCGGGGAGGTCCATATCTTGATGAGCGGGAGTTCTGCTTTAAGTGTCATTCTGAGGGGAATTATGCGAAGATCGATCCTCACATCATGTTGGACGGCCATGGCAACATACTCAACGTGAACGGGCGGCCGGTTTGTCTCTTCTGCCATTTGGTAAAGCCGAACCCGGCAACGGACCGAACTGGAGATGTTCTGTTCAGAGCGGATGTTGCCTTTCTCTGCTGGCGCTGTCATCCTTCCATGGCAAATCCACTGTTCTTCAAAGAGCATTTTTTGGTAACACCATCAATGGAGATGAGAAGATACATTAATGAGCAGGAACAACGGTTACAAGTGACCATCCCCTTGGTGCCCAGAGACCGCATTACGTGCTCGACGTGCCATAATCCGCATCAAAAGGGCGTCATTATCTATAGTCCTTCCGCCAGCGGGGCCGACGCGCTGCACAGGCTCCGACTGCCGGCAGATGAGATATGCATTGTTTGCCACAATGTCATGTAAATGCCCATGTTATATCCGGATCAATGCCGATAGCAGCGTCACGAGGAACAATATTTGTTACATGTTTTTTACCTGTAATCTATGGATAGCTTCGGTTCAGCCGAGCGGGGACGAGTCTATACTTACTGGCGTCAGCGTTATTGTGGAGGATGATGAGAAACCTGACAAGATTGTCGGTATGGGAGCATCACTGACAACATTACAGTGCTTTTTTCCCGTGTTCTGGGGCTGGCCAATCAGATACCGCACGATGCAAAGGAACATGGTTGAAACAGGACTTGTAGCATTGGGCGGTTGTTGAGGGGAAGATAAATGAAAACTCGATCCGAACCCGAACGATAGAACTCTTCGAGAACACCTAACTGAAAAACCCCAAAAAAATTACCGGAACGGAGGAAGCGATCTCGGAGAAAACCCCATGGATGCCGAGAATGACCTTTGGCATGAGAATGAGGCGGTAAAAGCCCTGGGGGCCCCTGCATTCCGGTTGGTTTGAGCGCTAAACAAGCACTTGACAACGACTAAGCACTTGCTTTATCATCATTCAGGTCGAGGGGGTTGCGGGTTCGAGATCCGTCGCCCGCTCCAGTTTAACAACTTCGTTAAATTATTCCACAGTGACCCTTGCCTGATGAACCAGGTGGGGGTTTTTTGTTATTGCCTGGGGAACCATCGTGGCAAACAAAATCATTTTCATTACTGGTGGCGCGAGGTCCGGGAAATCATCCTATGCCGAGAAACTGGCGACGGATCTGGCCGGCAAACGGGCTTACCTTGCCACGGCCCAGGCCCTGGATGAAGAAATGGCCGCGAAAATCGAGAAGCACCGGCATGACCGCAGTAGCGCCTGGGACACCTATGAAGAGCCGCTTGCCGTTGCAGAACTCCTGCGCAAGCTATCGGACCGCTACCAGGTGGCGCTTCTTGACTGCCTAACGCTCTGGCTGAGCAATGTCATGGCCCATACAGATGGTGATGGCGCTGTTTATCTTCGCTCCGAGGAGTTGGTGAAAGCTTTCAAGAATTTCTCCGGGACGTGCATCGTAGTGTCGAACGAGGTGGGACTGGGCATCGTTCCCGACAACCCTCTTGCAAGAAAATTTCGGGACTTTGCCGGCATGCTCAACCAGAAGGTCGCCCAGACAGCAGATGAGGTTTATTTTACTGTTTCGGGAATACCGGTACGGCTTAAATAGCGGGGCAGGGTTTGAGGGCATGGATAAAGAACAAAAAGGATTAAGACAACTGATGCGGAGAACCGGTTAGAAAAAGGAGAGAGAGCGTTGAAACAACTGACGGAAGTGTTAAAAAATATCCGTCCTGTAGATATGTCGCGTGCGAGCGAAATCCAGGCCCGCTTGGACAATCTGACAAAGCCGCAGGGAAGCCTTGGCCGGCTTGAGGATCTCGCAAAAAAATATTGCCTCATTACGGGTAGGGACAATCCGGTGATCAGGAACAAGCTTATTTTCACCTTCGCCGGCGACCACGGCGTGACTGAAGAGAGCGTCAGCGCCTTCCCAAAGGAAGTAACTCCCCAGATGGTTCTTAATTTTCTTCGCGGCGGCGCCGGAGTGAACGTTCTCGCCAAGCATGTGGGTGCACGGGTGATCGTAGTGGACATGGGCGTCGATTACGACTTCGAATCCATGGAGGGGCTGGAAATCAGGAAGATTGGTCGCGGCACGAGGAATATGGCCAAGGGACCGGCCATGAGCCGGGAAGAAGCGGACCGAGCGGTGATCACCGGGATTGAGCTGGTTGAAAAGTACAAGAACGGCCTCGACCTGCTCGGCACTGGCGATATGGGTATCGGCAACACGACTCCGTCCTCGGCCATAGTATCGGTCATAACAGGCACAGATCCTGGGCGTGTGACCGGCCGCGGTACGGGAATCGACGAACAGTCGTTCCGGAACAAGGTGGCAATAATCAAAAAGGCGATAGCGGTAAACAACCCCGATCCCAAGGACGCCCTTGACGTGCTTGCCAAGGTCGGTGGCTACGAGATCGCGGGCATCGCCGGCCTCGTGCTCGGGGCGGCTCTTTACCGGATCCCCGTCGTGATTGACGGATTCATATCAACCGCCGGCGCGCTTATTGCCGCGGAATTGAATCCTCTGGTCAAGGGATATATGATCGCGGCGCACCAGTCCGTCGAGATTGGTCATCGCACGATGCTCGCTCACCTAGAACAGGTCCCGCTTCTGGATTTGAACCTCAGGCTGGGCGAGGGAACAGGCGCGGCTCTCGGCATGTCGCTTGTCGAGGCGGGTGTGAAGATACTTGCCGAGATGGCCACCTTCGCTGATGCTGGCGTTGCAGAGAAGAATAAGGAACCTGCGAAACGGAATGCATGAGAGGGAAGATCCGATGCTCAGGGACTGCACTGCGCGCACTAATACTGAATGAAGAACGCATAATAAAGGACCCCGGATGATAAAGAACTTTATCACTGCATTGCAGTTTTTGACAATATTCACGGTAAACAAAAAGCACGAGATCGAGGAAAGCGACCTGGCACGGTCCATGAGCTATTTCCCTCTGATCGGATTTCTTGTCGGGGTGATCCTGGTCAATGCGGACAAACTTTTTACGGTCATAGCACTTCCTCAAACGATTGGTACGCTCCTGATTCTCGTTATCTCTGTACTGATTACTCGGGCGCTCCATGTCGACGGACTGGCCGATACGCTTGACGGACTTATGGGTGGGCGCGATCATGTCTCACGCCTTGCCATCATGAAGGACAGCAGGCTTGGGACTGCGGGCGCGCTCGGCATCCTCTTCTCCCTGCTCATGAAATATCTCTGCCTTAACAATCTCATTGAGAGCGACCGGGTTGCCGTGTTGCTGACCGCTCCTGTGTTGGGGCGCTGGTCCCAGACTTTCATGGTGTTCAATACAAACTACGGACGCGAAAACGGGATGGGAAAGGCATTTGTCGGACATCTACGGTCCAGCAGCCTGGTTGCCGCATCCCTGCTCGCGGCGGGGTTGACAGCATTCGTGGTTGTGCGGCTGGATATTCACTCTGTTTTGCTGTTTGTCAGCGTTCTCTGTGGCGTTGTCGTGCTCACGTACCTCGGCAAGAGTTACTTGATCAGAAAGCTCAGGGGCGTGACAGGCGATGCGATCGGAGCGATGAACGAACTCAATGAATTACTGGTGTTCCTTATCTTTGTGATTTTTTCAGGTGGGAATTAGTCTCATGCCGACGCGAGTATACCTCATGCGCCATGGTGAAGTGGAGAACGGCGGAGAAAAGCGCTATAACGGCCATATCGACGTCGACATAACCGATAAGGGCATTGATCAGATGCGCCGTCTTGCGGGATTGCTTTCTAGTAAGAACATAACGGCTGTTTACTGCAGCGACCTCATCCGCTCACTCAAGGGTGCGGACATCGTTTCACAAAGTCTCGGCCTGACATTTACACCCCTTCGTGAACTCCGCGAACGGAGTGTTGGGGCATGGGAAGGACTCACTGCCGAAGAAATAAAGCAGCGTTATCCTGAGGAGTACATGATCTGGAGGAGCGATCTGCTCAACTACCGGCCGCCGTCCGGCGAATGCCTGCTCGACGTGAAGGACAGGGTCCTTCCAGTATACAAGAAAAAGGTGGCATCTCATCCCGATCAGGAAATCGCCATGCTGCTGCACGGCGGTGTGAACCGGATCATTCTTGCCGACGCGCTCGGCCTCGACCTCATGAACCTGTTCAGGATCGACCAATCATTTGGTGCATTGAACATCATCGATTACTTCGAGGACGGGATGGCTGTAATCAAGCTGGTGAATGGCTGAAACTTCCCGAAATTCTGTTGACTTTGCTTAGTTTGTACGGTAATGTAGATATACCATAACCTGGGGGAGCCGTATGGCTGAGAGTCCTGATTTCAGGGGACGACCCTTAGAACCTGATCCGGGTAGTACCGGCGTAGGGAAGGCCAGTCAACGATCATCGTATAAACCTTTTCCAGCCGTATCTTCGGATACGGCTTTGTTGTTTTTTTTCTGCAGACAAAACTTAGTATCCAGCGGTTATAAAATAGCATGATTTACTAATAATGATGATTATAACCCTCAATGGCGAAAAAAAAGAAGTCCCTGAGAGCATTTCCATCACGGGGCTGCTGGAATTGTTGAAGATACAGCACCAACAGGTGGCTGTTGAGCTGAATATGGAAATCGTTAGAAAAGACAAGTTCGACGTGATGGTCATTCACGAGGGAGATAGCCTCGAAGTGGTGAGCTTCATGGCAGGGGGTAGATGAAAGTTCAGGGTTCAAGGTAACCATAAGGAGTAATGGAACATGGCAGACGACAGACTCATCATAGCAGGAATAGAATTCCAATCCCGGCTTTGGGTAGGCACGGGAAAATACAAGGATTTCGCAGAAACGAAGAAGGCCATCGAAGTTTCCGGGACCGATGTCGTGACCGTGTCCGTACGGCGCGTGAATATCATCGATAAGAGCAAGGAAAACCTGCTCGATTACATTGATCCGAAAAAATACAAGATCCTGCCGAATACTGCGGGCTGCTACACGGCCAAGGACGCTATCCGCACGGCAATGCTGGCTGCCGAGGCGGGAATCACAAAGCTCGTGAAGCTTGAAGTGATCGGCGATGACAAGACATTGTTTCCGGACAACGAAGCCACGCTGGAGGCGGCGAAGGTCCTGGTAAAGGAAGGTTTGATCGTGCTGCCCTACACCAGCGACGACCCGATCATGGCGAAGAAGCTTGTGGACATTGGCTGCCCGGCAGTCATGCCGCTTGCAGCACCCATCGGCTCCGGTCTCGGAATCAGAAACCCGTACAACATCCGGATCATCATGGAAATGGTAAAGGTGCCGATCATTGTGGACGCAGGAGTGGGCACGGCGTCGGATGTCGCGCTTGCCATGGAATTGGGCTGTGACGCGGTGCTTCTGAACACTGCAATCGCCGGTGCCAAGGATCCCATCGCCATGGCCGAGGCAATGAAGTACGGCGTGCTCGGTGGCAGGCTTGCCTTTAAGGCGGGACGGATCCCGAAGAAACTTTACGCGACGGCCAGCAGTCCGCTGGACGGGATGATAGGAAACTGAGAATCGCCTTGGGCATTGCGCAGTGAGCAAATCCCCAAGCTCCATGCCCTTTGATGCTGAGGAGGTTACGGTGTCGGTCGATTTCAAATTATATCTCATTACTGACTGTAAGCAGATAAAGATGCCGCTTCCAGAAGCCGTCAGGCTCGCGCTTTCTGGTGGGGTGAGGGCGATCCAGGTCCGGGAAAAGGACTTGCCGGTGAGGGAACTGCTCAGCCTCTCACGGGAGCTCAGAGTATTAACCAAGGAATTTGGCGCAAAGCTCTTCATTAACGATCAGGTGGATATTGCCATGGCGGTTGAGGCTGACGGTATCCATCTTGGTCATCAGAGCATGCCGGCATTAGCAGTCAGGAAAATAGTAGGCAATAAGATGACGATCGGCGTCTCAACTCACAATATAGATGAAGCTCGTGCCGCGGAAGCTGAAGGGGCTGATTTTATTACCTTCGGTCCTATTTTCGAAACACCATCAAAATTGAAAATGGTAAATCCTGTTGGTTTAGAGGCAATAAAAGATGTTAAAAGAGCTATAAATATTCCTATTTTTGCCTTAGGTGGGATACATGGTAGGAATATTGGACATGTTCTGTGGGCTGGCGCTTATGGGATTTCCATGATATCGGCGATTTTCGGTGCAGAAGATATCAAGAAAAAAGCTAAGAACATAACCGAAATGATCCAGATAGTTGATAGATCCATCTGCGTTGAATGCGGCCGAAGGTAATTGGAACTCCAGTGAACTGAGAAGAATCGGCAAGCAATCGAGGTGCGAAATGAATCAGATACTTGAAGCGCGCAAAGGGAACAGGACCCCTGAGATGGAAGCCGTGGCAAGGACTGAGGGTGTCAATGTCGATTTCGTCATGGAAGGCGTGGCAAAAGGCACGATTGTAATCACCCGGAACAACCGGCATTTGTCCATCACGCCGCTCGGCGTCGGTAAGGGACTGCGCACGAAAATCAACGCGAATATCGGGACCTCAAAGGACCGGATGTCCATTGAAGGCGAGATAGAAAAGCTGAAAGCAGCTGTTGCCGCTGGAGCGGACGCGGTTATGGATCTCTCGACGGGGGGGCCGATCGTCGGTATTCGCACTGAAATACTGAAGCAGTCAACCGTGTCCATCGGTACCGTCCCGATCTACCAAGCTGCGGTCGAAACCGTGGAGCAGGGGAAGTCGATTGTTGAGATGGACCCTGATTTGCTGTTCCGCGTGATCGAGGAGCAGGCTGAAGAAGGGGTGGATTTCGTTACGGTGCACTGCGGCGTGACCATGGCGAGTATCGAGCGGCTCAGGAAGCAGGGCAGGATAATGGACGTCGTCAGCCGCGGTGGGGCTTTTCACCTTGAATGGATCATTTGTAATGAGCGGGAGAACCCGCTGTTCACGGAGTATGACCGCCTCATCGAGATCGCGAAGAAATACGATGTTACTTTGTCACTCGGCGATGGCATGCGGCCGGGGTGCCTTGCCGACGCCACGGACCGGGCTCAAATCGAGGAACTTATCACCTTGGGCGAGCTTCGGGACCGGGCTCATGAAGCGGGCGTGCAGGTCATGATCGAAGGCCCCGGCCATGTGCCGATCAACCAGGTCGAAACGAACATGAAAATCCAGAAAGAGCTTTGCAAGGGCGCGCCGTTCTACGTGCTGGGGCCGCTCGTGACCGATGTGGCGCCGGGATATGATCATATTACCTCGGCCATCGGTGGCGCTATAGCAGGTGCCGCGGGGGCCGACTTCCTCTGCTATGTAACGCCCTCGGAACATCTTCGTCTGCCGGATCTCGACGATGTGCGCGAGGGGGTAATCGCCTCGCGCATCGCCGCCCATGCCGCCGACATCGCGAAAGGCGTCAAAGGCGCGATGGACTGGGACAACGAGATGGCACGGCGGCGCAAGGCGTTGGATTGGAAAGGACAGATCGAGCTTTCCCTTGATCCCGTCAAGGCCCGCCGGCTGCGCGAATCGAGCATTCCGAAAGAATCGGATGTCTGCACCATGTGCGGAGAGTTCTGTTCCATGAAGGGCGTGAGTAAATACCTGAAAAAGGACGAGGCGAGGCGGTAGTCGCTTCAGAAAAAAAACTTTCTAAATTGTCCGAGGCAGATTATGAAAAAAACTCTTGTAGTTCTTATCGTCATCTTTTTTGCTGCGTTTTGCGGTCTATCCACTGTTGTCGCGGCCCCGAAACCCAGGGTCATTCTTTCTCCCAAGAAAGCGGGTCCCGGAGACTTGCTGCTCATCACGGTGAAAAATGCCGAGGGCTCTGTTGAGGGGAAGTTCGCGGGTCGGCGCATCTATTTTAATCCTGCAGGGAAGGCGATGAAGGCGGTCGTTGGCGTTGACTTGAACAGTGAGCCAGGTATATATCCGCTTGAACTTTCGATCAACGGGACCAAGCATACCAACGAAGTCAGGATCTTAAAAAAGAAATATCCGCTTCAGCGTCTGACACTCCCCAAAGACAAGGTTACCCTCTCGCCGGAGGATGAGGCAAGGACTGACCGGGAGCAAAAAAAGTTGGCCATGATCTGGCCGGTGGAGTCCCTGCGCCTGTGGAATGGAAATTTTCAGGACCCTCTGCCCGGGAAAGAGATCACGACCCTGTTTGGTGTGCGCAGGATCATCAACAATATCCCTAAAAGTTCCCATACCGGTGTGGATCTTGCCGCTGAAGAGGGCGATCCGGTTCATGCTCCGAACGACGGCGTAGTTGTCGTGGCGGAGGACCTATTTTATTCCGGCAATAGCCTGGTACTCGATCACGGCCAGGGGATATACACCATGTTCTTTCATCTTTCGAAAATGAACGTTCGATACGGACAGGCGGTAAGGAAAGGAGACGTCATCGGCCTCGTCGGCGCGACCGGGAGGGTCACCGGTGCCTGTCTGCACTGGGGTACACGGGTCCAGGGTGCACGGGTAGATCCGCTGGAACTGATCCGATTGAAATTAGAGTAATGAATCGGGAGGTAGATGACGGTTGACAATAGACAAGAGGTAGAATAATGCTTGTATGTAACAGCGGTCTTTTGTGTTTACTACTTATGATCTAATTGACAACGTTCAGGACATCGTGGACACAAAAAATGGTCACAACATCGTGGAATCGCAACTGTTTAATACGGCAGCATGTAAGGGGTAAAGGCGATTTCGCCTAATGCT
>Ga0335081_10017349_pt1 | contig 11655 bp, 11 predicted proteins | sample Lox_Sample_35_FD_206713 | JGI IMG/M metagenome (GOLD analysis project Ga0335081, IMG submission 206713) | Soil microbial communities from Loxahatchee National Wildlife Refuge, Florida, United States - Lox_Sample_3.5 | ecosystem: Environmental > Terrestrial > Soil > Wetlands | place: USA... | reverse complement strand
GCATCACCGCCTTTCTGATCGAGAAGACGTTCAAGGGTTTTTCCACCGGGCAAAAGCTCGACAAGCTCGGCATGCGCGGCTCCGACACCAGCGAGCTCGTGTTCGAGGATTGCGAAGTGCCGCAAGAAAACGTGCTCGGCGACGTCGGCAAGGGCGTCAACGTCCTGATGTCCGGCCTCGATTACGAGCGCGCGGTGCTGGCGGCGGGGCCGGTCGGCGTGATGCAGGCCTGCATCGATCTCGTCATCCCTTACGTCCACCAGCGCCGCCAGTTCGGCCAGCCGATCGGTGAGTTCCAGCTCATTCAGGCCAAGCTCGCCGACATGTATGTGACGCTGAACGCCTCGAAGGCCTACGTCTATGCGGTGGCGCGCGCCTGCGACCGCGGCGAGACGACGCGAGAAGACGCCGCCGGCGCCATCCTCTACGCCGCCGAGCGCGCCACCTGGATGGCGCTCGAGACCATCCAGTGCCTCGGCGGCAACGGCTATATCAACGAGTTTCCGGCGGGGCGGCTGCTGCGCGACGCCAAGCTTTACGAAATCGGCGCCGGCACCAGCGAGATCCGCCGCATGCTGATTGGCCGGGAGATTTTCGAGAAGACGCGATAGGCGGTCACCCCAGCCGCCGATCGAACTCCAGCACCGCGTTGAGCAGCACCTGCGCGCCGGCGGCGCATTCGTCGAGGCTCGTCGATTCCGTCTCGTTGTGGGAAATGCCGCCGGCGCACGGCACGAAGATCATGGTGGTCGGCGCCACGCGGGCGACGTAAGCGGCATCATGGCCGGCGCCTGAGATCATGTCGCGAGTACTAAAGCCCGCTTTCGCCGCGCCGGCTCGCACGCAGTCGATCAACTCCGCTGAGAACTTCACTGGCGGCGATTCCCAGGTTCGCGCCGTTTTGTACGTCAGCTGCAGCGCCGCTGCGGTCTCGGCGAGCGATGCATTGAATTTCGTCTCCATGACGTCAAGCACCTCGTCCGACGGATGGCGAAAATCGACGGAGAAGAACACTTCGCCCGGAATGACATTGCGGCTGTTCGGCTTGTTTTCGATCAGGCCCACGGTGCCCACGGCGTCGGGCGCGTGTTCGCGGGCGATGGCGTCGATGCGCTCGATCATGCGGGCGGCGCCGAGGAGCGCGTTCTTGCGCAGCCCCATCGGCGTCGTGCCGCTATGGGCATCCTGGCCGGTGATCGTGACCTCGTACCAGCGGATGCCTTGCACGCCCTGCACCACGCCGATGGCGCGGCCTTCGGCTTCCAGGATCGGACCCTGCTCGATGTGCAATTCGAACATCGCGGAAAATTTCCGTGCGCCAGCCTTTTCCGCGCCCTTGTAGCCGATGCGCACCAGCTCCTCGCCGAAACTCTTGCCGTCGCGGTCGGTGCGGCCGTAGGCGTAGTCGATCGAAAACACGCCGGCGAAAACGCCGGACGCCAGCATCGCCGGCGCAAAGCGCGCGCCCTCTTCGTTGGTCCAGTTGACGATCTCGATCGGCGCGTTGGTCTCGTAGCCGGTCTCGGCGAGCGTGCGCAGCGCTTCCAGCGCGCCAAGGACGCCGAGCACGCCGTCGAACTTGCCGCCGGTCGGCTGGGTGTCGAGGTGCGAGCCCATGGCGATCGGCGCGAGATTTTGGTTCTTGCCGCCCCGGCGCGCGTACATGGTGCCCATGTCGTCGACGCTCACGGTGCAGCCGAGCGCCTCGCATTGCGCCTTGAACCAATCGCGCACTTGGCGGTCGAGATCGGTCAGCGTCAGCCGGCAGATGCCGCCCTTCGCCGTGGCGCCGATCTGCGCCGTGTGCATCAGCGTGCCCCAAAGCCGCTGGCCGTCGATCTGCAGGTTCTGCACGGTGGCAAAAACTCCGGTGGCGGGCAGGGGACATATTCCCCGGAATTGCCCGTTGAACCAAGTCCGGCTCAAAGGCGACAGTGAACGACACTGACGGAGCGGCGACGGGAGGTTAGGCCATGCGCGGACGAATGTTCTTGGCGGCGGCTCTGGCGCTCGCCGGCGTTTCGGTCGCTGCACCCGCTCACGCCCAATCGCGCAAGCCGACGGCCCATGAAATCGCGGCGATCCGCGATTGTGCGAAGAAGAGCGAAGACAATATCGATGCCGGCGAAGAGACCTGCCTGTTCAAGCTGGTCGCCGACCCTTGCATGGGGCCGCCCGGCAGCGCGGCCGACCGGGTCATGGCCGACTGCTACCAGATCGAAGGTGCGGTCTGGGACGCGTTGCTGAACGAAAACTACAAAGGCCTGCTCGCTGAGCTCGATGACGAGCAGACCGCCAAGGCCCGCGCCATGCAGCGCGCCTGGATCGCCTATCGCGACACCACCTGCGGCTTCTATGGCGACAAGATCCGCGGCTCGATGGCCGGCTTCATGGAGGCGGCCTGCGCGACCCGCGAGACAGCGCGGCGCGCGATGCTGCTGAAGTTTTTCGGCCGCCTTTGATGATCTTTCAGATCGGGCAGTGGCCGAGTCAGCCTTTGGCCTACTCACTCAAAGGCTTAGGCGGACCGCCAGCGGCGCACTAACTCATTGAATCTAAACCGAATCAGCTATGATGCGCGCGCCGGCAAACTGGAGCGAGCGCCATGCTGCGCGTGCGGCTCAAAGCCGATGGGCGATTGGTCGAAATCCTGCCGGACGGCAGCGAACGGCCCATTGCCAGCGATCCGCAAGCGATTGCGGCTGCGGCCCATCGGGCGGCGCGTGCCGCCGATACCCGCGGCACGGATGCGGCTTACGCCCGCAATGTGCGCGGCCGCACCGGGCTCACCCAGGCGGCCTTTGCCGCGCGCATCGGCGTGCCGGTCGAGACCGTGCGCAATTGGGAGCAGGGCAAGCGCTCGCCGCGCGGCCCCGCCCGCGCGCTGCTCAAGGTGATCGAGGAGGCGCCTGACGCCGCCTTCGCCGTGCTCGCCAAAGCCCGCTAGCAAAGGCCCGTCGGGCAAAAGCCGCCGGCCGGGCTGGAATTCATCGCCGCGATGACCGATCCTGGGCGGAGGCCACGCAGGAGCGGTTGATGGACGTGATCGAAGCTCAGGGTGCCCGCATCCCGGCGATCGGGTTCGGTACCATGACCCTGAAGGAGCAGCTTGGCGTCGAGCTGGTCGAGGCGGCGCTGCACCTCGGCTACCGCCATCTCGACACCGCGCAGAATTACGGCAACGAGCGCGAAGTCGGCGAAGGCTTGCGCGCCTCCGGCGTGCCGCGCGACCAGGTGTTTGTCACCACCAAGGTCTGGTTCAACCGCCTGGCGCCGGGCGATCTGGAAAAGTCCGCGGAAGAAAGCTTGGAGCGGCTCAAGCTGCCCTTCGTCGATCTGCTGCTGATCCACTGGCCCAACGCGCAAATCCCGATCGCGGAGTCGATCGGCGCGCTGTGCAAGGTCAAGCGCTCGGGCCTCGCCAAGCATATCGGTGTGGCCAACTACACCGTCGCTATGCTCGACGACGCGGTGAAGGCCGCGACCGAGCCGCTCGCCTGCCTGCAGATCGAGACCCATCCCTATCTCGACCAGACCAAGGTTTTGGCGGCGGCGCGCCGCCACGGCATGGCGGTGGTCGGCTATTGCCCGCTGGCGCGCGGCAAGGTGCCGGCCGATCCGGTGCTGCAGAAGATCGGCCGGGCTCACGGTAAATCGCCGGCGCAGGTGTCGCTGCGCTATCTCGAGCAGGAGCGCATCATCCCGATCCCGCGCACGTCGAAGCGCGAGCGGCTCGCGGAGAATCTCGGCAGCCTCGACTTCAAGCTCTCCGACGCCGAGATGGCCGAGATCGCCATGTTGACGCGACCGGGCTCGCGCATCGTCAGTCCGCCGCAAGCGCCGCAATGGGACAGTTGAGCGCCAAGTGAGCACGAGGTGAGCATCAGGTGAGCGCGGCCGACACCATACCGAGCGTCGAGGCCCATGGCGCGCGCATCCCGCTGCTCGGGCTTGGCACCTGGGAATTGCGTGGCCGCACCTGCGCGCGCCTGGTCGAGCAGGCGCTGCGGCTCGGCTACCGCCACATCGACACCGCCGAGCTGTACGAAAATGAGCGCGAAGTGGGCGAGGGGCTGCGCGGCTCCGGCGTCAAGCGCGGCGATGTCTTCGTCACCACCAAGGTCTGGCCGAGCCATTTCGCGCCGCGCGAATTGGAGCGCGCCGCCCGCGAGAGCCTGGCGCGGCTGCGCCTGAGCGAGGTCGATCTGCTCCTGCTGCACTGGCCCAATCCGCAAATCCCGCTGCGCGAAACCATCGGCGCGCTGTGCAAGGTCAAGCGCGACGGCCTCGCCCGCCACATCGGCATCTCGAACTTCACCGTGGCGCTGATCGACGAGGCGGTGCGGGCATCGACCGAGCCGCTCGTTTGCAATCAGGTCGAATGCCACCCTTTCCTCGACCAATCGAAGGTGATCGCGGCCTGCGACAGGCACGGCATGGCGGTGGTCGCCTATAGCCCGATCGCGCGCGGCGACGCTCGCGGCAACGAGGTGCTGCGCCGCATCGGCGCCGCGCACAAGAAGACCGCGGTGCAGGCTTGCCTGCGCTTCCTGGTGCAGCAGAACATCGTCGTCATTCCGCGCACCAGCAAACTGGAGCGGCTGTCGGAAAACGCCGCGATCTTCGATTTCGCATTGAGCAAAGCCGAAATGACCGAGATCGCCGCCCTCGCCCATCCGGGCGGCCGCGTGGTCGACTGGGCCTATTCGGGCCGGATGCAGTGGGACTGATGTCATCGTCCGCGAAGGCGGACGATCCAGTAGTCGCTGGCGCATCGCTTTTTGAATGTGGCGCTTGAGCTTACTGGATGCCCGCCGCGGGCATGACACCCTAGAACTCCACGTCGAGCTCTTCCAATTCGTCCGGCTCGACCTTGGCGGCGTCGATCCATTCCTGCATGTGCGGCAGCGCCATGATGGTGCGGCAATACTGCGCCGAGGCCGGATCGACGGCGACGTCGTAGGTGAGAAAGCGCGTGCAGACCGGCGCATACATGGCGTCGGCGAGGCACGGCTTTTTGCCGAACAGATACGGCCCGCCGTATTGCTGCAGGCAGTCGCGCCAGATCGCGGTGACGCGGTCGATGTCGGCGCGGGCGCCGGCCCAGGATTTAAAGCCGGGGAAATGCGCCTTCAGGTTCATCGGCAGCACCGAGCGCAGATTGCTGAAGCCCGAATGCATCTCGCCGGAGATGGCGCGGCAGTGGGCGCGTTGCGCCTGGTCGGCCGGCAACAGCCCGGCCTCGGGCGCGATCTCGTGCAGGTATTCGGCGATCGCCAGCGTATCCCAGACCTTCAAGCCCTGATGGACCAAGCACGGTACCAGGAACGACGGCGACAGCAGCAGCAACTCGGCCCGCGTCGAGGGGTCGTCGGTCGAGACGTGCTGCTCCTCGAAATCGAGCCCGGCCATTTTGCAGAGCAACCAACCGCGCAACGACCATGAGCCGTAGTTCTTGCTGGCGATGGTCAGGCTAGCCTTGGACATGCCGCGCCCTCGATCCTGAAGGGTGAACCAAACGCAAGGAAACTCAATCGCTTATGGCGGCGTATTGCGCCGGCAAGCAAGCTGGTGCCACTCCCTTCCTGGCCTAGTGAGCACGCCCCAGTCCCGTTTGTGCAGATTGTTCACATTCTTGTCGCAGTGCAACAAGAAATGCACTAGGTTTCCCCTTGCTTGGGGGGTCGGGGGTGGAGCCGAAAAGCCGGCGGCGGCCCGCGGCACCCGTAGACCACGGGATGCTGTACCTCGCTTGCCAGCTGCACGCCGACATCATGGTGCCCGTCCGGACCTGGGCGAGCATGGCCGCCAATGCCGGCGGCCCGCCGCTGTTGGCCGACCATCCGGCGATGCGCAACCTTACCGCGGTCTATGAGCTGATCGCGCGCTCGGGCCTGACCCATACGCGGCCGGCCTTCGGTATCGATGCCGTCACCGTCGGCAATCGCGTGGTCGAAGTGCGCGAGGAGGCGGCGGCCTCGACGCCGTTCGGCACGCTGCTGCACTTCAAGAAGGACATCGCCGCGGCGCAGCCGCGCGTGCTCATGGTGGCGCCGCTGTCGGGCCACTTCTCGACCTTGCTTCGCGCCACCGTGCGCACCATGCTGCCCGAGCACGACGTCTACATCACCGACTGGCACAACGCCCGCGACGTGCCGCTCACCGCCGGCCGCTTCGGTTTCGAAGAATATATCGAGCACTTGATCAAGTTCCTCGACGTGATGGGGCCGGGCACCCACGTGCTCGCGGTATGCCAGCCCTGCGTCGCCGTGCTCGCCGCGGTCGCGGTGATGGCGCAGGCCGGCAACAAGGCGCAGCCGCGCAGCATGACCCTGATGGCCGGGCCGATCGACACCCGCGTCAATCCGACCACGGTCAATCGGCTCGCCAACGAGCACTCGATCGACTGGTTCGAGCGCACGCTGACCGCTTCGGTGCCGCTGCGCTATCCCGGCGCGTTCCGCCGTGTCTATCCGGGCTTCGTTCAGCTCGCCGCCTTCATGAGCATGAACGTCGAGCGCCACGTCAAGGCGCACCGCGAGCTCTACGAGCACCTCGCCAGCGGCGAACTGGAAAAGGCGGCGGCGACGAAAGCGTTCTACGACGAATATTTCGCCGTGCTCGACCTCACCGCCGAATTCTATCTCGAGACCGTGCGCATCATCTTTCAGGAGTACCTGCTGCCGCTCGGCAAGCTGACCTGGAAGGGCGAGTGCGTCGATCCGACGGCGATCCGCCGCACCATGCTGCTGACGGTGGAGGGCGAGCGCGACGATATCTGCGCGGTCGGCCAGACCGTGGCGGCGCAGGATCTGTGCAGCAAGCTGCGGCCTTACCTCAAGCGCCATCACATGCAGGCCGGCGTCGGCCACTACGGCGTGTTCTCCGGCAAGCGCTGGGAGAATCAGATCTATCCGATCCTCAAGAATGTGATCCTGTCGAGCGATTGAGCCGGCCGGCCGCCGGGCACCTTGTCAGCGCCCGCCCGCTGCGCTGGAATTCACCTTCCTTTGGCGGGATCAATTCAAATGACGGACCAAACGGCAGCACGCGCCATCGCCGCGGCGCTCAAGCAGCGCTTCGGCGAAGACTTCACCATCGATCCGCAGACGCCCGGCTTGCCGGCGCTGGCCGAGATGGCGGGCCACCGCTCGCACCGGCGGTTCGTGCCGCGCCCGCTGGCGCCGGACTTGCTGCGGCTATTATGCGCCTGCGCGCTGTCGGCGCCGTCGAAGAGCGATCTGCAGCAATGCGACATCGTCGTCGTCGGCGATGCCGTCATCCGCAAGGCCATCGTCGACACCATTCCGGACATGCCGTGGATCATGGATGCACCGGTATTCCTGATGTTCGTAGGCAACGGCGCGCGGCTGCCGGCATTGGCGAAGCTCCGCGCAAAACCGTTCCCCAACGATCACCTCGATCAGTTCTTCAACGCCGCGGTCGACGCCGCGATCGTGCTCGCGACCTTCATGCGCGCGGCCGCGGCGGTCGGGCTTGGCACCTGTCCGATCAGCGCCGTGCGCGATTCCCCGCGCATCGTCAGCGAGGCGCTGCGGCTGCCGGAGCGGACCTTTCCGGTGGCCGGGCTCTGCGTCGGCTGGCCGGCCGAGGCCGGCGCGATCACGCCGCGGCTGTCGCTTTCCACCACGGTCGTGGAGAACGCGTACGGCGCGCGCGACCTCGCCGCCGAGATCGACGCCTACGACCGGCGGCGCGCGGCGCTGCGGCCATATCGGCGCCAACGCCAACCCGAGCATTGGGGCGAAGCGGCGTTCTACGGCTGGTCCGAAGACAAGGCCCGCCAATACGCCGAGCCGACCCGCACCGACTTCGGCGCGTTCGTGCGCGGCAAGGGATTTTGCCTGGATTAGCCCCGGCGACGGCCCCCATCGCGCTGGCGCGACCGGGCTGTTGCGCGTGCGGCGAAGGCTTTATTTTTGTGGCCGCAACATAAGGACCGAACGATCATGGCCACAAGCGTCAAGCAGATGATGGAAGCCGCCAACGCAGCCGTGCCGAAAATCTCGCCGGCCAAGGCGAAGGAGATGATCGCCGGCGGCAATACGCTCGTGGTCGACGTGCGTGACGGCACCGAAGTGGCACAAAGCGGCAAGGTCGCCGGCGCCGTGCACGTGTCGCGCGGGCTGCTGGAATTCCGCGCCGACCCGGAATCGCCGACGCGCGACAAGAACTTCGTTTTAGACAAGACGGTGATTTTGTACTGCGGCTCCGGCGGCCGCGCCGCGCTCGCCGGCAAGATGCTCAAGGACCTCGGCTACGACAGGGTCTTCAACATGGGCGGCTTCAAGGACTGGGCGGCGTCGGGCGGCGCCGTCGAGAAATAGCGCGAAGCTCAGCGCAGATACGCCTTTTCCAGTTCGCGCATCCGCTGGTCGCCCTGCAGCGCGAACACGTCGGCGACCGAGGCGATGTCGCGCTCGACCCCGGCGATGCCGCCTTCGGCAAGGATGCGGCGGAACACGTCGCGCATGGCGGCGACTGCGGCGCGAATGGCGTGATTGCCGCAAATGATCAGCCCGACGTTGCCCAGCGCCGCGATGTCGGCGAACGCAAGCTGCGGATAGCTGGTCGGCACCAGAACCAGCGGCACGCGGCCGGACCAGGCGTGGCAAAATTGCAAGATCTCGTCCGGCGTATCCTGCTTGCTGTGGATCAGCACCGCGTCGGCGCCGGCCTCGGCATAGGCCAAGCCGCGGCGCTGCGCTTCGTCCTGGCCGCGGCCGGCGATCAGCGCTTCGGTGCGGGCGATGACGAGCGCGGGGCTTGCCGCCTTGGCGGCCGCGACCTTGCCCTGAAACTCGCCGATCGGCACCAGCTCCTGCCGGCCGCCCGGCCGCAAGCTCGTGTCCTTGGGAAAGGTCTTGTCCTCGATGACGACCGCCGCGACGCCCGCGGCGGCGTATTGCGGCACCACATAGGCGACGTTGACGGCATTGCCGAACCCGGTGTCGAGATCGGCGATCACCGGCGCGTCCTGCACCGCGCCGATCGCGCGCATCATGTCGAGATGCGTCCCCATCGACAGAATGTTGGCGTCGGGCACCGCATAGGACGCCGACAGCTCGAAGCCCGAGCCCCAGATCGCGTCGAAGCCGGCGCCGGCGGCAAGCTTGGCGGCGAGCGGATTGTGCGCCGCCATCGCCAGCGCCGGGCGGCGCAGGTCGAGCTTTCCGCGCAAGACTTCGATGCTTTGGTTGCTTGCTGCCATGGCGGCGCTCACCGCATTGCCGCGGCGATATTGCCGCCGTCGACGGTGGTGACATCGGCGGTGGTCTTCAGCGCCAGCGCCTGGTGCACGAAGGCCTGCGCCACGTCCTCGGCGGTGACTTCGCGGCCGAGCAGATTGCCGCTCATGTAGTCCTGCTCGCTTAAGCCCCGCGCCTTGGCGCGCGCGGCGATCATCTCGGGCGTGAGCAGGCCGGAGCGGATGCGGTCGGCGTTGACCGCATTGGCGCGGATGCCGTCGGCGCCATAGTCGAGGGCGTATTGGCGCATCAGCGCCAGCTCGGCGGCTTTGGCAATGCCGTACGGGCCGAAATTCGGCCCCGGATTGACCGCTTGCTTCGAGACGTTGAACAGCAGGCAGCCGGCGGTGCCTTGCGCCAGCATGATCTTCACCGCCGCCTGGGCGACGCGCTGATGGCCGTAAAAATTCAGCTCGAAGCTTTTGCGCATGACCTCTTCGTCGACTTCGCCAATGCGGCCCTGCCAGGCGGCGCCGGCATTGGAGACGACGATGTCGACGCCGCCGAACGCGGAGGCCACCGCATCGAAGGCGGCGCGCACGGAAGCCGCGCTGGTGACGTCACAGACCAGCGGCAGCGCTGATGGCCCGATCGCCTTGGCCTGCCCGCTCGCTGCGGCAAAGTCTACGTCGAGGAGCGCGACTTCGGCGCCGGCCGCGGCGAATGCTTTCGCGGTGGCCGCCCCGATGGCGCCGCCGGCGCCGGTGACCGCGGCGATTTGGCCGGCAAGCGGCGGTTCTCTAAGGGCGCCGAGCTTGGCCTGTTCCAGCGGCCAATATTCGCAATCGAACATGTCGGCTTCGGAGATCGACTCGAAGCGGCCGATCGCTTCGGCGCCGAGGATACATTCGATCCAGGCCTCGGCGATGTCGGCGGCGATTTCGGCGTCGCGTTTGCTGCGGCCGAGACCGAACAGGCCGAGGCCGGGCACCAGCACCACGCGGGGCAGGGGATCGAGCGCGCGCTTGATGCCGCCGACGCGGGCGTTGTGTTGCTCGAAATAGCGGTGATAGCGCGCGGCGAAGGCGGCCGCGGCCTCGCGCGCCGCCCGGGCAAAGTCGGCCAGCCTTGCAGGCTCCGCGGCCGGCAAGACCAGCGGCCAATTTTTGGTGCGGATGGTGTGATCGGGCGTCACCACGCCGGCTTGGCTTAATCGCGCCAAATCCTTCGACGCGATGAAATTCAGCACCGCGTCGCTGGCGCGGAATTCGATGATCAGCCGGCGCCAGGCGCCTTCGATTGCGCGGTCCTTTTCGCTGCAGGCGCCGCGCACGATCGGTGCGATCTGCGCGACATCGGCGGTGCTGCGCCGAACCGGCGCGGCCGCGGCAATCGACTTGCGCCGCCGTGCGACAAACTCCTCGGCGCGCGACACCATCTCGATCATGCGCTCGTAGGCCTCGAGCGCGCTGTCGCCCCAGGTGACGATGCCGTGCTTGCCCAGAATGAGGCCGTCGCTCGGCTTGACCCGCTCGAACACCTCGATCGCCGCTTTGGCGAGCCCGAAGCCCGGCATGACGTAAGGCGCGAAGCCGAGCCGGCCGCCAAAGACCTCGGCGCACTTTTTCTCGCCGTCGGGCTGGTCGATGACGCTGAGCACGGCGGTCGAGTGGGTGTGATCGACGAATTTGTGCGGCAGGAACGCGTGCAGCATGACCTCGACGGAAGGCGTTGCCGCCATCGGGTCGATCAGGCTCGCGCGCTCGATGGCGACCAGCTCGTCGTCGGCGATCGCCGCGAGCGCGCGCAATTGGCGCAGCGGCGCCAGCCGCACCGCGGGGAGGCCCGCGACATCGATGGTCGCCATGTCGGCGCCGGTCGCCTTGATGCGCAGCACCTCGGCCTCGGTGCCGAGCCGATCGCGCATCGCCTCCTTCAGCGACGTGTTGCCGCCGCCGTGCAGCACCAGCTTGGGATCGCGGCCGAGCAGCCGCGTCGTGTAGATGCGCAGCGCCAAGTCGCGGCCGATGCCGGCCTTCGCGCCCTCGGCGACGATGGCCTCGGCGTCACGGTCGGCCCAGCCGCTCTTCATGGCGAGCAATTTTGTTTGCGCATGATCTTATCCGAAAACCGGCTTCCACTTTTCGGGATCATGCTGCAGTTCGCGTCACCCGCCGCCGAAACGGCGCGACCACCACCCGGTCTTGCGCGGCCGGTCGGCGCCTTCGGTCTCGCTAACCTCGGTGATGACCGGCTCCGGCGCGGGTTCAGACGGCGGCGGTGCCGTCACGACCGGCGGCGCCTCATCGCTCGCGGCCACCGGGGCGCGCTCACGCACGGTGGAGCGGCGGCGCGGCGGCGCGGGATGCTCCGGCTCCGGCGCCGGCGGCGCGGCTTCGGCCGTGACCGGAGCGGGCGCCGGCGCACCGTGAGGGGCGGCATCGAG
>Ga0335081_10017348_pt1 | contig 11656 bp, 10 predicted proteins | sample Lox_Sample_35_FD_206713 | JGI IMG/M metagenome (GOLD analysis project Ga0335081, IMG submission 206713) | Soil microbial communities from Loxahatchee National Wildlife Refuge, Florida, United States - Lox_Sample_3.5 | ecosystem: Environmental > Terrestrial > Soil > Wetlands | place: USA... | reverse complement strand
GCTCAAGCTTCAGGCTTGAAGACGCGAGGGCGCATGGCACGGTGTTACCTTCGTCTTTCAGGATGCACGCGCCGCCCCTCGGCGAGCGCACCCCGGCAGGACTCTTCACACCTCCGGCGCCCGGCGCCGCGAGAGGCGGTCAGGATCGAGGTGTCACCTTTCGACGTGTTCGGGCCGGCGGTACCCGCGGGGGGTGGTGATCACGGCAGCGACGGTCCAGTGGTGGCGGACGAGAATGTCGATGACCACGGACGCTTGCAGCGGGCAGCCGGCCGCCTTCTCAAACGCCTGGTGGATGACGGGAAACATCAGGTAGCCGTAATCGTAGTGCTGCTGGGCAAGCTGGCGGAGCACGGCGGCCTCCTGCTTCACCGTGAAGAGCCTCCACCGCCGGCCGCCGCGTCCCGGGCGCCGTAGCGCCGCATCGCCTTCGCGCCGGTAGCGAGTGACCAAATGCGTCACCGTATCCACGCGCCATCCCACGATGCGCGCCACCTGGCGGGAGCTGTATCCGAGAACAATCCGCAGAAAGAGGCACTGCGCCCTGCGATATTCGGGCGCGGTGCGCGCGTGCGTCATGGCAGCGCGCAACGTCAGGGCGGCGGCTTGGGTGAGATCCGGAAGGTCCTCGGGCGGAAGCAGCGCGGCCACGCCGCCCCGCCGGTACCGGCCTTGAACCTCGGTCACCGTCGGTCGCGTCCACCCCACCGCCGCCGCCACCTGCCTCGAATCCAGGTTGAAGAGCACGGGCAACAGTACGCATTGAAGGCGCCGCAATTCGTTGGCGCTGCGGACACGCTTCAAAGCCGCGGCCAGCGCTGCGGCCGTGCCCGGCTCGAAGGAGCGCCGCCTGCCGTCCTTCAGGCCGCTCTCGGCTCCGCGCCGGCAACGCCACCGCGCCTCTTCCACCGCTGCTCGGGACCACATGAGCGCCTTCGCCACCTCGCGGCCGGTGAGCCCCAGGGCCTCGGGCAGCCACACGCAAAGCAGCGTTCGCAGATCGTTGGGCGTGCGCGCCGCCTTGATGGCCGCCTTCAATTCTCGAACCTCGTCTTCGGATAGTGCACGTCGCTTTGGCATGATGCCCTCCTGTGAACACCGGTCTTCTTATACTGACAGGGTACTATACTATCTGATTAACTATCCGAACGCAAGACCTCGCGTGGTTGGCAGGCGCGCCGGAGCATACAGGCCATCTGAATGCCCAGCTCTGGAGTGCGGCAGCTTGCTGCCGCTTTGTGATCCGCGAGCTTGCTCGCGGGATGCTGGGGTGGTAGCCCGCTGCTCAAGAACTCGGCCAGCGAGCTGGCCTGAGATGAAAGCGGCAGCAAGCTGCCGCTTTGTGATCCGCGAGCTTGCTCGCGGGATGCTGGGGTGGTAGCCTGCTGCTCAAGAACTCGGCCAGCGAGCTGGCCTGAAATGAAAGCGGCAGCAAGCTGCCGCTTTGTGCACCGCGAGGGCGCTCGCGGTCCGCAGGGGTGGTAGCCTGCTGCTCAAGAACTCGGCCAGCGAGCCGGCCTGAAATGAAAGCGGCAGCAAGCTGCCGCTTTGTGCACCGCGAGGGCGCTCGCGGTTCGCAGGGTTGGTAGCCTGCTGCTCAAGAACTCGGCCAGCGAGCTGGCCTGAAATGAAAGCGGCAGCAAGCTGCCGCAGTCCAAATGCGAGACTGGCCACACAGCCCGGTTCACAGACTGACGCAGGCCGGGGCGTACATTGTGACAGCCGGAACCTACCTTAAGCTTCCCGTGTTCCGGGGCCCCCACCGGCAGGAATACCTCTGCGACCTGCTCTTGGAACTGGCCGAAAAGTATCACTGGGACCTGCAGGCTTGGGCCGTTTTTGCGAACCATTACCACTTCGTGGCCCTTTCTCCGCCGGAAGCAGCTTCTTTGCGGAGGATGACGCAGCACCTGCACTCCGTCGCCAGCATTCAAGCCAATCGTTGGGATGGAAGCCCGGGCCGCAAGGTGTGGTTCCAATACCGGGAAACACTCCTCACCTTCCCGCAGTCGTACTTCGCAAGGCTGAGCTACGTGCACCGTAACGCGGTCCATCACCGCATCGTCCGTGAACCCTCACTGTACCCCTGGTGCTCGGCAGGCTGGTTCCAGCGCCGCGCCCCGACCTCGTTCTATAAGAGGATCATGGCAATGGAGATCGACAAGGTAAACGTGGAGGATGATTTTGAGGTCCAGCCCGAGGAGGTCTAGCGCAGCTCTGGAGTGCGGCAGCTTGCTGCCGCTTTGTGCACCGCGAGCTTGCTCGCGGGATGCTGGGGTGGTAGCCCGCTGCTCAAGAACGCGGCCAGCAAGCTGGCCTGAGATGAAAGCGGCAGCAAGCGGCGGCTTTGTGCACCGCGAGCTTGCTCGCGGGATGCTGGGGTGGTAGCCCGCTGCTCAAGAACGCGGCCAGCAAGCTGGCCTGAGATGAAAGCGGCAGCAAGCGGCGGCTTTGTGCACCGCGAGCTCGCTCGGTGGCCGCTGGGCTGACAACCTCCGAGATCGAGAACGCGGCCAGCAAGCTGGCCTGAAATGAAAGCGGCAGCAAGCTGCCGCACTCCAAAATGTCCGCGGGATGAGCGGACTTTTTAGCGGCGCCTTCCCCTCGCCGTCATTCCCGCTCTCCGCCTTCGCGGGGACAGGTTTCGCGGGAATGACGGTGCCCGAAAAGTTCTCCGAAAACTCGAATTGAACCACCGCGCTCAATTGACTTCGCTTGAGGCGGGTTTGATAATGCGATGAGATTTGGGGTGGCAGCGCGCTGGAGGGGCCCGTGGGGCAAGAGAGCACCGTGATCAAGGCAGCCGGAGGCGTCATCTTCCGGGAAACGCCGGCTGGTGAGGAAGTGATGCTCGTCTACCGCAAGCGCTACGGCGACTGGACATTCCCAAAAGGAAAGTTGAAGGAGGGCGAGTCGTTCCAGCAGGCCGCCGTCCGCGAAGTGCGCGAGGAGACGGGCTGCACCGTCGAGCTGGGAGAGTCTCTCGGGTCCATCTGTTACGAGGTGAACTCAATTCCGAAGGTCGTGCTGTTCTGGCGCGCGAGGGTGCTGGAGCAGGCGCCGCTCCAGGAAAACGAAGAAGTTGCGGAGGCGCGATGGCTTCCGCTTTCGGAGTCGTGGCAACGGTTGAGCCATCGAGGAGAAAGAGACCTGTTGCGCCGTGCGAGTGAAGCGAAGCCGAAGCCCGACCAGACTCCGGCCGAGTTGCGGTTCGAGCCGTGGAAATGAAGCTGGCCGCGTGTTCTTTGCGGCCGCCGATGCCACCCCCGTCGCCGAGCTGGAGAGCAAGTCCCAACGTCAATCCCGGCCTGAGCGGGGCAGCATCGTTCAGGCGCACGGTCACCGAAACTAATGGCAGGAGGGCATCATGGGTCCTTGGCACTGTTTCCTATTGGTGGTGTCTTTCGGGGCTATCGGAGGCGCCGTCAACGCCCTGATCAGCGACAACGGGTTCGTCGCCCCCAGCTATCTGCATGGGGTTCTGTGTCCCGGTTTCATCACCAATGTCCTCATTGGCGCGTTCTCGGCCTTTGCCTCGTGGTCGTTCTACGGTTCGGGAGTGGCGGTCGATTTAGCGAAAATGGGAGCGTCCGCTCCGCAACAGTTGAGCCTCACCTTTTCCGCGCTGGCCGGAGCGTTCCTGGTGGGAGTCGCCGGAGCAAAGTGGTTGACGAACGAGGTGGATAAGAAGCTCTGGAAACAAGGTGTGAAAGAGGCTGTGCGGAAGAAGATCTCCGTCGAAGAGTGCGATGCGAATATCCAGGGCTCGGCCCGGCAGTTCTTGCAAGCGGTGAAGGACTCTTAGCTCGCCCCTTCCGGGTCAGGCGCGTTCACAGGCCGGATTGCTCGTTCGCGAGCGTCGCGGCCGGGCCGGCGTCGGCACCGGGCCAGCCTAGGGAGCCAGCGTATAGTTCACGGTCACGGTTGTGACCACGGGCGCCTGCGCGGGCGGCTCGTATTGCCAGTGCCTCACCGCGTCTAGGGCCGACTCCACCAGCTCCGCCGGTCCGCTCACAAATTCCACGTTGGAAACGCGGCCGTCCTTTTCGACGGTAATGCGCAGGACCACCTCACCCTGGATGTGCTTGTTTTTCGCTTCAGGAGGATATATCGGCTGGACCTTCTTTACAGGCGTTAACGAGGATGCCGGCACGGTTACCTCAGCGGCTTCTTTCGCGTCCAGCGCTACCTTCGCTGCGTACGCTTGTTTCGCTTCGGCGGCTTGCTTCGCGTCCAGCGCTTCCTTCTCTTCGTAGGCTTGCTTCGCTTCGGCGGCTTGTTTCGCGTCTAACGCTTCCTTCGCTGCGTACGCTTGTTTCGCTTCGGTGGCATGCTTCGAGTCCAGCGCTTCCTTCGCCTCGTAGGTTTGCTTCGCTTCGGCGGCTAGTTTCGCGTCCAGCGCTACCTTCGCTGCGTACGCTTGTTTCGCTTCGGCGGCTTGCTTCGAGTCCATCGCTTCCTTCGCCTCGTAGGTTTGCTTCGCTTCGGCGGCTAGTTTCGCGTCCAGCGCTACCTTCGCTGCGTACATTTGCTTCGCTTCGGCGGCCTGCCTCGCGTCCAACGCCTGCTTTGCGTCTGACGTATCCGGCGCGTCTTTGGCGAGCGTGAAGCTGACGGTGACGTCGAAGTGCATGGGCGCGGTGGCGGGTTTGGCGTACTCCCATTGCCGCACTGCGTCCATGGCGGCCTTGGCGAGCATTTCAGGGCCGCTTTTCACCTCGACGTTCGTCACCTTGCCGTCGCCGTCAATTTCAACGCCCAGCACAACGTCGCCTTCGATTTTTGCCGCCTTGGCCTCGGGAGGATAGGTGGGCTGAACCTTGTGCACGGGCTCCGGCTGCCACGAACTGCCGCCGCTGCCGGCTTGCGCACGAAAGGCGCCGGGGATTCCCCCAATCACGCCGCCCCCCACTCCGCCCGGCACACCGGCGACGACTCCACTCGGAACGCCGCCAATCGTGCCGCCCGCCACTCCACTTCCGGAGCTGCCGCCGCTGGCGCTGCCGCCGATTCCCGCGGACCCATTTCCCGGCACGCCGGCGATGACTCCACCTGAGACGCCGCCCACCACGCCAGCCACGACGCCCGTCTTAGGACAGCCGGCCTCAGACGCGGGGCAGGGCTGGACGATCTGGCCGGCGCCGCCGGAGGGCGATTCCTGGGGAGCGGCTTTCAGAGGGAATGCCCACACCGCCAGCGTGGCGGCCAGGACGAAGGCGCCGAGAATGGCGGTCAACGAAGCGATCAGTCTCGATTTCGACATGGAAACCTCCTTCAGCATCAGGGCTACTCGCTCGGCGAGTTGGCGTTCCGCCAGCAACGGCGGCGCGGGGACGGCGCCGGCCAGCGCGCGGCCGGCGGCGATTTCAAACAACGCTTCAAGGTAGGGCTTGCGCGCTCCCAGCAATTCCAGGACTTCGAGATCCACCACCTGCTCGCGCGCGAGGCGCAGGCGGGCGATGAGCCAGAGGACGGCGGGGTGGAACCAGAGCAGGGCGCGCAAAAATTCCTCCACGACGTGATGCGGCCAGTCGCGGCGGCGCACGTGCAGCAATTCGTGGCAGGCGATCGCACTCTGAAGACGCGGCGGCATGGCGAGGTATCGCTGCGGCAGCAGGATCACCGACCGGAACCAGCCGAAAGTGACGGGCGACCGCACCGAGCTCGAGAGCCGGAACTCCGCCCGGCTGCCCACCTGGGCCTGCATGGCCTCGACGGCCCCGAAAGGCGCCCCCAAGGGATCGGCCGCGCGGCGCCAGGCGCGAAGCCTGACGAGTCCGAAGGCCACTTGAGCCAGGCGCAGCAGAACGCCGGCCAAAAGCGCGGCGGCGATGAATTCGTAAGCCGTAAGGCGCCACGGCGCGGCGCCGAGCGCGGTGGCCGGGCCGAGACGCACCGTGACCTCGCCGGCCGCGGCGGCGGGCACCCGCCTCCAGGGCTCTACCAGCGGCAGGGCCAGGCAGGCCGCGAGCAGCGCCCTCCAGGTGCCGAGCAGCACGCGCGGCTGCCGCAGCCCAAAGGCGCGGGGCAGCAGGCCTCCGGCTGCGGCCAGCAGGGCAGCCTGCGCCCACCACGCCAGCAGGTTCGAAAACCAAAGGGGCCCGGTCATTTGCTTTGCCGGATCATTTCGGCGATCCGCTCCAGGTCTTTTTCCCGAATGCGCCGCGTGCCCACGAGCTGCACCAGCAGCGGCTCCGCCGAGCCGTTAAAGACGCGATCGATAAACTCGCGGATCATGCCGCGGATCACGCGGTTTTTGGGCTGGGCGGCGCGATAGACGTAGGCGCGGCCCTGGCGCCGCTTCCGCAGATAGCCTTTGCGCTCCACGATCTTCATCATGGTCATCACGGTGGTGTAGGCGATGGGGCGCCGGGCGCGCACCGCCTCGTACACGTCGCGCACGGTGGCGCGGCCGAGCGGCCAGACCACCTTCATGATTTCGAGCTCCTGCGGGGTGAGGGTTGGGCTCTTCGGTCGCATAGACACGAAGAGAATAGTACTAATTCACTAGCATGTCAAGCGAATTTTAGGGTGGGGTTCGCGGAGCGCGGGTGGCGTCAAGTGGTGATACGCTTCACGTCGTAGACGCCTTCAATCCGGCGCAGCGAGGAGACGATCTTGCGCAGATGCTGGATGTCGACGGTGTCGAGGGTGACGTCGATGGTGGCGCGCTCGTTGCCGGTGTGGGCCTGAATGTTCTGGATGTTGGAATGGACGTCGCTGATGGCGGAGGTGACCTCGGCCAGCAGGCCGCGCCGGTCGGCGGTGGTGAGGGCGAGCTTGACGGTGTAGAGGCTGTACTTGGGCCCGCTCCACTGCACCGCGATGCGGCGGTCGGCGTCGTAGAGCAGGTTTTGGACGTTGCGGCAGCTCCGGGCGTGGACGGCGATGCCCTTGCCGCGGGTAACGTAGCCTACAATTTCCTCACCGCGCACGGGATTGCAGCACTTGGCGCGGTACACGAGCAGGTCGTCGTGGCCGTGCACCTGGATGGCCAGGTCGCGCTCCATGCCGAGGGCGCGCTTGACGGTGCTGGCGAGGCCCGGGGGCGTCTCGGGCTCGGGCTCCGCCGCAATGCTGGGCGCAAGCTTGCCCAGCACCTGGCGGGCGCCGAACTTTCCGTAGCCTAGGCCGGCCATCAGGTCGTCCGCGTGGGTGCAGCCATAGTCGCTGGCCGCCCGCAGGTAATCGGCTTCGGTCACGTGCTTCAGGGCCACCCCGAAGCGCCGCGCCTCCTTCTCCAGCAGCTTGCGGCCGATCTCGATGGCCTGCTCGCGCTCCGCCTGGTTGATCCAGTGCTTGATCTTGTTGCGGGCCTTCGAAGTCTTCACCACCGAGAGCCAGTCGCGGCTGGGCCGCTGGCTGGGCGAGGTGGCAATCTCCACAATGTCGCCGTTGGCGAGCTTCGACTTCAGCGGCACCATGCGCCCGTTCACCTTGGCGCTGACGCAGTGATGGCCCACCTCGGTGTGGATGGCGTAGGCGAAGTCGATGGGCGTGGCCTCGCGGGGCAGCACCACCACCTTGCCCTTGGGCGTGAAGGTGTAGGCCTCCTGCGGGTAGAGGTCGATTTTGAGGGTGGAGAGGAAATCGGTGGAGTCGCGCAGCTCCTGTTGCAGGTCCACCAGGTGGCGCAGCCAGGCCATGCGCTCCGCGTCTTCGCGCGCCGCCTCGCGGCCGTCCTTGTACTTCCAGTGGGCGGCGATGCCTTCCTCGGCCACGCGGTGCATTTCTTCGGTGCGGATCTGGACCTCGAAGGGCTGGCCGTGCGGCCCCACCACCGAGGTGTGCAGCGACTGGTAGAAATTGGGCCGCGGCATGGCGATGAAGTCCTTGAAGCGCTCGGGAATAGGCGGCCAGGTTTGGTGGATGGCGCCGAGCGCCGCGTAGCAGTTCTGCACGGAGTCGGTGATGACGCGCACGGCGAGCAGGTCGTAGACCTTTTCGATCGAAATCTCCTGCCTCTGCATTTTCAGCCAGATGCTGTAGAGCCGCTTGATACGTCCCTCCACGCGCGCCGGGATGCCCTGCGTCTTCATGGCGAGGTCCACTTGGGTGCGGACCTCCGTCAGGAATCCCTCATCGACCTTGCGGCGGCTCTCCACCGCGCTGCGCACTTCCTCGTAGGCGTCGGGCTCGAGATGGCGGAAGGCCAGGTCCTCCAGCTCGCCGCGCATTTTGCCCATGCCCAGCCGGTGCGCGATGGGGGCGTAGATGTCGAGCGTCTCGCGCGCCACGCGCTGCTGTTTATCGGGCGGCAGGGCGTCGAGCGTGCGCATGTTGTGCAGCCGGTCGGCGAGCTTCACCAGCACCACGCGGACGTCATCCACCGTGGCCAGGAACATCTTGCGCAGGTTCTCGGCCTGCTTTTGCTCCGGAGTTTCGAAGGGGAGCCGGCTGATCTTGGTGACGCCTTCCACGATGTGCGCCACGTCGGCGCCGAACTCCCGGCTCAGACGGTCGCCGGTGACGGGCGTGTCCTCAACAACGTCGTGGAGCATGCCGGCGGCCACGCAGACCACGTCGAGCTTCATCTCGGCGAGCACGTTGGCGACTTCGAGGGGATGAGAGACGAAAGGATCGCCGGAGAGGCGCTTCTGCGTGCGGTGCTCGGTAGAGCTGAACTCGTAAGCCTTGCGCAGCAGGGCGAGATCGTCCCCGGGACGGTAGGCCTGTACCTTGCGGGCGATTTCTTCGAAACTGACCATGCTCGCAGCCCGTCAACCACCGCCTGTTGTTCGCGAAAGAACCCCTGAAGCCGGCGTGGCACGCGTCCAGAAGCTCCTGGGTTCATTCTAGGGTATGCGGCTGGCGGCGGGCAAGAAAAGCGGAAATCAGCACCCAGAAGTTAGAATGGGGCCGTGGATTCGCCGAATCACTGAGTCAATGAATCGATGGCCCGCCCATCGCCTCACCCGACCACTTCTGGCTCCCGTCTCTCAATTCGCTCGAACGGCCCTCCGATTCGGTGCATCTCACTTCAGGAGCGAATTGGCCGCGGAGCAGGCCGGGAGGTTTTTCAGCAACCCGTCACGTCCATCCGGGGCGGGGGCAGAGGTCGAACATGCGTCATTTCCTACTCGCTGTCATTGGGGCATCACTTCTTGCCGTCCCTTCCTGGCCAGCGCCCGCCAAGGTGGAAGGTTTCACCTTCCGCATTCCACCTCAGCGGACTTCGTTGAATATTGAGGATCAGCCCGTCACGGTGACCGTTTCGGGAGTGATTTCGGTGGCTCCGCAAGGCCATGACGAGTACGTCCTGAAGGTGGAGTTGGAGGCGGATCTTTCCGACCTCCAGCGGAATATGACCGCTCTGCTGAGCAGGCAACTCGACAGAGACGACCGCTGCGGAGACCAGATCGCGATTCAAAACGCCACCCTGGCGCCGGTGGACCCGTCTGGCCGAGCGGTGGTGCATCTCCATTACGAGCGCTTTGTCTGCGTGAAAGCATTTGGCAAGAAGACACCGCACAGGCTCGTGGGAGGCGACGGAGTGGTCCAAATCAAGCTCACTCCAGCCATCGAGGACAAGAAGGCGGTGGGGCTGGTGCCCGCCGTGGAGTCAATCCAGGCGGACGGGTCGCTGGGGGAGTTGCTTCGCTCCGGGCCCCTCGGCGCCATGGTGCGGGAGAAAGTCACTAAAGCGCTGCTTTCCGCCCTGCAGAAAGGGACCGACCGCAGCCTCACCCTTCCGCCCGCGGTGCAGGGGATTGCCACCCTTGACAAGGCTGGGTTCCGCGACGAAGGCGCCGGCCGGCTGGGGCTGGTGCTGGGCGGAGCGGTGGTGATCGCGCCCTCACAGATTCAACTCATCAAGAGCCAGCTCAAGGACGCGCTGTCTAACCGGTAACGGATTCAGCGTCATCCTGCCCGCCGCGATTGGCGGGACACTGCGCGCTGCATCGAGCCGTCCGCGAGAAGATGCTTGCGGATGTCAGGCGGCCCCGCGTCTGAGGTGACTACCCGATGCTCGATGGCACCACGGGGGAGTCCCGATGGCCAGAGGTCGTGTTGACCCGAGACGGATCGGAGCGCGGCGGGGCCGCCTCGGCTGCCTGGGATGCCTCGGCAAGCTGGTGGCATCCTTGTTGGGCGCGCTGGTCTTTGGATCGCTCCTCATCCTCGCGATTGACGCCGTGTTCATGCCCTGGAGCTTCTATATGGGTGGACGCTTCCATCCGATCCCCATGTGGCGGGGATGGGGCAAGGTCCGTTCGGCGGCGGGCCGCGACTACGCGCTTTACGTTTGGTTTGAGCCGTACCATTCCTCAGGTCGCGGTGGCGTAGCGATGAACGCCGTCTCGGCGGAGGTGGTGGGTTGGGGCACACTCTGCTCGCCTCACGGCGAGACGTATGACGTGCGAGTGACAGGCTACATGCCGAGAAACATGGGGGCCAGCACGGACGGCAAGCGCGTGGACCTGCATGTCTATCGGCGGCCCTGGTACTACGGCTTTGTCGGGAAGTGGGACGAACGTCCCCAGGTTGAGTTTTGGGGCGCCTGGAAGAACCCCGACCTGGTGCTCGAGGACCGCGGGAGCCTTGATCGCGCCTTCAATCCCGACGGCACGCTCCGCTCGAGCAACTCCGGCGTGTGGATTCCAGGCGAGCACGGCGTGCCGTTGACGCTGCGCGAGGGCACCAAGGCGGAGTTTGCAGCCGCCTGCGCCGAAGTCCAGGGCCACTAATGCTGATGATTCGGTCAATTCCCACCGTCCGACACTGCGAAAATCAGGCTTCTCACTACAACTTTTTGGATAGGGCGTGCAATAATTCCACCCCGCGCTCCCCTCATCGCGTGTGGCACGCATCAGCCAGCCTGATTACGATCACTCGGTAACACTAAGTCGGACTGTGAGTTGCGACGGATGGAGGGCACACCGGCCGGAGAGGCGCGCGCGGGAGTTCGCGATGGTAGCGCGCTTGCATCGCTTTTCCGCGGGGCCGAATCTAAGTAAGTGAGGTATGAACCGAGGGGGCGGAAGGTGGGTGCAGCCATGAACGCGTGGAAGGACGTGCTGTGGGGGTTGCTTAGGATGGGTGCCGTGGCTGCGGGCGTTTTCTACCTCGGTCAAGTGCTGGTGACGTACGCCAAGTCGGAGGGGCGCTACCGCCCTGTCATCGATCGCAGCGACCGCCTCAGCACGGCCCAGCAATCGTTGCTGTGGGTGGGCGTTGTGCTGGTCGGAATGGTCGTCCGCCTCGCTCGCCCGTTCGTCGACATGCTCGCCGAAGCCTCGGCCGAGGTCGGCGAGTGGGCACTGGCCCGCCAACAATCGCATCCTCTGGTGCGCCCGCGCAGCCACTAGGGTTGCTCTTAGGCTTCTCCAGTCGTCGCCTCTTCCTTGACAAGAACGCGGACTAAGTCCTACGTTATTAACCGCGAGTAGACCGAGGACTGTCGTCGGTGCGGTCGCGCAAGCGTGTCGGGCTCGATCTTGAATCGCTCGGCGCGTTGGGCGCATCAGAAACAACCCATGGCCACGGCGCCAACTGAATCCGCCATTCACCACTGGCTTGCCCTCGGGCGAGTGGAGGGTCTCGGGACCCGCAGCGTCCATAAGCTGGTGGAGCACTTCGGCTCGCCCGAAGCTGTTTATGGGGCGTCGCTCTCGGCGCTCGAGGGCTGCGGACTCGCCGGCCCTGTAGCGCGGCG
>Ga0335081_10017347_pt1 | contig 11656 bp, 8 predicted proteins | sample Lox_Sample_35_FD_206713 | JGI IMG/M metagenome (GOLD analysis project Ga0335081, IMG submission 206713) | Soil microbial communities from Loxahatchee National Wildlife Refuge, Florida, United States - Lox_Sample_3.5 | ecosystem: Environmental > Terrestrial > Soil > Wetlands | place: USA: Florida... | reverse complement strand
GATGATGGAGTAAGGTTCGGCGCGCAGGCGGAGCGAAACCGCCGGCGACAAGATCGCCGGCGCCACTCACTTGTACACGACGCTTTCGCGGAGCCAGGCGGCGTTGTTGCGGACGTCGTCCATTAATGTTGCGCAGAGGCGGTCGCGGTTTTCAAACAGGCGGTAGCCGGCCTGCGGACGGAGATAGCCGCGGGCCTTTGGCTCGCGGGCGAATAGCGCGTCTTCGCCTTCTTCGGCTGCCATCCGCTCGTAGCGTTGGCGATTGTCTAATAGCGCTTTCATGAGAAAGGGCATGACCATCGAGTAATCGCCTTGCATCGATTCGGTGGTCTGCAGGTACGTGTCCTTATCGACCTTGCCCCACGTCACGGCTTCGGCCGGCGGGCAGGAGGAGAGCGAGCCATCGGTGACCGGGGCAGTCACAATCTGGACGTCGAACTGATACCCGCGCACGTCGGGCAAACCGAGGACCTGGCCGAGTGCGGGCTCGGGCTGAAGGTTGTAATTTTTGGGGACGCCACCACCGAGGATGACGGTGCCGATGGCGTGCGCGGGGTGTTCGAATAAGCCCCAGCGGTGATAGGCGCAGGCTTCGAAGACTTCGGCGTGCAGGTCCAAATCAAATCCGTATTCGGGGATCAGCTTCGCCTGGCACATGGCCCACAGCTTCATCGAATTGAGAAAGACACTGCCGTCAGCCGGCGCGCCGACGAAAATCGGGATCGCGAGGCGATGGCACGTGGAGAGCAGACCCGGATCCACTCCGTTGCGATGCTCCTGTTCGGCGTAATATTTGCCGAGAAGGTAGCGGAGCTCGGTGCCGGTCATCTTGTGTTGAAATTCGCGACGGGTGAGCAAGGCGCTGAGAAAGCGGTCCTGGTCGAGCAGCACGCCTTCATCAAAAGCCATGTCGGTGACCCGGATGGTGCCTTCGGCGCGCAGCGCACCGTCATCGGTAAAAATCGGCACCTCATGGATGGGGCCATCCTTGTAGGCATCGAGGCTGCGGTGGCCGTCGTGATAACAGACGGCGTCGGTGGTGCTGAGGTACGCCACCCAGCCGGTCTCGAGCAGAGGGAGCAGCCAGGTTTGGTGCTGTCCGGAAACGGTGACGGGACCAGAAATGGCCAGCGTCAGCGGGCAGCCGCTCCCGACGGCGCGATCGAGAATCTGGTAAATACGGCGAAGATAGGCGCCGCCAAAAGCCGGCAGGCAATGGGTGAACAGGTCGTGGAGCGTATCGCACTGGTCGACGCGCCGCACCCGTACGTAGCGCCGGTGATCGTGTTTATGAGGGTTACTGGGCATCTTCTTCAAACCATAGCAGAGCAGCGAACGTGTTAATGTTGAATCTCGGGAAATGAATATTTTGTTTATCGGCGATATTTTTGCGTCGCCCGGACGCCGAATTGTCGCCGATCACCTGCAGGACATCGTAGAGACCAATCAAATCGAGCTGGCGATTGCGAACGCGGAAAATGCGGCAGGCGGATTTGGCATCACTCCCGCGATTGCGGAAGAGCTGTTGGGCTTGGGCCTGGACGTGTTAACTTCCGGGAATCATGTGTGGGACAAGCGGGAAGTGTATGATTATTTCGGGCGGCAGCCGCGTCTTCTGCGTCCGGCGAATTATCCCGATGCTCCCGGAAGCGGCTCGATCGTCGTTCGCGCGCGAAGCGGAATTGAGTGCGCCGTGCTGAATCTGCAGGGCCGGACGTATATGCCGGTAACGGATTGTCCTTTTCGGAAGGCCGATCAGCTACTGAATGAGCTGGATCCGGCGGTGAAAGTCCGGTTCGTCGACTTTCATGCGGAAGTCACGAGCGAGAAAATCGCGATGGGCTGGTATCTGGACGGACGGGTTTCGGCAATGGTGGGGACACACACCCACGTTCCGACAGCCGATACCCGCATCCTGCCGGGCGGCACCGCGTATCAGACCGACTGTGGGATGACCGGGCCGTACCATTCCGTCATCGGCGTCGACACCGATACGATCATCCAGAGATTTCTGACAGGACTGCCTGTGCGCATGGAAGCGTCGCGGGAAGCGCCGGAACTTCACGCCGTGATCGTGGACGTGGATGAGGCGACCGGGAAGGCGCGCGCGGTCCGACGCCACGTGGTTCATGGAGACTAGCGGATGGACGCTTCGGGGCCGGTAGCGGATTTAACGTCGTTCATCATCCAGGAAATTGGCGCGCTGCTGTTTGGGATGGTGTTCCTGTTCCTCTACCGGCAGTCGAAGGTGGTGTATTTCGGGCTGTGGGCGATCGCGTGGGTGCTGCGGTTCCTGGCGGCGATTTTCGGTTTCGAACTGCTCCGTCTCAACGATGCCCGGTGGCTCGCGCCATACGCCATTTTCGAATTTGCGTTTGCCATCGTGCTGGTAGCGGCGGCGCGCGCGAGCTTCGGGACCCGGCTGAAGGATTGGCGCACGGTTCTGCGCCTGATTGCGATTCTGCCGATTTTTGTGGCGCTGGTCTATGCGCTGGCGCTTTATTCGCGGCTGGAGGCATACCACGCCTCACATGCGCTGGTGCTGTGCTTCGTGTACTTCTACAACTTCTTAATGCTGCGCAAGAACCGGGGGTTCGGCGCGCGGGTCTTCCGATTTTCGTTGTTCCTGCTGGCCGCGGCCTTCCTGGAGCACGCGATTATCCTGTTGTATCTATATAATTCGGGCGCCGCGCCGGCATGGGCGCGGTATTTGCATCATGAGACCTATTACGACTTCGCGCTGCACTGCGTTTTGGCCTTTTCGGCGATGGCGATGTGGAGCGAAAGCCAAATTGACCGTATCCGCGATCTAGCCGGAGAGCTGGATCACCTGAGGCGGGAGGCGCAAAACAACCGCGATCTGGACCGGCTGACCGGACTCTTGAACCAGGCATCGCTGGCGGCACGCGTGGAAAACCCGGAGCCCTATGATGGCGTGGTGACCGTCTGCGATATGGACAATTTCAAAGACATCAATGACCGCTATGGCCACCTGGTGGGCGACGAGATTCTGCGCAACATCGGCAACCTGTTCAGAAGCTCGATTCGGCACGAAGACGAAGCGTTCCGCTGGGGCGGCGATGAGTTCGTGATATTGTTCCGCAACCAGCCGGCGGCAGTGGCAGCCAAACGCATGACGGAAATCGAGGCGCGGCTTCAGGAGTTCCGGGTGCGCGGGTTCGGGATCCTTCCCATCACCTTCAGTTGGGGGACCGCCGAAACGCACGGGCGCAGCCTGCGCGAGGCGCTCGATGAAGCGGACCGTTCGATGTACGTCTTCAAACGCGCTCGCGCCACCGGAGAGCAGTCGTCCGCTCGCTGAGTTGGTACACTGAGGGTTGCCTTCCACCAACAGCGCCCGGCCGCGGGTTTGTGCCGTCAGTTTTTTGAACACGACTCCTCTCGTCTGGGGCATGCTGCACGGTCCGCAACGGGATCTGTTCGATCTGGACTTTCAAATTCCAGCGGCGTGCGCGGACGAAGTAGCATCGGGCGCCGCCGATATCGGGATTATTCCTTCGTTCGAACTGACGCGGCAGGAACTGGAAGTGATTCCGGGCGCCGGAATTGCCTGCCATGGTCCGGTGCGGAGCATCCTGCTGATCTCGGCGCGGCCGCCGGCCGAAATCCGGAGGCTGGCGGTGGATTCCAGCTCGCGGACATCGGTACAACTGGCCCGCGTGATTCTGGAGCAACGGTTCGGCGCGACGCCGGAGCTGATTGCGCATCCGCCGGACTTGGATGCGATGCTGCGGATCGGCGATGCCGCGCTGATCATCGGCGATCCGGCGCTGCGCATCGATCCGACGCGGCTTCCGTACTACGTGCTGGATCTGGGCAAGGAGTGGGTGGAGATGACCGGGCTGCCGTTTGTGTTCGCGGTCTGGGCCGGCCGAAAGAGCGTGATCACTCCGGAGGTTGTGGCGGCGTTCCAGGGCTCGTGCCAGTACGGACGAGCGCGGATCGAGGAGATTGTGACCGCCGAATCGGGCCGGCGCGAGATTCCGCCCGAGCTGGTGCGGCAGTATCTCACGCACCATATCGTTCACGAGCTGAACGCGCGGGATTACGAAGGTATGGACCTGTTTCTGCGCTATGCGCGGCGGGCGGCCCAATCCGCGTAATCGGGCAATCGGCTATACTAGAAAGACAGCAATGTATTATCTCCTGCTATTCGTACATGTAGTAGTGTGCATCTTCCTGATCATCGTCGTGCTGCTGCAGAGCGGCAAGGCGGCGGATCTGGCGGGTGCGTTTGGCGGCATGGGTTCGCAGACGGCGTTCGGGCCGCGCGGTTCGGCCACTTTGCTTTCGAAGGCGACCACCATTTCGGCGGTTCTGTTCATGATCACGTCGATGGCGTTGTCGATCATGGCCACGCGGAATGCGGGTTTGGGAGCGACGGTGCTCGAGGACAAGTCGACAACGACCAGGCCGGCGCAAACAAAGAGCGTGCCCGCGCAGCCGGCTCCGGCCCCGACGACGGCGCCGATCACGGTGACTCCGGAAGGCGGCAAGCCGCAGACAACCAATGTCCCGGTGGCGCCAGCGCCGCCGGCTCAGCAAGGCAAGCAGGCCCCGGCGCAGCCCGCGCCGGCCAACAAGAAGTAAGCCCCAGGTTTTGCGGAGGTGGCGGAATTGGCAGACGCACTAGCTTGAGGTGCTAGCGGGAGCAATCTCGTGGGGGTTCAAGTCCCCCTCTCCGCACCATAGAATGAGGGCTGCAACCTGAGGCTCTACGGCCCGAGGGCGTTGCGGCCTTAATCCTTTATCCCTCTCGTTCTCAGATCGACACCGGCTGCATGGGCGGGGCGATTGGCGCTCAGCGCCCGAATGCTACTATGCGGGTGAAGAGGGTGTGTTCGGGTATGAGGGATTCGCGATGGGGGCTGTTCGGGCGGCTTTGCGTAGCCGGGTTGATCTTAGTCCCGGCGGCGGCAGGCCAGGCGCTGCTGCTGTCGCCCGCCTCCGGCGTACCCGGTGACTATGTCACGCTCGAGATTGCCTGGAAGCCCGCTCCGGAAACGGCGCTGGTGGCGCTTCAGTGGGAACTTGCGATCCCCTCGGGGAGCCTTGAACTGTTGAAAGACCATCTGGCGCGCGAGTTACTGACGGTGAAGGACGCCGGCAAATCGCTCGCCTGCTCGCTGGTTGGCGGGCAGACCGAAGATCAAATCGTGCGCTGTATTTTGTCGGGTGGGCCGAATGCAATCCCGGCCGGCACGATTGTCCTGGTGCCGCTGCGGATCTCACCTAGCGCACAGCCTGGGAGCCTTCGGATCCGTCTGGACCATGGTTTGGGTGTGCTGCCAACGCTGAAGCAGACCGCCATCCAAGCCGCGGAAACCATCATCACGGTTAAGCCGCACTGAGCGTCCGGCGGACGGACGCAGAGGGCAGGACCACCGGCGTTACTTCGATTTGCTGAGTTTACGGAAGTAGTCCGCCACTTTGTCTTCGAAGCCGGGAGGCACAGGCTCGTTGCCGGCGCTGCGAATATTGCCGCCGTTGGTTTCGTCGACCTTGCGGCGGAGCTCCATTTCAACCTGCTGGATGTCACCGATCATCGCGGCCTGAATGCGCGCGGAGAGCTCGGGATCGTTGGCAAAGGTGAACGGGTTCAGGCGCTGCATCTCGCGGATGAGCGTCTGCAGATCGCGAGCGGTGGTCTGGTCACCGTCCTTCAACTGCGACTGGAGCGCTTCGAGCTGCTGCAGGGTGGCGCGGTAGTTGTTCTCGAACTCGCCGGGACGAACGAAGCCGCCATCCCAGGGAAGGTTCGGGTCGTTGGTGCCGGGACCGCCGTAGGGGCCCCAGACGTTATTGCCGCGCCCGCCGAAATTGCCGCCGGCTTGACCGTTGGGGTTGAGCTGGCCGGACTGGTTGCCGCCCTGATTGCCTCCCTGCCCTTGCTGACCTTGGCCCTGTTGCTGGCCCGGCTGTTGGCCCGGCTGTTGGCCCGGCTGTTGGCCTTGCTGCTGGCCGTTGCCTGGCTGTCCCCCACGCTGTAGCTGACCGGGCTGGAAGCCTTGGCCCTGCTGGCCGGGTTGCCGGCCTCCCTGTTGACCCTGCCCACGCTGCTGGAGCTGCTCCATCTGCTGGCGGAGTTTTTCTACGCGAGCAAGCGCCTGTTCGACAGCCTTATCGTTCTCGCCAGGGGCCTTGCCGTCCTTGCCCTCCTGCGCGAGAGCTTGCTGCACGCCCTTCAACTGATCGCGCAGGCTGTTCAGGCCCTGGGTGATGCCGGGCTCGGACATGACGGCGTACTCGCCGAGACCACGGCGAATGTAATCGGTGTTGCGCTGCATGTCGCGCGGAAGCTCCTGTTGCTGCATCTCGCCGAGCGCCTCGCGCAACTTGCCGGACGCCTTGCTTTGGGTGCCGGACAAATTCCGGACGGCGTTCTGCATCTGCTGTTCGAGGTTCTTGAGGGCGTCGATTTCGCCCTGCCGGCCATCCGCGAGCTGCCGGGCCTGCTGCTGATTCGGACGGTTCTGGGGATTGCCGAACGCCCGCCGCAACTGGCCTTCGAAATCCTGCTGCTGACGGGCAATCTGTTCAGCCTGCTGGGCGAGGTTGTCCACCTGATTGTTGGCTTGCTGGTTCCGCAGACCGGACAGGGCCTTCTCGGCTTCTTTCAAAGCCTCGGCGGCGCGTTTGGCTTCGGCTTCGCTCTGCGGGGTTCCCGCCTGCTGGGAGGAAGCCGCCTGGCGCATACTTTGCAGCGCCTGCTGCAAGCGCTCGATGGTCTGGCGCATCTGTTGCGAACCCTGGCCACCGGCACCGGCCGACATCTGGCCTTGCTGCTGGCCCTGTTGGCCGGACTGGCCCGGTTGCCCCGGCTGGCCTTGTTGCCCCTGCTGACCTTGTTGTTGGCCTTGCTGACTCTGTTGCCCCTGCTGATTCTGCTGCTGCCGCTGCAACTGTTCGATTTTGCGCTGGAGCTCTTCGGCTTCGCGCCGCAGCATTTCCTGCTGGAAGCGCTGCTGAGAAACCTGCTGATTCTGGCGCGCCTGATCAGCAAGCTCCTGCTGGCGGCGAGCCAACTCCTGGAGCTTCTGGAGCGCGTCATCGATCTCCTGCTGGCGATCGCCGGACTGACCGCCGCCGCTGCGGGCGGTCTCATATTGGTTCTTCTCGGTATCGAGCTCGAGGTCGAAGAGGCCTTCGAGGTCGCGGGCGCCGCCTTGCATGCCACCGCCACCGCCCCCACGATTGCCGAACGCGACCTGAATGTCACGACGCGTCGCTTCGGCGCGCAGGAGATATTGCAGAGCTTGCTGCTCGGGGCCCAAGGCGTCCTTCCAGTTGGCGCCTTTGAGCTTGTCAGAGGCCGGGCCCATGGCGGCGACGGCCTGCTCCATATCCTGAACGAAGCTCTTGAAGGAATCGCCGGCCTCGGCCAGCTGGCGGCTCTTCATGCGATCGGCTAGAGATTTGGCCTGGTCGCGCAGCTTGGATTGCACCTGCGACAAGAACGCGGCGTTCTCGGCCGCCGTGCCCTTGGCGCCAGAGCCCTTCAGCTCGTTGAAAGTCGCGGTGATGATCTGCTTCTGGCGCTCGGAGATTTCGTTCTGATCCTGCTGGCCGCCGCCTCCGCCGCCGCCCCCGCCCTGCTGAGATTGGGAGTAGTTGCGTTCGAAGGGCTGGACTTCGACAAAGAAAATATCGGTATTGCTGGACGTGCGCGCGTCTTTGGCCGTGGCGTAGAGGCTGACGACGTCACCGGGAACGGCCTTGAAGTCTTCAAGCGCGATCACCGTGGAGCCGGAGGCATCCTTCGCTCCCTTGTTCTGCAATAAGGAGACGGTTTTCTCCTGGGCACCGTTGACGGCGTAATGCAGCTCGACGTCTTTGAGGCCAAAATCATCTTTGGCTTCGGCGGCCACGGTAACTTCTTCGATCGGCGAAGCGCGAAAATCGCGGCCAGGGCGGGTGATGCGGATCTCGGGCGGCCGGTCCTTCTGTGCTTCGATGAAGTAGTCCTCGGTAAGCCGAACGTCTTCGCCGTTATCAAGGGCGGCGATGTGATAGAGCCCGTCCTTCTGGATCGGCACGCTTGCCACCATGGTGTTGACGCCAGTCGAGCGAAGCTCCAGCTTGGCGCCGTTGTCGAGCAGGATGGCGCCGGAAGCGAGTGGACGGTCGGTGGTTACCGCGACATCGGCGGTGGTACCTTCGACGGCACGCAAGTCTCCGCCCGGGTTCTCCGTCATATCCTTCATACCGGTCCAGGCGGGGAAGTGATAAGTAACTTTGATATTTTTGACTGACGGCAGGTCGATGACGGTGAGCTTATAGGTTTTGGAACGGACCCCGCCCGCCTCAATGTAGTAATCGAGCGTTTCCGGGACACCGGCGATGGCGAAGCTGTAAGCGGATCCACCTTCTTCGGTGCGCATGTCAGTCTGTTCCCACTTGGAGGAGCTGGCGTATTTACCAAAGATCCGCACGGCAGGCGCAGTGAAGCCCAAAAGCCGAGCGCTGATGATTTGCGGAGCCTTTTTCCGCACCTTGGAGTTCCCAGGCGTGACCTGAATGTCGTAAAAGGGCTTGTATTCGTTTTTCGGCAGGCCGGCCCACAACAGGTGCGTTCCGTAACCCATGAATCCGGGGGTAGTGCCCAGCCAGACCAGGAGAATGACTGCGCCCACGGCAGCAGAGACGAAGCTTGCGATCCGCGAGGTTTTGGCGACGCGCTGCGGCTCGGCATGCTGGGCGACGCTGAGAGTATCGGCGGCGAGCAGATCGAGGAACGGGTCGTTGGGGTTCTGCTCCATGCGCTCGCTGAAAGTGAGAAGCCGCTCTTCGAATTGCGGGTACCGGCTTTCGGTTTCGCGGGCAGCGCGGCCGCGGTTGAGGCGAATCAAGGGAACGATCAGCGCGGCCGCGAGCGCAAAGGCCAGGCCGAGGAACAGCAAGAGGCGCGCCCCGGTAACGCTGTGGTCGGAGAAGGCGAAGTAGTTGGCCATCAACACGGCGACAACCGTGAAGACCAGGGCCGCGGCGGCTGTGGCCGCGATACCGCGGCTGAGGGTGATCCACCGGAGCCGTCGCTCGACGGCGCCCAAATAATCGGACAAGCGATTGAGATTCATGCCGCCTCTTTATCCACCGATAGATATCGGTTACCCAGCAAAGATTCAGCTACTGCCAATGCCAGCACGGCCAGCATCACGTACCACCAGACCGAAAAGGGTTTCTGTTGGCTGTCCGTCGTGCCGCCAGCGGCCGCAGAACCCTCGGCTGTATTCTGCCACAAGGAGAGCCGCTCGGGGTCGGCCGGGGTAAGATCCGACTCATGGCGATCGGCATTGACCGCCACCAGCTCATTCGGGGTGTTCGGCCGGCGGATTTCATAGAAGCCGGCCATGGTGAATTGAATATTCTGCGCCTTGGTTGCCTCAGCCAGAGAGAGCGCGCGTTCGCCCTTGGGGTCAACCACGTCGACCGCCGCGCCTTTCTGCCGGGAATCGCGAAGTTCGGCGAACGACCCCACCGGAACGCTCGGAGGGCCTTCGTTGAGTTTGCCCAGGTAGCGCGCAGTTTGCTCGATGAAGGGCACAAACGACGCGTGAATCGGGAAATCATTCGCGATATTGTCGAGGGTAGACGCAAAGACGAGGATGTGGCCTTCACCCATCTGCTGATCGATCAGTAGCGGCGTACCGTCGGAGAGCCGGGCGGCCACGCGGGCGCTGCCCGGGGGAGCCACGCGAATGGCCTGGTAAAACTTCACATCGTCCCAACGGTTGTCCTTCAAGATCGAAGGATGCGACGGATCGAGCGAGGTGGCGGTCTGAAAGCGCTCGCCTTCCCGGCCCGCATAACGGGCAGCCTCGACGCGGCAATCCGAAACAGGAACGCTGGCGCGGTCGACGGCGTGGCGGCCCAAGGCGATCAGAACCGAACCGCCGCCGCGGACGTACTGACGGAGCTCATTCTCGAATGACTGGGGAAGGGCGCCGACATCGGACAACACCACGAAGGCATACTTGGAAGGCGCCAGATTCGCGGTCTGATCGACCGTAGCCGGATCGATCGCAAAAGCGGACTGGCCCGACGCATCCAAGGCGGATTTGAAATAGAGCAGGCCATTCGTGTTTTCCGCCTCGTGCACAAACAAGGCGTGGCGCGGCTCGGCACGCTCGACTGAGAAATAGAACACATCGTCGCCGGGCAGAGTGTCGGCAGAATCGATGCGCACCTCACCCTTGTTCAACCCGTACGGAACGTCGAGCGACAGAAACTCAACGGACGCGCGACCGCGTTCCGGTATTTCCGCGGTTTTCGTTTCGATCGCCCGGCCGTTGAGCAGCAGAGAAACCCGGCGGGTAGCTTTCTGATTGTCAAAACCGGCGATGGTGGCCAGCACGCGCGTCTTCTTTGCATCGTAGACACGCCGGGGGGCCACCACGTTTTCCACGGTGAAATTGGACACCGGCTTGGCGTCGATCGGGTGCGTCACGAGGCGCACGTCGGCATTGAGGCGCAGGTCATTAAAGTTGGCTGGCATTCCGCTCTGCTGCATGTCCGAGTACAAGTGGACCTCGAGGGGAAGATGCGTGGCTTGAGAGATCGAACGCAGAGAGCGGACCAACTCGGCGTAAGACGTGCGCGCGTCGGAGGCTTCGACCGAATCGATTCCGCTGTCGAGCGGCGAATGGTCATCCGTGATTTCGCTCATGACCTGCACGCGCGACCCGAAGGCGAGCACCTGGCCGCGTTCGCCGGCCCCCAAATTGCTCACGGCGGATTTGGCCATGCGCTTGGCCTGATCGAGGCGGCCGCCGGCGCGCATACTCAGCGAGTTATCGATCGCCAGTACCGTCACCTCACCGGAGCGCCCGCGGGGAACGAACTTTTCCGTAATGTAGGGCTGCGCAAACGCGAGGACGATGAGGGCGACGAGCAGCGTGCGCAACGCGAACAGGACCAAATAGCGCAAACGCCGGTGTTTGATCGAGCTCTGGATGTGCTGCTCAAAGAACATGAGCGAGCTGAACGGTTGCGGGGTGCTGCGGTGCTTGCGGAGCAGATGCAGCCAGATGGGCAGCCCCACGCCGACGAGACCCGCGAAGAACCAGGGGGAGAAGAAGCCCATTACATCCTCCCCTGCCGGATGAACAGGTATTCGCGCAAACCCTCGTCCAGAGGCCGCCCAGTGTTCATGAGGAAGTAATCAAGCCCGTGACTGCGGGCCTTGGAGCCGAGCGCCTCAATATGCGCATCGATCTTGCGCTTGTACTCCCGCTTGGCGTACTCCGGCGAAACTTCCAGAGCGCTGGCGGAGTTCTCCATGTCGACCAACAGGACCGGTTCGCGAAACTTCGGCGCGATTTCTTGCGGGTCGAGGATGTGGAAGAGCACGACTTCATTGCCTTTGAACCGGAGCGGCTCGACGGTTTTGACAATCGTCTCGGGATCTTCGTAGAAATCGGAAATCACGATAACCAAGCCGCGGCGGTGCAAGAAGTTCTGAAAATGGACGAAGGGTTTAACGAAATCCGTGCGAGTACCGGGCTCTGCCTTCTCGATGGCGTGCAGGAGCCGGAAAATCTGACCCTGCCGCGTCGACGGCGGCACGTAGTTGGCGACGTCCTCATCGAAAACGATGAGGCCCATGGCGTCGCGCTGCAGGTTGCCCATGTAACAG
>Ga0335081_10017346_pt1 | contig 11656 bp, 13 predicted proteins | sample Lox_Sample_35_FD_206713 | JGI IMG/M metagenome (GOLD analysis project Ga0335081, IMG submission 206713) | Soil microbial communities from Loxahatchee National Wildlife Refuge, Florida, United States - Lox_Sample_3.5 | ecosystem: Environmental > Terrestrial > Soil > Wetlands | place: USA... | reverse complement strand
TATTATTGGGAGGAAGCGGAAGTGGCGACAGCCCAGTTTCGCGAAGTGTCACCGAAATCGAAAGGAACATAGCCGGAGAGTTCGTTCGGCTCATTTGCCGCGAGTTGCAATCAGCATGGCGGTCTTGCGGTGCCGAAGAGATTGTCCCCGGGAACCACTGCATGCCCGATCAACTCGTAAGACTGCTCCCGGCCGGGGAGAGAGTCTTGCTGTGCAATTTCAGCGTGAAAATGCCTGAAGCCGCGGGCTCGTTTTGTGTCGTATTACCTACTTCCTCAGTTACCACATTTCTTCGGACATTGTTAAAGGAGCTCCCATGTCAAGCATCCACACCAAAGAGGGACCTGGGCCAGGAACACGCGGAACGTCTGCTGGGGTGCAGCTTTGGGGCCGAGCTGGGGATCGCAGGAGCAAGAGTGCAGGTTGCGGACCTTATTCATGCGAAAGTCGGAGGAATAATCAAGTTACGAGTGCCCGTGCGGACTCCCGCCTGCCTCTCGATTGGAGGTCGGGGTGCCTTTGAAGCCTACCCAGTGCGCAGTGGGGGCCACCGTGCGGCCCAGCTCGGCACACGCCTTCCACATTTGCTTGGAGAAATGCCATGACACCTCTCAACTTGCTGGAAACGTTCCTCGGGTCGCTTTGTGGTACGGCGGCAAAGATTTTTTTTGAAAAGTCATCTGCACCCTGGAGCGTTGCAGCTGACGATAAATTGGCGACTGTTCCGGCCGGCACCAAGCTGCTCAGCTTGAAGCTGCTCGCGGAAAACCCCAGGGCCGAGGCGGTAATCCAATTGAGTCTCGAGAATGCTGCTCTCCTGGCAATTGAGATCACGGGAACAGCCGGAATCTCCCCTTCTCAACTGCGGGCGGAGCACGTCGAGGCAATTCGCGAATCGTTCGCCAAAGCATGCAAGGCCGCGCTCATGCAGCGCATACCTGGAGCGCAGGCGCAAGTGTCCTTGACCAAGGGACAGCCAACCTGGGCGACAGCTAAGCAAGTCTCACTGACCGCATCGAATAGTGCATCGGGGAAGATCGAGTTTCAGTTGCTGTTCAGTCAAGAGTGGCTCAAACCCATACCGTCAACGACTGCGCCTCCGCAAGACTGCCCAGCACATCATGCGGCCTCCCAGGGATCAACAGCCAACATAGATATTGCTTTGCTCAAGGGTGTGGAGCTGAATGCGATGCTGCGGTTCGGGCAGCGCCAGCTCACCTTGCGGCAGGTCTCAGAACTCACGGCCGGATCCGTCGTTGAACTCGACAAGCAAGTGCAGGAACCCGCCGAATTGCTACTTGGCGACCGCGTCATTGCCAGAGGCGAAGTTGTGATCGTAGACGGCAGTTACGGACTGCGCGTGACCGAGCTCCCTTAATTCTTGTGCGAGGCTCGACCCGAGGATGTGTCTCCACCAGGGAAGGACGAGATCGTAACTAACCGCTGGTTACTTACCTAAGAATCTGTCATGAGTGAAGTCGGAGCTCGCTTGTGCCGATGCATGACTCGGCCACTGCGATGCCTGTCACTGATTCCGAAAGACACTTCGTCCCCGACAAGACCTCGACTGTCTGGTCTGCAAGCCAAAGAGAGCACCATACGAGATGCCAAGCCCCGGGCACTATGCCATGCCCTGCCACGAAGCCGGAGACATTGCTGCGGCTGGAACTGTTACTGCAGGAGCCCGTAGTCGACCTGGCAGCGGTCAGCGCAGTGGTGAAAAGCAACAAGTGTTTGAGAAACCACGTGGTTCGTCTGGCACGTGCAGAAACCGGCGATCCATCAGGGGATATGATCCCTTCTCTCCATGAGTGCATCGTGCACATAGGAATCAATGCCCTGCGGAGGTCCCTCCTGGAATTGCCCTTCGCGAAACGGCCGCTCGACAAGTAGCGGCTGGTTAGAAATCGTCCGGAGCCACCCCGGTTTCGTTGCCGCCGTTGCCCTGCTGCTCTCATCCACTTCTCATTTGCAGGCATCGTGGAATGGTTTGTCAACACGTTAGCGGGTCTATGCATACTCGCCAAATGGCAACTGCCTTGCATTCCTCGGTTTGAGGTTATCTATGGACAGCGGCTACTACGCGGCCTGCACTGCACTGATGGCCAGAAGCCAAGCTCTCGATCTGGTAGCGAACAATCTTGCTAACACTAGTACTCCGGGGTATCGGGGGCAGCGTAGCATATTCCGGTCGTTTCTGGCCGCTGCTTCAGGCCAACCAGCTTCGAACCTTAACCAGGCAGTGAACGAATACGGAATCTTAGGCGGCAGCCAATTAGACCTGACCCAGGGCAGTCTGGAGCGAACCGGAAATGACCTCGACTTCGCGATTCAGGGAGCTGGTTTCTTTGTTGTCCAGAACGCGGGAGGCCGTTTCTACACGCGCAATGGCAACTTCCAAGTGTCGCCGCAGGGACAACTCGTAACTGCATCTGGCGATGCAGTCATGGGCGAAAACGGAATCATTCGCATTGTGGGTGGTCCAGTATCGGTAAGTCCGGACGGAACAGTTTCAGTAAACGGCGCCGTCGCCGGCAAGATCAAAATGGTGGAATTCGCTGCAGGCACTCCACTCGAGAGCGTGGGCAAGACCAACTACTCAGCTCCGCCGCACAGCGACTCGGCGGCAACCCATTCCACCATGGCACAAGGCGTACTCGAGAGCTCGAACGTGAACCCAGTGGCGAGCGCCGTAGAATTGGTGTCCGTGCAGCGCTACGCGGAAATGATGCAGCGCGCGCTGTCCCTCTTTCATTCAGAGTTTAATCGCATCGCGACGGATGAACTGCCGCGAGTAAGTTCCTAAAGGAGCCTTATGTTTCGTGCACTGTACACGGCGGCAAGCGGCATGAATGCGCAGCAACTGAATCTTGACAATGTTGCCAATAACTTGGCGAATGCGAGCACGACAGGCTTCCGCCGGCGCCGACTGCAATTCACCGATCTGGTCTATCAGAACATGATCATGCCGGGATCGGCAGCGAGCCAGCAGACCACGGTTGCTGCGGGTTTGCAGATTGGTCTTGGCACCAAGCCGGGAGCTTCCGAGGTTGTTCAGGTGCAGGGCGACTTCAGTCAGACCGGGAATCCTCTGGATCTCGCGATCCAGGGACAAGGTTTCTTTCAAATACAGATGCCCGATGGGAGCACGGCCTACACTCGCTCAGGCAGTTTTCACCTCGACGCACAGGGCAACATCGTGACCGCCGACGGCAATCCTCTGCAGCCCGGGATGACCTTGCCGGCCAATGCACTCTCCGTCAGCATCGGGCAAGACGGTACCATCTCGGTCACCCAACCCGGACAAACCTCTGCTACCCAAGTGGGCCAAATTCAGTTGGCTATGTTTGCAAACCCGGGAGGGTTGAACAGCGTTGGCAACAACCTGCTCCTGGCGACCACTGCTTCCGGAGATCCCATAATCGGAACTCCAGGAGCAGCGGAGGGGCTCGGCACCCTGCAGCAAGGTTATGTCGAGCAGTCCAACGTCGATGTGGTACAGGAATTCGTTGCCATGATCCTTGCGCAACGTTCCTACGAGTCGAATTCTCGAGTGGTGATGGCCGCGGATCAAATGTTCCAAGATCTTAATAACTTAACGCGTTAACCTTTGCAATGGCGCCAGGAAACAATTTGATTTCGTGGACGGTTGTCACCTCCCTCAGTGTGCTGCTGGGGGCATCAACTCTCAGGGCTGCTGACACTCCTTCTCGAACGATAATCACTCGGGAACAGATCACCAGTGCCTTGGCGCAGGAGGGAGTTAAGGTCACACCTCCTCAGGTGGAGTCTCTCTGCCCCGTCAGCGCAACCCAGCCGCAGCCACGACTCCGGGTGGTCAGTATCGACGCACTCGATGGGCAAACCGCAAAAGTCCAGATGCGATGTGACCGCTCCAGCATTTGCCTGCCTTTTTACTTGCTGCTCCACTGGTTGGAAACGGGAGGGGCAAGATCCGCATCAGCAGAATGGGGCAACACCGTACGATCCGAACACCCGCAGCGGCGGCGGCCTTCTGATGAGATCCTGGTTCGCACCGGAGGACGAGCGCTCCTTATCTTCGAAGGTGCGGATTATCGCATCCAGGTCCCAGTGTTTTGCATGGAGAGCGGAGCGCGTGGCCAACTAGTGCGAGTTATGAGTGCGGACCGAAAGAGAGTGTATGTAGCACGAGTTATCAATCCAAGAGTGTTACAGGGAGCGTTTCTCGACTAGAAGGACTTATCTTGAAATGGACGAGCACAATTCGCAAGCTCGGGACTGCCATCCTCCTTCTCCTGATTGCATTGTCAGGATTCCCCAGAGCTTTTGGGAAAGCCAAGCTAAGCCAAGATCCTCAAAGGGCACGCGAGGACTATATTGCCCGCATTCAACAGCAGACAACCCCCTCCCTCACAAACACTTCGCCGGGAAGTCTGTGGCAGCCGGATGGCCTGATGAACGACCTTGCAGCGGATTACAAGGCTCGGCGGTTGAACGATGTCGTGACGATCATTGTCGTCCAGCAAACCAGTGCTCAGGCAGCCGGGGATGTCAGTACCGAGAGAGACTTCAACACTCAATCTGGCATCTCAGGGTTGGCAGGCCATATCAGCACCAGCGGTATCAGTAATCTGCTCACGGCTCAATCTTCTTCGAAGTTGAAGGGACAGGGTTCTCTGGATGCCAGTTCCGCGATGAAGACCAGCCTGGCTGGCCAGATCATCGCTGTCCTTTCCAGCGGCGCCATGGTCGTGGAAGCTCATCGCCTGATTGTGATCAACAACCAGAAGGAAACCATGATCGTCCGCGGGGTGCTGCTTCTTCCACCGCGTTGTCTGACTTGGAAATCGAGCTCAAGGGCAAGGGAGTGGTTTCTGATGCTACCCGCTCGCCCAACCCTCTTGTTCGGGCACTGTTATGGTTAATTAACTTCTGAAATCCATGGCCCATTTCTCCCAATTCCGAGATCTGCCGAAGCTGGGCCTGATTGTTCTTGTTGTGGTGCTTTCGACGGCCTCAAACCTGAATGCGATAACTGAAGAGAAGAAGGTTCTCATCGGTGATATCACGACGATCGAGGGTGTGCGCGAAAATCCTCTTGTCGGTTATAGCGTTGTGGTTGGATTAAACCGAACTGGGGACACGCTTCAGACGCTGTTTACAACCCAGACGCTGGCAAACATCATGCAGCGGATGGGGGTTCGGATCCCGGCGGGAGCCGTCCAGGTTAAGAATGTTGCGGCTGTGTTTGTGACTGCCTCCCTTCCGCCATTCGCTCGCTCTGGAACTGCCCTGGACGTCACGGTTTCCTCCATCGGCGATGCCAAGAGCCTCGAAGGTGGCATTCTTCTGCTGACGCCACTGCACGGAGCGGACGGTCAAGTCTACGCTGAGGCTCAGGGTCCCCTTACCTTGGGTGGATATTCCGCAGGCGGCATCGGGAATAGCAAGCAGGTGAATCATCCCACCGTCGGGCGTATTCCAAACGGTGGTACCGTTGAACGAGACACTGCGGTTGACTTGTCCCACTTGACCGCCATCTCGCTAATGCTCCGTCACCCTGATTTCACAGCCGCACGAGACATTGCCAACACCATCAACCAACAGTTCGGAAAGGCGATTTCGACTGTAATCGACGGCCGCATGATTAAAGTGGAGACGAGCGGCACCAGCGCAACCTCGCTCGCCGACTTGATCTCTCAGATTCAGAATCTGTCGATTCCTTTCCATCCGCCAGCAAAAGTAGTGGTCAACGAACGCACGGGAACGATTGTTATGGGCGGTGACGTGAAGCTATCTGCGGTCTCGGTGCTCCACGGTACTCTGAGCGTCGAGGTCACAACCCAGTTTCATGTCTCGCAGCCAGGTCCCCTCTCCAAAGGGGAGACTACGGTTGTCCCCGAGCAAAGCGTCCAGGCCCAGGAAGGAACTACGAAAAGTATTCGCCTAGCCGAGGGCGCGAGTGTGGAGGAACTGATCAACGGCTTGCAGACCATGGGCGCAACCGCGCGTGACATTGTCGCCATTCTTCAAGCCATCAAGGCGGCTGGAGGATTACAAGCAGAGTTGGAGGTGCTGTGAGTTCGAGTGTAAACATAATCGCTCCCCCAGTCAGCCTTGCTGACGTGCGGGGTAGTCAGGCAGCTAACAAGCTAAAGGATGCGAACTCCGCGGTTGACTCGGAGAAGATTAAAAAGTCGGCGCGTGAGTTTGAGGCGGTTCTGCTATCGCATTGGCTGGAACAGGCCGAACAATCGTTCGCGACCGTCCCCGGTGCGGAGAAGGACCAGGACGCGATCCCCGGCCACGACCAGTTCCAAGCCATCGCCGTACAGGCGATCGCAACCAGTTTGAGTGGAAAAAACGGCGGCTTGGGGATCGCCTCATTGGTAACCAAGCACTTGGAAATCGCCGCCGCCCACAGACAGCACTGTAAGACATTGATATTAAATGGTTTCTCTCAACCTTCGGAGCCGACGACGACGAGCACAGAGGGAATAAAGAAACTAAACATTCCACTGAAGTTTTTGGGCAAAAGTGCCGATAAGGTGGGCACCCGATAATGTAGGAGTTGGACTATGAGAATCGACCTGAATGAAGTCTCACTGAATGGGCTGCTGCGGGAGAACAAGGCCCAGAAAGCCTCTGGCAAGGCTAGTGGCACTCCCAGCGTCAACGACAAGATCGATCTTTCACTCGATACGGTGCGGGTCTCATCTCTCGAAGCAAAAGCGCTATCTGTCCCGGAAGTGCGTCAAGACAAGGTGGATGCCTTGCGAGCAACCATTCAGCGTGGCGAGTACAAGCTGGAGCCAGACAAGATGGCAGATGCCTTGATCGAGGGAAACAAAAGGTAGTTTTGTTAGCGCGCCGAGTGAGTTGCAACCGTAAGGTACAGGCGAGGATCCTTGGTAGAACAACGTACGGATGAAGTACGAGGCCACTCCCCATCAACGTGGAAAGCTGATGTAGAGCAGTTGTGTGCTGAATTTGAGGGCGCGATCGCGGCCCTGGCAGCAGGCGATATACAGTCTCTCGAGGCAGGAATCGCTACTCAAGAAGAGATCGCTGACCGATTGCAGAACTGGATACGCGCCCAGACGTCCACCTTGCCTGAGAGCTCGACGCCAGGCGCCAAAGCCCCTCCCCCAGAGGTCCTATCACTCGTGAAACTGACGCGGCTGTACTCCGCGCTCCTCAAGCGATCCATGCGATCGGCAAATCTCCGTGCCGCGCTGTGCCAGACCTATCGGCAAAATTTCCCGAATGCGAGTGTCAACTCCAACGCTTCTGCTGGCCTATCCTGCGAGGTTTAAACCATGCCCGGGCTCAACCTATCGATGTCGATCGCGGTGCAGGCGCTCATGGCGGAGCAGGGAGCTTTGAATGCCACGAGCAATAACATAGCCAATGTCAACACTCCGGGATACAGCCGCGAAATACCCATTTTTTCCGAGAGCCCGGTTTTCCAGGAAGGAACGATCGCCTATGGCACCGGAGTAACCCTCGAGCAGTTTCAGAGTGTTCGCGATGAGCTGCTGCAGTTGCGGATTTACGAAGAAACTCAACAGCAGGGCAACTCGCAGGCGCAGCTGAATTCGCTGCAGCAGGTGGAAACGAATTTTGCTGACTCTTCCCAAGGCATCGGCGCCGCAATGTCGGCGTTCTTTAACTCGCTGAGCCAATTGTCGACCGACCCAACCAGCACGACTGCCAGGCAGCAAGTGTTGACCGCTGGAAACACTCTGGCCACAGCGTTTCACCAAGCGGAAGCATCGCTGGATAGCATTCAGTCCAACCTCAACCAGTCGGTTCCACAGGCGGTCAGTCAGATCAACCAGCTGACTCAGCAGATCGCCCAACTCAACGGGCAAGTGGCGCAACTGCAGGGCCAGGGACAAGACGCAGGAGCGATTCAGGACCAGCGCGATGAACTGACTCGCCAGCTCTCGAACCTCATCGATATCTCAGTTACACAGACCGAGCATGGTGAGACTCTCACCACGGCCAATGGCGTGCCCCTGGTGATTGCGGGACAGAGTTTTGCACTCCAGAGCGGTACCGGCGCGAATGGTGTGCAAGATGTCTTCGCTCAAGGTCAGGATATTACCAGTGAGGTCCAGGGCGGGTCCCTGGGCGGCACGCTAGAGGTGCGGGACCAGTTGATTGCGGGATACCTCTCGCAGCTCGACACCTTGGCTACTCAATTCACCGCGGCCTTCAACACAGCTCATCAGCAAGGCTACGATCTTTCGGGAAATCAGGGCGGAAATTTTTTTACTCCTCTTACAGCGGGTGCAGGAGCTGCCAGCAATTTTAGTGTTGCCATCAACGATCCGAGTCTGATTGCAGCTAGCTCGGACGGGTCACAGGGCAGCAATGGCAATGTCGCCGGCCTTGCCGCGATCCAGAATCAAACCCTGCCGTCGGGACAGAGCCCCATGGATATGTATTCGAATCTGGTGCTGCAAGTGGGCAATGACTCTGCTAATGCGCAGGCCGAGGTTAGTGCCAGCGGCTCGAGTCTTCAGCAACTGACCGACCAGCGCGCAGCCACTTCAGGGGTCTCAATCGACGAAGAAACGACCAACATGATCCAGTATCAACGTGCCTATGAGGCCGCCGCCCGGGTGATTACGACCGTCGACCAGATGACGCAGACTCTGCTTGCCATGCAAACAGTCGGAGGCTAAGAATCATGCGCGTAAATCCTAACCTTGCACCGGATATCCTTTCCGGCATTTGGCGAACGGAAGCGCAGGAGCAATCCGCGCTGCTGGAAATGTCCACGGGGAAACGCGTGAACACCCCGTCGGACGATCCCCTGGCCTCCGCCGAGATGGTCAGGAACCAGGACGAAACCACCAGGACAGATCAGTATCTCCAGAACATTGATACCTTAACGACACAGGTGCAAAACGCGGACACAGCCTTAAGTTCAGTGGTACAAGTCCTGAATCAGGCCATTACTTTGGGTCTTCAGGGAGCCACCGGCACGGTCTCGACTTCGCAAATGCAACAAATCGCACTCAGTGTTCAGGGCATACAGACGCAGGTCCTGCAAAGCGCGAATACCTCCGTTAGTGGATTCTATCTGTTTGGCGGTACCGCCAGCACGACTGCACCATACGAACTGGATCCCACCAGCGCCTCCGGCGTGAAATACAATGGAAATGACAGCACAAATATGGTTAGCATCGCCGACGGAATGAACGTACAAGTTAATGTGCCGGGCGATCAGTTGTTCCAGAATTCTGGGGGCAACGTCTTTGGCTCGCTGCAACAGCTGATCACTGCACTGCAAGCAGGGGATAAGACCGCCACGGCAACCGCTACCACGCAGCTGCAAAGTGCCCTAGCATCCCTCAGCGGGCAACGTGAATTCTACGGCAGCACGCTGAATCAGCTTACTTCTACGCAGACTTTCTTGCAGCAGGAGAAAGTAAGCTTAGCGTCACAGCAAAACAGCCTCGTCGGCGCAGATATGGCAACGGCAGCTACCTCTTTGACCCAAGCTCAGACCGCCTACAATGCGGTTCTTGCAGCCGCAGCGAAGATCCTGCCGACCAGTTTGCTGGACTACCTCAAGTAGACGCCGCACTGGACGCGAATACAATCTGGCCCTTCTGACCCGAGCTGCGTTCGCCGGAGAACTCCCAACGACCTAGTTCTTGAGCAGGCGGGCCATGCCTTCCGCCGTTGCCAGTTCCCGGTTGATTCGCTTTGGGAACATGGCGCAGTGCTCGACCGCTTTTGCGAAAGAGGAGACTAGTTTCACCACGTGCTCAGCTGCGAACGCTTCCTTGTAATGGCCAGCCATGCCAATTAACAACCCTTTGATCGACGGTGGCCCATTCCTAGTTAGAGGTTGAGGGGCGGTTCTCGACCCGAATCTTGGTAGAGTCGGGTTGGAAACTTTCTCATGGAAAGGAGAACCGCCTTGCGAAGAAGCTATCACACCGTCACCACCCAAGGACAAACCAATGCCAGGAAACTGGCAGAGTTTTTCAGCCGCCATGGGCAAGGACTGTTGCCCATGGTCGGTCTGATCGAGCAATCGCGCATGGCCGTTGATGAGCTAATCGACGTGGCCGGGCGAGCCACGATTGAAGCCGTGTTGCAGCTCTCCGCCGAGCAAGTGGCGGGGCCGCGCACACCCGGCCAGAGGCGCGCCGGTCTGCTTTGGCATGGTCAGCAGGCAGGGCGGGTGTGTTTGAAAGAACGCAGACTGGGAGTGACGAAACCGCGCCTGCGGGAGAAAAGCGGGGGCGAAGCGACGATCCCGGCCTATGAGGCCATGCAGGAGAACGGGATCGGTGAGCGCATGCTGGACGTGCTGATGCGCGGCATCTCGACCCGCCAGTATGCGGAAGTGCTGCCGGAGATGAGCTCGACCTGCGGAGTGTCGAAATCGACGGTGAGCCGGGAAGCGGCAGAAGCGGGAGAAGAAGCGCTGAAGGAACTGCTGGAACGGCGCTTCGACGAGATCGATTTGCTGGTGATCTACATCGACGGGATGCAGTTCGGCGACCACCACGTGATCAGCGCGGTGGGCGTGGATCGAGCGGGGCACAAACATGTGCTGGGCATTCAGCAGGGAGCGACGGAAAACGCGGCGGCGGTCGAAGACTTACTCGGACAGCTAATGGCGCGGGGCGTAGACCCGAAGGCGAAACGGTTGTTCGTGATCGACGGTGCCAAAGCCTTACGGGCGGCAATTCACAAAGTGTTCGGCCCACGGCATCCGGTGCAGCGCTGCCGCAATCACAAGATTCGCAACGTGTGCGATCGCTTGCCGGACGAGCAGAAGGACCAGGTGAAAGCCACGATGCGCGCCAGCTACAAGCTGGAGGCGAAGGAAGGCATGGCGCGGTTGCGGAAGCTGGCGGATTGGTTGGAGCAGGAATGTCCGGCGGCCGCGAACAGTTTGCGGGAAGGATTGGAGGAATGTTTCACGATCAACCGCTTGGGCATTCCCCCGTCCTTGCATCGCTGTCTGGCCACGACCAACTTGATTGAGAGCCCGCAGTCGGGCGTGCGCATGCGAACCCGGCGCGTATGCCGCTGGCGCGATGCTGCCATGGTCCAACGTTGGGCGGCGGCTTCCTTTCTGGCAACGGAGAAGAACTTCCGCCGCATCATGGGCTGGAAGGATCTCTGGCAACTGGAAGCGATCTTAGGAAGAAAAGTGAGTGACCAAGCTGCGGCTCAGCAGGAGGCCGCATAAAATGAACCGGAGCACCGCTCCTCTAGCCTCCAACTACGAGCTGGACACCGTCGTAGTAAACGGTACCATCGACATCGCTTACTTGCACCGGAGGGTTGTAGTTTCCGGCGTTCTGAGTTGTCACCAGCGAGCCTTGATATTGAGCGTCTCCGCCAGTCATATATGGGGTCTGGCACAGAAACTGTCCGTTGCTGGCATATGAGGCGGCTGCAAGGTCAAGATTGTGCCGTCCGCCGGATGGATCTTGGAATGTATACCCTGAGGTGAAATAGCACGTTATATACCCTTGACCATATTGCGAAGTGCTTGCCCACGTAGAATCGGTTATGAGCGGCAAAGTATAGCCCCACCCTCCCTGGGACACAAACGTCTGGTCGGACATCGCAGACAAATAGATCCCTTGAGGAACTAGATGGTTGACTCCATTGGAATCATAGGCGAAGGAGA
>Ga0335081_10017345_pt1 | contig 11656 bp, 8 predicted proteins | sample Lox_Sample_35_FD_206713 | JGI IMG/M metagenome (GOLD analysis project Ga0335081, IMG submission 206713) | Soil microbial communities from Loxahatchee National Wildlife Refuge, Florida, United States - Lox_Sample_3.5 | ecosystem: Environmental > Terrestrial > Soil > Wetlands | place: USA: Florida... | reverse complement strand
TTGTAGATCAGATATTTCTGCCGCATCAGCTCGAATTTATCGAGCGCGTCCTGCCAATCCTGGGCGATGCGGCGAGGATCTTCGCCGTGCACAATCGCGTCATAGACAGCTTGGTTGACCAGGATTTCCGGCATGCGCTCCATGTGAAATTGCTCGGGATAAAGCTTGTGCAGCGCCGAGGCCAGCTCGATTCCCAGCTCCGGCGCGTCCAGCGCGTTGCGATCGGTGAGCACGACGCCCACGCCGTTGCAGTGCTGGTTGGCGTAATTGCTCGCGCCCGGAGTAAAACTCGTGGGCACGAAGCGCGCGCCGGAAATTTCACGCGCGTTGAGATAAGCGGCCAACTCCTGCGCGGTGATCCAGGGAGCGCCAACCAGTTCAAAGGGAGAATCGGTCCCCCGTCCCACCGAAACATTTGTGCCCTCAATGAGCGCGACTCCAGGATACAGCGCGGCGGCGGTGACACTGCGCAGATTGGGCGAGGGATTGACCCACGCGAGGCCGGTTGAATCGAACCAGTCGCCGCGCATCCAGCCCTGCATCGCCACAACCGTAAGCTTTGCGTTGATGCCGCGTTCCGCGTTGAACATTTTGGCCAGTTCGCCGAGAGTCATGCCGTGGCGAACGGGAACTGGAAAATAATTTACGAAGCTTTCATGACCCACATCGGAAACCGGCCCCTGCACGAATGATCCGGTGATGGGATTGGGGCGATCAAGCACGACGATCTCAGTTCCCGCTTTGGCTGCGGCTTCCAGAAAATAGCCGAGCGTGGTTTCGTAGGTGTAGAAGCGCGCGCCGGCATCCTGCAGATCAATCACCACGGCATCGAGAGTTTTGAGAACGTCGAGCGGCGGACGGCGCGCGGCATCGGTCGCGCCATAGACGCTATAGACCGGCACACCGGTGGCGGCATCTTTCGTGTTGCGGATGTCGGTGCTATCGAGTTCGCCGGCGACGCCGTGCTCGGGACTGAATATAGCTTTAAGCGATACACCGGGAGCATGCGCCAGCACGTCAATCGTGCGCCGGCCCTGCGAGTCCATGCCGGTCTGGTTGGTAAGCAGGCCGATCCTTTTTGCGCTTGCCTGCAAGTCAGAGAAATTGTGGACCTCAAGAACATCAAGGCCGGTTTCTACGTTTCCGTTTCGCGACATCAGCCTGCGGCCGGCGGTTTGGGTTTCGTTGTAGCCGGTGAGGCTCTGCCAGCGCAGTTCGTCTTTCTCGGGAACGGTAAGCGAAAGATTCGCGGCGACTGCCGTGGCAATTTCTGAGCGCAAAGCAATCGCGCTTCCCTTCCCGCGTGGGTGCACGGCGTTGGTCAGGATGATGATGCAGGTTCGCGTCGTGGGATCAATCCACAGCGAAGTGCCGGTGAAGCCGGTGTGGCCGAACGAACCCACGGGAAGAAGATCGCCGCGACTGCTGGAAAACGGCGAGTCAATGTCCCACCCGAGGCCGCGCAGGACGGTGGAAGTCGGCGGCTGCTGCGGCGTGGTCATCTTCTCGACCATGAGCGAGGAAAGAATGGGGCCGCCTTCGAGCAGGGCCAGCGCGAATTTGGAGAGATCGTCGGCGGTCGAAAAAACTCCGGCATGGCCCGCCACGCCGCCCATCCGCCGCGCAGTGGGATCGTGCACTACGCCCCGCAGCATGCGGTCGTGCTCGTCGTATTGCGTGGGAGCGATCCTGGGCAGCCAAACCTTTGGCGGCAGAAAGCGCGTACGGGTCATCTGGAGCGGCGCGAAGATTTTTTCGGCGCAATATTTATCGAGCGTGGTTCCGCTTACCCGCTCCACCAGCGCGCCCAGCGTAATGAAGTTGATGTCGCTATACAGAAACCGCGACCCGGGCGAGAAGACCGGCCTGGACTCAAAAGCCATGCGCAGCGCGGCCTCGCGGCCTTCCCATGGCTGCTTCAGGTCGAGGTCTTCAGGCAGGCCGGAATAGTGCGTGAGCAGCTCGCGCACGGTGATGTCCTCTTTGCCGTTCTGCGAAAACTCGGGAAGATAATGGCCGACGGGGTCATTCAGCCTGATGTCCCCTCGTTGAACCAGCTGCGCGACGGCGGTGGTGGTGGCGACGACTTTGGTGAGCGAGGCGATGTCGAAGATGGTATCGAGCGTCATCAGCTCGGGGTGCGGTTCGAGGGCGCGATGGCCGAAGGCTTTGCGATAGACGGTCTGGCCGTCGTGCCAGACGAGCACGACCGCGCCAGGAATTTCCCCGCCGCGAATCGCATCCTCGACAATCGAGTCGAGCGCGGCGAGGCGAGTGGATTTCGCGGGAGATGCCGGAGCGGCTGCCGAAGTGGAAGCCGCGGAGGGAGTCGCAGCGAGAAGAGCTTTCCCGAAAAACAGGCCAATAGCGAGAGCAAAACCGATGCGCGACATGAGCACGAGGAGGCGGATACTTTGACTTTACACAACCGCCGCGCACCGGCTCAAGAAACTCAAGTAAGGGGTGCGCCCGGCGCAACCCGCAAAATCAGTTTGATCTGGAAGTCAGCGTTCGTTTCAAGCCTTCCTCGTACGAAACCGGTTCGACGTAACCCAGTTCGCGGCGAATGCGGGTTGTGTCGTAGGCAAGATCATGACGAAAATCGTAGCCGTCAGCCTTCATCGCCGGCATGGTGACTGGAGGCAGAGACAGCAGCCTTTCCGCGATCGTGGGCGTGTACGCCTCGCCAATGTTGTAAATGCGCTTCGCTGCGGCCGGATGCAGCGCCGCCAGCACGATGGCGGCGGCGACATTTTCAACGTACCCGTGGGTCCATCGCCACGCAGGATGATCGCGGTAGCCGTAAATGGTCGCAAGGTCCGCGTTGCCACCGGGGCCATAGACCTTGGGCAAACGAAGAATGGTGGCAGGCAGCTCAGCTCGTCCCAGCACCTCGCGCTCGACCAGAATTTTCTCGTAGAAATAATTCAAATCATGCGGTGAGTTTGCCTGCGCGCGATATGGAAAGAGCACGCTGCGCAGCGGCGAATCCTCGGACAGCAGGCCCGCTTCCGGTTCGCCGGTTTCCAGTCCCGTGAAGCGGCCATAGGCGCGGTAAACGTCGCCGCTGCTCAGCGCGACCAGCCGCCGAACGCGGCCCTGAAAGGCGGCGATAGCGGCGCGCGCATCTTTTTCCCCCATGGCGATCATGTGAATCACGATTTCCCATTCCCTGCGGAGGAGTTCTGGAGAGAACGTAGTAACGGGCATGCCGGCATCCGCGCTTCTGACGTGCCGGACTTCGGGCAGCAGCGTTGACTCATGTTCGCCGCGATGAAAAAGCGTGACCTCATGACCACGTTCGTGAAGCTCCCTCGCAACGTACGGGCCGATAAAACCCGTGCCGCCAATCATCAGGACGCGCATGATCCAAGGCTAACCCAGCGGCAAAAATTCCGCCGTCACGTCAGATTTCTTCCTTGCGCTTCTTCATCCGCCGGCCCATACTTCTGCCCAATGAAGGGGTTCTATCATGGAACAGGCGGGCTCCGCGGGCGGTTCGCAGCCCGGTGAAAACTGGCTCACCACCATTGCCTCGCTGTTAGTAGGTGGCGGATTTTTCGCGCTCTGGTTCTGGCTTCTGCCGTCTTGGCTCGGCTTTCGCGTAGATACCGCGGGCGCGGCGCGCTGGCGGTGGCTGGCCGCTGTCCCTTCCGTGCTGGGCTTCGCGGTGGCTCTGCGCTGCATATGGGACTTCGGCCATACCGGACACGGAACTCCCGCCCCCATGGCTCCTCCGCAGCGCCTGGTGGTGGTTGGCTTTTATCGCTACGTGCGCAATCCCATGTATCTGGGATTTTTTGCCGGGTGGGCCGGCTTATGGGTGATCTTCGGCCGCGCCACTGCCGGCGCGCTCGTCGGCGCGGTCCTGGTCATCCTGGGCGTTAGCCTGTTCGTGATGTTCTACGAGGAGCCCACCCTGCGCAGCAAGTTTGGCCCCGATTACGAGGAATACTGCCGCAACGTCCGCCGCTGGCTGCCCCGCCTGCATCCCTGGCAGCGCTGACCCGACGCTTGCTTTACCGCAAGCCCGAAACTTTGCTATAAACCGAACATCGAGCCCACCACCCACTTGCCTGACTGCATTTCTCCGGACACAACCCGCGAGGCGCGCGCTCCGGTTCCGGTGTTCCAGCAGCAAGAGACAGTTTTTGCCCGCGGCTTCGACATTCTGCGTGAAGCGATCGCGCAGCGCGCATTTCCCGCGGCCTCCGTAGCCATTACTCATGAACACAAGCTGGTAGGGCTGCAGGCGTTCGGGCATTTCACCTACGATGCAGGCGCGGCCCCGGTCACGAGCGAATGCGTCTTCGATCTCGCGTCGCTCACCAAGGTCGTCGCCACGACCGCGATGGCCATGATTCTGTACGAGCGCGGATTGCTCGATCTGGAAGCCCCGGTGGCTGGAGTTGTGCCGGAGTTTATTTCCAGTGCGGCGGGCGACCGCGAGCGCCGTCGCCAGGTCACCATGCGCCAGCTGCTGGCGCATTCCTCGGGATTGCCGGCCTACGAAAAACTGTTCTTGCGCGCAACAACAGCGGAGGAACTTCTCGCCGCGGCTTTCGCCGTTCCGCTCGCCGCAGACCCGGGCACGCGTGCCGAATACAGCGACATCGGGTTCATTGTTCTCGGCCTGGCGCTCGAGCGGCTGGCCGATGAAGCGCTCGACCGTTTCTGCCAGCGCGAGATTTTCGGCGCGCTGGGCATGACGCACACCGCATTTCGTCCGCCGGCGGCGTGGCGCGAGCGCATTCCTCCCACCGCCAATGACACGGCCTTTCGCAAGCGCGTGATTCAAGGCGAAGTGCAGGATGAAAATGCCAGCGTGATGCGCGGAGTCGCCGGGCACGCCGGGCTTTTTGCCACGGCGGAGGATGTGGCGATCTTCGCCGACGCGATGTTCGGCGGCAGCGCGAGGCTGGTCCGCCGGGAGACACTGGCGCGCTTCACGCAGCGCGAAACTTCGCCCGCCGATAGTTCACGCGCTCTGGGCTGGGACACGCCTTCTTCTCCTTCGCAGTCGGGAAAATATTTCTCCGCTCGCGCGTTCGGCCATCTTGGCTATACCGGCACTTCGCTTTGGATTGATCCCGAGCGCAAACTTTCCGTCACGCTGCTGACGAACCGCACATGGCCGGATTGCGGCAATCAGGCGATCAAGCAGGTGCGGCCGCGCTTTCATGACGCCGTTGTTGAGGCGCTGGGCGCGAGAAGTTGACTAATCCGTAGCATTCCCCGTTTCGTGGCAAATCTGGCGTTGAAGGTGGCGATTGAAGCCGAACAAATCTGACCTGAAACATCTGGCGACTGAGCAGCCCAACCGCAGCGCCGCCGATTTTGACCAGAAGCCGGCGCTCGAAATCGCGCGCACCATGAACGCAGAGGATGCCAAAGTAGCGGCCGCGGTGCGGCGAGCTCTGCCGGCAGTAGCGCGGGCCATTGATTTGATCGCCGGCGCGCTGCGCAAGGGCGGACGTCTGATGTATGTGGGCGCGGGCACCAGCGGCCGGATTGCGGCGCTCGATGCGGCCGAGTGTCCACCGACGTTCAATGCCGATCCCAGGAGCGTGCAGTTCGTGATGGCCGGCGGACCGGAGGCGCTGGGCGGCGCGGTTGAAGCCAGCGAAGATTCGCGCGAGCTCGGCGAACAGGAAATGGCCCGGCGCCGGCCGAACCGAAATGATGTGGTCGTGGGCATTGCCGCGAGCGGGCGCACGCCCTTCACGCTGGCGGCGATCGAATACGCGCGGCGGCGCGGGGCCAAAACGATCGCGGTGACCTGCAATCGCAATTCTCCGCTCGAGAAAGCGGCGCACCTGGCGATTGTCACCGAGGTAGGACCGGAAGTGGTTTCAGGCTCGACGCGGCTGAAAGCAGGCACCGCCCAAAAAATGGTGCTCAACATGCTCTCGACCGGCGCGATGACGCGGCTGGGTTACGTTTATGGCAACCTGATGGTGAATGTCCGCCTGAAGAACGAAAAGCTTGGACAGCGGGGCCTGGCCATTCTGCAGCGCGCCGCGAGTGTGAATCGCGAACTGGCGGAACAGACGTTGAAATTGGCCGGGCGCAGCGTTCCGGTTGCGCTGGTCATGTTGCAGGCGCAGGTTCGGCGCGCGGCTGCGGAGCGGGCCTTAGAGCGGTGCGGCGGAAATGTGCGGCAGGCGATTGTGGCCGCGCGAAGATGAAGCCGGTGCGCTTTGTAGTCCAATTCACTCTGTGTTCCAGGTTTCTCGGGGTAAAAGGCTAACCCGTCAAGCCCAGGGTGCGTGGCCTTTCGACTCAGGCTTCTCACCGGCGCTCCGCGGCATTCCCGCTAAAATGAAACTGTTCTCAGGGATTTTTCTGCATGGATAAATTCGTCAATGGATAAATTCGTCATTCGCGGCGGCGATCCGCTGCTGGGCACGGTGCGCATCAGCGGCGCCAAGAACGCCGCCCTGCCGGCGATGGCGGCAGCTTTGCTCACCGAAGAGTCGGTCATCCTCGAAAACATTCCCCACGTGCGCGACATTGAAACCACGCGCCGGCTGCTTGCGGCCATGGGTGCGGAAGTGGAGCTCGGCTACGGGCGGGCTCAGCACCGCACTACGCTATGCTGCAAAAACCTGGCTTCGCCCGAAGCGTCGTATGAGCTGGTGAAAACCATGCGCGCCTCCACGCTGGTGCTGGGCCCGCTGCTGGCGCGCTGCGGGCGCGCCCGGGTCTCGCTACCCGGCGGCTGCGCCATTGGCGCGCGGCCTATTGATCTGCACATCAAGGGCCTGGAAAAACTCGGCGCAAAAATCACGCAAGAGCACGGCTACGTTGAAGCCAGCGCTAAGCGGCTGAAAGGCGCGGAGATTGTCTTCGACAAAATCACCGTGACCGGGACCGAAGACATCCTGATGGCGGCGGCCCTCGCTGAGGGCGAAACCGTCATACTGAATTGCGCGCGCGAACCGGAGGTCGCCGACCTGGCCGCGTTGCTCAACAAAATGGGCGCGAAGATCGAGGGCGCAGGCACGGCTACCATTCGCGTGAAGGGCGTGGAAACGCTGCGCGGCGCCAAGCACCGCATCATTCCTGATCGCATCGAGGCGGCGACGTTTGTCCTGGCGGGCGCCATCACCGCTGGCGACTTGAATGTTCAGGACTGCGAGCCGCACCATCTCGATGCGCTGCTCGAAAAACTCAACGAAGTCGGCGTGAAGACCAAAGCCAACGCCGATTGCGTGCGCGTGATGGGCGACGTGCCGCTGAAGGCGGCGGACGTGACCACGGAAGAATATCCCGGCTTTCCCACCGACGTGCAGGCGCAGTACATGGCGCTGGCCACGCAGGTGGAGGGAACTTCCGTCATTACGGAAAACATTTTTGAGAACCGCTTCATGCATGCGCTGGAACTGGTGCGCATGGGCGCGAACATCAAAATTGAAGGACGGCGGGCGATTGTTCGCGGCAAGTCTCCGCTGAGCGCGGCGGCGGTGCTGGCCTCTGATCTGCGCGCTTCGGCCTCTCTCGTTCTCGCCGCGCTCGTCGCCGATGGTGAAACCATCATTGACCGCGTCTATCACATTGACCGTGGCTACGAACACATCGAAGAGAAGCTGCGCGGCGTTGGGGCCCAGATCAAGCGCATCGGCCAAATTCTCCCCAAACGCCGCAGCGCCAACGGATAGCTCTGAAAAGGAGCGCTCTCTTTCCAATTAGGGTGCCCCATTTCTCGCGCGTGAGAAGTGGGAGGATTCACCTTGTGTACCTGCGTTTTGTCCGTCACAGACAAAACTTCAGAAACCTCACCCGCCTCCCAGTTCGACCTTAATCTCTTCACACTAGAGTTCCAGCGATTTTCGCGCGCGATTTCGCAATTCTTATCGTCCCGCCGACATCGAAGCCCGCCTTCCACTGCATCCAACTATTGGAGGGAAAAAATGGCAGAAATTATCTATCAGGAGGAAACGCGCGCTGGCCTGCGCCCAGGCATCAATTGGAGCGCAATCTGGGCCGGCTTGTTCACTTTTATCGCGATCTGGTCGGTCTTCGGGTTTCTCGGCTTTGCCATCTTCAACACTGGCACGAACGCCGGAGCGGCACTGGCTGCGCCGAGCGTGGGCCTGGGAATCTGGGCGATTGTTCTGACCGCGGTCGCCATGTACATCGCCGGGCGCGAAACCGGGCGCGTTGCTGCTGTGGAGGGCGCGTACCCGAATCTGGCCCACGGCATGGTCATGTTTGGACTGTCGGTCGCGGCGGCGATTGTGCTGACGGTTTCGGGCCGCACGCTGTTCATTGGGCTGCCCGTCGCCAACCTCGCGGCGCCGGGCCCCTATGTTCGAAGCGTGTTCGGCGGCTCAGAGTGGATGGCTTTCCTGGCACTGCTCCTGGGCTGGCTGGGGGCCATGCTCGGCGCAACGACCGCAACCGCGCGAAAGCCGATTTCAACCCGTGAAGTGAAGGACATCCGCCCGGCAGCATAAGGGCCTTGATCCGAAATTCGTAGGTTTGGGAATCTCGTAAGGGACGACAGAATGGACAGGATGTTCCGTTCTTCGTTCCTTGTTTTTTCTTGAAGCGCCGGGTGCCCCATTTCTCGCGCATTCGGTGCGCGAGAAGTGGGACTACCTCAGAAACTCGAAATCATCCGTCCACAGAGACACACAAAGGCCGCGACTTTCGTCGCGGCCTTTGTACTTCCCACCCTTCAGTGTTTTCCTCCGCCGTGACCGCCGTGGTGCCCGCCGCCACCACCGTGGCCTCCGTGACCACCGCCTCCGCGGCCGTTGCGCCCGCGGCGCCGCCCGCCGCCACCGCCGCCGCCAAACCGCCCGCGGCCGCCTCCGCTTCCGCGCTCGGGGCCACGATCGCCGCCGCCCGTGTGCGCTTCATCACGATTGAAGTTCGGCTCCGGCTCATCAGGAAAATCGCCGCCGCCTTCAATGGTCAGCGCCGGCGCGCGCGTGCCTTCGCCTGATCCTTCGTCGCCCTCCGGCGCTTCCCGGGCAACTTCGCCGCCACCCATCTTGGCGCGCTGCTCTTTCAGAATCGCCTTGCGCGAAAGCCGGATGCGGTTGCCTTCCACCGCCAGCACCTTCACCAGCACCTGATCGCCTTCTTTCAACTCATCGCGAATGTCCTTGATGCGGTGCTCCGCCACTTCGCTGATGTGCAGCAGGCCATCCGTCCCCGGAATGATCTCCACGAACGCCCCAAAATCCGCCAGGCGTGACACCGTGCCCAGATAGGTCTTCCCCACTTCCGCCGTCGCCGTTAGATCGCGGATGATTTGCAGCGCCTTGTTGGCCGAAGCTTCATCATTCGAAGCCACGTTCACTTTGCCCGTATCTTCGACATCAATCTTCACCCCGGTCTGCTCGATGATGCTGCGGATCATCTTGCCGCCGGGCCCAATCACGTCTCGAATCTTGTCCACGGGAATCTGCAGGGTGTAAATCCGCGGCGCGTAGGCCGAAACTTTTTCGCGCGAGGCGCCGAGCGCCTCCGCCATTTTTTCCAGGATGAACAGCCGCCCGCGCTGCGCCTGCGCCAGCGCTTCCCGCATGATTTGCGCTGTGATCCCGCCGACTTTAATGTCCATCTGCAGCGCGGTGATTCCGTCTTTCGTTCCCGCGACCTTGAAGTCCATGTCGCCGTAGTGATCTTCGGCGCCGGCAATGTCGGTCAGGACGGCGTAGTCATCGCCTTCCTTCACCAGCCCCATCGCCACGCCCGCCACCGGAGCCTTCAGCGGCACCCCGGCATCCATCAGCGAAAGCGACGCGCCGCACACCGTCGCCATCGAAGACGACCCGTTTGATTCCAGAATGTCCGAAACCACGCGCATGGCATAAGGCCAATTGTCTTCTCCCGGCAGCACAGCCGAAACCGCCCGCTCGGCCAGCGCGCCGTGGCCGATTTCGCGCCGCCCCGCCCCGCGCAGGAAGGCAACCTCGCCCACCGAAAACGGCGGGAAGTTGTAATGAAGAAGAAATCTCTTCTTGGCTTCGCCTTCGAAAGCTTCAATGCGCTGCATATCCTCGCTGGTGCCAAGCGTGGTCGTGACCAGCGCCTGGGTTTCGCCGCGGGTGAAGATGGCCGAGCCGTGGGTGCGCGGCAGCACGCCGACTTCCACCCAGATAGGCCGAATCTCATCAAACCCGCGCCCATCCGGACGCCGCTTCTGCCCGATTACCTGGTCGCGGAAGATGCGCTCGCGCAGAATCTCGTAATAGTGTTCGAGTTGATCGCGCGCCGCTTCGTCATCTTCGGAAAGCTCCGCCAGCAGTTTCTTCTTGAGCTCGCGGACCAGCGTGTAGCTCTCCGACTTGGGATGTTTCTGTGTATCCAGCCGGTCGGTCAGGTCGGCGCCGATCTTCGATTTCAGCTTGTCGAAATATGGCTGATCGAACTCGGGCGGGGTGACGGCACGCTTGGGCTTGCCGACCTTGTCGCGCAGTTGGTTGATCGCGGCGCAGATTTTCTTGATCTCCGCGTGGGCGAATTCGATCGCATCCACCACGGTTTCTTCTTTCACCTCTTTGGCGCCCGACTCGATCATGACGATCGCTTCCGCGGTGCCTACCACCATGATGTTCAGCAGGCTGTCGCGCATCTCGCTGTAGGTGGGGTTGACCAGGAACTGCCCATTCACCAGGCCCACGCGCACCGCGCCGATGGGGCCGAGAAAGGGAATGTCGGAAAGAGTGAGCGCGCAGGAGGCCGCGTTGATCGCCGTGACATCGGGGTCGTTTTCCGTATCCGCCGAGAGCACGAAGGCAATCACCTGGGTTTCGCAGCGAAAGCCATCGGCAAACAGCGGCCGGATGGGCCGGTCAATCATGCGGCTGGTCAGAATTTCGCGCTCGCTGGGACGGCCTTCGCGCTTGATGAACCCGCCGGGAATGCGCCCTCCGGCGTAGGTGTACTCGCGGTAATCCACGGTGAGGGGAAAGAAATCAATGCCTTCGCGCGGGTCGGGATTGGCCACGCCGGTGGCCAGCACCACGTTATCGCCCATGCGCACCACGGCCGAGCCGTGCGCCTGCTTGGCCAGTTTTCCGGTTTCAAATGAGAGTTGCTTTCCGCCCGCCAATTCGACGGTGGCTGATGTCGGTTCTTGCTTCATGATTGATTTTCCTTTTCAGGCAGGAGAGATTCGCGCTGCTTGCAACCTTTGCGCGATGAGAAAACGCGCCCCGGAGAGATTTTCGAGATGCCGACTTGCGAAATGGCCAGTTGCCCTATCGGTGGTGACACAACGTTGCAGCTTTCCTCTGGGAGCAAATGCCGTGCCAGCGACGGTAGAAAGATTCCGAAGGCCCGGCGCCCCACTGCGGGCCGGCACCAAGCTCTACTTGCGCAGGCCGAGCTTGTGGACCACGGTTTTGTAGCGCTCGGAATCGTATTGCTTGAGGTAGTCGAGCAAGCGCCGCCGCTTGCTGACCAGCATGAGCAGACCGCGGCGCGAGCCGTGATCTTTCTGGTGCGTTTTGAAGTGCTCCGTCAATTGACCGATGCGCTCGCTCAGCAGCGCGATCTGGACCTCAGGACTGCCCGTATCGGTGGGATGCGTGCGGTGTTGGTCAATGAGGGCCTGCTTTTGCTCCCTGGCTAGCACTAAACCTGATGCACTCCTGTCTTCTTTTCGATTGTTTGTAACAGGTTCAGGGTATCACGT
>Ga0335081_10017344_pt1 | contig 11657 bp, 7 predicted proteins | sample Lox_Sample_35_FD_206713 | JGI IMG/M metagenome (GOLD analysis project Ga0335081, IMG submission 206713) | Soil microbial communities from Loxahatchee National Wildlife Refuge, Florida, United States - Lox_Sample_3.5 | ecosystem: Environmental > Terrestrial > Soil > Wetlands | place: USA: Florida... | reverse complement strand
CTGAGGTGCAGCCCGGGGACCGGCGCCTGTCCGCCTTTGTGCTGACGTCCGGGCCGGAGGTGTCCGAGAGCCTCCACGCATACCTGCGGGAGCAGTTGCCAGACTACATGATCCCGGGAGAGATCCGGATCCTGGACACATTGCCCCTTCTGCCGAACGGCAAAACCGACCGACTGGCCCTCGCAGCGCTTGCCCAAACACGCCCGGAAGGTTCTTTCTCGGCGCCCCGCAACCATACCGAGAAGGTTATCGCCAAAATCTGGGCGGAAGTTCTCGATCGGCAGGAAATCGGTGTGCACGACAACTTCTTTGAGTTGGGAGGCCACTCGCTCATTGCCACCATGGTGATCTCCCGGTTGCGATCGGCATTCGACATAGAACTGCCACTGCGCACCATCTTTGAACATTCCACCGTCGGGGAACTCGCCGCGATCGTGGAGAAGGCGCAGCGGGAGGCAGCAACCTCCGAGGAAATCGCCGCAGCGCTCGCCGAAGTCGAGAAGCTTTCCGATGACGAAATTCGGGCACTCCTTGACGAGACCGAATCATAGCGCCGCCGCCTGGAGAATTCCAACTTGACGGAACCGCTTGAGATTGTGCACCAGCGGCAGCAGGAAACGACCGCCCGGGCAGACAGGCGTGAGAGAAAACCGGCGATCTCGGCCGCACTGCACGCGTGTCTGGAATCACAACTTTTGCAGGCGATCTTCGTAGTTGCGACCTTCTGCCTGATCGCCGGCCTGCATCGATCGAATGACGGCCTCTGGTTCCAGGGCGATTCGCCGCGCCACGCCGCAAACGGCCTGTTCTGGTGGGATCTTATCGCCACCCGGCCCGCCTCACCCACGGAGTTTGCTCTCCGCTACTATGCGCGCTATCCCGTCATCAACCCAATCGCCTATCCGCCGCTCTTTTACCTCCTGGAAGGAAGCGTGTTTCGCGCGTTTGGACCTTCGCCCTTCGCGGCCAAATGTCTCGTACTCGCATTCGGGATTCTGACAGGACTATATACGATGGCATGGGCGAGAGCTCGGTTGGGAGCGCAGTCGGGCTGGACGGGAGCTTTTCTTGCGTTTGTGCCCGGCTTTGTCGTTTGGACAAATGCGGTGATGCTTAACGTGCCGGCAGCCGCTTTCGGTATCGCTTGTCTGTATCACTACCGGAAATGGAGCGAATCCGGCGGGAAGAAACAGCTCATGGCGGCTGCCTTGGCCGGAGCCGCCGCCGCGTTGACTTATTATCTGGGCGCAATCGCAGTCTTCATTTGTCTGCTCTGGGCCCTCCTGTTGTCGCTCCGGGGTCAAACCCGACGGCGCAAAGCCTATTGGATGTTTACGGCAATCGTGGTCGCCGTTGTGCCCCTGCTATTCATTGCCAGGCTGGCGCCAGTTTTTGTAGCCCGGCACCTGCCCGGTGTAGGCATACTGGCGCATCCAGCTCAATGGATCTTTTACATCAGGAGGCTGCCGGCGTTGCTGGGTCCTGCCGGTTTGCTATTGGGATTGAACGGTTTGGCGCTTGCCCTGGCCACCGCCCGCTTGCGCCGGGAAGGGGCATACCTGGTTTGCTGGATTCTCGCGCCGCTCCTTGCCCTTCCGATCTTGCCGGCGAGAGACTTGCGTTACATATTGCTGGTGGCGCCGGCCTTCGTGATCGCCGCCGCAATTGGACTCGGACCAGTCTTACGCTTTCTTCCGCCAAATCGTCCCGCATTCCGCGTGGCGGCGCTTCTGGCAGGCCTCGCCACCGGTATTTGGATGGCCTCCCTGATCCACATACCCGAAAATACGGGCTTTCGCGACATTTCAGCGTACTTGCGGGACCACGCCCCGGCGGACGCGGTTATGTATGACGGCTACCACGACGGCCTATTTGCATTCTATGTGCGTGCGCTGGATCCGAATTTCGAGCGGCGGATCATGCTGGGCCAGGAGCTTGTATACTATCGCCATCAAGCGTCTACCTTCAGATGGGTCGAAACCGTGAACGCTGCCTCCACCCGAGACGTCGTTCAACTTCTGCGAACAAAGTCGGGATGTCGATGGGTGGCACTCGAAGTCGGGTCCTACTCGGGGAGGTCGCCGGGACCTCAGTTGCTGCGGCAGGCGGTAGCCGGATCCGACTTCACGTTCGTGCGCTCGTTCCCGGTGAGTGCGGGGAGCGCGAACCGTATAGATCTCTACCGAATGCTCGGGCCGGTCACGCCCGTGACAACGATCGACGTGCGTCCGGCGTCTTACAGCAATAGAATCTTCTCCAAGATTGCACCGGTTACGCGGTGACTCAGAGGGAAGGCAAATGGCACCCGCTTAAAAAGCGATCGAGTTCCTGTGCTACCACCAGATTTCCAGCGGAGTTCAGGTGGGGGTTTCCTTCTATGAAGGCTTGCCTGCCCATTTTGTGAATCGCGTCGCTCAGATCGAGAAAAGCCGTCGCATGGCTGTTCGCATAGTATCGAAGCCAGGACCGCCGTTTCTGGTCGGCCGGCGTGTCGTCTTTACCCGGCAGGAATATGATGGCCTTCTGGAAAGGCTGCTGGTCCGCAAGTTGTTCAAATCGATCCAGGATTGCGTGGTTCAAGTCCCACTCCCTGTTTGTATAGTTCCATAGAACTCTATTGACGGCAACAGAAAGATCGAGCCTGTTCCAGAGATTAGGTGTCGGATAAGGAACGCTCACCAGATGTCCGGCTTCAAGTTTAAATCGAGGAATCAGGAAGCCCATACCGGCATATTCCGGACGCACGCGGCGAAAGTCGTCCGTGTAGATACATAGGACCACAATAGCGGGCTTGAGTTTCAGGCCAACGGCTTCCAGTGCTCTGAGCATCAGGTCTGGGCCGTAGCCCACCATTCCCAGATTGTCGATCCTCCACGACGGTTCCAGGGTCTCGAGTACGTTGGTGAAGCGTTCCGGCTCCTGAACGCCGTCGCCAAACACGAACGAGTCACCGAGAAAAATTACGCGGGGCCGTACATCCGGCTCTCCCAATTCCCGGTTCGCACGAAAGCCGTCGCGGTTGGATACGACAGTGATTGCCCGCGGATGATTATGAGAAACGAGGTACGTCGCCCGGGTGGAAGGAACAAGTCTGTAGCCATAAGGCTCCCAGGCCTCGAGTAGCAGCCCCTGGCGCAGGCGTGGCGGCGGATAAGTGTTCGGCCTGAACTGCCCGGTCATCCGCAGCGCTATTTCACCCAAAAGTGTAGCGACTACCACCATTGCAACGACTAACAAGAATTCCAGCGTCCCCGTACCACGACTAACCGGGCGGCTAGTTACTGTGTCTGACACGCACATGAATCGCATCTCCACAGGGGCGGGTGTGCCGATTTACGATTCGCCCGCGCGGCCAATCCAGCGCGGGACGGCCGACCCCTGATCATTATGCCCTCTGCAAATGCTGAAAGACAACCTTTAAAATATAAAAATACCTTTAAATATGTTTTTAATGATATAATCTGCCGATGGAATCGACGGCGCGGGCAGTCGGGCCGCAACACAAAGTTGTGCATATCCCGATAAAAACCAGCCTCGCCGCGCGAGTTGACCTTGCCGCTGTGCTGGTAGTTATCGCGGGTTTGGCGCTCCGCCTGGCCGAAGCGAGTCGAACTTATCTGAATCCCGATGAAGCGCTGCATTTCTACGTTTCTCTTCCGAAAGATTGGTACAGGAATCTCCTACAGGTAGCGCATCCGCCGCTACTGTTCTTTATGCTTCACGGAGTGCTGCGCGTCAGCTCATCGGAACTGGCCTTGCGCGCTGTTCCCGTTGTGGCTGGAAGTATCTTCCCCTGGGTGGCTTACCGATGGGTAACGAAAGTGCGAAACGCCGGAGCCGGGTTCGTGGCGCTGCTGATTCTGACGTTCAGCCCTAACCTGGTCTCGCTTAGCGCTCAAGTACGCGGCTATGTCCTCGCGCTTTTGTTCGCCGCCCTGGCGATGTTGCTTGTCGAGTCGGCTTTCGAAACCGAAGCGGCGTTGCGCCTCGTCCTCTTTAATTTTTGTCTTTATCTGGCGATTCTCAGCGAGTACTCAGCCGCGTGGTTTGTGGGCGCGGCCGGCGTTTACGTACTCATGCGGGGCATCGATTGCCGCGTTTCCCGCCGCTTATGGGTTATCTGGGGAATCGGCCAAGTGGGGGCGCTTTTCCTCTATGCCGTGCTGTTCCGCACCGCAGTCGCCTCGCCAACAGCGACTGGCGTCTTACATTCGGTAACGCCCCGCTACCTGAAGGGCGCCTTCCCTGTCGCGCATGAGAACCTGCTCGCATTCGCGGGCTTGGGGACCATGAAGCAGTTTGCTTATACCTTCTCCTCCATTCCTCTTGGCTCTGTAGCGATGGTGATGTTCGCGGTCGGTTTGATAGTCCTGTGGAGGAGCGGATCGTCCCCCGGCGGGCGGGGAAGGCGCGCGTTAGCGATTGCCATACCAGTGGCTTTTCTGTTGGCGTTGACCGGCGCGATTGTGAAGGTGCTTCCCTACGGCAGATCGCGCCACACCGTAATCTGCTGTTTATTCATCGCCGCCGGGGTCGGCGTGGGCTTCGAAGCTCTGCTGGGGAAGAAGCGCTGGGTCTTCGCCATGATGGTGGCCGCGCTGGTCCTGTCATGGCTCTTTATTGACGAACCGGACCAGAACAATATTAGCGAGATCCGCCATCGCCGTGCGTCTATGCTTGCGGCTGCCAACCGGCTTCGCTCGATTCTTCCCACCAACACGCCAGTGTTGACCGACGCGGAAACCGCACTGCTCCTGCGATATTATTGGTGCGGCGCACGGGAAATCGAAAGCCATAAACTCGTGAACGGCGCGACGGAGTGGCGCCTGGACGGCTTCCGCATCGTATGGCGCCGTTCGGACCTACGAGGGATCGACGGTTTCGTTACCGATGTGACGACCGTACGCCGCGCCTTCGACTTGCCGCCCGGCGATTCCCTCTGGGTGGTGGACGGCGGGTTCGAGGTTGCTATTGCCTCTCAACTTCGCTCTCGCTACGGCGGGCGGATGCCGCCGGACTATCAAGATCTGAATAGCGTATTGGTCGCGTTCCAGACGCCGCAAGGGATCTGAAGCGCCACCGCCTCGCGTCAGACGACAATTCTGGCTCAGCTACGGCGGCGCGAAATTCCGAGAATCGTTACCCCCGATTAAAATTGAGCATGCCCGGAAAAGGCCGGGAAAACCTTGAAAGGAATGGCGGGGACGACGGGGCTCAAACCCGAACAAGTAGGTCAGCAGCCACTTGGGTTCGATGTGGCAGTCGCGGAAGTGGCTCCGCTCGCCGCTCAGCGGGTGATCCTTGTACCGGGCTGGCAGCGACTTTCCCTCGACCAGCAGCAGGATGACTTCCCTCAACGTCGCCATGTCCTCGCCGCGCTTTTGCACCAGCTTTACATCGCGGCCGAACTGGGCGCCGCTGATCGGGGTCCGCAACGATCAGATCGCCAAATCCTTGAAGAGAGCGCCGGCAGACCGCGACCGCTTGCCCTTGCCCCTGTCGGCGGAGCGCATCGCCTTGACCGTGATGGCGTTGGGCACCCGCACTTCGAAGGGCAGAGCCTTTTCGGCGGACACGCGGATCAGCAACATGCGAACCGCATCGGAGACAGAGATCCCCATCCCGGCCAGCGTCTTCGCGGCCTTCTCTTTCGTCTTTTCATCCACGCGCACGTGAACCATCGTGGTCGCCATGATCCACTCCCGCTCTGAGATACATTGTGTCGCAAGGATCGTCGAACGTCCTGCCTGGCCAGATCTGTGATGCCGACAGCGCCAAGCAGCGGTCTATGAAGCCAACTTCGGATATCGGCGAGGGCGATCGACGAAGGATGCCCTACGCAAGATCTTGAAGGAGATCCAGGAAGATCCGCAAGATCGTCGAGGCCAGCTTCGAGCCGGTGAGCTTCGGGCGGCGGTATGCATAATCCCGCCCACCACTATTCCTCGCGCAAGGCCGAGGCCGGGTCGATTCGTGCGATCCGTAAAGCGGGTACCGCCGTAGCGATGAGGGTCACCACCGCCAGCCCCAGCAAGACCGCCACGATGGTTGTTGCGTCGTAGACGCCAACGCCGTAGATCGCGCTACGCAGGGTGCGAAGCGCTCCCATGCACAGCGCCAGCCCGAGGACCAGCCCGAAGGCTGCAGCCGCCAATCCCGAGCCGCCGACGTGAACCATCGCCGTTGACACCGTCGAACCGAGCGCGATGCGGATGCCGATCTCGCGCGTCCTCTGCGCCACCAGGTTGGCCACCAGCATGAAAATACCGATTCCGCTTAGCAGCAGCGCCAGGGACGCCATGGCAGTCAGCAGCGCTACTTCGATCCGCTGGGTGGCAAGGGTGGAGGCTCGCAGGTCGCTCATCGAGTAGAAGCCCGAAAACAGCAGGTTGGGATCAGTGGCGGCCAGAGCGCGCTGCATGCGTCCGGTGAGGCCTTCCGGCGACTCGGCGCGGACGATCCAGGTCGGCTGAAAGAAGGTGTGCGCGAGCGCGAGAAAGGGCGCATCCGCGATTTGCGCCGCGGGAACATAGGCGGCCTCCTCGTCGGTCAGAGGTGCGGAACCGGCATTCAATCGGCTGGCTGAAGACAGCGCGGTGTCTCCTACGACCCCCACGATCCGCATCCGATCGAGATGCCGTCCCAGTGGATTCTCGCCAGGATAGAACTTCCGCGCAAACGACCTATTGATCACCACCACGGGCTCTGTATCCGGGCCGTCGGCATCGCTGATGCCCCGGCCGGCAAGGACGGGAATCTGGAGCGCGTCGAAGTAGCCAGGGGTCACGTAGATCTGGTTGGTGGTGACTTCGCGGCCTGCCTGCTTGCCGTCGGTAAACTTGGCGCTGTTCAGCAGAGAGCGCTCATACGGTACCGTCAGTCCTACGGCCACGTTGCGCACGCCGGGAATCTCGCGCATCGCAGCGAGGCTGCGGTCCAGCAGTTTCCGAAAAGCGGCCGGATCGTGATAGTGGACGTCGTCCAATGACGCCTTGGCGATGATGACCCCGGTAGGATTGAATCCGGGCGGCATGGTCTCGAGGTGGATCAACGTGCGGATCAGCAGACCCGCCGCGGCCAGCAGCACGACGGTCAGCGCCACCTCGCCGGCAATCAAACTCTGGCGAAGGCGGACGCTGCCACCGGCAATTCCGCGGCCCCCCATGGCGGACCGCAAGTCGACGCGATTCGCCGTCAGAGCGGGAAGCATTCCGAACAGCACGCTGGCAATGATCGAGACTCCGAGCGTGAACGCCAGCACCCGCAGGTCGAGCGGGACGGAGGCGACGGGCAGAAAATGCGCGGGCAAGAGTGTCAGCAGCCCGCGCAGGGCCAGTGCGCCGACCAGGATGCCCGAGACGCCTCCGAGCAACGCCAGCAGCAGGCTTTCCGACCATAACTGCCGCAGGATCTGCCAGCGAGATGCGCCGAGCGCCAATCGGGTGGCGATTTCTCGGCTTCGCCGGATCATGCGGACCAGCGTCAGCCCTGCGAGATTCGCGCAGGCAATCAGTAGGATGAACCCGGCCGCCAGCATCAGCACAAGCGCTTGCGGCCGAAGTTTGGTGGTGACACCTCTTTGCAGCGGCACCAGGTAGTAGATCAACTGCGCACCCGGGTTGCTCTGCTGGAAGTGCCGCACACGGATACTTTGACGGAAGGCGCGATCGATTTCGGCGCCGGCCTGTGCCCAGTTGGCGCCGTCACGGAGCCGCACGATGGCTTCGAAGTTGGTGGCCACCCCTTCTCCTTCGCGGCCTGGCTGCAGGGCCGTGTAGATGTCGGCATTCATCGGGGTGACGGCACGCTCGGGCAGGACGCCGACGATGGTGTGAGGCTCACCCTTCAGCAGCACGGACCGGCCGACGATGTTCGGATCCGTCCCAAAGGTATTGCGCCAGACGGTGTAGCTGACGATGGCTGCCTTGGGACCGTGAGGTCGATCCTCATCATCGGTGAAATTCCGTCCCACAACCGGGCGCACGCCCAGAACCTCGAGGTAATGTTCCGAGATGCGGGCTGCCTGAAGATACTGAACATGGGATCCGGACTGCAGGTAGACGCCATTGGGGCGCAGGTTCGATACGGCCGGCAACAGGGATGGCACATGATCGCGCAACAATTCCCACTGTTCGCCATCCACATTCTTTCGAATGTCAGAGGATTCGCCCCCCGTGGTTCGCGCAAACAGGGCCCCGATGCGCTCCGGTTGCGTATACGGAAGATCCTTGAGCAGGAGCGCGTCGACAATCGAAAAGATAGCTGTATTGGCGCCGATCGATAGCGCCAGGATGACCGCCGCCGTCGCGGCGAAGCCGGGATCGCGCCGGAGTTGGCGGACGGCAAACTTGAGGGATTGCATAATCGTGCCTGACACCGATACTGGAATGCCCGGCCGAGGTTACCACGATCCGGGAAAAATTAACAACGCGAACGAACGAGCCCACAAAGGTGAAGTTGGCCTCGACACTCACCGCAAAAGCAGTACCTTCATCGTCATCTACCCAGGTAGGGCAGGCTTCAAGCCTGCGGCGGACTTCAGTCCGCCCAACGAGCACAAGCTCCTCTGCAAACGTTAGCGACCTTTTCGCCCAGCCGCGTTTGAACAATCACCATGCCGCATAGCACGAACGCGCCAACGGAAAGCGTGCCGGGCTCCGGAGCGCCACTCGGGGTGGAGGTGTAGGCCGCGGAAGAGATGGCGCTGGAAATACTGGGACGATTTATTGGGACGCGTTACGCTAGAGCTTATGGCTTGCTGCCACGACGTCCGCTTCCAACGTTCTCCCAGGCCCTTGCAAGATGGCTAGAGCGTCCACTGAGCGGCGGCGGAAGCAGTCACAGCGGGACCCCCGCCGGGTATCTACAACAGCTACCGCTTGGCCACCTCGCTGGCTGCAAGCCGCGGCCATATTTCTTACGGCAGTCTGCCTGATGGGCCTGTTCTCAACGGATATCGGCGACACGGACTTCTGGTGGCACCTGAAAACCGGCCAATACATTGCCGAGCGCCATGCCTTGCCCGTGCCCGATCCTTTCGCCTTTACGACATCGCTGGCGCCGGCCTCGCTCTCTGAGCAGCAGGTCCGCCATTTCAACCTGACGCACGAGTGGCTGAGCCAGGTGCTGATGTACGCGGTGTTTGCCGCGGTGGGCTTCCCCGGCATCGTTCTGGGGCGCGCGTTTCTGCTGGCCGCCTTCTGCGGATTGGCAGGATTTCTCGCCGGGCGATTTTCGGCAAGCTTCTATGCCGGAATTGCAGCGGCGTGCGCTGCGGCATCGGTAATGGTGGCCTTCACGGCCGACCGTCCCGGACTCGTCAGTTTCCTCGGCGTGGCCGTTTTTGTGACTCTGCTGGAGCTGCGCCGCGGCTGGTGGGCGATTCCGGCGCTGCTGTTGCTGTGGGCGAACTGCCACGGCGGTTTCATTCTGGGGTGGTTGGTTCTGCTAGCGTACGCTGTCGAGAGCTTGCCGGTTTGGCCGTTCCCGGGTCCGGCCGGCGAGAGCCGGCGGCTTTGGCTGGTTACGATTTTTGGGATCGCCGTCTCCGGGCTGAATCCCAACGGTTTCGGCGTGGTCTACACGGTTCTGGCTTACCGCCGCAGCCCGCTGACGGCAGATCTGATCGAATGGCATCGGCCGAGTCTTTGGGGTGAACCCTACGGTTTCGACCTTCTGCTGTACGCGGCCGCGCTGGTGCTGCTGCTCTCCTGGCGAAAGGTGAGGCCGGCTCATTGGATACTGTTCGCGGCTTTTGCCGTGGCATCGCTGATGGCTTTTCGGAACACACCGTTGATCGGCCTTCTAGCGCCGGTGCTCATCACGAAATACTTCCCCTTTCGCGTGCGGCCGCCGCGCTTCCTGGCGTGGGCGCTGCCCATTGTGGCGCTCGGGCTTGCGGCCGAAGGCTTCGCTAACGGCCGGTTCCTGCAATTCCGCGCGGCGGAGTGGAATCTCCCCGAAAGGGCGGCGAATTTTCTTGCGGAGAATCGCATAGCAGGCCCGATTTTCAATACCTACGAGCAGGGCGGATACCTCATCTGGAGATTGTGGCCTGAGCAGCGGGTATTTATCGACGGCCGCGCCCTCAGCGAAAGCGTATACCGGAACTATAACCGCATCGTCTACAATGCCGGCTCCTACGCCGACCAGGTGGCGGGGCCGCGCGAAGAATTGCTGAACCGTTATGGCGTTCAGGCGGTGGTGATGAACACCATGGATTACGTCTCGGGGACCCTGTATCCCTTGACGCTGGCGCTCGCCAATCCGGCCACTACGGATTGGCAATTGGTGTACGACGACTCACAAGCGGTGGTCTTCCTGCGCCATCCGCCCGCCGGTGTCCCGGTGCTTTCCAACAAGCTCGGCCGCATCCTGCGGCACATGGACCGGGAGTGCGCGGCGGATATCGAAAACTCTCCGGACACGCCGCTGTGTGCGCGGACGCTGGCCCGTTACTGGCTGAGCAATGGAGTGAAGGATGAAGCGCGCAGCATGCTGCTCCTTTACCTCGCTCACGCGCCGCGCGACGAGCAGGCCGAACAGATGCTGCGGGAATTGGACGCCGGAAAGCCGCAACTGGATCATCGGTAGCGTGCGTAACGATGTGTCGCAACTAGAAGTTTTTGACACACCGCCGCGGTGTCAAAAACTTCAGGTCGCGACACATTCAAGCACTCCCTGTCAGAGCTGATTTTCCTCCTGCCTTTCTCCTGCAGGCAGCAGGTCCAGAAGCAACACATTTGCTGAATCGTTGCACCCGCTCGATGGGCGTGTTCCTGGCTGCGCGCTGGCGAGCCCGACTCTCGACCAGTTGAGCCGCGGCAAACGTGGTCGCACGTTTGCGACTGCGGCCAGCGCTTCGTCGAGCCGCGGCCCTCATCCCGGTTCAAGAGTGGGAAGGGAAGGTGGGAATGAATATGAGGCACAAGAAGGGGGAGCGAAGATTTCCGAGAGGATACCGATACTATAGGTGGCCATACTTTGCGAGCGCCTGAAGCAACCCCAGCCCGTTTCGGATATCGATACGCGCGCCGGATTCGCTTTTCGATGACTGGATCACCCGCTTGTAGACTGTATCGAGCAAATCGGTCGGGACAATGATTACTCCGTCGTCGTCCGCTACCACGATATCACCGGGAGTTACCTTAACCAGGTCGTCCAAAGCGCCGCGAACGTGAACAGGGGCTTGGAACGACGTGACGCGCCACCGCCCAATCGCCTGTGCGGACGCGCGATAACGCGCGACCACCGGCATGTCGATCGCGCGCAAACATGCCAGATCGCGAACTCCGCCGTCGACGACCACCCCTGCGCATCCTCTGGCGAGCATAGCGCTTGCCAGAAGATCGCCGAAGCAACACACGCCGCGAATGTCATTGCCTGCCCAGACCGCCACCACACCCGGTGGAATTGCATCGATTGCGCAGAGTTTGGTGCGGTCGCCGTCACCAGACCAACGATGAGACTCCCCGGAAACGGTGTATGCCGGACCGATGAATCTTGTTCCCGGTCCCTTTACAGCGAATAGATTCGTATCGAGAACCATCGGAGCCCGACCGAGGGTGTCGAATGCATCCGCAATCACGGCCGTACCGGCCTCAAGAAGGCACTGGAATTCTATTTTCACGCGCTCACTCTCGGGAGTTTCACCTCCA
>Ga0335081_10017343_pt1 | contig 11657 bp, 8 predicted proteins | sample Lox_Sample_35_FD_206713 | JGI IMG/M metagenome (GOLD analysis project Ga0335081, IMG submission 206713) | Soil microbial communities from Loxahatchee National Wildlife Refuge, Florida, United States - Lox_Sample_3.5 | ecosystem: Environmental > Terrestrial > Soil > Wetlands | place: USA: Florida... | reverse complement strand
TCTTCGACGCCAGCTCCAGCACGTACAGGTGCGTCCGCCGGTTGTCCAGGTATCCGACGGTGTCCCATTTGAATTGCTGCCGGTCGATCACCCACGGCGGCCGCGCCGTTTTTTTGGGCTTCTCTCCAGCCTTCGCCCGCCGCGCTGCATCGATTTCTTCTGGCGATGGGTCTTGCAGCACCAGCACCATGCGGTCGCCCGCCGGCGACCATTCGAAGCCGTCCACGTCCTGGATGGTCTCCGTCAACTGCTGCGCTTCTCCCCCGCCCATATACAGCGTCCACACCTCGGTCTTCGCCTCGTCCCCGCGCGCGGAGAGAAACGCCAGATATTTCCCGTCCGGACTCCAGCGCGGGTGCGACGAACTCGTCTCCTTTCCCGTTAGTGGAATGGCCTCTCCGCCCACCGACGGCACCATCCAGATCTGCGTGTGCGACTTGTCCTCCGCCAGATCCAGCGTTCTCACCGTGTAGGCCACCCACTTCCCGTCCGGGCTGATCTGCGCGTCTCCCACGCTCTTCAGTGCCAGGAAGTCGTCCACCCGCAAGCTCCGCTTCTCTGGAGCTGCCGTCCCGCCTGCACCCGACTGCGCCCGCGCCACCGCCGGCCACGCCGCCAGCGCGCCCGCCAGCGCTGCAACGGTCAGCATCCTCTGCACTTTTTTCTGGGGTCCCATTCGGAAGTCTCTCCTCAGCGTTGGTTACTGCCGCAATTTCTCGAACACCTTTCGCGCTGCCTCCACCTGCTGCATCACGTGCGCTTTCTCCTCTTCCGAATTCCAGTCCGGATAATGTTCCGTGTCTTCCTCCAGCCTTCCGAGCCACGCCAGGAAGTACGCGGCGTCTTCCGGCGAGTGCGCCGGTTGTCCCGCCACGCTCACGTATACTGGGCTCGTGGTCGCATAGGGGTAGATGTCCAGCACCGGATACTCCGCGTGCTCCGCCCAGGCCCGCAGCACGCACCAGCCGCTTTTTTCGAGATGCAGCGTTCCCGCCTCCTTTGCGCTCCTGCGGTCGCCGCTGAGTTCCACCGAATGCGCCACCTGCCCGTTGCACACCACTTCCAGGTGGTCCACCGGAGCGATAGACGCCATCGCCGCAGTGAAGGGTACATCGCCCGCCTGCGTCAGCTTCACCTGGCCGCCGATTGGCTGCCCGCCCACCGAAAATCGCAGCAGCGGCCCGTTTGTCGCAAACGTGCGCCCCTGCCGTAGCCCTTCGAGAAAGGCATCCATCTTCAGCGGCCCGTCCGCCACTTGCACGTACACCCGGTTCATTCCCACCGGCCCGCGCAGCGATGCAAAGTTCGCCATGTCGTCCGTTCCCGATCCCGTCGGCAGGTGGAATCCCAGGTTTAGCAGCCGGTACCATACCGCCGCTGTCGATTTGTGGTCGCTGAATCCCACTACCTCGATGTAATCCAGTTTCCCCAGCGCCGCGTCCACCGGAAACGAATCGTGCAGCGGCACCGCGCGGTTCGCCGGGTCCGGAATCTCTTCGAACGGATGCACCGCCCCGACCAGCGCTCCCTGCTGGCGCGCCATGTCCGCCACGTCCACATTCGTCGGCGCCAGGCTCGCCGATGCCGTCATCGGATAGCCCGAGTAGATCGGCACCAGCAGATGTTTCGTCAGGCACAGAATTCCCCGGTGTCCCCAGTAGCTGGTATGGAACTCCTCCCCGTGCCATAGCAGAAAATCCGGCCCTGAAGCGGCATCCAGCCTCCCGCTGAAATACGATTCATCTGGCACGCGCTGCTCTTTGTTCACAATCAAGCTCTCCACCACCGCCACGTCTTCCGCCCGCGCCTGTGCCGCCAGATTCTCCGGAGTGTTCCGGTATGCTCCCCCGTAATTCATGTGTACGTGCAGGTCGCCGCTCACCCACCGCCCCGGCCCATCGTCCGCCAGCGCCAGTTTGTGCAGATGGATCGTCACGGCCTCCACTCCCCCGGGTTGTATTTGTCCCTGCTGCTTTTCCATCGCGTATTCCAGCCCGTGCAGCACTTCCACCGTGAATTTCCCCGCCGGAACAGTCACGTCCGCTCTTCCTCCCGACTCGAAATAGTGCGCCTCAAACGCCCGCTCTTTCCGGTCGAATCCGTCGTCCGCCTGCATCCACGCATTCACGGGCGCGTACGCGCGTCCGTCCTCGCCCGTCACGCTGATTCTGGCGGGCATCAGCTCGCCGTTGGCCGCCAGCACGGAAATTCGCAACTCGCCCGTTGGCCGCCGGTAATGCCGCTCCTGCGCTACCACCGGTCGTTCGCCCCCGCCCGGCACTTCTACCGTCCAAAGCGCCACATTTCCTTTGCGGTTCGATAGGAACGCAATCCTCCGCCCGTCCGGCGACCAGCGCGGATTGATGTTGTCGTACTCCCCGTGTGTCAGCGGCAGCGGGTTCTCTCCGGTCGCCGGCATCCACCACAGCTGGTGCCACTGCCGCCCCGTGTACGATGCAAACACCACGCGCCCGTCCGGCCCCACGTCCGGCCGCGCCTTCCACGTCGTCTCTTCGTAATGGATTTCCCGCGCCGGCGCTCCCGCCCGTGCCTCCATCCGCCAGAATCCGCCGCTCCCGTAAATGTGCCCGCGATTGGACAGGAAGATGATTTCCTTCCCATTCCGCAGCCACACCGGACTGATCTCCGTATCGTATGCGCTGTAGTAATACCGCGGCAGTGGGCTCCTGGTCTCGCCCGTCCAACGTTCCGCATTCCGCAGTTTGCCGCCGCTCACTTCTGCCCCGAAAATATGGAACCGCCGGTTGTATTCCGTCGATACCCACACCATCCGCGTGCCGTCCGGCGACCACCGCGGCTCCACATTCACGGCTCCCGTATGCGTGAGCGGCCAGGTCTCCAGGGTGGAGAGTTCCAGCATCCACAGCTCCACCGCGTCCTGGTTGTATTTCACATACACCACGAATCGCCCGTCCGGCGAGACGTCCGGCTGGTAGTCGTATCCCGGTCCGTCGGTCAGTTGCTCCGCCTCTTTCGAGTCGAGTTCCTGCCGCCACAACGTTCCGCCCATTGAATACACCAGCGTCCGCGAGTCCGGCAGCCACGCCGCGCTCGATGCACCCGTGGTGAGCTGCGGCAGATACATCTCGCGGTAGTAGTAGGGGTGTGGCAGGTCGATCTGCGGCAGCACCGGCCGCCGCTCCGCCGGCAGTCCCGCCGCGCACAGCAGCGCGCACCCGCACACCCATAAGCCTCTTATCCGCACACGTGCCCCCTGACGGGTTTCGATGGTTTCCCTGCTTCGGAAGGTGAAAGTACGGCGGCGCAGGCCCGTGGCGCAAGTCTTTTCGCCGCCTGCCGGCGGGCTCCGCCCTCTGCGCGGCCGCCCCTCTGTTCTCGCGGTCTAGGAGGTTCGGGCGGGGTCTTTTACGCCGTATTGCTCATCGTCCGCCGGCTCTGGTAGCACTCGCGGCAATACACCGGCCGGCCCTGAGTGGGTTTGAACGGCACCGTGGTCTCTTTCCCGCATTGCGAGCAGATGGCCCGGGTTTCCGTTCGCGCGCTTCCTCCGGATGGCGATCCCGAAGCGCGCTCCGCCTTACAAACCTTGCACCGTTTCGGCTCGTGGCGGAAACCCTTATCTGCGAAGAATGATTGCTCGCCCGCCGTAAATATGAACTCTGTTCCGCAATCAAGACACTTGAGGACTTTATCCTGGTACTCCATAGGGTGCTCCGAATGGCCCGGTTCGCAAGCCCCTTGGCAGCCCGGTGAGGCGGGAAACGCTGCACGTCGTGCTTCTCATCGCTCCCTCCCCACCGTTCTCCCCTTCGTGTCCCCTGTCGTTAGTCCTGCTCCCGGCGCATCTTCTTCCGCATGCGCTTGCGCGACAGAGCGGCCTTCGCCCGGCGCTTTTCGCCCGGCTTCATGTAGTAGCTGTGCTTCTTGATTTCCTTGATGATGTCCGCCTGTTGGACACGCCGCTTGAACCGCCGCAGCGCGCCCTCCAGGGACTCACCTTCCTGGATCACTACTTCCGTCAAGGGAAAACACCTCCCATCCACCGCAGAATTTGAAGGTAACAGCGAGGAAGTGGGCTCTCGCGAAGCCTTGCACGGTGTCTGATTGCCCCGGTTCTATCCTTACCCCGGGGCACTGTCAAGAAATTTTCTCACGGCTTAATATCTTTGCAAAGCAAGTTACCCGCTTTGGCAGGACCTGGCCGGGTCTGGCTTCCTCCGCTTTCCGCCCTTCCTTCACTCTCCTCTTGCGGTTCTTCCCTCGCCTTTGCCGGTAAGGAACTAGAGTAATATATTCCCGCGACGCGGCGTTCACTCTTGCGCCGGCCGTTTCCCGGCGCCTTTCCGGAGCGGGCCATTCTTCATGGACAGGATGCGCGAAGCTATCGGAGTGCTCATGGCGGGCGGACAGGGCGAGCGCCTCTGGCCCCTCACCCGCGACCGCGCCAAGCCCGCCGTCCCTTTCGGCGGCGTCTACCGCATCGTCGACGTCACCCTCTCCAATTGCATCAATAGCGACCTCCGCCGCATTTTCGTCCTCACCCAATATAAGGCATTGAGCCTGAATCGTCACATCCGCAAGGGCTGGTCCGTTCTCGCCGGCCATCAGGAATTTATCGACATTCTCCCACCCCAGATGCGCGTTTCCCGCGACTGGTACCAGGGCACAGCGGACGCCGTCTACCAGAACATCTACTCCATTGGCAGCGAACGCTCCAGCTTCGTCATCATCCTTTCCGGTGACCACATCTACAAAATGGATTACAAACGCATGCTCCGCCAGCATGTGGACGCCGGCGCCGACGTCACCGTCGCCACCCTCGAGGTCGATCCCCGGGAAGCCAGCCGCCAGTTTGGCGTGGTGGAAGTCGACGCCTCCGGCCGCGTCCTCGGTTTTCAAGAAAAGCCCGAGCATCCCAAGCCCTCCGCCACCAATCCCGCCCGGTGCAACGCCTCCATGGGCATTTATATTTTCAACTCGCAGATCCTCATCCCCATCCTCATGGAAGATGCCGAACGCACCGATTCCGCCCACGATTTCGGCAAAGACATCCTTCCCCGCATCATCGAGCGCTTCCGCGTCTTTGCCTACAATTTCATTGACGAGAACAAGAAGGAGGCCTTCTACTGGCGCGACGTCGGCACTCTCGACGCCTACTATGAAGCCAACATGGATCTCGTCAGTGTCTCCCCGGTTTTCAACCTCTACGACACCGCCTGGCCCCTCTGGACCTGGCAGCAGCAATATCCCCCCGCCAAGTTCGTCTTCGCCGATGAGAACCGCATGGGCGTCGCGCTCGACTCCATTGTGTCCAGCGGCTCCATCATTTCCGGGGGGCGCGTCCGCCGCTCCGTGGTCGGGAACGACGTGCGCGTGAACAGCTTTTGTGACGTCGAGAACTGCATCCTCTTCAATCACGTCAATGTCGGCCGCTCTTCCCGCATCCGCAACGCCATTATTGACCGCCACGTCCAGCTTCCTGAGCACACCGTCATCGGCTACGATCCCGAGGAAGACCGCAAGCGCTATCCCGTCTCTCCCGGCGGCATCGCCGTCGTCACGCGGCAGGAATCCATGCTCGAAGAGCCCGAGTAGCTCCGCCAACTGAATCCGAGGAGACTGAATGCCCACCCGCATCACTCACGTTCGCGCCCGGCAAATTCTCGATTCCCGCGGCAATCCCACCGTGGAGGCTGAAGTCTTTTTGAGCGGCGGTGCCATGGGCCGTGCCGCCGTGCCTTCCGGCGCTTCCACCGGCGAGCACGAGGCCCTCGAGCTTCGCGACGGCGACAAGTCCCGCTACCTCGGCAAGGGCGTTCTGAAGGCCGTCAACAACATCACCGCCGAAATCGGTCCCGCCGTAGCCGGCATGAACGCCGCCGACCAGATTGCCCTCGACCGCCGCATCAATCAGCTCGACGGCACCCCCACCAAGAGCCGCCTCGGCGCCAATGCCATTCTCGCCGTCAGCATGGCCGCCGCCCGCGCCGCCTCCGCGCAGCTCGAGCTCCCGCTCTACAAATACCTCGCCCGTTACTCCTCCGACCCGGCCGCCACACTCCCCGTTCCCATGATGAACATCCTCAATGGCGGCGCACACGCCGATAATTCTGTGGACTTCCAGGAATTCATGGTCATGCCCGTCGGTGCGCCCAGTTTCTCGGAAGCCCTTCGTGCCGGCGTCGAAATCTTCCACACCCTCAAATCCGTTCTCAAGAAGCGCGGCCAGTCCACCAGCGTCGGCGACGAAGGCGGCTTCGCTCCCAACCTCCGCTCCAATGAAGAAGCCATCCAGGCCGTGCTCGAAGCCATCTCCGCAGCTGGTTACAAGCCGGGCGATCAGGTCGCCATCGCCCTCGATCCCGCCGCCAGCGAGTTCTTCGACAAATCCTCCGGCAAGTACGTCTTCAAGAAGTCCGACAAGTCCGCCCACTCCCCGGAGGAAATGGTCGCCTGGTGGAAGAACTGGGCCCGCCAATATCCCATCGTTTCCCTCGAAGACGGCATGGGAGAAGAAGACTGGGATGGCTGGAAGCTGCTCACCCGCGAGCTCGGCTCTTCGCTCCAGCTCGTCGGCGACGATATCTTCGTCACCAACACAAAAATTTTCGCCCGCGGCATCGAGCAGAAAATTGGCAATGCCATTCTCATCAAGCTCAACCAGATCGGCACCGTCACCGAAACCATCGAGGCCGTGGAGATGGCCCGCACCGCCCGCTATTCTTCCATCATTTCCCATCGCTCCGGCGAAACCGAAGACACCTTCATCGCCGATCTCGCCGTCGCCACCTCCGCCGGACAGATCAAGACCGGCTCCGCCTCCCGCACAGACCGCATCGCCAAATACAATCAGCTCCTCCGCATCGAACAGGAGCTCGGCGCCTCCGCCCATTTTGCCGGCAAGAGCGCTCTCGCCCGGCGCTCCACCTAGGCCGCGCTTCCTCCCATGCCGCGTCCCAAGCCAATTCTTCTCACCGTCCTCGACGGCTGGGGCTACCGCGCCGAGACGCGCGGCAACGCCATCGCCCTTGCCCGCAAGCCCTCCTACGACATGCTCCTCCAGAAATTTCCCAACACCCTCGTCCGCACCTCCGGGCCCGCCGTCGGTCTTCCCGAAGGCCAGATGGGCAATAGCGAAGTCGGCCACCTCAATATCGGCGCCGGCCGCGTCGTTCACATGGACATCACCCGCCTCGGCCTGATGATCCAGTCTGGCGAATTCTTCCGCCAGCCTCTGCTCCTCGAGGCCATGGCTCGCGGCCGTGAGCGCCGCCTTCACCTGCTCGGCCTCCTCAGCGATGGCGGCGTTCACTCCCAGCTCGAGCATCTCGTCGCCCTCGTCCGCATGGCCGCCGAACAAAAGGTCGAGCGTGTCTTCATTCACGCTTTCACCGACGGACGCGATACCCCGCCCACCAGCGGTGCCGGCTATCTCCAGCAGCTCGAGCAGAAGCTCCGCCACTACGGCCTCGGCCGTGTCGCCTCCGTCATCGGCCGTTACTACGCCATGGATCGCGACAATCGCTGGGAGCGCGTCGAGCGCGCCTACCGCGCCATCGTCCACGGCGAAGCCGCGCATCGTTCCTCTGATCCCCACGAAGCCCTGCGCCAGAGCTACGAACGCGGCGTCACCGACGAGTTTGTCGAGCCCATCGTCATCACCGAATCGCCTGACGGCCCCCCGCGCGGCCTCATCCGCGACGACGATGCTGTCATCTTTTTCAATTTCCGCGCCGACCGCGCCCGCCAGATCACCCGCGCCCTCGCTGAGCCCTCTTTCGACCGCTTCTCCGACCCCGCTCGCCCCAAGAACCTCTTCTACGTCGCCATGACCCAATACGAAAAAACCTGGCCCTGGCTCCGCTATCTCCTCGCCCCCGAAAAACTCGAGCACATCCTCGCCCAGGTTTTCGCCGAGCAGAATCTCCGCAACCTCCGCTGCGCCGAAACGGAGAAGTACGCCCACGTCACTTATTTCTTCAACGGCGGCGTGGAAAAACCTTTTGGCGGCGAGGAGCGCATCCTCGTCCCTTCTCCCAAAGTCCCCACCTATGATTTGAAGCCGGAAATGAGCGCCGAAGGAATTACCGACGCCGTCGTCAAAGCCATCGAGAAGGGCGATTTCGACGTCATCATCATGAACTACGCCAATGCCGACATGGTTGGCCATTCCGGCAAGCTTGAGGCCGCCATCAAGGCCGTCGAAGCCGTGGATGCCGGCCTCGCCCGCATCTACCAGGCTCTCCGTCCTCGCGGCGGCGCCTGGATCATCACCGCCGACCACGGAAACGCTGAGACCATGATCGACCCCGTCACCGGAGGCCCCCACACCTATCACACCACCAATCCCGTTCCGCTCATTCTCGTCAGCGGCCAGGACCATGTCGCTCTCCGCTCCGGCGGTGCGCTGCAGGACATCGCTCCAACCGTCATCGCCCTCATGGGCGCCGATCGCCCCAAGGAAATGACCGGCCGCGATCTGGTCGTGACAAAATCCTGATTGCTGCGATGTGCGTTCTGGTGCTTTCGACTTTCAACTTTTGACTTTCAACCTTCTTCCGTGAGCAGATAATCGAGCCGAAATTGTCTCCGCCCGCCATGCCCAGCCCCGCAGAAACCAAACTCCTCCTCTGCGTCTGGCATCCCTTCACCCTCTGGCGCGCTCCCGAATCGTTCGCCGCGCGCATTCGCCAGCGCTTCCCCGGCCTGCGGGTCGTTCATCTTCAGGATTACACCGGCGTCCCCGCCGAGCTGCCCGATACGGACATTTACGTCGGGTGGTCACTTCGCCCGCAGCAGCTCGCCGTCGCGCCACGCCTCAAGTGGCTCCACTCCACCGCCGCCGGTGTCGCCCAGCTCATGTATCCCGAATTGCGTTCCAGCCGCATCGTCGTCACCAACGCCAGCGGCGTCCACTCCGTCCCCATCGCCGAACACGTTCTAGGCCTGCTTCTCGCTCTCGCCCGCCGGTTTCCCTCCGCCTTCCGCCATCAGGCCGCTCGTCATTGGGGCCAGCAGGACATCTGGGACGAACCCGTCCGCCCTCGCGAGCTCCGCGGCTCGACGCTTCTCGTCATCGGTCTCGGCGCCATTGGCCGCGAAGTTGCCCGCCTCGCCCGCGCCATGGGCATGCGCGTGGAAGCCGTCACCCGCTCCGGCCGTGCCGCGCCCGAGCTTTGCGATCGTGTCGCTCCCCCCTCCGCGCTTGACGCCATGCTCCCCGCCGCCGATTTCATCGTCCTCGCAGCTCCGGAAACTTCCGAAACGCACCATCTGATCGGCGCCGCCCGCCTGGCCCTCCTGAAGCCTTCCGCCTACCTCATCAACGTTGCCCGCGGTTCCCTCCTCGACGAATCTGCCCTCGTCGCCGCCCTCATCGCCCGCCGCATCGCCGGCGCTGCCCTCGATGTGGCCGGCGAGGAGCCCCTACCCGCCTCCAGCCCGCTCTGGTCTCTCGACAACTGCTTCATCACGCCGCACCTCAGCGGCGCCAGCGATTCTCTGTGGAAACGTCAGGGGGATTTGCTGCTCGACAATCTCGACCGCTGGTTCTCAGGTCGCGAACTGCTCAACCGCGTGGATCTCTCCCGCGGCTATTAATCGGCGCGCCCGGCTCTCGCGCGGGCCCCTTTTCACGAGTCACCCGTCACCGGTCGCGAGTTCCCGCCCTACGACACCGGACCCTTCGGCGCCGTGTAGCCCTCTCGCGTGTACACAATCAGCTTCAATTTTTTCCCTTTTTTGTCCTTCAGTTCCACCGGCTGTCCATCCGGCCCCACCACTTCCACTTTGATCTTCCGGTACTTGCCGTCTCGCGCCTGGTTCGTCGGCATGTACCCCAGGCTGTATTGCGATCTCAGCATTCCAGCGATTTCCCGCATGTCGTCCGGGATCTCTCCGTCGAACCGGGGGAAAAAGGCCTGTCCTCCCGTCAGCCGCGCGAATTCGCTCATCTGGTTCTTTGCCTGCAAATAGCCCACGTGGCTTCCGTAGGGGTTCACCATGTCCCGCGTCACGTCCGCCATCTCTCCCACTCCCACCACGAAGATCGTCACATCCGTGTCCTTCACCCGCTTGTACGTCTGGTCCAGCGTGTGTTTGCTGAAGGTATCCACACCCGACGCCAGCAGCACGATCGACTTCCTTCCCTTCACGTCCTTCAGGTTGTCCAGCGTGTCGATCAGCGCGTCGAATACGCACGATTCGCGGAACCCCGGGATCACCATTCTCGATAGGTAGCTGTGCACCGCCATTTTGTCCTGCGTGAAGTCCACCTCGATCCGCGAGCGCATGTCGAACGACACCAGCGCCACCCAGTCCTGCTGTTTCAATTGCCGCACGAAGTCGTCCGCCCAGTTCACCGCGTTGGCCGCATATATCGGATATCCGAAGATTCCACGGCTGCTGAATTCCACCAGCAGTACCGAGGTGATCGGCGCTTCCGGCGTGGAAAAGTTCGTGATCGGCTGCGGCACTCCGTCCTCCATCACCCGGAAGTTTCCTTTCCTCAGCCCCGTATAGATGTCCCCTTTGTCGTCCGCCACCACCACATCCAGGTTCACCAGCGGCACTTCCACGCTCATCGTGTACTGCTCGTTCGGTTTCTGCCCGCCTCCGGTATTCCCCGGAACGGTCACGGGCGGCTGCTGCGTCTCCGGCTTCTGCTGCGCGCTCCGGTCCTGCGCTCGCAGCCCTTCCAGGGGTGCACTCCCCATGGCCAGCAGCCCGAATATCCCCATGGCCGCCGCGGCTCGCACGATCTCAGCTCTCATGGCGCTTCACCTCTTTCCGTTGGATGCTGCCACGGCCCCCCTGGGCTGGTCAATCCGTCTCCGGCACGCGCGGCGGATTCCGTCCTGCGTGATAGCATGGACTGTTTGGCTGGCTCGTTTTCTTCTCGGAGGACGCGGTGTCTCGGATTCGATCCTGCTGCTTATTCGGCCTCTCTCTCTCCCTGTCGGCGGCTCTCGCCTTTTCGCAGGCTCCGCCTCCCGTTGGCTCCGTGGATTTCCAGGCCCTCTCACAAGAGGCTACCGGATGGCTCGCCGGCCTTGTCCGCATCAACACCGTCAACCCACCCGGCAACGAACTGGCAGGCGCGCACTACCTCGAAGCCATTCTCCAGAAGGAAGGCATCCCCTCCGAGATCATCGAAACCGCGCCCGGCCGCGGCGCCCTCGTCGCCCGCCTCAACTCCGGCGCCTTTCCCGACCCCAGCCGCGCTCTCCTGCTTCTCGGCCACATGGACGTCGTCGGCGTGGACGCTTCCAAATGGACCCAGGAACCCTTCAGCGCTGCGCAAACGGACGGCTTCCTCTGGGGCCGTGGCTCGCTCGACGACAAAGGGCCCCTCATCGCCAATCTCGCCGCCTTCATCGAGTTGAAGCGTGCCGGCGTCCACCTCTCCCGCGACGTTATTTTTCTCGCCGATGGCGACGAGGAGCAGGGCGGCGATTTCGGCATCCGCGCCCTCGCGGAAAAGCATTGGGACAAGATCGCCGCCGCCTTCTGTATCAACGAGGGCGGCCGCACTATCGTCAAGGACGGCAAGCCCTGGTACGTTGGCGTTCAGGCCAGCGAAAAGGTCTCTGTCAATTACCGCGTCATCGCCACCGGCACCTCAGGCCACGCCTCCGTTCCTCTCAAGGACAACGCCGTCGTTCATCTCGCTGCCG
>Ga0335081_10017342_pt1 | contig 11657 bp, 9 predicted proteins | sample Lox_Sample_35_FD_206713 | JGI IMG/M metagenome (GOLD analysis project Ga0335081, IMG submission 206713) | Soil microbial communities from Loxahatchee National Wildlife Refuge, Florida, United States - Lox_Sample_3.5 | ecosystem: Environmental > Terrestrial > Soil > Wetlands | place: USA: Florida... | reverse complement strand
ACACGTACCAGATCGTTCGAATCAGGCTCAACATATGACTAACTCCCCAACAAGACAGCTGCGCCCGCCAGCAGCACGTTCGCCAGCGCCAGAGGCAACATTACTTTCCAGCCCCACGACATGAGCTGATCGAATCGCGGGCGAGGCAAGGCGGCCCGCAGCAGAACAAATAACGAAATGAAGAAAAAAGTCTTGATCAGAATCCAGACCAGTCCGGGGAGAACCGGGCCCAGCCAGCCGCCAAAAAAGAGAACAGAAATCATGGCCGAGATCAGGGTGACTCCCATGTACTCTCCGACGAAGAACATGCCGAACTTCATGCCTGAGTATTCGGAGTGATAGCCTGCCACGAGCTCGCTTTCGGCTTCCGACAGATCGAATGGAATGCGGCGCGTTTCGGCCAGACCGGCGATCAGAAACAGGACGAAGCCCGGGAATTGCGGGATCACGAACCAGATCTTCCTTTGCGCTTCGACGATTGACGGCAGGCTGAACGACCCGGCTAGGACCACCACGCCCATGAGGGAAAGGCCCATGAAGACCTCATAGCTCAGCATTTGCGCCGCAGCCCGCATCCCGCCCATCAGCGCGTACTTGTTATCAGAAGACCAGCCGGCGAGTACGACGCTATAAACTCCGAGCGATGACATGGCGAGGAAGAACAACACGCCGATATTGAGGTCGCTGACGATGATGCCCGGGGCAACTGGAAGCACCGCGAAAGACATCAGCACGGTCACGAAGATGACGGCTGGGGCCAGAATGAAGACAGATTTGTCCACGAACGGAGGGACCCAGTCCTCCTTCATGAAAATCTTGATGGCGTCCGCGACCACTTGCAGGAGGCCGAAAGGCCCCGTTCGGTTCGGACCGTAACGGTCCTGCCAGAGGGCAAGCAACCGGCGCTCGACATAGATGAGAGAGGCTGCGATGGAGAGCGCCACAATCACGATTCCCAGGATCGATAGAAGCGGGTACGGACTTGTCATTTCAGCCTCTCGATCTTGCCCCATGCCGGCATTGCGACTCCGATCAGCGGCGCGATTCCGGCGGACAGGCACGCAACGCCCCGCGGAAGGTCAGGCTGGACACGCACCGGAAGGCGGAAGGTGCCGCTCGCACAACTCACTTCAACTTCCGTGCCCTCCGACAGATCAGCGCAGTTGAGGGCCACGTGCGGCTTCGTCGCCAGTTCTCGAAGTCCTTGCGCCGCCAGACTCAATTCCTCCGAGCCGATGAAGTGATACATCGGCACCAGCAGCCACTCACCTTCGCGCGGCTCGAACACGGGCGGGATCGCGCTGAACCAAGACTTGGTGTTCGGCGACTGGCCGTTCGGCGCTGCGGGTTCGAACATACGAACACCTGCATCGCCGCCATGCAAAGGTCCGCCGGGTTCCGTTTGATATGTATTCGTCGCCTGAATGGAATTCCAGCCAGGCGACCAGAAAAACGGGATAAGACCCGCTGGAGGTTTGTCCGGCGTTCCCTCCATCGAAAAAGACAGCGCCGAATCCGGGTCCTCTGGTGTCTTCGGCTCGGAAATATTGATGTTGACGAGCGCGGCGGTCCGGCCGCTCTCGCGGTGGGGCGAGCGTGGGATTTTGGCTCCGGCAATTCGAAATGCGGCTGAGGGCGCCGCATAGGACGCCGGCGCGAGTTCGGGCAAGGCCCTCGACAGAGCCGCCAGTACATCGTCCAGGTTCTGCCAGCCATCCGGCTTCAACCAGCGCCAACTGGCCCGCACATCGTTCTGGGGAGCGAAGACCTGAAAGAATCTCTGAGCACGTCCTTCGCTGCTGATGAACGTTCCGTCGGATTCGGCAAAAGTCCCAGCAGGCAGCACCAACTCCGCTTTTTCGGTTATCTCGTTGACCAGGTGATCAAGGACAATCACGTGCTTGGCAGCAGCGAGTACTGCATCCACTTCGGTGGCCGGCCCGCGGCGGTAGAGATCGTTTTCGAGAATAATCACCGTATCCGCGCGTCCACTCTTGACCGCCTGAAACGCGGCCGTGAGCGGGCATCCCCCCATCAACGCCGCACCCACGGTGTTACATTCGGGCGCTGTTAAGCTGAGTGCCGCGTGTGCCGCCATCGCCACGTTGGCGGCCGCTTCCATGACGGCCTCGCTGCCACAGCTCATACCGGAAATCACCAACGGCTTCTTTGCAGTTTTCAGGGCGTTCGCAATTTCAGGGGCCAGCGCGAAATCCTGAGCCGAGGGAGCCTCCGGATCGAGAGCGTGCGCCACGGCGAAGCCCAATCGGGCCAGATCATCCGGCGCGCCGCGGAACGTAGCCGTAGCAACCTCGTCGAGGCGAGTGGCGTAGGGGGTCGCAATATACAGCGGGCCTTTCGCGTCCTGCAGCGCGTCCCGCACTCCGTGATCCATCCACAATGGGACGTTCGCTCGCTTGGCAATCTCCATCGGTTGCTGCCGCACCGACTGTCGGAGAGACAGCGCCATTCTAGGGGCGACACTGGTCAGATCCTCGCCCAGAATGAATACCGCGTCACACTCCTCGATTTCGCGTAGTGTGGGCGTCCGCATGGGACCGCGCCGCAAAATATCGATCATGCGGCCAGCCAGCCGTTGCTGTTCATCGGCCATGCCCGAATAGAAACGCTCGGGGCCCACGAGAGTTCGCAGAGCAAAGTTGGCTTCGAGCGAGGCGCGCGGCGACCCAATTCCGATCACTTTGCCGCTCGCGGCTCGCTCTTCCAGGTGCTCCCGCGCTGTCACGCTGCACACGGGTTGGCCGTTGAGCGTGGCATGGCGGAGACGCCGCTCACTATTCACAAACTCATAGCCGAACCGTCCCCGGTCACACAGGAAGTAGCCGTTCACCTCGTGGTTATAGCGATTGACGGTGCGCCGCAGGACGCCATAGCGCTCGCCGGCATCGATGTTGCAGCCGAGAGCACAATGTACGCAAACGGACGGAGCGAACTGCTGATCCCACTTGCGGGAGTAATGGTGCTTCAGGGTCTTATCCGTAAACACACCCGTCGGACATATTTCGACGAGATTCCCGCTGAACTCATTTTCCAGGACACCGTCTTCGTTGCGGCCGAAGAATACCGTGTTGCGCGAGGCGAACGCGTTCAGATCTGTGCCGCCCGCGTAATCGCGGTAATAGCGCACGCAACGGTAACACTGGATGCATCGGTTCGGCTCATGATTCACCAGCGGGCCCAGGTTTTGGTCGCGAAACGTGCGCTTGTCGAATTCGTAGCGCCGGTAGTCATGCCCAGTCATGACGGTCATGTCCTGCAGGTGGCATTCGCCGCCTTCATCGCACACCGGGCAGTCATGCGGGTGATTCACCATGAGTCCTTCGATGACGCCCGCGCGGAAGGCGGTAGCCTCCGTATCCGCGATAGAAATGCGCGTGCCCTCGGCAGCGGGCGTCATGCAGGACATGACGATTTTGCCGTGCGCATCGTGCTCGTCCTTGAACTGTTTCACCGCGCACTGGCGGCAAGCGCCTACCGATCCCAAAGCCGGATGCCAGCAGAAGTACGGCAGGTTGAAGCCTTGCGCGAGACACCCATGGAGTAAGTTCTCCTCGGGGTTCATCTGGTACGGTTTGTTGTCAACGTAAACGGTAGCCATACCTATTTCCAGGGGCAACGGTGCTCGGCAATGTGGCGCTCAAAATCGGTGCGAAAGTATTTCATAGCGGTTTCCAGCGGATCGGCGGCGCCAGGCGCGAGTGCGCAGAACGTGTTGCCGGGACCCCACATCTTCGCTTGAGAGGCAAGCTTGTCGAGGTCACCCGGTTTTCCCTGGCCGTCTTCCATCGACCGCAGGATCCGTTCCGCCCAACCCAGCCCGCTCCAGCAGGGCGTGCAGAATCCGCAGGATTCCCGCGCGAAAAACTTCGTCATGTTCCACGCCATACCCACCGGACACGTATGGTCATCCAGCACGATCATGGTGCCTGTTCCAAGCCGACTGCCAGCTTTGGGCATCTCGGTGAAGTCCATGGGCGTGTCCAGGTGCTCTTCGACAATGAACGGTGTAGAGCTGCCGCCAGGCAGCAATCCGCGAAACGTCAGCCCGTCACGCATGCCGCCGGCGTGCTCTTCCAGAATTTCGCGGGCTGTCGTCCCCATGGGGAGTTCCCAAAGGCCGGGACGCTTCACCTTTCCGCTGACGCCGTATAGCTTTGTGCCGCCATCTTTCGTCCGGCTCAGCCCGTGGAACCACTCCGCACCGTTGTTGATGATGTGGGGCACGCAACTGATGGTCTCCACGTTATTCACCACCGTTGGTTTGCCGAAGAGGCCCACGACGACGGGAAATGGCGGCTTCGCTCTCGGATTCGCGCGCTTACCTTCCAGCGCATTCAGTAGTCCGGTCTCATCCCCGCATATGTAACGGCCGCCGCTGAGATGCAAATGCAACTCCAGGCCGTAGCCGGAACCGAGGACGTTTTTCCCTAGATACTTACGTTCGTATGCTTCCGCGATCGCGCGGGAGAGCCGATCCGCGGCCAGCGTATATTCTCCACGCAGAAAGATGTACGCGATGTCCGCTTCGATGGCGAAGCCCGCCAGGATTGCGCCTTCGATAAGCTGATGTGGATTCCGTTCCAGCAGGAAGCGGTCTTTGAACGTGCCCGGCTCCATCTCATCGGCGTTGATCACCAGGTAAGTGGGATTGGGCGCGTCCTTGCCAGCCGGGACGAAAGACCATTTCATCCCGGTTGGAAATCCTGCTCCTCCGCGGCCGCGTAGATTCGCGTTTTTCACTTCAGCGATGACCGCTTTCGGGTTCATGCCCCCCTTCAACGCCTTGCGGATCGCCTGGTAGCCGCCGGCCTGTTCGTAGGCCGGCAGATCCAGAACAGATCCATCCGGGCGGATATCTCCGGTCAGTGGTTGTTCGGCGGCGCTTGTCATTGGTACTTCTCGAGCTCCGTGTCGATTTTCAGCGGATCCAGATCGGTGTGCAGATCGCCATCCACCATCAGTGCCGGGGCACGATCGCAGCATCCGAGACAGACCGTCGGCAGCAGTGTGAAACGATTGTCGGTTGTCGTCTCCCCCAGCCCTACGCCCAGGCGCTGCTGGAGGTGTTCCCGTATTTGCTCGCAGCCCAGGATCCAGCAGCTCACGCTGTCGCAGACCGAGATGACGTGGCGCCCCACGGGCCGGCGATAAATCAGGTTGTAAAACGTGGCAATGCTGTCCAGGTCTGTCGGGGACATGCCGATGTGGTGAGCGATGTCGCGAAGACTCTCGTCGGAGACCCAGCCGCGGTGTTTCTGGACGATCTTGAGCGCGTCGATGGAGACGGCTTCGCGTTTCGGATAACGCGCCGCTTCGCTCTCAATCTCGTGGATTTCTTCCGTCGTCAGCATCGCTCAAGCCCTCAACGATCGACATCAGCCAGGACAAAATCAAGGCTGCCCAAAATCACAACCAAATCCGAAATCGTCAATCCTCGCGAGAGAAGCGGCAGGGTTTGGATGTGTGCAAAAGATGGCGTACGGATGCGCGTGCGATACGAGACCGTGCTTCCGTCACTCACCAGGTAATAGCCGTTGTTTCCCTTCGTCGCCTCAATGGCGCCGAGCACTTCACCCGGCGGCATCACCGGCCCCCAGCTCACGCCCAGGAAATGCGTGATGAGCGTTTCGATGTCGTGCATCGTGCGCTCCTTCATTGGCGGGGTGGCCAGGTGGTGATCCGATTTGTACGGACCCTCGGGCATGTTCTTCACGCATTGCTCGATGATGCGCAGGCTCTGCCGCATTTCCTCGATGCGCACCGCCGCGCGCGCGTAGCAATCGCCATTTTTGGCGGTGGGAATATCGAATTTAAATTGCTCGTAGCCGCAGTAAGGCTGTTTTTTGCGGAAATCCCATTCCAACCCGCACGCGCGAAGATTGGCGCCAGTCACGCCCCACTCGATTGCCTCGTCCACGGTGAATGCGCCGATACCCTGGGTGCGCGCTTTGAAGATCGCGTTCCGCATAATCGTGCGGTCGTACTCGATCAGGCGCGGGGGAAGGTACCGGATGAAATCGAGGAACATCTTCTCCCAGCCCTTGGGCAAGTCCGCGGCCACTCCGCCGATGCGAAACCAGGCGGGGTGCATGCGCGCGCCGGTGATCGCCTCAATAATTCCGAAAGCGCGCTCGCGATCGTTGAACGTGAAGAACACCGGCGACATCTGTCCCAGGTCCTGCGCGAACGTTCCGTACCAGACCAGGTGGCTAATGATACGAAACAGCTCCGAAAGCATCACGCGGATCACTTCCGCGCGCGGTGGCACCTTGATCCCGGCCAGCTTCTCAACAGCCGTCAGATAGGCCAGATTATTCATCACCCCGCCGAGGTAGTCGATCCGGTCGGTATATGGGATGTAGCTGTGCCAGGACTGCCGCTCACCCATCTTCTCGGCGCCGCGATGGTGGAAACCGATCTGGGGAATCGCATCGACGATCTCCTCGCCGTCGAGTTGCAGGCCGATGCGCAACACGCCGTGAGTCCCGGGATGCTGCGGGCCGATATTGAGAAAAAGGAAGTCCGAGCCGTCGCGCTCCCGGCGCATACCAAACTCCTCGGGACGGAACCGAAGCGCCTCCTGCTCGGCATTCTCCTTTTCGGGCGACAAGTGATACGGCTCCATTTCCGTCGCTCGAGCCGGGTGCTCTTTGCGCAACGGGTGGCCCGTCCAGCTCCTGGGCATCAGGATTCGCTCCAGGTGCGGGTGGCCGTCGAACGCGATTCCAAACATGTCAAACACTTCGCGTTCGTACCAATTAGCCGCCGGCCAGATGTGAGTGATCGTGGGCAGAGACGGCCGGCCTTCGGCTAACGCTACCTTGATCCGTAGGTATTGGTTCCTTTCGAATGAGAAAAGATGATAAACGACGGTGAAGTCGCTCGCAGGCTGCCCCTCACGATGCATCCTCATGCGCTCGTCGATGGCGGAGAGATCGTACAGCATCTTGTAGGGTTGCTCGACCTCTTCCTTGAGAAAACGCAGCAACGCAGTCATGCGGTCCTTCGCCACCCAAAACGTGGGTATATGGTCGTGCGTCTCCTGGGCTATCACCGCAGGGCCAAGCCGGTCGCTGATTTCCTGTGCGATCGTCGGAACGGCGATCATACTTCATCGGTCTCCCGCAACACGGTCATCTTCTTCCGCGACGGCTGCATCAGATCTCGCATCGAAGGCAGCGGCGCGCGAGTGGTTTCCTGGGGGCCCACCACCCAGCTCAACGGGCGCCGCTCCATTCCCACAGCCTGCCGCAACAACAGCAGTCCTTCGAGAAATGCTTCGGGCCGCGGCGGGCAGCCCGGCACATAGACATCCACCGGCAGGAACTTGTCGACGCCTTGGACGACGCTATATATGTCGTACATGCCACCGGAATTCGCGCACGACCCCATCGAGATCACCCAGCGCGGCTCCATCATCTGTTCATAAAGCCGCTGAACGATGGGCGCCATCTTCAAGAAGACTGTCCCGGCGACTACCATGAGATCGGCTTCTCGAGGCGTGCCGCGAATCACTTCGGCGCCGAAGCGCGAAACGTCAAACTTGCTTGTAATGCTGGTCGCCATCTCCACGTAGCAGCAGGAGAGTCCGAAGTTGAACGGCCATACCGAGTTCTTGCGGCCCCACTGCACCAAGTCCTCGAGGCGGGAGAGAACGACGCTCCGCCGCACCGTCTGTTCCAGCGGTTCCGAATCCTGAATTGCGGTGAGTCCCGTTATGTCCGGTTTGGTTAGCGTCCACTGCATACGATTCTCACCTCGAACGATCTAATTTCCTCGACCAGTCCAACGCCCCGGCCCTCCAGACGTACAGCAGCGCCACGGCCAGCATTGCTACGAACAGCACCACGTCCCAATACCCAGCCCAACCGATTTCGCGAGCAGCTCCTGCCCAGGCGTATAGGAAGGCCGCTTCCAGATCGAATACAACGAAGAACATCGCCACCATGTAGTAGCGCATCGAAAAACGCACATGTGCGGATCCCTGTGAAACAATGCCACCTTCATAAGGCTCGCCGGTGGCAGGTTCGGAGTGCCGTTGCCCTAAGAGGTAAGAGACGGCGAGAACCGCAGCTACCAGAACAACGACGAAGACGAAATAGACCAGTAGCGGCCAGCTCATATGCGTTTAGTCCCCTCAGTCGGGAAAGCGTTATACGCCCTCTGAGTAGAAGAGTGCTATTGCGCCAATTTAGTTGGCGATCCCCTTATTGATGGTTGTCGCGGGCTGTTGCGTTCTTGCACAGCTCCGATGATCGGTCCGAAAACGAACGCCTGCAACCTTACGAAGTACGTTCATCTTGTCGTGGCCCCTGTTCCTTCGACCCCGGCCGGCAGGTGTGGACGGCATTTTAAGCACGCTGGGAAGGTCGTCCGTTGGCTGTAGCGACCCGGTTTCCCCACTGCATCAGCTGTTTCGTACAATCATCGCGGTCGATCGTGCATTCGATCAGCGTCGGGCCGGTCTGATGAGCGAGCGCCTCCTTAATGGCTGCAGTCAGTTCCTTTCCCGTGGTAGCGCGGAATCCTCGTCCATCACCGTCACTGGAATTGAATACGGCCATGATCCCCGCGTAGTCCCAGTTCTTTATGTTGTTGTATGGGCCGTCGTGAATCTCAACCTCAATGGTGTATCCGCGGTTGTTAATAAGAAAGATAATTACGGGCAGCTTGAGTCGGACCATCTGGCAGACCTCCTGCGCGGTCAACTGGAACGATCCATCACCCACCATGAGGACGATGCGCCGATCAGGAGCGGCCAGAGCGTATCCAAAAGTCGCCGGCACGGACCAGCCGATGTGACCGTATTGCATTTCGATCTCGAACTGCCCACCGTCCGGGAGCGCCATGCTGAAGCCGTTGAACCAGGAGTCACCGGTTTCCACGATCAGTGTTGTATCTCGATCGATTACATCTTGAATCTGGCGGCACATTTCAGCCCGTGTCAGTGCATTGCCCGGATCGGCTATTGCTGGTTTGGCAGTTTCAACCCGGGTCCGCCGGAACTCAATTAATGTTGTAGCGTTCGAGGGGTGCTTTTTCGCCGACCCCGCAAGTGCCGCCAGAAATTCGTGCAGGAATACGTCGTTATAAGTGACTCCAGCGACATGAACACGATCCGGATCTACATGGATTGTCTTGCTCACTGGCGGCCGTGAGGACCATCCGACAGTCGTGTAATCATTGAAGATGGGCCCGGCAGCGACTACTGCGTCAGCCGATTCAAGCACCTCGCTGCAACCTGGACTGCTAACAGAACCGAGATAGACACCGACAAACTGGCCGTGTTCTTCCGGGAAAAACCCTTTCGCGCCAGGCATGACGGCGACAGCGCAGCCGACGGCCTCAGCGAGGTCGCGAAATGCCCTCGTTCCGCCATAGGATCTCAGCTTGGAACCCGCGAGAAGAATGGGCCTGACCGCCCTTTGAAGAAATGCGCTTGCGGCATCGACTGCCGCCGCCAATGACCGCGGGTCACTTTTCGGTAAGTCCAAAAATGAGGCGCGCGGCCCAGGCGGCGAGCAAAGAGCCTCAGACAAGTTACACGGGAGTTCGATGTAAACTGGCTTTCTGTTCCGGAATGCAGCACCAATCGCTTTATCGATCAACCATGGCGCTTCTTCGGGGTGAGTAATTGAGACCGCTTCACATGTAATGTGGCGCGCCATGTCGAATTGATAACGGTAGTTCAGAGTTCCCAACGTGTGATGTAACAGATGATACGCACCGAGATCATTCGTGTTTGGGCTACCGGAGATTAGTATCACAGGAAGGCTCTCCGCATAGGCGGAGGCGATAGCGTTGAACGCCGATAAAGCTCCCACGCTGTAAGTAACTACACAGGCCGCAGCACCATGAGCCCGGGCATACCCTTCGGCCGCAAACCCACAATTGAGTTCGTTGCAACAGTAAACCTGGCTGATGCTCTTGTTCAGCAGAAGCTGATCCAAAAGAGCAAGGTTGTAATCCCCTGCTACTGCAAAGTGATGCTTAAGCCCTATCTGCTCAAGTCTCGACGCCAAATAACTGCCTATCGTCACGGCGGAAGCCGACGAATTATGATTTGCTGTCGAGGACCGTTGCAGTGCTGCCGGCCGCGTTCTGGATCGAGGCGCTATGATCATAGGTTCCAGTTTTCGTTACTAGAGAAGGCACGGCGAAGGCCAATGCCAATCGGCGGGGACACCGCCAGTACACGGTGGGAATAAGGGAATTTCAGTCGGGTAGGGTCGATATTTAAGGTGGGGCTTGCCCCAAATACTCCATCGGTACCAGCACTCTGCCACAAATCGGGCAGCGGTGCGCATTCGGGCTTGACTTCACGGAGACGACGTGGTGCTTACTCCGCTCGAGCCCATTGTGCATTCCGTCGGCCAAAGTGGGAGCGCACGAATTGAGGCTAAACGCGCAGATAACTGCGAGGTGTCGGAAACTGCCTTGCAAATGACGTAATACCGACGGTTCGCCATCGACCGCCGGCTGCTGGGGGTACCGGAAGAACGTGGGCGCGCAAGCACGGACACGCAAAGAAGTGAGAATGGTCGCCGGGCTCGCAAACCGCGGCTTTTCGTAAAGTGATCGCCGAGCCACGGCGGTGGTGATACGCCGCTTAGCCTGGCAGAAGTGTGTACTGGATCCAGCCAGGTTTGACACGGCCCCTGACGGCTATTTCTTGGAAGAACGCGTGCTGTGTGACATTATAAGTGCACGTACTCGTCCTGATAGAGAGCATCCGTAGGATTGTGTCGTCCGTCTCAACGAGCCGAAAACGCCGGAGCATGAATCGAGGTGCCGTTACGCGTGGTTCGCGACTTCAAATCGGAACGGACTTGAGTTCTAGCAAAGCGGGCTGTCAGTGACCTGAGCCATGGAGTTGTTTCGCCAAGCCGGATCCGCCGCGATACTAGTAACACTCACACTCTCTCTCCAGTGTGGCGGGATGGCGGCACTCATCAATTGGGGAATCGCCCATTTTGCACGAGAGCGGCATAGGCTTGGTCCCGTTCGCTCCGCCGCACTTATTGTGCGGCTTACCAGTGTAATGATTGCCCTCCACATATCACAGATCGTGCTGTGGGCCGCGTTCTATCGCTGGGCCTGTTTTTCCTCTTGGGAATCTGCGTTCTACTTCTCGATTACGAGTTACTCCACGGTCGGCTACGGAGATGTAATTCTCCCACCGGAATGGCGGAACTTGGGTCCGGTAGAGAGTGTAACAGGCGTTCTAATGTGTGGTCTTTCAGCAAGCTTTTTGTTTGCGATCGTGACACGCCTCGTTGATCGCGAGACCCGGCTCTCACCGGAACTGGGCCTCCCAGGCGTGCAACGGGCTGCAGTGCTCGAACACTCGAGCAGTCAGTGGTAGACGCTATCCGTTGGCTCAGGTTTTTCGGGCGCGTGGCTAACGCTGTCGAATTTCCGACACCGGCCGAGCGAGGTGTGTACCCTTCGGTAAACGTAGGAAAACAAGGGCATGGAATCCACTGCATTCCCGGTGCCGGGCAGCCGAGCTCTTTGTACGTGATTCCCAACCCGCCTTGGAACCGGCTGCCTTCTCGTTCATGATGGTCTTTGACGATGATTAACCAGATTCTCTTTCCAGTGGACTTCTCGCCGGCCTCTACCGCGATGGCGGC
>Ga0335081_10017341_pt1 | contig 11658 bp, 13 predicted proteins | sample Lox_Sample_35_FD_206713 | JGI IMG/M metagenome (GOLD analysis project Ga0335081, IMG submission 206713) | Soil microbial communities from Loxahatchee National Wildlife Refuge, Florida, United States - Lox_Sample_3.5 | ecosystem: Environmental > Terrestrial > Soil > Wetlands | place: USA... | reverse complement strand
CAGATCAGCTCGCGCCCCATGATCTCCTCGAGGACTTGCGGAAGAATCCTCCAACGGGTGACAGGAAGTCAATCTGGGATGTTGAAAATGCGAAACCCCGCGGAGGGGAATGCGGGGTTCTCGCATCTCACCCGGCCAAGTGCAGTGGAGGCAAATGGCCGGGGCCTCGTTTGCGCGATCTGCATTCGCGCTGCTTTACATCTCTCAGTTAAACCTTTGCAGCCAGCTCGAGCAATCCCACGGCCATGGCGATCCAAAGAGCAAGGGCCACCGTGTTCAAGGTGACGCGGATCGCTGCGTTGTCGATTAGCCAATTGAATTTCGCGTCCATGTGTATCTCCTTTGGAAGTGGCTTTCCCGACCACCGCGACACGGTGTTTTGTTGGGAACCCTAAGGTTGCGCCGGCCGTTTGGCTCACCGGATCAACTTCTGCAGCTATATACGGGTCAACGCGGGAAAGGTTCCGTCCACAAGTTGTGAAACGTGGCGGTTTGCAGGTTTGCGGTGTGAAGCGCGGCGGCGCTTTGGTAGTGTCGGTAGTGTCTCAATTTGAATTCGTTCGAACAAGGAAGCGCGCCTTTCAAACTGAGACACTACCCCCGCTTTTATCCGGCGCGCAGGGTCTCGCGAGGAGTTTGCGGGGGCGTAGCGGGGCTGGGCACGTGTCCGGGAAGAACCTCGCGCAAGGCCCACTCGATGCGCTCGACTGAATCGCGAATTAACTCGACCGACCCGTCGGGGTCCGCCGCCGTCGCGTAGGTAATCACCTGCAGGGAGTTGCGGATGTGGTGGTTCATTTCAGCGATGGTACGCAAGCGCTCGCGCACGAACTTGCGGCGCAGGCGCTCGTTGTTGGCGAGGCTGTAGAAGAGAAACCCTGCGACGATGCCAGTGAGCGCATTGGAGGTCACCAGGATGTCGCTGCGCGTGACGCCGTCTTTTGCCAGCAGGCGGTCAAAGCCAAAGCCTACAATCCAGACCAGCAGCACGACACAGATGCACAGCACGATCAGCCGTGTTCTCGAGTCTCTACCCAAATCCATCACGTAATCTAACCTATTCTGCCCCTGTGCTATAAGACGCGCCGGCGGGCATTTGGTCGCGACGAAAATGCCGGAGAATCGCATCCGCCTGGGAGCGATTTACGACCGAAGCCAGAGCGGCAGCATCCGCTTGTCTCACCGCCTGCAGGCTGCCGAAATGCTGTAGCAAACGCTTGGTCGTTCGCTCGCCAATACCGGGAATCTCCAGCAATTCGGTTTTGCGGTCGCGCATCTGGCGCCGCTTGCGATGGAACGTTACCGCAAAACGGTGTGCTTCATCGCGCACCAACTGGACCAGGTGCAGCACGGGAGAATGGCGGTCCAGCACCACCGGCTCATCCTCCTGACCCTGTATATAGATGATCTCCTCGCGCTTGGCGATGGAAGCCAATGGCTGATTCACGATAGCCAGTGCTTCCAGCGCCTCGGCCGCGGCGTGCAGCTGTCCGATGCCGCCGTCGATCAGCACCACGCTTGGCAATTTCTGCTTTTCCTGCTGTACGCGCTTATAACGGCGGGTCACTACCTCGCGCATCGAGGCAAAGTCATCGACGCCGTTCACGCCCTGGATAATGAATTTGCGGTAGTCGGACTTCTTCATCTTGCCGTCTTCCCAGACGACCATGGAGGCGACGGTCTCCGCACCCTGGATGTGCGAAATGTCGAAGCACTCGATGCGGCTCGGCAGTTCGGGCAACATGAGGGCGTCCTGTAGCGCTTCCTGGATGGCCTTGGCAGCGGGTTTCATCACGCGGAAGCGCTGATCGAAAGCCTGTTTCGCGTTCTGGCCGACGAGATCGACCAGCGAGCGCTTTTCCCCGCGCTGGGGGACGTGGATCTGCACCCGCCGCTTTTGTCCCTCGGAGAGCATCTCCTCCAGCGTTGGACGATCTTCAAAATCGACCGGCACATAGATCGTATGCGGGACGTATTGCTGATCGAGATACACCTGCTTCAGCAGGGATGAGAAAAACTCGCCCGGTTGAAAGCCAGCTTCACTGCCAACTCCGTTCTCCGAGAGGTCCCGACTTTGCACCTGTTGGGGCGGTAGATCCTCCCAGAAAAACTCGCGCTTGTCGACGATTTTGCCGCCGCGCATGTGAAAGAGGTTGACGGCGAGCATCTCGTTTTCATAGTGATAGCCGAAGACGTCAGCGTCGTCGCCTTCGACCGCGGCGATGCGCTGTTTCTGCTCCAGCAGATCGACGGTGGAGATCAGGTCACGATACTTTGCCGCGAGCTCGTACTGTTCGCGCTGGGCGGCGGTCATCATGCGCTGCTGGAGGGAACGTGTGAGGTCGGCGCCGCGGCCTTCGAGGAACAGCTTCACATCCTGAACCGCTTCGGTATAGCGCTCTGGCGTGGTCAGGCCCTCGACACATGGGCCGAGGCATCGACCGATGTAGTACTGCAAGCACGGACGCGGATAATAGCGGCTCAGATCCAGCTTGCACGAGGGGATCAAGAAGTGGCGATGAATCAGATCAACCAGGCGATAGGCCAGGCTGGTAGGGAAGTAAGGCCCGTAGTAAAGTGATCCGTCTTTGCGAAGCCGGCGTGTGGGAAAGACGCGGGGATAACGCTCGGCGATGGTCAGCTTGATGTAGGGGTACGTCTTGTCGTCGCGCAGAAGGATGTTGTAGCGGGGCTTCTTCTGCTTGATGAGATTGTTCTCAAGTGCCAGCGCCTCTTTCTCATTGTCGACGACCACATAGTCGACATCGACCGCTTCGCGCAGCAGAGACCCGGTTTTGGCGTCGGCCAGCTTGCCTTCCAGAAAATAGGAGCGCACCCGCGAGCGCAGGTTGTTGGCCTTGCCGACGTAGATGATCTTGCCCTCGGCGTTCTTGTACAAATACACGCCAGGCGAGGTTGGCAGGGTCCGGATTTTCTGGTGAAGGTCCATGGAAACAGCGATTAGCTCCAGGTTGTCATTACAAACGGCCGCTCTGGCGCGAAGGGGGTTCGTTATGACTCTCTACGTTGTAAAAATTCTACTCCCCACGTCAGGATTATCCGGCGATGAGGGTTAAGGTGCGTTTCCCACTGAACCGCCCTCTCTAATTCATTGAAAACGCGAGATCGGTTTCCCTGTTTTATTGCCACGCGTTGGCACGCGGCTTGCTCTTTCCAACGCAGGCTGAACGGCTGATTGCCCGCCGAGGCCGACCGCTGAAGGAGCCATTTCCAATGAATCGATTTTCGGTAATCGCAGTGCTGGTGGCCGGCAGCCTGCCCTTGACCGTGGGCTGTGCCACAAAGAATTACGTCAAAAGCCAGACGACGCCGGTCATCAACAACGTTAATGAATTAGATGATGAAACCGCGAAAAATACTCGCGACATTAAGGACGTCGACGCTCGCGCGCAACAGGGCATCTCGCAGGTAAACACTAAGGCCGCCGCGGCGGATCAGAAGGCGCTGGCCGCGGGACAGGCTGCCGATCAGGCCAACCAGACTGCGACGCAAGCGTCCAATCGCGTGACCAGCCTCGCCGGCACGGTGGAGAACCTGGACAACTACAAGCCGGTCGGCCAGACGACCGTCTTGTTCGGCTTCGACAAGTCGCAGCTGACGCCCAAAGACAAGGCGACGCTGGATGAGCTCGGCAGCCAGCTACAAAATCAGAAGCACTACATCATTCAGGTGGAGGGCTATACCGATTCGACCGGCCCTGCGGATTACAACTATCAACTTAGCCAACGGCGTGCCGATGCCGTGATTCAGTACCTGGCGCAGAAATATAGCGTGCCGGCGTACAAGATTTTCCTCATCGGATTGGGCAAGGACAATCCGGTGGCGCAGAATAGCAGCTCGGCCGGACGGGCGAAGAACCGCCGGGTGGACATTCGTTTGATGGAGAACAGCCTGACCGAGTCAGCGCAAACCAGCTCTCTCAGCGGGGGACAGCAACAGCAGCAACAGCAATGATGAACGCGGGCGTGCGACGCGCCCGCGCCTAGCGAGCTCCCTCAGCCCGGAGCCAATGGCCAGCAGGCCCATTGGATGAAAAGCCGCCCACGACAGTGGGCGGCTTTTCTGTTGTGCTCTGATGCGCGCGCGATCAGGTCCTCTGGCTGAAGGGATTGAGGACAGGCACCCCGAACTGCCGAAAATCGCTTTCGTTCCGCGTGGCAACGGTCAAGTCATGCACGCGAGCCATAGCCGCAATCATGCCATCCTCGACAAGGTGGCCAGGTTTGCGCTGCATTAGTCGACTGCACTCGCGAAAACAAGCCCCGTCCATTGGAAGAATGTGATATGAGTTTTCGAGCTGATCGACCCAACCTTCGATTTCCTTAGCCTTCTCCGGATCTTGCCTGCGGGTCAACTCAACCCCCAATTGCAATTCGCCCATCGTCACCGCAGAAAGCAGGATTTGCTCGCTTCGCAAGTCCCGAAGCCATGCGAGTACAGCGCCATGTGGCTTAGGTTTGCGAACCTCGGAGATCACGTTGGTATCCAGGAGGTATCGCTTCATCCGAACGCGACCGGTTTCCGCCGTTTGCGCGGGCGTCTTTGGGGAACCAAATTCTCGAAACGAGGGCCGGCGCCTAGCAGGAGTTCTTTTATATCCGGACGGGCTGCTCGCTGCAGCCGGTGCCACTCCTCAATAGGGACCAACACGGCGGCTTCGACACCCCGTTTCGTGACCACTTGCGGTCCTTTTCTTAGCGCGTCATCAAGCAATTCGCTGAATCGCGCCTTCGCGTCTTGTACCTGCCAGCTAGACAAGGGACTCCTTTACGATCAGAGTAAGACTAGTTATATAACTAGTCAAGTCTCGCTGGAGCCTAGGTTTTGAGACCTAAGTTATGATTCAGGTTTATGAGCACGAAGCTGCAACGGCTAATGCTGCGCTCCATCAACATCTGGCCACCGTTTCTGGGAGCCGGTATTCGCGTGAAATGGAGCCCGGACCACAAATCCGTCGACGTGGTGATGAAGCTGCGGCTATGGAACCGAAATTATGTCGGCACGCATTACGGCGGCTCGCTCTACTCGATGACCGATCCGTTCTACATGTTGATGCTGATGGACAACCTTGGTCCGGATTACATCGTGTGGGACAAAGCAGCATCGATCCGGTTTCGCAGACCTGGGAAGGGAAGAGTCAGGGCGGAATTTCGGCTGTCGGACGAGCAACTCGAGGACATCCGCACCCGGCTGATGGCGCAGGAAAAGTACGAGCCAACATTCGTCGTCCAGGTAAAGGACGAAGCCGGCGAAGTTGTCGCCGAAGTGGAAAAGCTGCTGCACATCCGGCGTAAGCAGAACGCGCGAATCTAGCTCAGGCCGCGGCGGCGTCCGAGGTGTCGGCAGGCGGGCTGACGTCGGCCTTGTCCTCAGCCAGTCGAATGCGCAGCACCTCCTCGCGATCGCCATCGAAGTCCTGGCGCAGGTGGAGATGAAGGTCCTCCAGACGGCCACTGGCGGCGATCGTGACCAGCAGCTTGGCCAGCGCCAGCATGCCGGCCCGATTGGCCACAATGAAGGGAATGCCATCGTTGAATTCCACGCGCAGCTGTTCATTGGAGCGTTGCGCGTATTCGAAGATGATCTCCCGCTTGCGAGCTTCCTTCTCCACTTCGTACTGAAACGCTTGTCCGATGGTTACGTCCGTGTGATTAGTCATTCATGCCCCCACGCTCGTTATCCCGGCACCGGTATCGGGATGGAATGGTCTGAAAAGGGCCACAGTCGTGCCTTTCCAGGATGTGCTTGCTGAGACAAAGAGGCGTCAGCTCGATGGAGAGCTGCATCCAGACGAAGAAGAGGTTGGCGCTATGATACTGGCATCGGCGCCACGAAGCCAGCGATTTTCGTAGAGGAAAGCAAGAACCTGCACAGATAAAAAAGCTAGAGCCCATCCCATAAATCGTATTGGTTTGTAGCAGGGCACGAGCTTGGTCGTGCCGGATGCCGCATGATGCATCTGAGGGCTTTAGCCCTGCAAAATGTTCCTCAGGGGCTAAAGCCCGGTCCTTGTCTGCCCGGTAACGGCACGGCTGAAGCCGTGCCATGATACAAAGCAATTATGAAATAGCTTCTGGTAAGTGCTCTTACCAACAGTTCCGTTTGCGAATGCTGGTTTCGACTTCCGGGTTCACATACAATGTGAAGGTGCGGTTTCGTTATCTCTTTCTCGTAATACTCTGCCTTGGGTTGATTCGTGTAGCAGCGGCACAGGACACCTCGGCGCCGGCCAACCAGCCGCAAGACTCATCGGCCCAGGATTCCTCGCAGCAAGATTCGCAGCCAGTGCAGCAATTGCCGGTGGATAAGTCTGCTCCGCCCCCGCAAGACAACCGGGCCAATCCTCCGCGCTCCGACAACGTGCCGGCAGGCGAAAGTTCCAGCAAGCAAACGGCGATCGATGTGTCGCCTCCGCCGAATGATGCGAAGGCGCATCCCGAAGCAGGATTAGGCGACAGCGACGCCAGCGAGTTCAGCCCTTACAACCCAATGAAAGCGATGAAGGACATCGAGGTCGGCGACTTTTACTTCAAGAAGGAAAATTATCAGGCGGCGATCAGCCGCTATCGTGAGGCCCTGGAGTACAAGCCGCATGATGCGGAAGCGACCTACAAGCTGGCTGAGGTACTGAATAAGACCGGCGATATTGAGGGCGCGAGAGAGAATTATCAATCCTATCTGAAGATCCTGCCGAATGGGCCGTACGCCAAGAAGGCGAAGGAAGCGCTCAGCAAATTGAACAAGGCGGCGCCCACTGCCGCCAGCCGATGATCGAGTCTGATCCTCGGCGTTGACCCTTTCAGAACACGAGCCGTGCTTCATTCCGGGCCGCGCAGCGGAAAAGCGTTCCTGCGCTGACGCTGTTGCGTAGAATGAACGCTGATCATGTCCCGCCATCTCTACCCTCCTCGCGTGGTAAACATCGCAGACCTGCGTCGCTTGGCGAAGCGACGGTTGCCAACGGTGGTTTTCGATTATCTCGACGGAGGTGCGGAGGACGAAGTCACCTTACAGCAGAACTGCCGCGCTTTTCGCGACGTGACATTCCGGCCGCGGCTGGCGGTATTTTTCGAGGAGTGTGATCTTCGCACTCGCGTGCTGGACAGGGAAATCGCCCTGCCGCTGCTGCTCGCGCCGGTGGGTTACAGCCGCATGATGCATCCCGGCGGCGAAGTTGCGGCGGCGGCAGCGGCCGGCGCGGCGGGGACCGGATACATTCTCTCCACCATTTCGGGATATCGGCTCGAGGACGTGAAAGCCGCAACATCAGGGCCGGCCTGGTATCAGCTGTATCTGCTCGGTGGACGTGAAGCGGCGGAACAATCACTGGAGCGCGCGCGAGCGGCAGGATTTTCGGCGTTGGTGCTGACGGTCGATACTGCCGCGTCGGGCATGCGCGAGCGCGACTGGCGCAATGGAATGTCGGAGCTGCTGGGCGGGAGCATGATTTCGAAGCTGCCTTACCTTCCCAACCTGCTGGGTCATCCGCGATGGCTCACGCCGTTTCTTCTGGACGGGGGTATGCCCGGGCTTCATAACGTCATTATTCCGGGCAAAGGGCCGATGCCGCTCACCGACGTCGCCTCGGCACTGAAGCGATCGGTGGTGACCTGGGGTGATCTGCGCTGGATTCGCGAGCACTGGGCTGGGCCGATCGTCATCAAGGGCATCCTGACTGGCGACGACGCGCGCCGCGCGCTCGACCACGGAGCGGCGGCGATCGTGGTCTCCAATCACGGCGGCAGGCAGCTGGACGGTGTGGCCGCGACGATCCGAGTGCTGCCGGAGATCGTTGCCGCAGTTGGCGGACAAATTGAGGTACTGATGGACAGCGGCATTCGCCGGGGAAGCGATGTGGTGAAAGCGCTGTGCCTGGGCGCGCGGGCGGTGCTGATTGGCCGTGCCTATGCGTACGGCATGGCGGCTGCCGGTGAGGCCGGTATCCGACGGGCATTGGAGATCCTGCGTGAGGACCTGGAGCGCACGATGCGGTTGCTGGGCTGCGGCGACGTGAAGGCGCTCGATTCGTCCTATGTGGACATAAGAGACGAGCGAGGCTGGCCTACTGCTTCTTCTTGATGACCATGGGCTGCCGCAGCGGGACGATGGCACCGCGACTGGCGTCGACCTGGGCCTGCTGCGCGCGGGTCATCACTTCATTGCGGACGTAGTTCACGAACTCGCCCATCTGGCGCTGCATTTCGTCCATACGCTCGCGCATTTGCAAAATGATGGCGATGCCGGAGATGTTGACGCCGAGATCGCGCGCCAGCGAGAGGATGAGCTCCAGGCGCTCCAGGTCGCTGTCGGTGTAGAGGCGCGTGTTGCCTTCGGTGCGCGACGGCTTCAGCAGCCCTTCGCGTTCGTAGAGACGTAGCGTCTGCGGATGGATGCCGTACATCTCCGCCACGGAGCTGATCATGTACGCGCCTTGTTTTTTACGCTTGGCCATAAAGAAGCAATTAGCAATTAGCGATTAGCCAATACTCTTCTTCCATAACTCCTGCCGCGGATCCTCGGGGTTCAGCTTCGCCAGTTCGCGGAGGATCTCCTTCGATCGCTCATCGGCGACCTTTGGCGTGACGGTTTCGATCTCGACGATCTCGTCGCCACGCTTGCCTTCGGTGACCGCGGAGGGAACGCCCTTTTCGCGCAGGCGCAGCTTCTGCCCGGATTGCGTCCCCGGCGGAATGCGCAGCAGCGCGCGGCCATCAATCGTCGGCACCTCGACCTTCGTCCCCAGCGCCGCTTCCGTGAGCGTTACCGGTACAGTCAGATAGATGTCGTCGCCTTGGCGCTTGAACACCGGATGCTCGCCGGCGCGCACGATGATGTAGAGATCGCCGGCTGGAGCGCCCATGGTTCCGGCATTGCCGCGCCCGGGCAGGCGAATGCGCTGACCATCGCGCGTTCCGGCCTTGATGCGGACCTTGAGCGACTCGCTGCGCTCGAGGCGGCCCTCACCGTGGCAAATTTGACACACTGTGCGATTTTTGCCACTACCGCCGCAGCGCGGGCAGGGCACGTTGAATTTCATGCTGCCGCTCTTCTGCGTGACCTGTCCTTTGCCGTGACATTGCGGGCATTCGCCCGGCTGCTCAATGAAGCCCTGGCCGTGACAGTTGCCGCAGACTTCCAGGCGAGGAATGTTGAGCTGCATCTCGGCGCCCTTGATCGCCTGCCAGAAACCGACGTTGACCTGGTACTCGAGGTCGGTGCCGGCCTCGGGACGCTGCGCGGCTTCCACGCCGCCGCCGCGTCCGAAGATGTTGGAGAAAATGTCGCGAAATCCGCCACCACCGCGCCGTCCAGCGGCGCCGGCGCCTTCGGCGAAGTCGTTGAAGTCGAAGCCGCTGAAGTCGAACGGGACTTCCTGGGTGTAGGTCCGCGTGCTGCCGCCTTGTGCGGGGCCGCCGAATCCGCCTGCGCCAAAGCCTCCGCCGCGGGCGTAAGCCTCGGCGGCGGCAGGATCGATATTGTCGGAATAAAACCCGAGCTGATCGTAGACCTTGCGCTTCTTGGGATCGCTGAGAACATCGTTGGCTTCGGAGATCGCCTTGAACTTTTCCTCGGCAGACTTGTCGCCGGGATTTACGTCGGGGTGATATTTGCGCGCAAGTTTGCGGAAGGCCTTACGGACTTCCTCCGCCGAGGCCGTCTTCTTCACGCCGAGAGCGGCGTAATAATCCTTTTGGGTCGTTGTGGCCATTTCTTGGCTATCAGCTATCAGCCGTCGGCTTTCAGCTCGGGTGCCCCACTCTAGCCTTCTTTTGGCTGTGGTGGGACGTTCAGTTCGTGCTTGCGAGGCCGCCGTCGCCGATGGGGATCACCATGTTCGGGATGAAGCCCACCTCATCATCGTGGATCACCGGGATTGCCTTCATGCGGCCATTCGCCTCGGTGGCGATCAGGTACCAACGGCCGTCGTCGCGGTTGAAGTGCAGCGCGTAGGAACGGCCACTTACATCGAATCGCAATGTGTTCCTTCAGTCCGGGGAGTTCCATGGTTGTTATTGCCTGCGGGGCTGAAGCCCCGCGCGTCATATGTCGTCCCTAAAGGGACTCAGGTTCAAAGATACCGCCTACCCCAGCACTCCGCGCCAAAAGATGGCGCTGCGTGCTGGGCTAAGTTGTTCCGTCCCGCAAGCGGGACTCGGTCTTGCGTGCTTCCAGCACCGATGCGGAGATTCACATTCAAGCCCGTCACGGCCTTGCGCGCTTCCAGCACCGATGCGGAGATTCACATTCAAGCCCGTCACGGTCGTGCGTGCTGCGATCAGCGATTGCGAAAGTTCACATTCATGCCCGTCACCCGAACCGCAGATCCCTCGACTTCGCTCGGGATGACAAATCAGGAAGCGTCCGGTTGAACGCGAGGCTGAAGCCTCGCTCGGTTTTCGCCTTTCGTGCAGCGGGGGCGCTTGCGCGCCCCACCCTGTTTCGGCCCTTCGCGGAAAACATACCTCGAATAACCGGCTCGAAGCTGGCGGCTCGAAGCTCGCGGCTCGAAGCTACTAGTTACTTCTTCTCTTCCACGTCGACGTACTCGGCGTCGATGACGCCTTCGTCCTTCTTCTGGCCACCTGCGGCTTCGCCGTCGCCGCCCGGAGCCGGGCCGCCGCTCGGCGGAGGCGTTTGCGCGGAGGACGCCTTGTACATGGCCTCGGCCAGCTTGTGTGACGCGGCCTGCAGGCGGTCGCGCGCGCTCTGCATCGCCTTGGCGTCCGTTCCCTCCAACGCCTTCTTGGCGTCGCCGAGCGCGTTCTCGACATCCCCGCGCTCCTGGCCGGAGATCTTGTCGCCGTGCTCGCGCAGCATCTTCTCGATGCTGTAGACCATGCCGTCGAGCTGGTTGCGGGCTTCGACCTCGTCGCGCCTGGCCTTGTCTTCCGCCGCGTGCGACTCGGCGTCTTTCGCCATGCGCTCGACCTCTTCCTTGCTTAGACCCGAAGACGACGTGATCGTGATCTTCTGGTCCTTGCTGGTGGCCATGTCTTTCGCGAGGACGTTTAGGATACCGTTGGCGTCGATGTCGAACGTCACTTCGATCTGGGGAATGCCACGCGGAGCCGGCGGGAGACCGGTCAGGTGGAACTTGCCCAGGGTGCGGTTGTCGCGCGCCATCGGACGCTCGCCCTGCATCACGTGCACCTCAACCGAGGTCTGGTTGTCCGCCGCAGTCGAGAACATCTCCGACTTCTTGGTCGGGATGGTGGTGTTGCGGGGAATCATCGGCGTCGCCACGCCGCCCATGGTCTCGATCGACAGCGTCAGCGGAGTCACGTCGAGCAGCAGCAGGTCCTTCACTTCGCCGCCCAGCACGCCGCCTTGAATCGCAGCGCCGACGGCGACCACCTCGTCAGGATTGACACCCTTGTGGGGCTCTTTGCCGAACAGCTCCTTCACCAGCTGCTGAATGCGGGGCATGCGAGTCTGGCCGCCGACCAGCACCACTTCGTCAATCTTGCTGGCATCAACCCCCGCGTCCTTCATGCATTGCTTGCATGGAGACACGGAGCGCTGGATGAGGTCCTCGACCATCGACTCGAGCTTCGCACGCGTCAGCTTCTTCACCAGATGCTTGGGACCGCTGGCGTCAGCGGTGATAAAGGGCAGGTTGATTTCGGTTTCCATGGT
>Ga0335081_10017338_pt1 | contig 11658 bp, 8 predicted proteins | sample Lox_Sample_35_FD_206713 | JGI IMG/M metagenome (GOLD analysis project Ga0335081, IMG submission 206713) | Soil microbial communities from Loxahatchee National Wildlife Refuge, Florida, United States - Lox_Sample_3.5 | ecosystem: Environmental > Terrestrial > Soil > Wetlands | place: USA: Florida... | reverse complement strand
AGCAGATGCTCGCCGCAGAAGATGTACAGTGGCAGATAACAATAGTGACCGTAGTAGCCGTGGAAGAAGCGATCTTGCTGCGCGCCATGCAGAGGGGTGTCGGTCACGTCCAGATCGAGCACGATTTTGTCATAACGAATCTCTTCACGCTCTGCGGCTGCAAACGACTTTGCAAGACGTTCCGCTCCGGTAATGGGCGGAGGGACGGGCCACCCCTGCGCGATAGCCGCCGTTGCAATCTCGGCCATGGTAACTTCTGTTTTGTTGTTCTGGCGTTTGTAATAGCGAACAAATGCCTGCATTTCTTCGTGTTTCGTCATCTCATTCCTTTCTTAATCAATCGGAGCCACATCCCCCCAGCCGTCCACCATGGCATTCGGTGTCACAACTGATCTAATCTTCACTAGATGATTACGGAATAGATCGAAGCGCTTTGTCTTGTATTGCAACTGCCCAGCAACGAGGCCAGGGTGAATCTTATAAGTGGCTGCGAAACCGCGAATATCGCGCTCTGCGAAGAGAGGCGCTTTAAGTTGTATGAATTTCGTCAATGGGGTCTGAGGAACGCAAAACTCGGCTGCGGCTTGGTTTGCGACGCGCTCCTCCGTGGGAATGTCTGCTCCAGTTCCAGCCCGCTCGCCTTCAAGGCTTACATCAAGCATTACGGCGGATTTACCGTGCTCTTGGATGACGTGCTCCAGTTCATGTCGCAGCACGAACCAGAAGTTATCGATTCGGTCGAAGCGCAGAGTCATTCCAATAACGGGAGACTTTTCATCTATCCAGAAGCAAACGCCGTCAATCTTGGCCGTGGGAAGGGACTCAACAATTGCGTATCTGATTCCGCAATCGCCCAGAATGCGAGGAACCTTGCGCGCTCCCTCCGGCGAACCCAAGAGTGGCTTCAGCTCCCGTACCGCATTCATGACTGCGGATGCCGAATATTTGCGAACCAGCGTTTGCTTTGCGATCTGCTGGACGCGGTATAGCCAAGCAATCTGCGCTGGCGTTGCGTCGCCCGTCACGTCAGTTTTTTTCGCCGCGTGAGGCAGAACCTCAATTTCTTCGATGGACTGGACGCCAAAGAATCTGCACAGAGCGTCATTAAGGCGAGAATCCCATATATCGTCTATACCCTTGAGCCAGCCGCGCGCGATCATATCCGAAACGGGCAGCTCTCCGAATACTTTGGCGCGAGTCGTCAAGGCTGGGTCGGGTCTGAATGCAAGTTGAGCCTTTTTTAGCTCAAATGAGGCCTGGAGTTTTAAGAGGCCGTCGGCATCGAGGCCAAGTGCCTGTTGAAGCTGAAGTGCAAGTGCGTTACCGATCTTGGTGCGACCGTTCATCATGGAGCTAACGGTTTTCTCGGAGAGGCCCATGACCATCGCAAGCGTTCGCTGTGTCCACCCGCGTCCACGGAGTTGCGCCTCGATCATCTGGGCTGGGGTAATGAACTCGGCGTCGTTCATGGAATAAAGTATAACATGAGTGAATGTGGAAATCTAGAGACTTAGTTAAACTGAACTTTATGCTTGACAAATCGAGGGCCTAATCTTACTCTGGGGCTATGAACCGGCTGCCACTTGCGAAGCGCGTCCAGATCATCGGGATGCTGGTTGAAGGATGTAGCCTCAGAACTACGAGTCGGCTGTGCGATGTCTCGATTAACACGGTTACAAAGCTGCTCGTTGACGTGGCCTGCGCGTCGGCTGCTTATCACCATGAGCACGTCCGCAACGTGCGCGTCCGCAGACTGCAATGCGACGAAATCTGGTCGTTCGTCGGCGCGAAGCGCAAGAACGTCACGCCAGAGCAAGAGGCGAACGGATGGGGCGACGTTTGGACGTGGACGGCCATTGATGCCGACACGAAGCTGTGCGTCACGTACTACGTCGGAGATCGCGGAAAGCATTCGGCCTATCACTTCATACAGGATGCCGCACAGCGCATCGTTGGCCGTCCGCAGATCACCACAGACGCGCACAGGCCCTATCTACAGGCAGTTGAGGATGCATTCGGAATGGAAGTCGATTACGCGCAGCTTCACAAGATTTACGGTGCGCCGACTCCCGACGAGTCCAGGTACTCTCCGGCGACTTGCATTGGCTGCGACATGAAAACGGTGATGGGCGACCCTGACCCTAAGCACGTCAGTACCAGCTTTGTCGAGCGCCAGAATCTCACCATGCGCATGTCGAATCGCCGGTTCACGCGCCTAACGAATGCTTTTAGTAAGAAGCTGGAAAACCACGGACATATGGTCGCGCTGCACTTTCTGCACTACAATTTTGCTAGAGTCCACAAGACCCTGCGCATTACACCCGCGATGGCCGCTGGAATCGCCGACCACGTTTGGTCGCTGGAAGAGATTGCGATGCTGGCGGATGAGGCTTTCTGCCTAAAAAAACGTGGACCTTACAAGAAGCGCACACAAGTCAATGGCTAAGTTATTGGGCAGCTTCCCATCACTTTTGATGTCTTCGTTGGCCTGCACTCAGTGTACGATTAACCCCAGTCGGGGAGCTGTTATGCCGAGCGATGAGTTTGTGCGACGGATGCGCAATCAGATAGAGGAACAAAAACCAAAAATAGATTCTCTGCGGGAAGAGAAGTTGCACAACGCACGAGTCCTTGCGACCCGTGGCCCACACATTTTCGATGAGCTGTACAGCGAATTAGTGGAGTGCCTCAAGAGATTGCCAGAAATATCAATCACGCAGAGGGGGCCAGGGGGCCTTCAACTCGGCTATGGCAGTGAGAAGTTAGATGTCAGCGTAAACAGTCGGACCGCGCTCATCCAATATCGCGGACAGAAGGAAAAAATCGGGCAGCTTGAGCCTAGAGTCGCCGGCGAAAGAATCGTGTACACCTATCTTGAGCCGAGGGTTTCCGGCGAAGGGAGGAGAATCATGTATACCTATTCAGAGCGCCGCATATCAAACGTAGCCGATATTGCCGAAAGCCTGATCGAGTTACTCGTCCAGCGGCGCTAAATTTCAAACTGAGACACTACCACTTTTACTCCGCCCTTGACAATTTGGAGGGATCGAGTCCTGCTGCAGAGAACAGGGGCGCCCAGTCAGGTGCAGGAGCTACACCTGCCGGCTTCTCAACTTGCGGAGGAACCGCAATCAACTGGGTAAGGCGACCGAGTGGATTGAGGCTGACCAGCGTCATGCCGGACACATCGAGCGGCGGGTCATTCGTCCACACCGATCCCAATATGGGTGCATCGGAAAAGACATTCCCAGCCGCGAGGGGCCCGGGGCTGCCACGATACCAAAACACGAACGCCCCCGTTTCCAGGTTGTCCCAGCGCGTCTTCGATTTGTCTGCCGGCGGCTCAGAATAGCCGGCGCTCTGAAGAATATCCCGCGCATGTTCTGCAAGTGCTTCCGGAGGTTTTTCCAGCGGCACGCGCCGATAGAGCTGGGTTTGTGCACTCACCAGAATCACCGCAGCGATTGACACAATGACTGCTGCCAGCATCAGCCAAGCAATGAGTGGCCGCAGGCCTTCGGTTTCTCCCGAAGCAGCCACCATCTCGGGCGAGGGCGTTTCGCCTGCCGCCAGCGCGGCCGCGAGCGGGTCGCCTCCCGGAAACGCAGCCGCTACCTGCCGTACCGAAGATGGCCGTTTCGCTGGATCTTTTTGCAGACAGCGCAGGATCACGCTCTCCACGGCCGGATCAATGTCCTTTACCACCGATGATGGTGACCTGGGAGAAGACTCCAGATGCGCGCGTCGCCACTCGACTGGGGTGTTTGCCTGATAAGGAAGGCGTCCGGTGAACAACTCATAAAATACCAGTCCCAGTGAGTAGATATCGCTGCGAACGCTGGCCTCGCCCTTTTCAATTTGCTCCGGAGCCATATAGGCCGGCGTGCCCGAAGTCTCGCGCCGGCCCGTTGCATCCTCGCTGCTGAGCGCTAGCCCAAAGTCCGTGATGCGCACCCGCCCTCGTCCATCCAGCATGATGTTGGCAGGCTTCAGATCACGATGCAGTAATCCGCAATCATGCGCGGCCGCCAGTCCGGCGCAGATTTGGTGCGCGGTTTCCAGGGCCTTGTCCGGCGGCAAACGCCCAATGCGGCGCAGCAACGACGCAAGGTCCTCGCCATCGATGTATTCCATGGTGAGAAAGTGCTGGCCGCTAACCTCGCCGATGTCGTAAACGCGACAGACATTCGGATGCGAAACCTGGCGGGCATTGCGCACCTCGGCGTGAAGCCCGGCGAGGGCCACAGCATCGTCTTGCAGTGAGGCGGGAAGAAACTTGAGAGCTACGACATTCCCGAGCTTGAGATCCTCCGCGCGGTAGACTTCGCCCATTCCACCGCGGCCAAGCAGAGCGACGATCCGATACCGCTCGATGAGGACAGTGCCGGGCGAGAATCCCGCGCCTTGCAGCGGACGTGATTTGACAGGAGCGGGTGCAGGTCTAGGAGTAGTGCCTCTTGACTGCAATGTCGGCGCGTCAGGAATGGCAATGGCACGTCCGCAGGAAGGACACAACCGCGCATCGTCAGAACATAACGCCCCGCAGCCAGAGCAGGTGACCATGCGGACGGATTGTATCCCACCGCAGGAAGCGCCCGTAAAGCCTTTATGGCGGAATACGCCGGATTTATGCAGACAGGTCCCGATTAACGGCGTGCGCATCAGGTGGACCAGTTGGCGGGTGACGACCGCTCGGAAGTGGCCACCTGAGCGTGTAGTCGGCTATGCGTGGAAGTTGACGGACCCGAGCTTTCGGTGCGCCATATCCGCACGTAGGGCGTTTCACGTCAACTTGACAGCGAGCCTGTCCAGTTTCCGGAAACAGGGGTAGAGCCCACCTACGACGCACCTGTGCAGGATTCGGGTGAACTCGTGATATCGCGAACTCCCGGTAGACCTGAGCCGCCAACTTGCGTTATGGCATTTTTCGCTAGCGCGTCGCCTCAGGAAAAATCATCATTTCGCGGGCTGCTGGGTTGTGGCGCTTGTCTGAAGTTGCTGCAGAAGGCCATGAAGGTCCGGCATTCCCCACTGTTCCACGATTCTTCCATCCGCCAAGCGAAAGATGGCCATCTCTTGAATAGTCACCTTCTTCCGAGTGGGAGCGATTCCAGCAAATTCACCCTCTTGAGTGCCCGTCGAAGTAAACCGAATCACAACCTTGTCGCCTTCCGCGATGACGTCATCCACGCGCTCATGCCAGTCGGGAAAAGAACGTCGATGCTGCGCAACTACCTCCTTGATGCCCTGCACACCGCGCCACTCCGGTCCAATCACAAAATGGCAGACGAAATTAGGAGAATAGAGTGCATCGGCAGTTGCCAGATTCCCCTTGTTCCATACCTCCTGTTCCGCGCGAAGAACTACGGATTTGTTCTGGGACACAGTTCTGGCCTGCCGTGATGCACATGCTCCCAAGATAACGGTGCAAAGCGCAACCAGCACGAGTAGTCGTATGTTCATGAAGATGGTTCTCCTGACGCAAGCTACCTCAACCCATTTTGAACATCAGAGAGCCGGAGGGAGGCCGAACCAGCCGCCAATGAGCCTGTGGAAATTGCGAGAACCCGGTGAAGGCCAGCTAGCGGGTGCTCTGTTTTGGTCCTCAGTTGCGCACGGCAGTCAAGCGTGCCTTTAGTTCGTCGGCCCAGTTGACCACTATATGCAAGTCGGCCGGCGGAGTCTTACCGCTGGGTTCGATCATGACGAAGTGTTTGCCGTCGGGGAGCAGGCCGTAGTCATGGTGGCTCAACTCAAAGTCGCCCTCGAATAACAGTCGTGGCTTCCCGATGGAGAGGGTCGGCTTGGTTTTCACCTCTGCAGCCATGAATCTCGTAGGCGTGCGGAAGTACAGTTCCGATCCATTTGGCGCCCAGACTGGTTGGTGGCCTCCGTCGCTCGATACCTGCATGCGCTCCCCCGGCCCGGGATAAGCCTGCACATAGACCTCCGTCCGGCCTGACTGCGCGGACGCATAAGCGATCCAGTGGCCATCGGGCGAAAATCGAGCATCGAAGATCCGCGGAATATCAGGGAATATTCGTTTTGGTTGGGCGGCGGACCGCATCGGCAGCAACCAAGTCTCGGCGTTTCCCGTCGCCGGGGAGAAAGTGCTGTACACCAATTCACTGCCGTCAGGCGAAAAGGAGTCCGCTTCCGCCCATTCGTTTGTATTGAGTGATTCCGGCGGACTGCCCGCGTCAGCCGGCACAACGTAAAGGCTTTCGGGATCGGTATAAACAACGCGATTGCCATCCGGCGACCATAGCGGGTCGCCGCAAGCACCTTTTTCTGTGAGTTGCGTTAAGGCGTCGCGTTCCCGGTTGTAGATCCAGACATCAGCGCTCCCATTTTCCACGATGGTTGCCGCCACGCGCGTGCCGTCCGGCGAGACACTCAGGTCTTCGAAACCTCGCACCTGCGTTCCAAGTGGCTCGACCTTGCCGGCCATGTCCACACTGACCAGACGATAGCCAGTTTGCACACCTCCGGTCAGGTAAATCAGGGTACCCGTGGATGACAACGCGTAGTCTGCGGCTCCAAACCATTCGTCGCGCGTGATGCCCTGGATTAGTGGCACCGCCGGACCGGTGACCTTGAGGCCGCTGACATCGAAGGCTGCGCCCATCAATATGTCGCCCCGCGTGAACACGAGATAGCCTGGAGCCAGATAGCGCGCGTTGGCGCCTTCGTCCATCACAATGGTTCGCTTGCCGGTGGCCAGCGAGTAAGCTTCGGTCTTGTAGTGCTTCGACAGCCAAGCGGCACCTGACGAGGTGAACAGAAGGGACTTGCTGCCGGGAAGAATCTGCGGCCAGCGAAAGCTCAAAGCTGCATCGCCCTTGCCGGCCTTCAAGACTGTCGTGGGGGCTCCGCCCTCCTGCGCGACGCGCTGGATTTCCGCCATACCGTACAAAGCGACATAGAGGAAGCCATCATCTCCCCATGAGCCACCGATGAGCTTCGGAATCTGGCACAAAGTGACGGGCGGACCGCCGTCGGTCGAGATTTTCTTGAGCGCTCCGTCGGCATAGAACGCAATCCAGCGGCCGTCGGGAGAGAAGAACGGCGCAGAGCCTCCGGTCGTGTCCGGTAAAGGAGACGGTGCGAGTTGGTCAAGTTTCCGCAACATCAGACCCACCGTCTCTACTTGCGGGGCGACTAGAGTTGCGTTCTCACGATTGGGATTGGTTTTGACTGCGACGTAGGCGATTTGAGTTCCATCAGGCGAGATGGCCACCGCACTTGCCATGTCCGACTCGGCATGGCGTGCCTCTGCCGCTAAATTCAGGTGCATCACCGAAGCGCGCTGACTGAACCGTGAAGGAACGGCAACAAGCATGATCACCAGCGCAACAGCCAGAATCGCGGCGATCGTCCAAGGCAGCACCCGAGTCCAGCGAGAAGACCGAGCAGCGTTTCCAATACCGGCGATCGCATTGGTTTCGTCTGCCCCGCTTTGCACTTCATCAATGGCGATGCGCGCGTCGCCGATAGCTTGTAGGCGCTGCTTCACATCCTTGGTTAGGGAGCGTTTCAGCAGAGCGCGAATGCCCGGCGGAACGGCCGGCGGCAGCACACTCCAATCCGGCTCATCCTTGATGACGCTGGCAATCGTCTCCGAAACCGTTTCGCCGTCGAACGCGCGTTTGCCAGTTAGCATCTCGTAAAGTAGGCAGCCAAAGGCCCAGATGTCGGCGCGGCGATCGGTGGCCCCGCCTTTGGCCTGCTCGGGAGACATGTACGCGGCCGTACCGAGAATGATGCCGGCGTGAGTGGCCATTCGGGTTATGGTCGGCGAGCTGGCTCGATCGACCGACACGGTATCAGCCAGGTCGAGAGCTTTGGCGAGGCCGAAGTCCAGGATTTTGACTTGTCCCTCCGGCGTCAACTTTACATTCGCGGGCTTCAGGTCGCGATGAACGATTCCGCGCTCGTGCGCGTACTCGAGACCCTCGCAAAGCTGCCTGGCGATCGGCAACGCTTCGTCGACAGGTATCGCACCGCCCGCAATGCGATCGGCCAGCGTCTGCCCCTCGACCAGTTCCATCACCAGCGCACGCCGGTGATTCGACTCTTCGAGCCCGTATATGGAGGCAACATTGGGATGATTGAGCGAGGCGAGGACCTTGGCTTCACGCTCGAAGCGAGCCATGCGTTCGGTGTCGGCAGCAAACGCTTCCGGCAGGACCTTTAACGCTACATCGCGGCCCAGTCGCGTATCGCGGGCACGATACACCTCACCCATGCCGCCCGCTCCCAACGGCGAACGAACCTCATACGGGCCAAGCTTGCTGCCGGAGGCCAGAGTCATCAGTGCGCCAAATTATATCCGCAGCATAGTCTGGCAGGTGTGTTAAGTGTGGATGGAATAGTCGCCAGCCGTCATTCCTCGTTAGCACTAGGAGCGGACCTGTGCAAACTGCGGCTGACTGGGTAACGGGCACGCCAGAACCTGACCCGCTGACAGCCGCGGGTGCGGATGAGACCGGCATCAGCCGCGAATCAGGGCGTGCTCAACAGATACAGATCCTGCTGCCCGCCGGGACGCGCATAGATAATGGTTGAGAGGTCGCGCGAAAAATCGTACCCATTTCCGCCATAACTGATGCTGAAAGCAAACGGGACCTTGAATGCCACTTGCAATGGTCCGGTCAGCTTTCCATCTCTCCACGGCTGCCGGTAAATCGTCACGGAACCGCGCGAGGCGACGGCGTACAAGAAGGATCTCTGGTCGGGTGCAAAAACCACTCCGAACGTCACGACGTCGGGAAGCAACTTCGTACACTTGTTATCGGCAAGCGACACTTGGTACAGGCCGATGCCTTCGAAGGGTTGGATGGTAAGCAGATACTTGTCATCTGAGGTGATGTCGCCAACGAACCCGCATTGGGTGATCACGTGGGGATCTGAGCCATCGACACCCATTTTCCAGATCTGCGGTAAAGACTGCTGCGGCTCGTTAGTAGCCAAATAGAGTGATTTCGAATCGCTGGTGAAGGCGGATGACCCAACATAAATCCCGTTCCACGGAACTTGACGGATGTTGCTTCCGTCGGCGTTGGCGATATAGATCTTGACCTTGCCACCCGTGAAATCGGCAAAAGAAAACTGAGTTCCGTCACGCGACCAGGGGCCTGTCGACAACGTTTCCGACGAAGCCACTTTCACCTTGTTCTTGCCGTCCACATCGGAGATCCACAACTCCTGCTGCTTGGGGCCGGTGGTAACAAGGAACATAACCCGCTTCCCGTCCGGCGAGATATTCGGCTGAGTTGCGGTCTGATCAGAGATGTCCACCGATTGTTTGGTTTGCGTGTAGTAGGTGGTCAGGGATCCGGCAGATTTTCCACTGACGTAGTAGATCCCGTGGCCGTCGGGCCTTGCCATAGGACTGGAATCCGGCCCCGAGCCGAACGTCAATTGGGTCAGAGCTCGGTCGCGCAGTTCGTAGCACCACAAATTCCTGATGCCGTTCTCGGTATGACTCAACAGCAGCGATTTGCCCGGCTGATCCCAGGTAAGGAGGCCATTGCTGGTGATGGTGCCCAGGTCGGTCGCGGTATGGCTTCCGATATGAATGTCCTGCAGATGCCTGATGTCCTGGAAGGGCGGACCCGAAATTAACAGAAGGTCGTCACCGCCGGGATAGGGCAGGATTTGTTGTGGAAACAGCTGCGCGCCGTTCGCCTTGAAAATCTCCTCTCCGCCCAAGCCCGTGGACGCAGAGCGATAAATTTCGGAGCTCCCTTCCGAGACATAGAACAGCCACTTTCCATCGAATGAGGGTGCCACCGCGCTAGCGGTCAACACGTGTCTGGGACTACCGCCCAAAGTCGGGACTGCCCAGATATCGGCCCGTCCCAAGTTGCGCGAGTAGTAAATCTCGGTGCCGTCGGCGGAGAAAGCTTGTACGAACTTGTCGCCCTCATCGCTTGTCAGTTGCAGCGGTTCCCCTCCGGAAGTGAGCATCACGAAAATCTGGAATACGCCGGCCGTAGGGGATGAGAATGCGATAGTATGACCGTCGGGCGAGAGCATTGGGTCGCTGATTGCCTTGTTCCAGTGGCTGATCTGGGTAACCTTCCCCGGGACGCGGGCAGTTGTGCGAGGCCAGAAGCGATAGCCCGCGAATGCCGCCAGCAAGATTGCGGCACATGCCGCGAGCACCAAATATCTGCGATTCGCCGACCGGGGCGGTGACGCGATGGTGGGAACCGTGCCAGAGGAAATCCCTGCTGCGGTACCAGAAGACGGCGCGGGCGCGTGGATGCCGAGGTTACCGGCTGATGCCGCGATTCGTCCTGAACTCGAATCTCTCTGCAGCCGCTTCAGGTCAGAGCGAATCTCGGCTGCCGACTGGCAGCGCAAATCCAGGTCTTTCTCTAGAGCCTTATTGATGATTCGGTCCAGTTCCGCCGGCAAATCAGGATTCAAACGCGCTGCAGGCGCGGGAGTGCGGTTCAAGATGGAATCGAAGATCTCGGCTGTAGTGTCGCCGCGAAAAGGCATCTGGCCGGTCGCCATCTCATAGAGCACGGCACCAAAAGAAAAAAGATCGGTGCGCGCGTCGAGTTCCTTTCCTCGCGCTTGCTCGGGCGACATGTAGGCCACGGTGCCAAGGGCGGCGCCGGGGCTGGTCAGATGCTGCTCGTCAACGGTGCGCGTCATAGTATTGACGGCCGCAGCCCTGCGCGCAGGTCCCGCCGGGGCGATCTTCGCCAAACCGAAATCCAGGATCTTCGCGTGCCCTCGCCGGGTGACGAAGATGTTGGCCGGCTTGATGTCACGGTGCACGATGCCCTCGGCATGCGCGGCATCCAGCGCATCGGAAATCTCAATGGCCAGTGAGAGAAGCGTCCCGGTGTCCATCGGGCGGTCGTTGACGGCGTGCTTCAACGTCACCCCATCCAGGAACTCCATCGCGATAAAAGCTTCGCCGCCTTCTTCGCCAATGTCGTAAATAGTGCAGATGCCGGGATGGTTCAGCGCCGAGGCAGCCTTCGCCTCGCGGCGGAATCGCTCGAGGGCTTGCGAATCCTGGGCTACGTCTTCGGGCAGGAATTTGAGGGCGACGAAACGGTCCAGGCGGGTGTCCTGCGCTTTATACACCACGCCCATGCCGCCGCCGCCGAGCTTCTCAATGACCCGGTAGTGCGAGATCGTCCGGCCGATCATCAGGCTGGAATCTTAGGGCTGGAGGGAGGACAAGTCAATCAACGAAAGGAACTTGCGCGACGCTTTGAAAGTCAGTTAGCGCACAATCCAATAGCACTCACAGCCCGAGGGCCTGCCAGTTGCTCGCTGGGTCCGCCGACAGGAAGCGATCCACTTGGACGATAAGTCGGCTATGCGCCGACGTGGTCATCGCCAATGGGGTCGCGAGTGGATGACGGGCCACTCGGAGGTTGGCAGCCGGGAAGGGCAGTGATTCTGCGGTGTCCCTATAGGTATAGGTTCCGGGACAGCTATTTTGCTGGATCACGAGTGAGTAGATTCAACAAGCTAGAAGGGCGCCTGCCGGCGCCCTTTTGGGACATACTCTAGGGCGTGTTAACACTAAATGGTGATTTCGTGTTATGCTGCGCTGCATGGAGATCACCCCGGAGCAGTACCAGCGTATTGCCCCCAGTCTTCCCCGTCAGCGCGGCAACGTAC
>Ga0335081_10017337_pt1 | contig 11659 bp, 11 predicted proteins | sample Lox_Sample_35_FD_206713 | JGI IMG/M metagenome (GOLD analysis project Ga0335081, IMG submission 206713) | Soil microbial communities from Loxahatchee National Wildlife Refuge, Florida, United States - Lox_Sample_3.5 | ecosystem: Environmental > Terrestrial > Soil > Wetlands | place: USA... | reverse complement strand
CACGCAGGGCGACTCCGGAGGGCCAACAACCTCCATCGCTTCTACAGCACCGCAGACAGCGGGACCACCATCTACCAACCGTCCAACCTCCTGCGTTCGTGTTCACAACCAGTCCCCACCTGACGCGGTCCTGCCGCGCCGTTTCCCTGGACGCTGCCGAAGAGCACCACCGAGTCATGTCAGTCGGTTGCTCCCCCTGAGTAATCGCCAAGCGCAGGAGAGTTCCGGAAGTCGGGGCTCACGGCGGGCCGCTTGATGGCCACCGCTTAGACCGGTTCTTTGTACCAGCATTCCCCTGACCCCGAGCCCGCATGGTAACCGGGGGCACATCCCCCGGAGCCCCCTGGCGACCCCCCTCAGCAGATGGCGCGCAAGCGCCCAAGGCAAAGAGTGAGAGCCCGCCCGGCGGCCCGTCCAAACGTGAGGGCAAGCATGACGGTCGAGCGGCTGATGGCCGAGCACGGGATTCAGGGCGCCAAGCGGCGCGGCAAGCCGTGGCGCACGACCAGGCAGGATCCCGCCGGCCAGGACGCGCCCAGCTTGCCCTCACGGTCGTCCGCCCCAGAGCCGCCGTGCGGCTGAGACAGTCAACGACCGCAAAGGGTTAGCGGCGTCAGATAGTGAAGAGCTGCGGCCGGGTGTTGTCGATCGGCGATGAAGCCGCCACGCCCGGCGATCAGAAGGGGTTTATCCGGTGGCGACGCTCCTCTTGCTGCTGTGAGACCGCTTGATGTCATTTACCAGTAGCGGTGCGGCCATCCGCGCGGTGGCGGCTTGGTCGACTGCGCCGGCTCCGGATGGGCTCGGGATGATGACCGTGATGTGTTGTTGCAGGCCGCGGTGGCGATCGGGGTCATACGGGACGCGGTCTTGCCAGCAGCGCCGCACGATCCGACACCAGGCGCAAGCCGAGGGTGCGGATCGCGCGCTGGTGGTCGTGGCCTTTGGCGATCGAGCGGGCGTAGTGGTCCGCGGCTCAGGGATGCCAGTGGCGGGTGCTGTCGGCCAGCGTGCAGAACGCGTCACGTAGGCGCTTGTTGCACGCTCAGCAAAAGCATGCGACCTTGCGTTTACCCGACTCGATCGCAACGGCGGCTTGGCCGGCGTCGCCGCAGAGCGCGTCGCGGTTGGGGTGGCGCGCGCGGCAAGTCGCCGATCTCGGCGGCCATGATCACAGCGGTGAGGTCGCTGTCTTTGAACAGCGAGGTGAAGATCTCACCGTCGGGATGCTCGCTCACGGTGGTCGTGATCTGACGCTCGAGTTGTCTGATCGCGGCGACGAGCGGCTCAAGCGCCGCGATGAGCGCCAGCACCACGGCGCGCCGGGCGTCGCATTCAAGCTCGCCGGCGCGGCCTTCGGGCGCGCGACGGAGCTTGGCGACCAGCTCGGCGGGCTGCTGGCGCCCGGTGTAGTGCTGGCTGGCGAGGAACGCCTGCATCCGCTTGGCGGCCAGCGAGTTGGCGTCCTTGGGGCTGGGATAGCGTTTGAGGAACGCGAGCGAGATGCCCCTGTCCAGATCGCTGAACAGGCCGATCGGTCCCGGCCAGAAGCGCTCGAGCTCTGCGCGCAGCTGGTGGGTCAGCGCGACCCTGCTGTTGACGAGATCCTCTCGCGCGCGCGTCAGCGCCCGCAGCGCGTTGGTCTGATCGCTGTCGGGTTCGAGCACCCGGAAGCGCTGATGGTCGGTGCGCGCCAGCTCGCACAACACGAAGGCGTCAAAGCGGGGTTGCGACCAGAACTCTGCGAGATCCAACGCCAAGCGTTAGTCGCCGTCTCGTTAGTCGCCGCGATGACCGGCGAATCAGCCGTGTACCTGGGCGTTTCTCGTTAGTCGCTGTCGGGGCGAGCGTTCCCAAGGCCGCTGCGCCGACCACCGCGTGGACCCGGCGAACTCAAACCCGTCTGGACACGACAAGCGTTGCGGACCCGCCGCAAAGGAAACATCGCGTCGACACACGAGCGCAAGGGCTCCGAAGGTTCGGTTGGGTTTGCTGCTGGCCTTCTCGTCCTAGCGCTCTTCTCATGCTTGCTCGGCGCCTTCGTCTTCGCGGCGATTAGCGCTGAGCGCAAGCTCACGGCCAACCTGCCGGCAGCCTCCCTGCACGCCGGAGTTGCGACCGCTATCGGTGTCGTCTCGGTACTCGCGGCGTTCGAAGTACTCGCATCTATCTACCTCTCGAGTTCTCGAGTACGACAATCCTTTTTACAAGATCGCTGCGGGCGCTGCCCTTGCCGGAACCGTCCTGGTTGCGTCAGTCCTGTGGGACGCCTGGCTTTCTCCACCCAACGATCGCGCCTCTTGTTGGCTGTACCCGCAAGAGAAGGCACAAGAGGCTGCGAGGTGCTGCTCGAGCGCGGCAGCGTGGTAGTGATCAGCGCCATCCTTTATGTAGTCGGTGTCCGGCTTCACTTGCGAGCCGTCGGAAGAGAGATCTTTGTAGGCGTCGGAATATTGCTTGCACTCGCAACCGGCGTTACCGGCATATTTCGGACCTTTCATGAGACACCAGGAGAAGACACCGGCATCGGCAAGCCGGAGGCAATCGGCCTGTCGGCGTCCTTACGTCGTATCTCGCGGTTCTCATCCTCTCCTTACCGTAGGTTGTCGCCACGCGCGATAACGGGCCCCTTACGACCACCTCGGCCGGCGTGCCCTTTCCCTTGTTCGGTCCGTCGCCCACGCTAACCCGGAGCGTGCAGTAACGACCGCGCCCCCGGCAGGCGGGGGCGCGGAAACGTTCGGCTGAGCAGGGATCCCTGGGCTTGTCGAAGGGCCTAGATCCCGAGCTTGGGGGTTCACCTTGATGGTGATGCGTGATGGACACCCGGTAACGGTAGAAGTGACGTCGGACGGAGCGGGCTTGGTCTCGCACGCCGGGACCGCGCTGGTCGCGCAGGTCGCTGACAAGGTGGGGCTCACGGGGGCGTTGTCGCTGCGGCTTGCTGGGATCGAGCAGCGGCGTCGCGGCCATGACCCGGGCAGGGTGGTCCGAGATCTCGCGGTGATGCTGGTCGACGGGGGCGAGTGTTGAGCTGACGCGCTTTGGTGTGGACGAAATAGGGTAACGAGAAGCGACCCTGGAACGGGATGCTCGGGTGGGGTTCAGGGAGTCGTGAGTCCGTGGGCCGCGGCCGCTTTGGCGAGCCGTGCATCGCGGGTCGCGAGCGCTTGGGCGCCGGAGGTCAGCGCGGCCTGCAAGACGCAACAGTCGGGCATCCGCAGGCCGGTGGCGGAGCGCAGGCGTGCGAGCGCGGCCGCGGCGCCGTGCTCGAGCGGGAGCTCTGTGATCTGCAGCTGCGCGATCGCAGACAGTTGCTCGTCCAGTCGGTCGGCGCGCGCGGCGCCGACGAGCACCTCGGCCAGGGTGATGGTGCTAGCGGCGAGCTCGTCGGCGTCGGCGAGGATCGCTGCCGCGGCCTCGCTGTGCGGGTCAGTGTCGTCGAAGTGGGCGAGCAGGACGCTCGCGTCAAGCACCGTCAGGCCGACCACTCGTCGCGCAGGCGCTCGAGGTAGCCGGGTTCGTAGATGCCGCGGAACTGCCCGCGGGTGCGGCTGACGGCCTCGCGCCGTCGCGCTCGGGTCTGTTCGCGTTCTTGGCCCAGCGCCTGCTCGCCGGCGCGAACGAGTCGCAGCAGCAGCTTGGAGCCCGATCCGGCGTCCTGCGGCCAGCGCTCGGCGGCGAGTTTGAGCGCAGCGGCGAGTTCGTCGGTCTCGGTCAGCACGTAGCGATGTCGGGTCGTCGGCACACGATAAGTGTAGCACCGACAATATCGGTGCTACACCGGGTTGGATCACGGAAGGGTGGACGTGCTGGGCGGTCTGCACCACGGGTTCGCCGGTTTCCTAGACAGCGGCCTGACCTCGACCTCGACCTCGTCACGCCGGTGCCGTCGTCGCTCGCGAGCGCGCTCGAGCTCGGTCTGATGCGCCGGATCGACGATCGTGCATCCGGCCGCGAAACACGCGCTGATGCCGGCAGGCCAGCTCGCCGGTGCCCAGCACCACCCCGGTGACGTGCGTCGCGAGACCCGCAGCTGCACCCGGCGGCCGGCGAATCGGGAGTCGATCGAGTAATCGTTGCGATCTACCCACACCAGCGGCTGCGCCGCCACTCGGAACACCTGGCGGCGGTCCACATCGGGCATCGTCGCGGGCAACGGCCGCATCTTCTGCTTCTCCTCGACCATCCGCTCGGCCGGGGCCATGCGCCTGGTGCGATGCGCCCGCCTCGCGCGGCTCCCACAGATCACACTGCGCCAGCTCACCCGGGCGGTAGATCGTCCCCTGGAACGTCCGCTTCACAACGAACCGCGGGCGGACCTCCCCGCACACAGTCATCGAAGATCGACTTCCCCCGCTCATAGCCGATCTCGCAGGCCATCTCCCGGAGCCGCTGCGACTGGATCCGCGGATCCGCCCGCAAGCTGCTCGCAGATCCAGTCCTTGAACAGATCCAGCTTCGACCCCGCCGCCAGCTGCGCGTACCGCGGCGGCACCTCCGCCGTCAACGCCCGCCGAACCGTCTTGCGATGCAAGCCAAACCGCGGGCTGATCTCCGGATCGAGAGCCCCTTGACCGCATGCAACCGCCTGATCTCCGCCCACTGCTCCACGCCAACCACCCGCGCTTCCTCCTCGCTCGATCACAATGATCGAGCGAGGGTCGGGACCCGACCCGACAGACCGGCCCCGCGCCAGGTGGGCCACATTTCAACCGGCGCACGTGGGTCGCTATTCACTATTCACCCGGCGCCCACAGTCAGGGCGGTGTCGATCGCGCAACCGGGATTCTTCAACGCAACCCACAGCAGTAGACCGCCGCCTGCCACCGCCCGCCCTCGATTCCCCATTGCTGAAGTCCCGAGGAGCCTACACAGCCTCCGAGCTTCTGCCTTAAGCTGCGAGCCTCGTCCCCCAGGTCAGCTGTAAGCTGATGACAGGCGATCCGCCAATCGAGAAAATGGAGAGGCTCATGAGTTCAGATGAGAAGAGGCATGAAGGGCAGTGCTTCTGTGGTGCCGTCAAGATCGTCGTCACAGGCGATCCGGCCGGGGCTGGCTACTGCCACTGCCACGCTTGCCGGAGCTGGTCCGCTAGCCCCGTCAATGCATTCACTCTCTGGCCGACCGAGGCGGTGCGGGTGATCGAGGGCGAAGAGCAGATCGGCGAGTTCAACATGAACGAGCGGACGTACCGCCAATGGTGCAAGGTCTGTGGAGGTCATCTGATGGCGCGTCACCCGCAGTGGGGCTTGATCGACGTCTATGCAGCGACTATCCCCTCGTTCCTGTTCACGCCTGCGTTGCACGTCAATTACGAGTCGACCGTGCTCCCTATCAAGGACGGGCTGCCAAAGATCAAGGACTTCCCCGCGGAGCTGGGCGGCTCAGGCGAGACGCTACCTGAGTAGCACGTCACGCCGTCGCCGCCGCTTTATCGAGAAGGAGAAGCGAACCTGCCGCTTTGCCTACTTATCCGGCCGTGGCTTGTGAAGTGCGTCCCGGGGTTACCCTCGCCTCAAAGGTGGCTCCTGCGAGGCGTGTCGGATTTGGTGGTGCACGCTGGCGCCCCGGGCTTACTCCGGTCCGCGACCCTGATCTCTAGCGGGGCTCCGCCGCAGCCCGACGAGACGTGACTCCGGTCGCGGCGGCAGGGCTCAGAAGGTGTCGAAGCAGCCGTAGATCGTGGCCATCGGGTTGACCACAAGCCGGCCCTGTGAGTCGCGCATCAGCAGGTTTCCGACGGCAGTCGGGGGCGCCTGTGCCTTGTAACAGCCGTTCGACGCGACCGAGATGTCGTAGGTCACCGGCGTGCCCCAGAACGGGACCGCGCCTTTCTGGGTGATCAGCGCATCGAGCGTGCAGAACCAGTCGTCGCCCGGCCCGAGGCCTGCACCCGAGCGCCGGCCGCAGTGCGTGAGGATGCTCCGATTGACGCTGGCCCCACCGGATGCCCGAGCAGCCGCTGTTGGAGCAGCGTGAGGTTGTCGAAGGTCGGGCCGATCGAGCTTGTCAGTCGCGTAGCGGTGACTCCGACCGGCCCCCAGCTTCCGGCGAGCGCGAGCGCGGCGGTTAGCGCGCCGAACGCGAGTACGATCCGCATCGACGTCCCCCAACCGGCCCGGCGGCCGGTCGCCGCACCCGCGAAGTCGCGGCGGCGCAACAGCGCCCATGCCGTCCCGAGGCAGGCGACGATCCAGGCCAGGCTGACGATCGATCCGATGAGGAGTTGGGAGTAGCAGGGTTGCGTGGTGAACAGCGCGTGCCAGCCGTCGAATGCGGAGCTGAGCAGCAGCGCGTGCACCCACGTTCCGGTTCCGACGAGGCCGAGCAGTTGCATCGTCAGCGCCGCCACGAGCGTGCCGAGCACGCCGACGATGCCATTGCGGGTGGCGACCGACAGCAGCGCCGCGAGGCTCGCGAACCCGAGCACCGGCAGGATCACCACGAGCCAGCTCGCGACCACGAGCACGGCGGCTCGCCCCGGGCCGATCAACGAGCCGCTGAGGCCGACCAGCGGCTGATGGCCGATCAGGACCACGCCCGCAGCGAGGCTCGAGATGGCGAGCAGTGCGACCGTCTGGGCCGCGAGCGCGGCGGCGGCGAGCGCCTTGCCGGCGAACAGCTGCCGCCGGGCGCACGCCCGGGTTAGGACCGTCATCCAGGTGCCGTGGCGGTCCTCGGAGGAGAACATGTCGCCCGCGATCACCGCGGGGGCCTGAGCGCCAACTACGGCGAGGCCACCGACCGCCAGGAGGCGATCGTGCTGATACGCGGCCGAGGCTGACGGTGTGATTCCTTTGCGCCAAGTCACACGAGGCCGACGCGCATCGGGACTCCTCTCGCCACTAAAGTCCTTGGCCGTAGAGGCCGTGAAATTCAGGTCAAGTTTTCAAAGCACGCCTTGTCGGGCTGGGGCGGAGCCCCGCTCGTCCTAAAACAAGTCACCGAACGCTGCTCCCGGCGGGTGGCGACGAACCCGCACAGCCCACCGGTGCGCGGCTCGCCGACCTGCTCGAAGCGCGCCCAAGCCCGAATCGCTTCTCGAATCGAGACACAACAGCTGACGCTGCAGCGACACGTGGCGTTCGTGCAGCCAACCGCGCTGACTCGCGCATCCGGGGATGCCAGGCACGACGAGGGGCGCCGTGGCGGCGTGTGCGCGGCTGGCGGACGCGCCGCGGCTGGCCGCGGGCGCACTCAGGGCGGCCGAAGTTTGGCCACGGGGCCATACCGCGCTGCCCGGCCACCGTCGACGCTTTCCGCCTCCAAACTCATTGTCGACCACGTTGTATACAACATAAGGGAGGGCTTAGATGAAAGTTGTAGCGCGCGGGCAGCCGCCTGGGAGATCGGGCGTCGGCGGTCTGGTGAGCGTCGCCGCGGATCCGTACGAGTTCGCGTTTCACCCGGCGAGCTCGGCTCTGCTGCTGATCGACATGCAGCGAGATTTCCTGGAGCCCGGCGGGTTCGGCGAGCGGCTGGGCAACGACGTCGCGCTCCTGGCGCGGGTCGTGGAGCCGCTGCGCCAGGTCCTGATGTCGGTCCGGCAGGCCGGCATGATGATCGTCCACACGCGCGAGGGTCACCGTCCGGACCTGAGCGACTGCCCGCCGAGCAAGCTCGCCCGGGGCCGGCTGGAGCTGGGGATCGGCAGCGCCGGTCCGAAGGGGCGGATCCTGGTCCGGGGCGAGCTGGGGCACGACATCGTCGACGAGCTCGCTCCCCACCCGGGCGAGGCAGTGCTCGACAAGCCGGGCAAGGGCAGCTTCTACGCTACCGACCTGGAGTTGATCCTGCGCAATGCTGGGGTCATGAGCCTGGTGGTGACCGGGGTCACCACCGAGGTGTGTGTGCACACGACCGTGCGTGAGGCCAACGACCGCGGCTTCGAGTGCCTCGTCCTGTCCGACTGTGTCGGCTCCTACGTTCCCGAGTTCCACCGTGTGGCGCTGGAGATGATCAGCGCGCAGGGCGGGATCTTCGGGTGGGTGACCGACTCCGCTGAGCTGCTGGCCGCGCTCGGTACCGCTGTCCAACCTGCCGCGATCGCCGGCGTGGCGAAAGGAGCCTGAGGATGTCGACCACCGGTCAGTTCAAGCTGCCGTTGTGGCGGTCCAGCGAGATCAACGCCACCTCCGGGCTGTTCATCAACCTGCTGGTCAACGTGCTGACGATCACGATCCTGTCGGCAACCGTCGTGCACATCTCCGACGGCAAGGTGACGAGCACGATCCTGCCGGCGCTCGGAATCGAGTTGCTAGTCGGCAACATCTTCTACTTTTGGCTGGCCAAGCACCTGGCGCAGAAGGAGCGGCGCGAGGACGTGGCGGCGATGCCATACGGCCCGAGCGTCCCGCATATGTTCATCGTGACGCTGGTGATCATGCTGCCCACATACCTGCGCACACATGACCCGATCAAGGCGTGGGAGGCCGGCTTGGCCTGGGCGTTTATCATCGGCTTGATCATTCTGGCCGGCGCGTTTGTCGGGCCGACGATCCGGCGGCTCACGCCGCGCGCCGCGTTGCTGGGAACACTGGCCGGGATCTCGATCACCTTTATCTCGATGCGTCCCGCGGCGCAGATGTGGGAGGCGACGTGGATCGCGCTGCCCGTGTTCATGCTGATCATCGCCGGCTTTGTCTCCGGCGTGCGGTTGCCCGGTAACTTCCCGATGGGCTTGGCCGCGCTGCTGCTCGGCACGGCGGTTGGGTGGATCGGCGGCTACATGCACACAGCCGATGTCTCGGCGGCGGCCAAGGACATCGCGTTCGGCCTGCCCTCGCTCAACATCTCGATGCTCGGCCACGGGCTGAGCGCGATCTCGCCGCTGCTGGCCACCGCGATCCCGCTCGGCATCTACAACTTCACTGAGGCGATGAGCAACGTGGAGAGCGCCGCCGCTGCGGGCGACTCCTACAACCTTCGGTACGTCCTGCTGGCCGACGGCACCGGCGCGGTCGTCGGCGCCGCGCTCGGTAGCCCGTTCCCGCCGGCCGTCTACATCGGGCAGCCAGGCTGGAAGGAGGCCGGCGGCCGGCTCAGCTACTCGCTGGTTTGCGGGGTGCTTATCTTCGTCCTCTGCGTGGCCGGGATGTTCCCGCTGCTGGCGGCGATCCTGCCGATCCCCGCGATCGTGCCGGTGCTGCTGTTCATCGGCCTTGTGATCGGCGCGCAGGCGTTTCGGGCGGTGCCGCGGGCCTACTACGCGGCGGTCGTGCTGGCGATGGTGCCCAATATTGCCTCATGGGCCTCGGGTCAGGTCGACAACGCTCTGGCCGCCGCCGGAACGTCGGCCGCTCACGTCGGGCAGGCGAGTCTGGCCAACGCGGGGGTTGTGTATGACGGCCTGCATATGCTGGGCAACGGCGCCGTCCTGGCCGGGATGGTGCTCGGCGCCATCGCGGTGTTTCTGATCGACCGCCGCTTCTACCACGCGGCCGCGTTCTGCATGGTCGGCGCCGCGCTGTCGATCGTCGGGCTAATTCACGGGGACAAAGTGCACGTCTTCACCAACCCGAAGATCGCGCTCGGCTACGCGCTGGCCGGCGTCACCTGCGTGGCGATCAGCCTGCTTGGGGCCCATCTGCGCGTGCCCGATCCCGACGATCCGATGGAGCGCGAGGTCGCCGAGGAGGCGAGACGGCTCGGCGGGGTCAGGGTGCTGCCCGGGCCGCTGGTGCCTACCCCAGCCGAGGAACCCGCGACTGCGTGAGTGCAAGGGCCGCGATCGACGCGGCGCGCCGGGGGGGAGCCGCCGGCGCGCCGCTCGTTGTGCTGAGCCACCGCGGCCACTTGCCGCAGCCCGAGCCGGCGGCGTTCGCCGAGCTGATCCTCAACCCCGCTGTCCATGCCGAGTTCCACAGGAGACGAAGACGAGCACCACGATTCCCACCTCAACGGCCACCGCAACCGGCGTGCGTACCGTCGCCGCCGACCCGTATCCGTGGCCCTGGACCGGAGCGTTTGACCTGGCCCGCACCGCGCTCGTGCTGATCGACTTCCAGGTCGACTTCTGCGGCGAGGGCGGCTATGTCGACGCGATGGGCTACGACCTGACGCTGACCCGCACGCCGGCCGCCGCGGCGGGACGCGTGCTCAATCGCTGGCGCGAGCTCGCCGGGCCGATTGTCCACACGCGCGAGGGCCACAGCCAGAACCTGGCGGACTGCCCGCCGAACAAGCTGTGGCGATCCAAGCGGATCGGCGCCGGGATCGGCGACCCCGGGCCGTGCGGGCGGATCCTCATTCGCGGCGAGCCGGGGTGGGAGATCATTCCCGAGCTCGCGCCCCTCCCTGGTGAGATCGTGATCGACAAGGCCACCAAGGGCGCGTTCTGCCAGACCGAACTCGATCTCGTGCTCCGTAACAAGCGCATCCATAGTCTGGTGTTCACGGGCGTCACGACGGACGTGTGCGTATCGACGACGATGCGGGAAGCAAACGACCTCGGCTACGAATGCCTCGTGCTGTCCGACTGCACGGGCGCCACGGACCCCGGCAACCACGCCGCGGCGCTGAAGATGGTGACAATGCAGGGCGGGGTGTTCGGCGCCGTAGCCACCAGCGACGCCCTGCTCGAAGCGCTCTGACGGCACTATGGCCACCCTTGCCGACGAGCCCGGCAGCTCGCTGTCGCCCGGCGAGCGGGTGCGCACCGCCTACGAGCGCATCGAGCAAGCCGGCCGGCCGGAGGTGTGGATTCACCTTCGCGACGAAGCCGACGCGGTGGCCGACGCGCGCACGGTGGAGCGGAGGCTCGCGGCGGGTGAGCACGTTCCGCTCGCCGGGAGGACTCTTGCCGTTAAGGACAACATCGACGTCGCTGGGATCCCGACGACCGCCGCGTGCCCGGCCTTCGCCTACCTGCCCGACACCGACGCCGACGCCGTAGCCCGGCTGCGAGCAGCGGGCGCGATCGTGATCGGCAAGACGAATCTGGACCAGTTCGCGACCGGTCTGGTGGGGACCCGCTCGCCGTATGGCGCGGTGCGGGACGCGCGGCGACTGCGGTACGTGAGCGGCGGTTCGAGCAGCGGCTCGGCGGTCGCCGTCGCGCTCGGTCTAGCCGATCTCGCGCTCGGCACTGACACGGCCGGCTCGGGACGCGTGCCCGCCGCATTCCAGGGTATCGTCGGGCTGAAGCCGACGATCGGGCTCGTCCCCACCGGCGGCGTCGTGCCCGCCAGCCCCACGCTCGACTGCGTGAGCGTGTTCGCCGCCACCGTCACGCTCGCCGATCGGGCACTGTGGTTGATGGCCGCACCGACGGGCGCCGGTGACCGGCTCTCGCCGCGGGCCGACGAAGGGACCGCGCCGCCAGCCGGCAAAGCGATCGGGCGCGCCTGGCCGCCGACCGCACCGCTCGCCGCACCGCCGCGGCCCCGGATCGCGATTCCCCGCCGGTCGCAGCTCGTGGCGACGATCAGCGCCGAGGCGCTCGCAACGTTCACCGCGGCCGTCCGGCGGCTGGCGGCCGAGACCGTGGAGGTCGACATCGCACCGCTTCAGGAGGCCTCCCGACTGCTCTACGACGGCGCGTTCGTCGCCGAGCGCCACGAAGCATTCGGACACTTCGCCGCCGACTATCCCGAGACGGTCGACCCAAGCGTGCGCGCGATCGTTGCCGGCGCGGCGAATCTAAGCGCCGGCGCAC
>Ga0335081_10017336_pt1 | contig 11659 bp, 4 predicted proteins | sample Lox_Sample_35_FD_206713 | JGI IMG/M metagenome (GOLD analysis project Ga0335081, IMG submission 206713) | Soil microbial communities from Loxahatchee National Wildlife Refuge, Florida, United States - Lox_Sample_3.5 | ecosystem: Environmental > Terrestrial > Soil > Wetlands | place: USA: Florida... | reverse complement strand
ACGTCGTTTTCCGACGACCAAGTGGGTGCGGCGGTGCGCGAGTTGCACGACCAATGCCGCGACTCCGTGGCGCGTTATGTGGCGCTCGAACCCGTGATCGACGGCGTCGAAGGCACGTTCGCCAAGGCGCCTTCGAGCGACCCCAACGTGGTGAAATTCATCGGCAACGTCCCCGCCAAGCCGCCCTCGGGCGGCACGCTGCGGCACAAAGGATGGCGCGCGGGCAAGATCGATCTGCCCGCAATGGCCGCCAAGCAGGACGCTACCATCATCGCGCCTGCGGAAATCGAAATTGAGTAAGAAAACACAGACTCCCAGGTACGTTGTCGGGATCGACCTGGGCACGACCAACTCGGCGATCGCCTACGCGGAGATCCGCGCGGAGGCCGACCCCTTCGCGCCGGCCAACGTGCAATTGCTCGCGATCCCGCAACTCGTGAATCCCGGCGAAGTCCGCGACGAGAGCCTGCTGCCTTCGTTCCTGTATTTACCTGGCGGCACGGACTTCTCCGCCGGCACCCTCGCGCTCCCGTGGGACGCGGAGCGTGGTTTCGTCGTCGGCCGCCTGGCGCAAAAGCGCGGCGCGGAGAACGTGGGGCGGCTGGTGTCCTCCGCCAAATCGTGGCTCTCGCACACCGGTGTGGATCGTACCGCGCCGCTGCTGCCGTTTCGCGCGCCGGACGGAGTGGCGAGAGTTTCGCCGGTGGAAGCCAGCCGGCGTTACCTGGAACATCTCCGCGAAGCCTGGGACGCCAAGATGCCCGACGCGCCCTTTTCCGGCCAGCAAGTGCTGGTGACCGTGCCGGCGTCGTTCGATGCGGTGGCGCGGGAGTTGACGCTGGAGGCTGCCAAGCAGGCTGGGTACAAGAACATCACCCTCCTCGAAGAACCACAGGCCGCTTTCTATGCCTGGATCGAGCGCCACGACGATTGGCGCGAGCGCGCGCGGCCGGGGGATCTCATCCTGGTGGTGGACATCGGCGGCGGCACCACCGATTTCACGCTCATCGCCGTCACCGAATCGAACGGCGAACTGGCGCTCAACCGCGTCGCGGTGGGCGATCACATTCTGTTGGGCGGCGACAACATCGACCTGGCCCTGGCCGGCGCGGTTTCGGCGCGGCTGGCGGAAAAAGGCACGCGCATCGACGGCCGCCAGTTGCAGTCGCTGTGGAACAACTGCCGCGCGGCCAAGGAGAAGCTGCTGGAGCCGGGTTCGCAGGCCAAGGAACTGCCGGTCACGATTCTGGGCAAAGGCACGGGACTGGTAGGCGGCACCATCAAGGCCGCCCTGCAGCGCAGCGACATCGAACAGGTTCTAACCACGGGCTTTCTGCCGCAAGTTGCCAGCGCGGAGATGCCGGCCATGCAGCGGCGCGTGGGATTGCAGGAACTGGGGCTGCCTTACGCCGCCGATCCGGCCATCACCCGGCACCTGGCGCGCTTCCTGCGGCAGCAGGCGGCGACCGCGGAACAGGGAGCCGTGCGCCGCGGGCCGAGCGGGCTGGCTTGCCCCACGCACGTCCTGTTCAATGGCGGCGTGCTGATCGCGCCCATGGTGCGGGAGCGCATCCTGGCGACGCTCGATTCCTGGCTGGCCGGGGAAGGCATGCCGCCGGTGAAGCCGCTCAGCGGCGAAGACCTGATGCACGCCGTTGCGCGCGGCGCGGCGTATTATGGCCTGGCGCGCAGCGGGCACGGCGTGCGCATTCGCGGCGGCGTGCCGCGCACGTACTACGTGGGAGTGGAGAGCGCCATGCCGTCGGTGCCCGGTTTCCCCGCGCCGCTCAAAGCGCTGGCGGTAGTTCCCTTCGGAATGGAAGAAGGCACGGAGGTGACGATCCCCGGGCGCGAGTTCGGCCTGGTGGTGGGCCAGCCGGCGGAGTTCCGTTTCTTCACATCGACCGCGCGCAAGAACGACAAGCCCGGCGACCTGGTAGAGGATATTGGAGATGAGCTCGAGGAGTTGTCGCCGATGGAGGTGAGCTTCTCATCCGGCGAAAGCTCCTCGGAGGTGGTGCCGGTGTCGTTTCAGACGGTGATTACGGAGACCGGCGTGCTGCAACTGTGGTGCGTGGCGCGGGACGGTAGAAAGTGGAAGCTGGAGTTCAATGTGCGGGAAAGAGTACACGGGTAGCTAGCGGGAATTCACCGCCGAGACGCAGAGACGCCGAGAAAGAAGCAATTAGGGTTTGGCTTAATCTTAGCCGGAGTCCTGAGAGCATTCACCCCGCACGCCTCATAAGAACTGCTTTCTCTGCGCCTCGGCGGTGAAAAGTGATTTATGAAAGTCGGGATCGATCTCGGGACCACCAACTCGGCGCTGGCTTACATCGATGAACGCGAAGCCGCCGATCGCGATTTTCCGCCGCTCCACATCTTCGAAACTCCGCAACTGGTGGCGGCGGGACGCGTGGAAGCGCGGCGCACGCTGCCTTCGTTCCTATTCCTGGAGGACGGGCAGCCGGTCGGCGTGTACGCGCGCGAACAGGGCGCTCTCATCCCGACGCGTTTGGTGCACTCAGCGAAGTCGTGGCTTTCGAACCCTGATGTAGACCGCACGGCGAAGATCCTGCCCTGGGATTCGCAGGAGACCGGGCGCGTGATGTCGCCGGTGGAAGTTTCGGCGCGTTTCATCGCCAAGTTTCGCGAGGAATGGGATCGCGCTAAAGGCGTGCCGCTGGCGGAGCAGGACATCGTGCTCACCGTGCCGGCATCGTTCGATGAAGAGGCGCGCGAGCTTACGGTGATGGCGGCGCGCGATGCCGGTCTCGATCGGCTCACGCTCCTCGAAGAGCCGGCAGCGGCCTTCTACTCGTGGATCGCGAACAACCTGGCGCAATCGCGGAAGAAACTGTTCGACGGGCAGATCGTGCTGGTGTGCGACGTCGGCGGCGGCACCAGCGACTTCAGCCTGATCCGCGTTTCCCGCTCGGGCGACCTGGTGGACTTCACCCGCACCGCCGTGGGAAAGCACCTGCTGCTGGGCGGCGACAACCTGGACCTCACGCTGGCCTGGCTGGTGGAAACCAAGCTGGGCGTGCCGCTCTCCATCCGGCAGCGCAGCGGGCTGCGGCGGCAGTGCTCGGCGGCCAAGGAGAAGCTGCTGAACGATCCCAACCTGAATGGCGTGGAGATCACGGTGCTTGGCACCGGCTCGGCGCTGATCGGCAAATCGCTCAAGAGCGAGGTTCTGCGCACGGAGGCGCTGGAGCTAGCGCTAGAAGGTTTCCTGCCGTTCACCCAGCGCGGGGAAGGACCCAAGGAGGAAAAGCGCAGCCTGTTCCGCGAGCTCGGTCTGCCGTACGTCTCCGATCCGGCTGTGACGCGCCACCTGAATGCGTTTTTGGAACCGACCGGGCAGGCGCCGGACGCCATCCTGTTTAACGGCGGCTTCTTCATTCCGGAGATTCTGCAGCAGCGCGTTGCGGACGTGGTGGGGCAATGGTACGGGCGCAGGCCGGAGATCCTGGAGAACAGCGAGCTGGACCTGGCGGTGGCGCGCGGCGCCGCCTACTACTCGTACGTGCGCTCGACCGGTAGCGGCGTGCTGGTGCGCGGCGGGCTGCCACGGACCTATTTCATCGGCTTGGGTGAACCGCGCGAGGGCAGGTTCTCCGCTGTCTGCCTGGTGCCGCGCGGAACGGAAGAAGGCGCGACGGCCGAAATCGACAACGACGCTCTGCAACTGGTCGCCAACCGGCCGGTCTCGTTCCGGTTGTACAGCTCGTTAACGCGGACCGACGACAAGCTGGGCGATGTATCGGAGTTCGCCGCGGACGATGCTGACCTGCACATGCACGCGCCGCTCCACGCCGTGATCCGCTTCGGCAAGAAGGCCGAAGAACGCCTGATTCCGGTGAAGCTTGGAGCACGGTTGACAGAGATCGGCACACTGGAGACGTGGTGCGAATCCAAGATCAGCGAGAACCGCTGGCGCCTGCAGTTCGAGCTGCGCAAACAAGCGGCGCAGCCGGTGGAACGGAAGGCCGCGGCGGTGGTGAGCGAACAGGCGCTGAAGGCGTCGCTGGAGTTGATCGAAAGCGTGTTCTCGCCAACCGCGAAATCGCCCGTCGCGCCCGAGGAAGTGCCGGCCAAGCTGGAGCAGACCATGGGGCTGGGCAAGAACTCGTGGCCGCTCTCGGTGATCCGGCAGATGGCCGATGCGTTTTTGAACGCGGCCGATGGGCGCAAAAAGAGCCCGGCCTTCGAAATGCGCTGGCTGAACCTGTGCGGCTTCTGCCTGCGGCCGGGCTTCGGGTACCCGGGCGATGATTTCCGCATCGAGCAGACGCGGCGGATCTACGCCGGCGGCATCACGTACGGCAACCAGGTGCAGTGCGAGATCGACTGGTGGATCTTCTGGGGCCGCGTGGCGGGCGGCCTGAACCGCAACCAGCAGGCCGACGTGTACCAGCGGCTGTCCGGGTTCCTGCTGCCGCGCGGTAATAAGAAGCCGCAACGGATCAACGCATCGCTGCTGCGTGAGATGTGGCGCACGGCGGCGAGCCTGGAACTGCTGCCGCTGGGCACGAAGACGGAATTGGGCGATGCGCTGGTGAAGCGGGTGAAAGCCGCCGATTTCAAAGAGAGCGAGTTGTGGTGCCTCTCGCGGCTGGGCGCGCGCAAACTGTTCTACGGGCCGATCAACCTGGTGGTTCCTCCGTCGACGGTTACGCGTTGGGCGGAAGCGCTACTCAAGATCTCACAGGCCGGGGAGGCCCTGGCGGCGATGGCGCGCCGCACCGAGGACCCCACACGGGACCTGCCAGCGGCGACGCGGGAAACGGTGAAGCGCAAGCTGCAGGCCATGCCGCACGCTGAGCGGTTGCTGGCGGTGGTGGAAGGCGAAGAAGAAGACGAGTCGGCGCTGGGCCGGATATTCGGGGAGGAGCTGCCTTCCGGGTTGGTGATGGTGGGTTGAGGAGGCGGCCGCTCCAGGCAGATTCCGAACCTTACGGGAACGTAGGACGATTCACCGCAGAGACGCGGAGACGCGGAGAAAAAAAGAAATGCGGAGTCGACACGCGACTATTTGCGCATGGAGTATTTGTCCAGCGCGGCGATCAGCTTCCGGGCGGCGGCGGGCGGCTGCCTGTCTCCGGTCAACACCTGCTTGTTATTGAGCTTCTCTCCGTAAAGCTCGCCGTTCACGTCGAGATCGTTGCGCAGGGTCGCACCGCTCAGCGAAATGCCTGCAAACAGGCCCTTGGACCGGGACCAGGCCAGGATCTCGGCGGTCATCTTCACGTCGGTATCGGCGTTGGCCGAGCGTCCCACCGGGCCGGCGGCCACCGTCGCATCGGCGCCCAAGGTGAACTTGTCGCCCAGCAGTTTGTCCATGCCGCTCTGGTTCATCACCAGCATCACCACATCCGTGGACGATCCGCCAATCTGCAACCCGAAGCTGCCGCCTTCCACGCGAATGGCCCCGGGCGCGCCCCAGCCGGTGCCACCTGACTTGCGGCATTCGGCGAAGCCGCGGCCCCACTGACCTCCTACTACGAACGCGGCCTTTTTCATTCCGGGGACGATCACGACACATTGCGCTTTGGACAGCAGGTCCTGCGGAATCCCTTTGTCCGGCGTGCTCATGATTTCGGAAAACACGGTTGCCGAAGAGTCGAGACGTTCCTGCGCGGTGTCGACCGCATAAGCCGCGGTCGCCAGAATCAAAGACGCCGCCATTGCGGTGTATCTCATGACAGTTGCTCCTCCTCCTGACATTATCCATCGGCAAGTCGAAAGCCAATGTGCGAATTCACCTGTGGCTGATCAGCTACGGCCCAGGAAACGGAGGCGCACGTTGAATGCGCGCGCCTGGCCGCGGGAGTATGTGAGGTATTGCGGTGTGCCGATCACGTTGTTGACCACGTTGGGATTCCCGTTGTTGGTGACGTTGTTGTAACCGAGGCGCAAGGCCCAGACGTAGTGGATCGCGGCAAACCGGCGCTCGAAGGCCAGGTTGATGTTGAAGTAATCGGGGAGGCGCAGGGATTCGGGGTTGCCCGCCAGGAAGCCCTGTTCGTCCACGACGTTGAACGGGAAACCAGTGCGATATTCCACCAGGTAGGCGGCGGTGGTGTTGCGGGTGACGAAGCGAAGCGCTTCGGGCAAGATGCGCTTGGGGAGCGGAGCCCAGCCCCACATGTGCAAGCGGTTGGGCGCGTCCCAGGCGGATGGCCCTCGGCCCTGCGGACCGAAAATCGGGTTTTCCAAGTCGTATATCACGGCGGCGTTGGAGCGGGCGGCGGAGCGCGTATATCCAACGAACCACTCATATTGGCGGGCGAAGGTGTGGTTGAGCGCGATGTCGACAGCGTCGTAGCGTTCCCGGCGGGTGTTGGTAAGCAGGTAGGTGACGCCGTCATAGAACGACGAGTTGGTCACGGGAGTGGTCGGAGTGAACGTAAAGCCGCGGTTTCCAGCGCGGTGGGTATATCCCGACTTCAGGTAAAACTCGTGCGGCAGTTTGCGCTCCACGCTGACGCTGGCGGTCTGGTAGTACGGGACGACCAACGTCTGGTCGTACACCTGGAAAGAGGTCCGGACCGGGCCGAGTGTGACCCCGCCCGGCAGGTAGAAGGTAGACAGGCTGACCTGGTCCTGTTGAGGCGCCACAGTGAGGAGGCTGATGGCATCGTAGTACACGCCCCAACCAGCGGAGAATTTGGTGTTGGCGAGGGAGCGAGGCGCCCAGGCTATGGACAAGCGCGGAGCCGTCTCCAGATCGCGCACGATCTCATTCCACTCCGTGCGCACCCCAGCCTCGATCGACAGGCCTTCGCGCAGGTTCCAATGGTCCTGGATGTATTGCGCCCCTTCGAAGTTCTTGCGCTTTTCGAATGGATTGCCCTCGAAGGTGACGTAGCGCGCGACGGAACCGTCGTCGCGGAGGACTTCGTAGTCGTGGCGCGTGCTCTGCTGATGAAACGCTTCCCGTTCGAAATCGACGCCGAATTTCAACTGGTGCGTGCCGAGAACGTGGAGGGTCGGCAGATAGAGGTTGGCGATCCCCTGCTGGCGGTAGGAATGGCGCTCGCGGGCGACGAAATAGTTGCCGCGGTTGCCGAACGGCGTGATCTGGTACAGCATGTTGCCTTGCGGGGTGTCGCGCAAGATGCCGCGGCTATCGGCGAAGCCCACCTCCAGCAGGGCGCCGTGCCCGAAGTAATGCTGGTCGCGGACGGTGCTCATGAAAACGGTCTGGCGATGGCTGCTGGTGGTTTCGGCCGGACTGAGCACGCTGAGGCCGGTGCGGCTGGTGGCTTCCAGGTTGAAGAGGAAACTGCCGGTGAGGATGTTGGCGGGGGTGAGATTGACCTGAAAGCGGCTGAGGTCGGTGGCATTGGTTCCGCTGGTGCGGTTCTGGCCGGGCGGCAGGCCATGGATGGTGTTGTTGGTGTAATAGGCGTCGAAGCCGTTGTGGAACCAGGCGCGGCCCTTGGCGAGCGGGCCGGAGACTTCAACGCGCGGACTCCAATCGTTGATGTGCCAGCCGCCATCGGTGGCAACACTCGGAATGAAATTGGTGCCGCCGAATCGCCAGCGGTCATCACCCATTTTGGTTTTGATATCCAGTACGCCGGCGGAGCCACGGCCGTTTTCCGCCGAGAACCGGCTGCTGTCGAGATCGGTGGACTGGATGCTGTCGATGTTCAGGCGCGCGTCCAGGCGGCCGGTGACAGGATTGGCGACATTGAAACCGTCGAGCGAGTAGCTGGTCTGGTTGGAGGCGCCGCCGTTGAAATGAAGTTGGGTGAGATTGTCCAGCACCACGCCATTCATCAGCGGAAGCGCGATGCGATAATCCTGCGAGGCGGGATACGGGATGGATTGAATCTGGGTATTGTCCAGTTCCTTGTGATCGGAAGCCTGTTGCGGATCGATGGCCGGCGGCGAATAGGTGACATCGATCTTGTCGGCGAATTCCTGGACGTGGTTGAGGGTGATGGTGAGCTGGCTCGTGCCCGAGTCGAACGGTTGCCGGCCCTGATAGACGTAGAAACCCTGGCGTTCGGCGCGAATGGCGTAATCGCCCGCGACCGGAAGCGTGAGGCTGAAATTGCCGGCGAGGTCGGAGGAGGCAGCCAACGCCACGCTGCTATCGGCGAGGCGCAATTCCACGCGCGCGCCTTCGATCGCGGCGCCGGTCTCGTCTACGACCCGCCCGGACACGGTCACCTGGGCCGGGAGCGCCGCGCATGCCAGCAGGAACACCATTAGCGTGGGCGCGGTTTGAAGACGCAGGACCATGGCAGCGGCGGGTGGACCGCTTATTGTCAGGATACAACGCGACAGAACGCCGAACTACCCGGCGGTAAATAGAAACCGGCCGGGCGCCTGGGTGGCGCGCCGGCCGGTGACAACGGCAGTGAAATCAGAAGATCACTTTGCCGGAGAGCTGGACGACGCGCACCGAGGAATCGAAGCCCAGGAACGATCCGTAGGGGCTGGTGGTAGTGGCGGCGGTGCCGGAGATGATCCCGGTGGAACCGTCACCCAGCGTGGCATCCGGCTGGGCGAAATTCGGATGGTTGAGGGCGTTAAACGCCTGGATGCCAAATCCGAAGCTGACCCTTTCGGCGATCTGGAAGGTGCGGTACAGGTTCAGATCGAGGTCGAAATAATGCGGCCCGAACATTTGGTTGCGGGTTGCGGGCGACCACGCGGTAAAGTTGCTGATGACCGCACTGTTGAGGTAGACGTTGGAGTTGATGCACGGCGTGGCAACGCCGGGATCGCCGGCAGCCGCCTTGCCACAGCTCATCTGACCCCAACCCTGTCCGAGCGGAGTGGCGAGGATGGTTCCGCCTCCGTTGCCGAGGGCCGAGTTGTAGCTGTCATTGACGCTGAACGGCAGCCCGCTTCGCCAGAAGATCTTGCCCGAGATCTGCCAGCCGTTGATGATATGGCTGGTTACCCGGTTGTTCAGGTGAATGGTGGGATTGATCACGAAATCTCCGACGAAGCTGTGCTGGATGTCGTAATCCGAGTTGCCGTAGTTGTTGACGCGGAGACTGAGCGGATTGATCTGCCCTCCGGCGACCTCGTTTCCATCGCCGAAGATGCAGCCGTTGGAGCACTCATCGATGCCATGGGACCAGGTGTAGCTCAGGTGGGCGGTGATGGAGTGCGCGAAGCGCTTGGTCAGGATGAAGCTCAAGCCGTTGTAGTTGCCGATGGCGCCGCTCTGCACCTGGGTGAACACCAGGTAATTCGGCACCGGCTGATTGGCCGGGATTCCCTTAACACCGGGGTAAAGGCCATATTGATCGTAGGCGTTGGGCCAGGCGTTGGAGTAAGGAAGGCGCGTCGTGCTGTTGCCCGCGTAGTTCACGGCGACGACAATGTCATTGCTCACCTGGCGTTGGATCTGGAGGTTCCATTCGCGCACCATGGGAGCATTCAAGGTGCCCACGATGGAGTCGGCGCTGGGAGCGCTGAAAGTGGAACCGAGAGCGGACAGGGCGGAGGAGATCTGGCCGTAAGTCTTATTCAGCGAGAATGCGTTGGCCGAGGCCTGCCAGGTGGCTGCTCCACCGGCGGGGTCGAAAGGCAACGTGCCGGCGGTGGGCCGTACACGGATGGCTACGGAGACCGGAGGGTTGCTCAGGAGGTTGTCCACCAAACCAGCAGGCGGGTTGTCATACGCCAGCATGAAGCCACCGCTGATGACAGTCTTGTGGTCGCCGCCGGGTGACCAACTGAAGCCGACGCGCGGGGAGTAGACCAGGGCGTCCACGCCGGGATAAGCCTGATGCTGACCGGGCGTGATGTCAGACGAGTACGGCACGCTGCCCGGGTTGGAACTGGTGAAACTGGCCAGCGAAGTGTACGTGCCGTTGAAATTCGCGAAGCAGTTGAACTGGCACACCGGGTTGGAATTTCGCTCCACGCGCAAGGCCAGGGTCAACTTCAGATTGGGAGCCACGCTCCATTCGTCCTGCGCGTAGATTCCGACACCCCACATGGCAATAGGAACGTCGGACGCCAGATTCAGGCTCTTGCGGTACTGGTAGGCCAGACCGTTGACGAAATTCTGAAGCCCACTGCTGTTGTAGCCGAAGTAGACCGCCGGATTGTTGAAGAAGAAGTTGTGATCGCTGACATCGTACCGGCGGAAATTCACGCCGAACTTCAAGCTGTGGGCGCCGCGATTCAGGGTGAAGTCGTCGATGAACTGGTACTGCGAGATGTTGCGGCCCTGGGGAAAACTCCCCTGTGCATTGAAACCTGAAAACGGGACCGTGCCGGAGGTCGCGATTTGGTAGGGGAAGGTACTGGCAACTTTCTGCGGATCCTGGGCGAACTGCGCCACGTAGTGACTGAAAGCGGCGGTGAAATTGTTGGTCGATCGCGCCAGGACGTGTGTTTCCCCGAACTGCATGTCATAAGCCGGCTGGTTCGACAGAGCATCGAAATTGGGGTTGATGTGGTCGAGGGTCGTGGGCTGTAGTCCGTGGTCGCCCTTGTAGCGGAAGAAAGCATTGTCGTTGTCGCTTAGTTTCTGGTCGATCTTAAAGGCCAATATCCACTCGGACCCCAACGCGTTGGCGCTCCCTTCGAACCTCTCGGCGCACGGGGTAGTGGCCCCGTTGTAACCCGCCAGCGAAACGGACGAGCAGGCTGAGGGGTTGGGGATCGGCACTGCGCCCGCGGAGCCCGGGGCATTCGCCCACAGGTTGAGCATGGTCTTGTAAGCGCTGGCCTCGGCAGGCTGCCTGACGGTGACGTTGTTGAGCACCGCCGTGGCGAATGCGGGAGTGGGAATGGTCACGGAGTAAACATTGGGCAGGATGAAGCGCAAGCCTTCGGTGTCGACGAAGAAAAACGTCTTATCTTTGCGGATGGGACCACCGACGTTCGCCCCCCACTGGTTGGCATTGGAGAAAGGGCGGTCGACGCCGTAGTAATTGTTGAACCAGTCGTTGGAGTTCATGAAGCGGCCGTTCCACCAGTAGATAGCGTCGCCGTGAAACTGGTTGGTTCCGGACTTGGTCACATAACTGACCTGGGCTCCGGAAAGCTGGCCGTATTGGCCGCCGTAAGGGTTGGCAATGATGGTGGCTTCCTGAAGTTCGTTCTGGCCGATGGTGAGGTTGGAGGCGCCCGAATTGTTGATGTTGAAATACGGGTCCATGTCGTTCTCGCCATTAACTGTGAAGAGATTGGAAGTGGCCGGCAAGCCGTTGATCTGGAAGTTGCCGTACCCGCCGGTGGTGTTCACCACGACGCCCGGCGCGGTGTACGCAATGTTGGTGATGTCGCCGCCGGCGCTGGGCAACTGCTGCAATTGCTGCGGGGTGAAGGCGGTATTGGTGCTGGGTTCGGGGTTCACGAGCGGCGCAACCGCGGTGACCTCGACGGTCTGTGTGGCTTGGCCGACTTGCAGGCTAAGGTCGAGCGTGGCAACGCCGCCCACCACGACTTCCACGTTCTGCTCGGTCTTCTGGAACCCAGTCTTGGTCACGCTCACCTGGTAATTGCCGGGCTTCAGCAGGCGGAAACGGTATTCGCCGGTCTGGCTGGTGGCGCCCGTCTGCGTGGCGCCGGTGTCCAGGCTCCTTAGATTGACGGTTACACCGGGGACCACGGCGCCGCTTTGATCTTTCACGGTTCCCGCGATGTCGCCGGTGGTCAGCGACTGCCCAAACAC
>Ga0335081_10017335_pt1 | contig 11660 bp, 6 predicted proteins | sample Lox_Sample_35_FD_206713 | JGI IMG/M metagenome (GOLD analysis project Ga0335081, IMG submission 206713) | Soil microbial communities from Loxahatchee National Wildlife Refuge, Florida, United States - Lox_Sample_3.5 | ecosystem: Environmental > Terrestrial > Soil > Wetlands | place: USA: Florida... | reverse complement strand
CCCGCCGCCACCGTGAAGTTTGGCGGAACTCAGTTGGGCGGTGCCACGCGAGCCATGGCGTCAGCGATCCGCGGAACAGCGGGCGTCGCGCATTCCCAAGCGGGTGTTGCCTCGACACAAGCGACTTACCAGCGCCGGCTGCAGGAATGGCAGTTCCAGTTAAGCCTCGCCAACGCCGAATTGCAGCAAGTATCGAAACAGATCCTTGCGGCGACAGTGCGCCAAGCTATCGCGACCCAGGAAGTCTCGAACCAGCAATTGCAAATCGACAACGCACAAGCCGAAGACGACTTTATGCACAGCAAATTCACGAATACCGACCTGTATTCCTACATGGTCGGGCAGCTCTCTACGACCTACTTCCAGAGCTACCAACTTGCCTACGCCATGGCCAAGCAGACCGAACAGACGTTCCGTTATGAGTTGGGTCTGGCCGACTCCAGCTACATCAACTTCGGGTATTGGAACAGCCTGAAGAAGGGACTGCTGTCTGGAGAGCAGCTAACCTATGACGTTCGCAACATGGAGAAGGCCTATCACGACCAGAACAATCGTGAGTTCGAGCTTACCAAACATATTTGTCTGTCGCAGCTCGACGCTTCCGCACTGCAGATGCTCAAAACCAATCGCGAGTGCTGGATCAACCTGCCCGAAGAGCTTTTTGACATGGACTATCCCGGCCACTATATGCGCCGCATCAAGACCATCGGGATCACCATTCCCTGCGTGGCTGGACCGTATACGACGGTTTGCTGCACGTTGACGTTGACCAAAAACTCCGTCCGTACCGACGATAGCAGCGGTGCCGCCTATCCTCGAAAAACGACGGGTGGAGTTCCCGCGGACGACCCACGGTTCCGCGACTCCGTAGGCGCGATCCAATCGATTGCCACCAGTAACGCTCAGAACGACGACGGACTGTTTGAGCTGAACTTCCGCGATGAACGGTATCTACCCTTCGAAGGCGCCGGGGCGATCAGCCAGTGGCATCTGCAACTGCCCGCGGGAGTCACCGCACTCGACTACAACACCATCACCGAAGTCGTACTTCATTTGAAATATACGGCGCGCGACGGTGGTGACCAACTACGCTCCGATTCGACGGCAAGTCTCCAGACCAAGATCAACAGCATGCTCGTGTCCTTGAAGGATACTGGGCTGACCCGCCTGTTCAGTGCGAGACATGAATTTCCAACCGAATGGTTCGCGTTCCTGAATGCGGCGGCCGGTACCGACCAAGTGCTTACGCTCAACCTGACCCGCGACCGGTTCCCGTATTTCGCTTCGGTTGCAACGGGGCTGAAGATCAAGCAGATCGAAGTGATCGCCGACACGAGCCTGGCTTCGATCAATGCCATCCAAGCGACGCCGGCGCCGTTGACGCCCGCAACCCTCAACTTCACGAAGGACAATGTTTACGGATCCATGTTGCGTCTGATTCTGGACTACTCGACAAGCAAGAAGGACAGCGGCACATGGAAGATCACGAATCCCAAGGCGAACGCTGCCCTGGCCGCGGGTCAAATCAACGACTTAATCGTGATCGCGCACTACGAAGTGTCTTTCACATAGTCGTAAACCGCTTCGATGCGTCATGAGCCGTCGCGCTACGCCGTTTGCGCCGGGATGTCGCGTGTTGAGACTCTTGCGGGCCGCAACCAGCTTGTGTGAGGGCGGCCTCTAGGTGCTCTCAACATGAGAGGCTCAAGGTCTAATACTTGGTAGCTTTTGTCACGGTTCCACAAACGGTCTGAGAGACCGTCACATTTCTGGTCGCACAATAGTTGCACAAATGGGCCCGAACAGGCGTATTTTGCACCGAATTAGGGAATCTGATCCGAACGTAACATATTGATTCCGAACAACAGCGTATGGAATCGGGAATTTGCTAAACCGTTGTTGGGGTCTGCCGGTTAGAGCAGATCACTCAAACCAGTTCAGCGAACTTGAAGGTACCGGATTCTGCGGGGCGCATTATTTCTGGGAACTTTTGCGATTCACCAGAGTTTTCAGGTGTTCCTTAATCGCCCGCCTCACACTCTCTGACACGGGTACGCCGACCCTCTCCTGGTATTCCCTGAGCCGATCCAAGTCGTTGTTATCAATCCACACGGCATACTTCTCACGCCTTTTTGTCTTCAAGAATCGACTCTTTGTTTGCTTCATGACGTCCAGCGTATACAGACGCATACAGCCACATCAAGAGTTATCTACTACGTCTGTTTTTGGTTAACTGTATGAGTCGATAGGACTTACAATATTGGGGCATTTTCTCCCTTTAGGACCCTCCCGGCATTGATAAGAATAGACTTAGCAGCATTTAATGCATCCCAAAACCCGCCTACTGGTAGTGCGCGTGTAGTGTTAGTACGTGTGTACTGATGTCATCCGTGTCTAGATACAGTAGTATTGCTTATGATGATCGACGAGAAAAAGCACGCAGTTGAAGTAAGCAGCCGGACGCATCTCGAAATGGATGAGATTGAGGAACTGCTCGAGCTCGCACGTAAAACTGATCCGCGTTCGTGGTGCATTTTGACGCTGGCTTTCAATCACGGTCTCCGAGTGAGCGAATGCGCCGGCGGAGCTCCAGCAATTCCAGGCAAGACCCGCATTGCACTCCGGGGCAGAATTTGGTCTTCGCAACGTTCGCCAACTTCTTTGCCTTTCTACTCTGATTAAGGCCATCGGCGAAGAACCAGACGAAAGGCTCAGAGAAATGCTGCTGACGGCATTTTTCAACACTCTCAACAACGTGAGCGACTTTTGTTCCTACCGCGTCAGTGTCCGCGCCCTTCGTCAGGTCTTTGCACGCCACGATTTTCAGTTGAAGAACACCCCGTGCGAAAACAACGTATGGGGCACAAAATATGGCATGGGAACCTTTTCCGGCTGGACCGACATCGTGCTAGACGGAAAGGCCTTTCTCAAGAACTCTTGGGACTACAATAATCCGGCCAAGGTTTTTACAGACAATCTCCGTGGAACTTTTTCGTTAAATGCTTCCTCGTCCACTTCACTTGGGGACTTAGGCCAGGTAGACCTTGTTATCACTGATCCTCCCTATGGTGGAAACGTAAATTATTCCGAACTTGCAGATTATTTCTATGTGTGGCTCCGTCTACTGTTGGCGCCGCATCATGCTTCCTTCGCACCCGAACTAACCCCAAAGGCTGAAGAATGCATCGAAAACGCTTCTCGGGGAAAGACAGCGAAGGACTTCGAGGACTGTCTGACCAAGGTTTTCAGCGAATGCCGTAGGGTGCTCACTGACAACGGCCTCTTAATCTTCACATTCCACCATTCGGAAGGTAGTACTTGGGAATCCCTCCTAAATGCGATCTGTGAGTCGGGATGGGAGGTTTTGGCTGTTTATCCGGTGCAAGCTGAGTCTGAGGCTTCGATGCCGATTCTTTCTGGGACTAAAGGCATAACTTACGACCTCATTCATGTCTGCCAAAAGCGTAGTCCAGAAGCTACGCGGCAGACGCGAGCCTGGGCAACTATCAAAACCGAGATCCGCCGTGAAGCTCGAAAAGAAATTGACCGAATCGAGCGCGATGTGTACGGCAACAGCAAGAGTCTTGGTCCTCCAGACAAGCTGATCATTCTCATTGGGAAATGCTTGCAGCTGTACAGCCATCACTATAAAGCTGTAGTGGATCACCAAGCCAGAGTGGTTCCACTCAGAGAAGCGCTCGAAGACATTCGCATGCTTGTTGACCAGCTCGTGTCAAGGGCACGCCCGCTGCCGGGCGAACTGGATGATATCGACCGGGCATCCTACGTTTATATGACAGCACTCTCGGAGAAAAGAGAGATCAAGAGCGATGAGGTTCACAAGGCCACCAGAGGAATAATCGAAGTGGATGAACTATTGGAAGCCGATCTCATGAAGCGCGGGCGCGCAGGCCGAGGCCGCACCTACGAAGTTAAGACGCCTCTTGAACGGTTCCCGACACTCGTGGAAAAGTTCAAAGGCGAGTCAGCCGCGCAATCAGGACTGTTCGCCGATTCCCCTAATGCTACTCCGGACGCGGCTCGCACGCTCTTCATTGACAGATTACATTTCCTGATGGGGCTTTCCGAAGGCGGAGAGAATCTTCGCCCCTGGATCGAACGCTGGCGCGGAGAGATACCACAGATCCGAGCAGCTTCCGAATACCTAACTCACGTGCGGAAGGACTTTGTGCCAGCCCTGAAAAAGATTCTGGCAATGATCGAGGTTCAGCCCTTAGGATTCAAGTAGAAGGAATCGGAGGTAATGCCCGGCTACGTCCTCATGTCGCAGAATGAATTCTCGCCGCCCAAACAGCGGGGACTCTCGCCTTTCGAAGAAGTAGTCGGGCTTTTTGATTTTCTACGAGAGCTTCAGAACGAAGAATTGCCATTTTCTCGGAACGCTTGCATCCGCGTCGAGGGTTTGGAGGAAGTCCTGTTCGCCGCGAGGCCCAATTACCAGAACCTTGCGCTTCGGGTTCGGAATCGTTTGAACTCTGCGGCAAACGAATTACACAAACAACTGTTGACGGTGCAGATCGTTTTCAAAGGCAAGCTTGAAAGAGGAGCAAACCTCCGAGCCCGTTACAGAGGGGAAGACTTGCCAATTCACTTGATCTTTGGTTCACCAACTTTCAGCGATGCGGAGGGCAGCACAGTTTACAAAGTACCGTTCAGTCTGACGACACCTTAGCCATGGCCGAAAGTAGTACAGCACTTGGAGTCACCCAACGCGTAACCGTTGAAGGACGGCCAGACCTTGGTGTAGGAGAAATCGTACGCATCCAAGAGATCGGCGGAGCTCAACAAGCTGATGTCGTCTTTGACCGGGCGGATGGTCGACACGTTGAGACGATCTTGCTGGAACGCCTTCGACCCGCTCGAGATCCGTGGGACCGATTGGAGGCAGGGGACTTCGATCCGCCGTTGGACTTCCTCCTCAAGCAACTGGCCTATCAGTTCCCTCTACAGAATGCTGGCGGTGAACTCTCCAACAGCCGAACTCAGTTGCTTCCGCATCAGATTCTGTTGACTCACTCCATCGTGAATGCGTTCCGCCGCCGGTTCTTGGTTGCTGATGAAGTCGGACTCGGAAAGACTATCGAAACAGGGATGATTGTCCGCGAACTTACGGCTCGTGGCGAGGCAGGACGCGTCCTGATCGTGTGCCCGGCAGGGTTGACAAAAAACTGGCAAGGCGAACTGAAAGACTGCTTCCGTCTTGATTTTGACATCCTGGGGAAGGACTTCCTCGACGATCGCCCGACTACATGGGAGCGTCATGACCGCGTAATCGCTTCAATCGACGCACTCAAGAAAACTCCACGGATGGAACGACTTCTCGCTGGACCAAAGTGGGATATCGTGATTTTTGACGAAGCGCACCATTTGACACGAAGGAACAAGGGCAAAACCATCACCCAAAACTATCGCTTGGCCGAGGCCATGCGCCGCCACACCCGGGACCTTCTCTTTCTATCTGCTACACCTCATCAAGGTGATCAATACCAGTTCTGGTCTTTGATCCGGCTGCTAGATGACGAACTGTTTGAGTCCCCGGAAACAATGCTCGACCACCGCACTCTGTTGAGCCGAGTAATGTTTCGCAGGACGAAGCGGGAAGTTACAGATGCGCTTGGTCGTCCAATTTTCATGCGCCGCCAAGTACATTCGCAATCGTTCCCTCTCGGCATTCGCGAACGCGAATTTTACGACAGACTCACGGATTACCTGAGAGAAGGTTATGGAGTAGCAGGGCTGGGCGAATTGAGAACTACCACAGAGCAGCGTGCTATTGGATTTGTTATGGCCACCTTCCAGAAGATCATGTCATCGAGCCCGCGCGCCATAAAGCAAGCACTTCGGCGACGACTTCTCGTTCTATTGGCGCGGAAGCAGATGCGAATGGAAGTGGTCCGAGCCAGTGGACGGTTGTCTTCCGACGTGGCACACCAGCTACTTACACTGCAAGAGGAAATGAGATTGCTCGCAATTGAAATCTTGGGGTTGCAACCTTCTACTGCTCGACAGTCAGAGGCCGACGCGTACATTGCACAGTTCAAGCAGCGGTTGGCGCGGCGCTACGAGGACGAAATTACAGACTGGGCACTTGATTCAGAAGAAGAATTCGAAGCAGCGATCTTTGCAGAGACCGAGATCCCGGACGAAGCGAGCAAAGTTCGCAATTTGCTTCAACTCGTCCCCGAGGGAACAGACAGGAAGTTCGATACTCTGATTCGCGCCGTCGAGGAAATCCGTCAGCAGTTCCCTACAGAAAAGTTCCTCATCTTTACGCAGTACCGTGAGACGCAGGAATTCTTGTCGGAAGAGATGAGCAAGCTTTACGGTGCGCAAAAGCTGGCTCTCCTACATGGCGGTCCCTTGGAGGACAAGATTGAAGCTGTCGAGCGTTTTTGGGATGAGAGTGGAGCCCAATTCCTAATAAGCACTTCGGCTGGCGGCGAAGGGATCAATCTTCAAGTTTGTCGCGTGATGTTCAACTACGACTTACCGTGGAACCCCATGGCCGTCGAGCAGCGAATTGGAAGGATTCACCGATATGGCCAGCAAGACACTGTTCAAGTCTACAACCTTGTCGCTCAGGATACCCTGGAGGAACGGATTTACTCCTTGCTCGAAGAAAAACTGCTCGAGATTGCACGGACAATCGGAAAGGTAGACGAACGAGGCGAGGTCGTTGAAGACTTTCGTTTCGAGATCCTCGGTTTTCTTGGCGCTTCGCCAAACTATCAGGAGCTTTACAAGAGGGCCTTGATGGATCGGGACTACAAGCGAACTGCCAGTGAGATCGCAGAAGCCATGGAGAAGGCGCGACAAGCAAGCGAGGCACTACGAGCACTCACTCAAGATCTGGAAACGTTCAACTTAGACCATTACCGCCAGCTCCAGGGACAGTTCAGCCTTGAGGATCTCAAACTGTTCTTCGAGAAAGCAATAGTGCGGCTGGGAGGAACTTTCATACCTGCTGGTCAGGAAATCTTCCGGGTGGACACTCCGTTCGCTCTACGCGAGTTCGCGAAAGTTGCCGCAAAGTATGAGGCAGTAACCTTCAACCGTGATGTCGCAGTGCGGCGCCGGAAGGTTGAATTCCTGGGCCTTGGACATCCTCTGGTTGATGCACTCGTTACGCATCTTAAGTCGCCTCGGTGTCGCGGATCAGTTTCAAATATTCTTAGCGCCGCATCTAACAGTACACTTTCTGTGCGCTGGTTCGTCTCTGTACAGACGGAGAACGGCAAAACGAAATCCTACTATCGGCATGTGGCAGTCAGCTCTCATGGTTCGATTCAACCAGTCGATGAACGCAGCGACCTGGGCGCACTGAGGACTGCCGGCCACCTGCTTACAGAGTGCAGGACACTGCCCGTTGCCAGCATGAGACAGAGCGCTGAAGTGCATCTCGGTTATCTGCTCGGAGAATTACGCGGCGCAGTAGACGGTGTGACCGCCATACGCCCAGACCTGGTCGGGTTGGCTATATCTTCTTGAAACACTCCCGGGTCAACCTACAAGAACTTTTCGACAGTTTCTCGAACGAAATTCCCTTTTACCTCTGATATCGTCTACGGGCGCTGCCTTCTAGGGAGAACCCGCAAAATTCTTCTAACAACTATTAGAATCATTACGACTTTCTCGTTGTCCCATCCGGGTGTGCGCGCAAGCCAAACGGAATCGATTTGACCAAATTCCAAAAATTGGAAGGTAGAATTCACGCCCACCCCCCAGTGTTTCATAGCGCGTTGCCGATCAGACGATGCGCTAACTGGAGGGCCAACGAATTGTTCGGACCGATTCGCTCATCCAGAAAACAGCCAGAAAGAGGAACACTGCAAGAGATTATAAAAAGAGACATCCTACACCTCGCATGCTATGCCACGGCGAACGAAGAGGAGGAATACCTCCTTGGGAATATGCTTTGTGATTTGATGCACCGCATCGCGATAGATGCCGGCCTGTTGTCGGTACGAGTCCACAACTTTATCCAGCTGATTGGGGTCAACATCATCGGTTTTGTAGTCCACTAGGACCAAGCCGTCCTCTTCCTCAAAGAGGAGGTCTATGTACCCTTCTCTTATGTCCATATTGACGAAGATGGAAAAAGGCAGCTCGCGCCAGACCCTAAGGGCTTTTCGTGCCCTCTGAAGCAATGGATGAAGGAGTGTTTGCTTGACAAGGTTCTCGAGTAGCTGAATCGCTTCTGGAATTCCCTCCGACACAGATATTTGCTTGATGAGGCGATCGAGCAGAGGATCTCCGCTGAGTTCCAACTGCTGCATGATCCTGTGAAATGCGGTTCCAATCGCCTGTGCCTTGGCCCCTCTACGCGACGGAACAGAATCAGCCCCCATTCCCCAGTCCTTGTTTTCTTCCTTCTCACGTTCTGCCGACGGCGCAGCAGCTGCCTTCACGCCCAACTGCTGCAGTCCTGCCCCCCAAGCCTCACGTTCAGCCAAGACAGGCGCTGCCTGGGCTGAGGAAATAGGATTGGTTCCGAGGTTTTTCCGCAGTGCGGTTCGTTCCGCGCCTAATTCCGGGAGAGCCTCGGCGGGCAAAAGCATCGAGCCGTTATTCTGCACGGCTTGGGGTGGTCTCAACCACTGTCTTCGCAGCGGTTCGAAGTACTGGAGAAATCGGGAACGATCGGTTTTGTCGGGTTCGACTAGGGGAATCGCCAGAAAGTCTCTAGCCCGCGTGGAAGCCACATATAGCAAACGAAGATCCTCGGCGGCAGCACGTGCCTCTTCATTGCTCGCCATCCCTGCATATTGTGGGGTGTGGAGCTGTTTTTCCTTCGGACCTATGGAAATACTCACCATTTGTTGTGTGTAGTCGATCATAAAAGCATTCTGGGCCTTGGACCCGCAACCAAAATTTGCCAGAACTACGATTGGAAACTCGAGACCCTTGGCGGCATGAACCGTCAAGAGCTGTGTCGCGTTGTCCTTCTCCTCGGCCAGGACAGCTTCGGGTTCATCCAGTTCCGAAGCTTCTCTTTGCTCTAGCCATCGCACGAATCCCCGTAAGCTGGCCGCCGTTTGGACTTCAAAAGCACGGCCCAGTTCAACGACCCGAAGAAGGTTGGCCACAGCCTGCTCTCCATTCGGGAGGAGCAGGTGGAACGGCATGATGTGGCTTTCATCCAGGACGCGCTCAACGAGAGCGGGGATGGATAAACGAGAGCGACTGTCGTGCCATTTCCGAAGTTGCTCCAGGCTTGTCGCTACGCGCTCGAATCCTTGCGGAGAAGCCTGCAGGTAATGAAAGCGTCCTCCGGCTTGCCGGTATAGAAAAAGGTCTTCGTCCGATAGCCCGAAGAAAGGCGAGCGCAGGGCGGAGACCACAGCCACGGCATCCTCAGGGTTATCCACGGCGCGTAGCACAGAAATCAGAGCGCGGGTTTCCCGCCGCTCGTAGAACTGCCGGCCCGCGTCGAACTGGTATGGAATTCCAGCGCGGTCCAATGATTCCTCGTAGTGAGTGATGCCTGTGGTGACGGGAAAAAGAATTGCCAGATCTCGGTACGATGCTGGACGCAGTTCTTCCTTGGCTCGGTCCCACACCTGATATTCTTGGCACGCTTTCGTGGCGAATCGTGCAATCAGTTCGGCCTCGGTCTCCCGGTATACCTCCATGCTTCCTGGGGCATAATTCTCGGTTGGAAATAGCAGCACTAGACCGGACCCCGGCTCGGGGCGTCCGGGCAGTTCGACGAGGGGCACGTAATTTGCCTGATAGGGCTGGGCGTCGTTCATTTGGGGTGCGAAGAGGTTGTTCACGGCGCGGATGACTGACCCTGAACTTCTGAAATTTTGGCGTATGACCAGACCTTCGCCGGAGTGTTCGAGCACCTGCTTCGCTTGTTTGTAGATCTGAATGTCGGCTCGGCGGAACCGATAGATGGACTGTTTCGGATCCCCCACGAGGAAGAGCTTGCCCGGCGCGGGTCGAACTTCGAACCAACGTGCTGCCAGGGGTTCACTCTCGGAGAGGAAGAAGATCAGCTCCGCCTGCAGCGGGTCGGTGTCCTGGAACTCATCGACCAGGAGATAGTGGAAACGGCGCTGAAAGTACGCACGTACTTCAAGGTTATCGCGCACGAGGTCTCGCGCTTTCAGCAATAGATCTTGGAAATCGAGAACGCCTCGAGCCTGCTTTTCTTTCTCGACTTCGCGCAGAAAATCTTTCAACCAAGTTAAGAGGGCTGCGGCTACGGACACTCCGATTTGTTCGCGAACTTCGTCGACCCAATCCTTGAGCTGCTGGCAGAGTTCCTTCTGGTGCCTACAGGAATCGGCCGGTTTCCAGTTTTTCTGATTACCAGCTTTCTTAATGTCGAGGTCCAAGTAAATCGTGCGCTCCCGATCGAGAGGGTCGCCCTCGACGCCGAGAGCCAGGAGAGTCCTGAGTTTTTGAATCTGGAGATAGCCGGCGTCCGTTGTGTCTGTGCAGTCTGATGTCAACTTAACTAGTTCACCCACTCTCTGTCCAAGTGCGTTCCAGGCGTTCTCTAGATCGAACTGAACAGGCGGGACCACCATGGAGAGGGCGATGTCTCGATTCTCAAATAGCTTTCGGGCAACCGGCTTCAGCGATCGGTCCAGGTTGATCTCGAGACTTAACAGCCGCCTCAGAATTGGCGGACCCACTTCGAGCTGCTTTTCCTTCCATTCTTGCCAGGTGTCATCGAATAGGAGGTCGCTCCCCATCTCATCCAGCTGTTCGAAGCCTGGATCAACGCCAGCTTCTACAGGCCGCTCGCGGAGCAACGAAGAAGCAAACGCATGGATCGTGGAGATGTTGGCACGGTCCAGCTGCTCCAGCCCGAGCTCGAAACGCTTCAGTTGCTCACCGGACGAGGCGACTACGGCCTTCTCGAGTTCCTCACGAAGGCGAATCTTTAGCTCTGCAGTAGCTTTTTCCGTGAAAGTGATTGCAACGACGTGTTCGAGCTCTGCCCGTCCAGAGGCAAGTATGGATAGGATCCGGCTGAGCAGGAGGCTGGTCTTGCCTGTTCCGGCGGCTGCTTCGACACAGTACGAATGGTCGAGATCGTTGCCGGCGCGTTCCCGCTCCTTTTGGTCAACCGGCAATGGACGAGACGTCGCCATTGCTACTTTATCTCTCTCATTTTTAGGAATTCACCGAGGCAGGGATCCGAGCGTTTTCTTTCCCACAATATATCGTGGCGAGGGTCGCCAACCAACTTGAAGTCACAAGCCGAACATCGCGCATACGGGCGGTTCTCCGGGTAGCGCGGGAACAGACCCTGCCGGCATCCGGCAAGAATCGTAGCCAGGATATTCTGGATCGCCTCGCCTTTCTCGTGAAGAGAGCTGCCTTGAAAGATGGAGGGTTTCCAGCTTCCGGCTCTTCTGACGTAGCAATACTCGGCGGAAGAGGCCTCCAAGTCGGCCTGCGGATAGAAACCAACAGAAGCTTCTAGGTACAGGGGTAGCTGCAGCATGGTTCCGCCCGCAAGTCCCACGTTTCCTGGCGTGTTGCGCTTGCCTGTCTTATAGTCCATAACCCGCACGGCTTTCCCATCTGGGCTGAGATCGATGCGGTCAATCTTGCCCCGCAAGTGCAGCACCTCTCCGTTCAGCGCATATTCAACACACGGCGAACCACCCCGGAACCCG
>Ga0335081_10017333_pt1 | contig 11661 bp, 5 predicted proteins | sample Lox_Sample_35_FD_206713 | JGI IMG/M metagenome (GOLD analysis project Ga0335081, IMG submission 206713) | Soil microbial communities from Loxahatchee National Wildlife Refuge, Florida, United States - Lox_Sample_3.5 | ecosystem: Environmental > Terrestrial > Soil > Wetlands | place: USA: Florida... | reverse complement strand
TCGGAAGCAGCCCGCCGGAGGTCGACCTCTTCGTTGACAACGTCCTGGTGACGGGCGCGACCTCGGCTGCGATTGCGGGCAGCCCGGGGCTTGCCGGCAACCCCACGTTCTCCCCAGTGCTCGCAGACGGCATGCATGAGCTGAAAGTGCGGGTGACGCAGCTCGATGCGTCGGGGACGGTGGATTCGGTCACGCAGGGACTGGCGGTGAACGTGAGCGGCCAGACGCGGATCCTCCAGATGTTCAATTACCCCGATCCCTTCCGCGCGGATACCTGGTTCACGTTCGTTCTGACGGGAGACGCCGCGCCCGAGGGTCTGGTGATAAGGATCTACACGGTGAAGGGGAGAAAGATCCGGGAACTGAAGCCCCTCCCCGGGACGCTCCAGGTGGGATTTAACAGGATCTACTGGGATGGGAGGGATGCGGACGGCGACGATGTCGCCAATGGCTACTATCTCTACCAGGTGGAGGTGACCGGCGGCGGCAAATCACTCACCGCAACCGGGAAACTCGCCCGTGTGCGGTGAGTGATTCGCGTCCTTCGTGCGTCAGGCCTGGCTGGCTGCGCGGGGGAGTTCTTCCTCGTCGCGTTTGAGGAGCTTCCAGATCGTCCGCTCGGAGAGGGAGATGCTGTAGTTCTCCTCGAGGTAAGCCCGGAGCCTCCGCTGACCGTATCCGGTTTCTTCCCGGGCGCGCCTGAGCAGCTCGACGTGCTCGGGCCTCGTCGCACGGGGAAAATGATGCGGCCGGCGGGAGCGGTCGGTCAGGCTTGTACTGTCTCCCTTCGATTCCTGGAAGCGTTTGAGCCACTTGTAAAACGTCTTCCTGCTGATGCCGAACCTGTTGCAGACGGCCTGCGCGTTTCCGGATTCCTTGTATGCCATCATCCAGGCAAGCCGGGGGTGAAGCGACCCGCTGCGGAGCGGGTCCTCCTGGCTCTGGCCCAATCCTGCCGGACTTGTATTCGGGTGTTCCAACTCTGCCGTGTTTTCCATGACACTCATTGCATCACTACCTGTGCCAGAACAAGCCCTGAAATTCCCCCGCGGGCAAAATCGCGCGTGGAATGAGATTTTCCGCTCCTTTTCAACGCGTCGGCCTCCCTGCGGGGGACGCACGAGGGGAACACGATGACGTTTTTTCCCCCGAAGGAGGGCTGTTTTGTAGATTTTTCACACTACTTCCGCGCATTCGCTGAACTTAGGAGGAAGAAGGGAACCAGCACTTCAGGTACCTCTCATGAGTCGCATGCGCACAAGCGAATCACGCTCCTCCTGGCGGCGCTCCTCTGTGTCATTTCCCGGGCCGGCGCACAGTCAACTGCAGCGGACATACGGGGGACGATCACGGACAGTGCGAACGGAGAGAGAATCCCCGGCGCGAACGTGATCGTGGAAGGAACAGGGCGGGGATGGGTGACAAACGTGAACGGCTTCTACCTTATTGCCGCGATCCCGCACGGGACACAGAGCGTGACGGCGAGCGCAGTCGGGTACTGGCCGAAAACGCTTCCGGTGAACGTCTCGGGGTCGGAGCCCATCACGCTCGACATCGTGCTCGTCCCCAGGGTGATCGAGACGGGCGAAGTGACCGTTGAAGGAGAGCGCTCAGGCGGAGGGGCAGGAACGGACCCCAGCCTCCACCTCGTCACCGTCCGCCGGCTCGAGGAAATCCCCTCGGCCGCCCAGGGGGACCTCTTCCGTTCGATGCAGCTTCTGCCCGGGGTCGGTGCGACGTCCGACGTGAACGCGAAGTTCTACGTCAGGGGCGGGGCCGCGGACCAGAACCTGGTTCTGCTGGACGGCATGAAGCTGTTTAACCCGTTCCACGCGTACGGGAGTTTCGGCGTGCTCGACCCGTCGATCATCAAATCGGCGGAGATCTATACGGGCGCATTCCCCGCCACGTACGGCGACCGGCTCTCCTCCGTGGTCAGCGTGACCACGCGCGACGGCAACAGGATGAATCTCTCGGGCAACGCCGGGATCAATTTCCTCTCCGGCAATTTCGGCCTGGAAGGACCGGTCATGGGTGACAATAGCTGGCTCATCAGCGGGCGGAAATCGCTCTTTCCCGGGACGCTGGAGAAGCTGGTTCCCACGTCTGTCCCCACCTCGTTCGACGACCTCTTCTTCAAGGGGACAATCGGCAGCGCGTCCCAGCGGCTCGGCGTGCGCGGCTTTATTAATGAGGACAATGTCACGCCGGACGACCCCGTGCAGCCCGATTACGCCTGGCGGAGCGCCGCCTACGCCGCCGACTACTCGGGCCTGCTCACGGACCGCATCTACATGGACGTGACGCTGAACTACTCCACGTCGGAGATCCGCCGGACGGCGGGCCCTGCCTCGCCGGTTCCCGATGCTTCCTCACGCATCACCGACCTGACGCTGCGCGGGGAATTCGACGCATACCAGGAGAACCAGAGCCACTACATGTTCGGGTTCGAATCCTCCTTCCCCTCGATCGACGACGTCCTTCCCACCAGGGCGGGCATCGAGCTTCCGTACGACGACAGCGAGGGAGAGCTCTGGTTCTGGGTGAGGTACCTTGCCTCGGTCGGTCCGCTGGGGATTGACGCCGGTTTTCACACGGAGCTGAGCGTGATCAGCGCCGCAATACTCGGCAGCGAGGGAATACCCCTGCGGCGGATCCTCCAGCCTCGCCTCGCACTCTCGCTCGCGCTCGATGAATCGTGGTCCGTCAAAGCAGCCTACGGCGTGTACACGCAGAACATCATCGCGATCAGCAATGAAGACGACCTGATCTCCCTGTTCGACGCCTGGCTCTACCTGCCGGATGCGCTTCGCCCCGAGGAAGCTGATCACTACGTGCTGGGCCTGGAGGGGAGCCTCACGCGGCGCCTGTCGCTCAGCGTCCAGGGGTACGTGAAGGACTACAAGTCGATCGCGCTCTACAACCCCGACAAGATCTTCCCCGCGGACCCGGACTACATTGCCGGCACGGGTCTCTCCTCGGGGATCGAGACGCTCGTCCGGTACGCCGCACCCGCGTTCGACCTCTATGCATCATATGCGCTCTCCCGCGCGCGCGTGAGCGTTGACGATCTCACGTACGCCCCCCGCTACGACCAAACGCACGCGGTGAAGGCGATGGGCGTCCTGCATCTTACGCCGGCGCTCGATGTGACGCTCCGCTGGGAATACGGGAGCGGGTACCCCTACACGCAGAATGCGGGATGGTACACCCCCCTTTCGCTCGACGGCATAGGCACCGATCCATTCCCCTCGGGGGAGGGGGAGCCGACGCGCGTGCTGGGGGAGAAAAACGCCGCCCGCCTCCCCGCCTACCACAGGCTGGATGCGTCAGTCTCGTTCCGCTTCAGCCTGGGGGCGCTCAGGGGGAGCGCGGGTGTGAATTGCCTCAACGTGGAGAATGCCCGGAACATCCTTTACTATGACCGTACCACGGGGAAGACCGACTACATGTTGCCGTTCTTTCCCTCGGCGTTCACAACAGTGGAGTTTTGAGCGTGAGACGACCGGCGTGGGGAATGCTCATGGCAGGGCTCATCGCGGCGGGGTGCAACCAGCCCTTCGAGCCCGACGGTGGGTACGATGCCCGGCTCGTGGTCTACGCCGTTCTTGCTTCGCCGCAGGACACGCAATACGTGAGGATCGGGCGCACGTCGACGACGGGAGAAACAATCGACGTGGCAGGGGCGACCGCGGAGATCATACCCGCAAACGGTGATCCTCCGGTCCAGCTTCGCGACACTCTGGTCATGCACGGGGATGGGGCGGGAGGGACCGCGCCGTACCATGTCTACGCGGCCTACAACTTTACGCCGAAATCGCGCGTGGCGTACCGCGTGAGCGTAGCCTCGGCCGGAAGCGGAACGGCGGGAGCCACGGCCGTGGGACTCGGGCCCGCGGATGCGACGCTGGAGTATCCCGGGGGGATCTCGGTACCGGACTCGCTCCTGGTGGTGTCACGTATAGCGTCGCCCCAGGGCGCGTTCGTGCCGCATCCCTCCCTGGCCTACCAGGTGACGGCGGGGGGGAATGTGACCGGGGGAAGCGCCGAGGTGCCCGTGGGGACGTCCGTCGATGCGGCAGGCAACGTGAGCCCGGTCTATCCGGCGTTCGCGCGCGTCCCCGCCGGCCTGGGAACCGCCACGACGTCCAGTGCGTACAGTGGCGCCATGTACCGCATGGCGCTGGCCGGAGTCGTCAATGCACACCCTGAGGGGAGCGTCACGGTGACAGAGATCCGGTACACGGTGTCGCAGATCGACGACGCGCTCTATGATTACTTCTACGTCCGCAACGGGCCCCCGGACACGGGTACGCTCAGGCTCGACACCCCCGAATTCACGGATGTGACCGGCGGCCTGGGGGTGATCGGGTGCATGCAGATCATCACGCGCACCGTCCCTGTCGCACACTAGTCTCCGGCCCGTGAGGCTTTCCTGTGCTCAGCCCCCGGGTCCCCGCTGCTCGATCTTCGCCCACGTATCGCGGAGCGTCACCGTCCTGTTGAAGACGGGCGCCCCCGGCTTTGAATCCTTCAGGTCCGCGCAAAAATAGCCGAGCCGTTCAAACTGGAACGAGTCGCCGGGGCCGGCGCTTCGGAGCATCGGCTCGACCTTGCAGGAGGCCAGCACCTGGAGTGAGCCGGGATTGATATTGGCAAGAAACCCGCCCGGCGCGTCCCCTTCCTCCGGGTTCTCCCTGTTAAAGAGCCTGTCGTAGAGACGCACTTCCGCGGTTGCGGCGTGTGCGGCGGCCACCCAGTGAATCGTCACCTTCGCTTTCCTGTCGGCGCGCGCCCCTCCGGGGCGGGTCTCGGGGTCGTACGTGCAGTGTATCTCCGTGACCGCTCCGGCCCCGTCCTTCACCACTTTGTCGCACCGGACGATATACCCGCCGCGAAGGCGGACTTCCTTCCCGGGCGAGAGGCGGTGGTACTTCGGGGGGGGAACCTCGCGGAAATCGTCCTGTTCGATGTAGAGATCCCGCGCGAAGGGGACCGTGCGTGTGCCCGCAGCGGGATCCTCCGGGTTGTTCATGACTGAAAGTTCCTCGGATTTCCCCTCCGGGTAGTTCGTGATCACGACCTTCAAGGGGCGGAGGACCGCCATCGCGCGCTGCGCCCGGCGGTTGAGATCCTCCCTGATGCTCCACTCAAGCAGCGCCACGTCGATGATGCTGTCCTTCTTGGAGACGCCGATCTTCTCGCAGAACGCCCGTATCGCCTCAGGCGTGTATCCCCTCCGGCGGTACCCGGCGATCGTGGGCATGCGCGGGTCATCCCAGCCGGAAACAGCCCCTTCCTGTACGAGCTGCCGGAGCTTCCGCTTGCTCAGGAGCGTATAGCTGAGGTTGAGGCGGGCAAACTCGATTTGCTGTGGGTGGTGGACACCCAGGGATTCCAGGAACCAGTCGTACAGGGGCCTGTGGTTCTCGAACTCCAGGGTGCAGATGGAGTGCGTGATCCCCTCGATCGAATCCTCGAGTCCGTGCGCCCAGTCGTACGTCGGGTAGATGGCCCACGCGTCACCCTGCCTGTGGTGCCTCTGGTGGAGGATCCTGTACATGACCGGGTCGCGCAGGTTCATGTTGGGGGAGGCCATGTCGATTTTCGCGCGGAGCGTCTTGGCGCCGTCGGGGAATTCCCCGATGCGCATCCGCTCGAAGAGGTCGAGATTTTCTTCGACGCTCCGCGAGCGGTAGGGGCTCTCCTTCCCCGGTTCCGTGAGCGTGCCCCGCGTGGCGCGGATCTCGTCCGCGTTCAGGTCGCAGACAAACGCTTTTCCCTTCCGGATCAGGTCCACGGCCCAGCCGTGCATCTGGCGGAAATAGTCGGACGCGAAGTAGACCGTGCCGGCCGTGCTCCCGGCGATCCACCTCACGTCGGCCACGATGGAATCGACGTATTCCTGCTCCTCTTTTTCGGGGTTGGTGTCGTCGAACCTGAGGTTGCAGACGCCCCCGTTCTCGGCGGCGATGCCGTAGTTCAGGTTGATCGACTTGGCATGCCCGATATGGAGATAGCCGTTGGGTTCCGGGGGGAAACGGGTGCAGACGCGTCCGCCGTACTTGTTCGTCTTTATGTCCTCCGCGACGATGTCGCGGATGAAATCTGTGCGTTCTTCCGTTGGCATGGCGTGGGAGGGAAGTGTCCGGCAAATTAAGAACTAAGAATTCAGAATTCTGAATTCTTAATTCGCAAGCCCCGATTGTGCGGGGCTTGCGAGCGGAGAGGGAGGGATTCGAACCCTCGATAGACTTACGCCTATACTAGTTTTCGAGACTAGCGCCTTCAACCGCTCGGCCACCTCTCCGGAACATGGAGTGCACAGAATGTATGGAAAAAACGGGGAAGCTTCAAGGCCGGGCGGGATCGCGTCGTTGAGAGCAGATCGCTTCGCGGAGAACGCTCGCGATGACGGAGGGCGTCACTTGCGTCTCCCTGTGAAATTCTTATACTATTCATATGGACTCATCCCCCTTCAGCAGTCAGGAACACGACAGCTGCGGAGTCGGCTTTGTTGCCACGCGCAGCGGCGCGTGCTCGCACGACATCCTCCAGGAGGCCCTCAACGCTCTCCGCTGCGTGGAGCACAGGGGCGCGTGCGGGGCTGACCTGGTCACGGGCGACGGCTCCGGGATCATGGCGGACATCCCCTTCGACCTGCTTGGCTACAGGCGGGGAGAGGTCGCGGTTGCCACGCTCTTCATGCCTCCCGCGGAAGAGAGGATGCGCCTGTCGCTGGAGATATTCGAAAAGACATTCCTCTTCTACGGCCTGGAAATCGCGGGCTACCGGGAGATCCCGGTCGACCGCTCCGTCCTCGGCGAGGAGGCGCTCCGCTCCATCCCCGCCATGCGGCACGCGATCATCCGCCGCCCGCGCCACTGCCGGACGGACGCCTCGTTCGACCGGCTCCTCTACACCGCCAAGCAGGCGGTGCGCAGCAAGCACTCGGAACAGGGGATCAACAAGGAGTTCTTTTTCACATCCCTTTCCGGGACGACGATCGTCTACAAGGCGCTCACGCGGGCAGGGGCGCTGGACAGGTTCTACCTGGACCTGAACGACCCGCGCTTCGTGACGCGCTTCGCGCTCTTCCACCGGCGCTTCAGCACGAACACGCGGACCTCCTGGGACAAGGCCCAGCCTTTCCGCCTGATCGCGCACAACGGCGAGATCAACACGATCGCCGGCAACCGCTCGCGCGCCTTCTCCAGGGAGAAGTCGCTCGGCCTCGCGCAGGACCAGCTCGTCACGCATTCCGGGATCAGCGATTCGGGGAGCCTGAACGAGATGGTCGAAGCGCTCATGAACCGGAGCAGCATCCCCCAGATCGAAGACATCCTGGCGATCATGATGCCCCCGGCCCACGGGCAGAACGATTTTTACAAGTTCTGGAGCCGCGCCATGGAGCCGTGGGACGGACCGGCCATCATCATGTATTCGGACGGGCGGAGCATCGGCGCGCGGCTGGACAGGAACGGGTTCCGCCCCTCGCGCTGGGCGGTGACGGACGGGACGTTTTACCTCTCGTCGGAAGCCGGGGCGTTTGCCATCGATGAGTCGCGGATCAGGGAAAAGGGGATCCTCCACGCCGGCACAGGCGTCAAGGTGGACCTGGTCACCGGGCGCATCCACTTCCGCGATCCGAGCCTCTCCCGCGAAAACCGCGACGCCCGGTTCGACCCGCGCACGATCCCGGTGGGGAGCATCAGCGCGCCCGACCGGGGGGAACCCGTCACGGCGTTCCGGAAGACGCTCTTCACGCTGACGCAGGAGGAGCTTGAGCGGATCGTCTACCCGATGGCGGCGGAAGGAAAGGAGCCGATCGGGTCGATGGGGGATACCGCGCGGCCGAACGTCTTTTCGTCGGAACCGCGTCCGTTCTTCGACTACTTCTACCAGAACTTCGCGCAGGTGACGAACCCGCCCCTGGATTACCTCCGCGAGAAGAACATCACGGACCTCCGTGTCTTCCTGGGCCGGCGGCCCAACATCTTTTTCGCCAAGGACCTCGTTCCGCTGCAGGAGGCGCTCGAGCTGCCGGGGCCCGTCCTGAGCCTGGCGCAGATGCGCTACATCGAGGCCCTGAGCCACAAGCGGCCGTCGCAGTCGCATATCATCCCGCTCATATTCCCGATGGTGTTCGAGCGGGAGGCGGGCGTCCGGGGATTCCGGCCGGCCGTCGACGCGCTGGCGCAGGCTGTGCTGCAGGGCGTCGACAGAGGCGCGAGCGTGATCATCCTGAGCGATGAAGGGGCGGATTACGAGCACCCGCCGATCCCTGGCCTGATAGGCCTGCGCGCGGTGGTGCGGGCGCTCAACGAGTCCGGGCTGCGCCTGCAGACGTCGATCGTAGTCCATACGGGAGAGGCGCGGACGCCGCACCACATCGCCGCATTGATCTCGTTCGGCGCGTCGGCCGTCTGCCCCTACCTCGCGCTGGAGATCGTGCGCAACGACGACCACGAGTCCTTCCGTCGCCTGAGCCCCGAGGTCCGCGAGCGGAACTACCTGGGCGCGCTCGAGTCGGGCCTGCTGAAGATCATGTCCAAGAGCGGCATATCGGTCGTGCAGAGCTACATGAGCGCCAAGCTCTTCACCGCCATCGGGCTGGGGGCGGAGCTGATGGACAACTTCTTCCCCGGCAGCACGACCCCGCTGGGGGGCATCGGCTACGACGAGCTGGCGCAGGACATCCTGGAGAAGACCGCGCTGGCCACGCTGGAAGAATACCGCGACCGCCTCCTGAACACGTACCAGTTCCGCGAGCACACGCGGGGGCAGACGGGCGAGAAGCACGCAATGACCGCGGCCCGCGCCGGCGTGGTGCACAAAATGGTGAAAGACGAGGCCGCGGGGGATGACGGCGGGGATCTGTACAGGCAGTACCTGGCGATGGGGAAGGAATCGGAGCCGGTGAACATCCGGCACCTCTTCGACATCGCGCCGGCGGGACCCCCGGTCTCCCCTGGTGACGTCGAGCCCGCCCCGGGCATTCTGGCCAGGTTCGGCTCCGGTGCGATGTCGTTCGGCGCTGTGAGCGCCGAGAGCCAGCGCGACGTGATCCTCGCGATGCGGAGCATCGGGGGCAGGAGCAACAGCGGCGAGGGGGGAGAGAACCCGTATTACGAGCGGGAGGGGATCAGCGCCACGACGAAACAGGTTGCCTCCGCCAGGTTCGGCGTCACGGCGGAGTATCTCCTGGCGGGCCGGGAGCTGCAGATCAAGATCGCGCAGGGAGCGAAGCCCGGCGAAGGGGGACAGCTCATGGGCGTCAAGGTGGATGCGGACATCGCCCGCGCGCGGCGCTCGCTGCCACACGTGGACCTCATCTCGCCTCCCCCGCTGCACGACGTGTACAGCATCGAGGACCTGAAGGAGCTTATCTACGAGCTGAAGCAGGTGCACCCGGAGGCGAAGGTGAGCGTGAAGCTCGTCTCCGGGTCCGGGATCGGAACGATCGCCGTCGGCTCCGTGAAGGCGGGGGCGGACATCCTCTACATCGCCGGCGGAGACGGAGGGACAGGGGCCGCGACGCTGGGATCGATGAAGCACGCCGGGCTCCCGTGGGAGTTCGGGCTTATGGAGGCGCACCGTGCGCTCTGCGAGAACGGGCTCAGGGGGAGCGTGGAGCTGCGCACGGACGGAGGCCTCTCGACCGGGAAGGACGTCGTCATTGCTGCGATCCTGGGAGCCGAAGGGTACGACTTCGGGAAGCTCCTCCTTGTGGCCGAAGGCTGCATCATGGCGCGGATCTGCGAGAAGAACACGTGTCCCACGGGGATCGCAACGCACGATCCGAAATTCAAGGCAAAGTACAAGGGGCGCCCGGAATACGTTGCCCGGCTGCTCAGGATCATCGCCGCCGACGCGCGCAGGATACTTGCCGGACTGGGAGTGCGCCGGCTCCAGGACATCGTCGGGAGGACGGATCTCCTGCGCGTCGCGCCTGCGTACGCGGAATTCGTCACGCAGCGAAAGCTCAGCGTCGATTTCTTTACCGGCGGGCCCCCGATGCCGATCCCGGCACGCGTTGCTCCCTCCGGTGATGCGGTAGGCGAGCTGAACAGGCGTATACTGAACGACGCGATCCCATCGCTCGGATCGGGGAAGCCGCTCGCGCTTTCGTACCGGGTCAGCACGGCGGACCGCGGCGTCCTGGCGACGCTTTCCGGGGAAATCGCCCGGCGGTGGCATGCCTCGCGCATTGCGGGCGGGCCTCAACCGGAAGCCGAACGGATCCGCGTCGAATTCAACGGGAGCGCCGGGCAGGGGTTCTGCGTCTTCCTTGTGGACGGCATGCACGTCGTGCTCAACGGCGAAGCAAACGACTCCGTCTGCAAATCGATGTCGGGGGGGGAGGTGGTGATCCGCCCGGAGGGGGCCTACACGGGAAATCCGGCCGAGAGCGCGATCATCGGCCACTGCGCCCTCTACGGGGCGACAGGCGGAGCGCTCTTTGTCCACGGGCTCGCGGGGGACAGGTTCGGCGTCCGCAACAGCGGCGCAGTTGCCGTGGTCGAGGGGACCGGGCTTCACGCGTGCGAATACATGACGCGCGGAATTATCGCCATCCTGGGCCCCGTCTCACACAACGTCGGGGCGGGAATGACCGGCGGCGCGGTCTACCTGAGGCGCGACCAGGCGGCGATGGTGAACACGGGGTACATCATCCCGCGCGACCTGGTCGACGGCGACAGGATGGAGCTGCACGAGCTTGTCAGGAGGTACTGGGAGGAGACTTCCAGCGACCGCGCCCGCGCGATACTCGCGGGGGAGGACGACGTGAACGAGCTCTATTTCAAGTGCGTGCCGAGGCCGAGGGATTGAGACGAAAAATTCCTCTTGACAAACGGACGTTGACGCACTATATTGAAATATTATGAAAGTGGGCACGGTCCATACTTTTTCATCTGTCACGAACGCCGGCTGGTGGTGGCATCATCGTGATCTCCCTGGTGAAGCAGTGAGGACCTGACGCCACACGCAGTTGTCGAAACTCAACCCTCCCTGGTTCGCCAGGGGGGGTTTTTTATTGACCGGAGGCGCATGATTTCACTCGAGGAGTTCACACGGCTCTCGGCCGGGGCGAACTGCATTCCGCTCGTCCGCACGCGGCTGGCCGACCTGCACACACCCGTCTCCGCCTACCTTGCGCTGCGCGAGGGGGGGAAAAGCTCGTTCCTCTTCGAGAGCGTGGAGCGGGACGAGAAGATCGGGAGGTTCTCGTTTGTCGGCGTCGATCCGCTCCGGATGATACGGGCCCGCAAGGGAACCGTCGAAATCACGGGCCCGTCGGGGACCAGCTCGCGCCGCGAGAGCATATTTGACGCGCTGGAGAGGGAGTCAGCGGAGTTCCGGCAGCCGGAGGCCGCTCTGAGCGATGGGTTCATGGGGGGGTTCGTCGGCTATATCGGCTATCCCGCCGTGGCGCACCTGGAGAATCTCCGGCTCCATGCTCCCGCCGAAGGGGAAGAAGACGAGGCTGTCCTCGGCCTCTTCGGGTCGCTCCTCCGTTTCGATCACAGCCGGCAGGTGGTCACGCTCGTCCACAACGTCTTCCTGGACGGGACATCCTCTCCGGCGGAGGCCTACCGCCGGGGACGCCAGGCCCTGGATGCGCTGGAACTCAGGCTCCTCCGCGCGGCCCCCGCTCCC
>Ga0335081_10017332_pt1 | contig 11661 bp, 7 predicted proteins | sample Lox_Sample_35_FD_206713 | JGI IMG/M metagenome (GOLD analysis project Ga0335081, IMG submission 206713) | Soil microbial communities from Loxahatchee National Wildlife Refuge, Florida, United States - Lox_Sample_3.5 | ecosystem: Environmental > Terrestrial > Soil > Wetlands | place: USA: Florida... | reverse complement strand
AGGCCAACTCGACCAACGCCATCGTCTACGTCGCCCAGGCGCTGGGCGGCCCCGGCTGGGCCAAGGTCATGGCGTTCGCCCTCGCGCTCTCGGTGATCGCGACCTCCGGCGTCGGCATCGTCCTCGGGGCCCGGGTCATCTACGGGATGGCCAACCACCGGGTGCTTCCGCCGTTCCTCGGCAACGTGAACCGCCGGTTCGCCACCCCCGTCGCCGCGAGCGTGGTGGTCGGCCTGACCCTGCTGGGTCTTACCTGGGCCTACCTGCTCGCCACGTCGCTGGCGAACGCCTTCAACGACGCCATCGCGATCACCGCCCTGCTGTACGCCGCCTTCTACATCTTCACGGCGCTCGCCGCCGTCATCTACTACTGGCGCCGTATCTTCGGCAACGTGATGGACGCGGTGAATCTCGGCCTGCTTCCCCTGGCCGCCGCCGGATTCCTCGGCTGGATCCTGGTCAAGTCGCTGCAGGCTGCCCCCCCGGCGCAGATCTGGTCGCTGGTCGCGATCATCGGCGTCGGGATAATCCTCATGCTTATCGCCCGCGTGGTGCTCAGGCCCCAGTTCTTCCACCTCAAGCGGGAGACCGAGGGCCCGGTACGCTGACCCGGGATGTCAGGAGCCAGCATTCCCGCGCGCGATAGCCGGTACGACGTCCTATTCGAGCCCGTGCAGCTCGGGCCGGTCCGGGCCAAGAACCGGTTCTTCCAGGTGCCGCACTGCAACGGCATGGGTTACCGGGACCCCACCGCGCAGGCGGCCATGCGCCACGTCAAGGCCGAGGGCGGCTGGGCTGTCGTCTGCACTGAGCAGGTAGAGATCCACCCCAGCTCGGACATCACGCCCTTCATCGAGCTGCGCTTGTGGGACGACGGTGACCTGCCCGCGCTGGCCAGGATCGCGGACGCCATTCACGCCGGCGGCGCCCTGGCCGGGATCGAGCTGGCGCATAACGGAATGAACGCGCCGAACCTGTCGAGCCGGGAACCTCCCCTGGGGCCGGCCCACCTGCCCGTCGTGACCTGGTCGAACGACCCTGTTCAGGCCCGCATGATGTCCGCGTCGGACATCGCCGACCTGCGGCGCTGGCATCGCCTGGCGGTCCGGCATGCCCTGGCTGCGGGGTACGACGTCATCTACGTCTACAGCGGACACAACCTGAGCATGCTGCACCACTTCCTGTCCCGCCGGTACAACCAGCGCACCGACTCCTACGGGGGGTCGGTCGCCAACCGGGCGCGCTTGCTGGCCGAAGTCCTCGAAGACACGCGGGAGGAATGCGAGGGCCGGGCCGCGGTGGCGTGCCGTCTTACCGTCGATGAGGGGATCGGCGAGGCCGGGATCACGCCGGCCGAGGCAGCGGAGGTCATCTCGCTGCTCGATCACCTGCCCGATGTCTGGGACCTGGTCCTCGGCAGCTGGGAACTGGACTCGGCGACTTCGCGCTTCGCGCAGGAGGCCGAGCGTGAGCCGCGGATCGCGGGCCTGAAGCGGCTATCGGCGAAGCCGGTGGTGGGGGTGGGTCGTTTCACGTCGCCGGACACCATGGTCCGCCAGGTACGCGCCGGCATCCTGGACATGATCGGCGCAGCCCGGCCCTCGATCGCGGATCCGTTCCTGCCTGCCAAGATCCAGGCGGGACGCCTGGACGATATACGCGAGTGCATCGGCTGCAACATCTGTATCTCCGGTGACATGACGATGTCGCCAATCCGCTGCACGCAGAACCCGGCCATGGGGGAGGAGTGGCGCCGGGGATGGCATCCGGAGGCGATCAGGCCACGGGAGTCAGACGCCAGCGTACTGATCGTCGGTGCCGGGCCGGCCGGCCTGGAAGCGGCCCGTGCGCTGGGCCAGCGCGGCTACCCCGTGATGCTCGCCGAGGCCACCCGGGAGCTTGGCGGAAGGGTCCCCCGTGAGGCCAGCCTCCCTGGCCTGGCCGCGTGGCGCCGCGTCGCCGATTACCGGGTCGGGCAGCTTCGCCGGCACTACCGCAACGTGGACATCAGCCTGCAAAGTGAGATCACGCCCGATGACGCCCTTGACCACGGATTCACCGACATCCTGGTCGCGACCGGCGCGGAGTGGCGAAATGATGGCGTCGGGCGATGGCACACCACTGCGATACCGATCGACCCGCAGGCCAGCGTCCTGACGCCCGATGACTTGCTGGCGGGTGATCATCCGCTTCAGCGGCCCGGTACCGCCTCGCGGCAGATACTGGTGTTCGATGATGATCACTATTACCTCGGCGGGGTGCTGGCCGAGTTGCTGGCCCGGCTCGGGCACGGGGTCCGGCTGGTCACTCCCGCCCCGCTGGTGTCGTCGTGGACCGCCAACACCCTGGAGATCGGCGACATCCAGAGACGGGTACTCCAGGCCGGGATCATCGTGGACGCCAGCCGGGTCCTCGTCGCCGTCGGCGCGGGCGAGGCGCGGACAGCGTGCGCGTTCACCGGCTCAGAAGCCAGCGTGCCCGTCGACGCCGTGCTGCTGGTAACGGCCCGGATGCCTCGCGACGACCTGTTCCTGGCGTTGCATGAGCGCCAGGGCGAATGGCCGGCGCGCGGCATCCGCTCGGTAACTTGCGTGGGCGACGCCTGGGCTCCCACCACGATCGCAGGTGCCGTATGGGCGGGCCGGCGTTACGCCGAGGAACTGGATACCCCGGGCCCGCCGTCGCGTGACCGGAAGTACCGGCGCGAATACACGGCCCTGGACGACCTCTACTCCTTAGTCACTTCCGTCGCCGCGGCGCCGTCGGACGACGGGGTTCCGGCTGACGCGGTTCCACCGGACGGGGCCTCATCGGACGAGGCTTCACCGGACGAGGCCTGGCCGTCTGGGGCTTCACCCGCCGCGGCTGCACTCGCCGCAGCTTGACTGGATACGCCATCAGCCTGCGTGACTTGCCGCCGGGTAGGCGCGCCGAGAGCATAGAACAGCAGGCCGACGAGCACCATCACCACGAGAGGTATCACCTGGGACAGCGTGTACTCGAGCCGCTGGCCCGCGAACCCGCTCGGCAGCGAGTCGTCAGGATGCGCCGTGCCGATGCCCGGGTAGATGATCGCGATCGTCGTGAACGCCGCCCAGGCCGTGGTGAGGATCCCGGCCGTCCACAGCCCCACCTTCCCTCCCGGTATCCGGTACGGACGCGGAACGTCGGGGTGGCTGTACCTGAGCTTGATCACCGCCGGGAAGATCAGCACGTACACGACCGTCACCATGGAGATGACCACGCCCAGGGTGGCGCTGAAGTACTTCGCCGCGTTGCCGCTGGTCAGCGTCAACGCGAGAATCAGGACGATGGTCGACACGACGCCCGAGACCAGGTTCACCACGATCGGCGTCCCGAGGCGCTTGGAGAAGTATCCGAACGCCCTCGGCGCGGCGCCGTCGTATCCCGCGACGGCTTGCGCGCGGTCGGATCCGATCAGCCAGGTCACGGCCGAGGAGAGCAGCCCGAGGATCACCCCGATCGCCGCGATATCGGCCAGAATCTTGCCGGCGCCGGTGAGCACGGCCCCCGAGCTGGTCAGGTGGCCCCCGTAGACGACGAACACCTGCTGCAACGCGTCAAGGAATCCCGACACGTTGGACAACCTGGAGGGCGGGAGCACCAGCAGGATGGCCAGGATCGGCACGCCGTAGAACAGCACCGTGGCGATCCCGGAGCGCAGGACGGCGAAGGGGACATCCCGCTGGGGATTGACAAGTTCCTCGGAGGCGGCGCTTGGCAGCTCGAAGCCTTCGAGGTTGAAGATCAGGATGGGCGTCGCGGCCAGGAAGATGATCCAGGTGGGCTTGAACGCCCCGCCCCCGAAACCGTGCAGGCCGTGCTCGCCAGCGTAGATGAACACGGTAAGAGTGAAGAAGGCTATCAGCAGGATGCGGACCGCCGCGCCGATGGTGGCAACCCACTTACCCCACTTCAGGGCCATGATCACCGACGCGATGCCGGCCCAGATGAACAGGAGGCCGAATACGTACTCCCAGGCCAGCGACAGGTTGACGAAGAACGTGCTGAAGGTGGCCATCGCCGTGATGACCAGCGTCCCGGCGAGCCAGATGGGGTTGTCGACCCAGTACATGACGGCGACCACCGCGGCGGCAACCCGGCCGAAGGCGAGCTTGACCCAGACGTACGGGCCGCCCTCCTCGGCAAAGGCGGTGCCGAGCTCCGCGGTGATCAGCCCGTAGGGGAACAGGAAGAACACCACCATGACGACGAGCCAGGTGAATGCCTGAGCACCATAACTCGACACCGCGCCGAGCGTGTCCAGCACGATAATCGCGGCGAGCATGAGGAACGCGGTGTCGTAGCGCCCCACGCTCCGCCGGAACTTGCTCCGTTCTACACTGGCCGCTGCCGTGTCCACCGCATGAATGGTGGCCGGGCCGGCCGTTTCCTGCTCCAACGGACTCTCCCGATTCGTTGGCATGCATCACGTTGATGCCCTTGCCCGCTCCTGGACGTACTGTGCGACTGTAGCGGTTCCTCCCGTCTCCACACCACCTGTGCGTAACCCCGGTCGGAGTAGATTGAGTGTGAAGACGGGGACTACGGGGACTTACGTCCCCATTTGTCAAATTATGTCCGCCATGCCGAGATAGTCCGCTATGCGGACGAGGGCTGCCCCGTGAACCCTGCGCGATCGAGCCGACAGCTGGGCCCGTCAGGAGGCCCGGCCCCGGGAACACGGCATTTCGCCGCTGCCCGGCATGACGAGTAAAGGTTCGTGTGCCATGAGTTACGGCCGATAGGTTGCGGTGCAATTTCCCTCCATATCAGCCATGCGGCAGCCGGTTACTCGTTAGAGTGACGTTGATTGTGTCGGCCAGGCGCGGGCTAAGCCTGAGGGAGGGGTTCCATGTTGGTTGCGCTGCCGGGCCTGTGCCCGGCGGTCCTCAGGGGTGAGCGCCTCGATCCGGCTGGGAGTGGAAAGTGCCGGCCGCGCACCCAGGACGGCATCACGCGTTCGCCGTCCGCCGTCGGCAAGGTGTGAGCGGCATGCTGGAAGAGCTTATCTTCGTGGTCATCGTGCTGGCGGTCGGCTCGCTCATGGTCGCGGATGTGGCCAGGACCCGCAACGAGGGCATGTACGGGCACGCCGAGGGGCACGCGTTTGACGCCAAGCGGCCGGTCGCCGCGGCCAGCCCGGGCAGCCGCGAATCGTTCTCCCGGGCCCAGGCCGGGACGGCGATGCCCGCTGCGGCGCGCGACGTAAGCCCCGCCCGGCATCCGGCCGGCGCTGGCCCGTCCGCTGGCGCGGACCCGCGGCCGCACGCCGGCGCAGTGGCCGGGTCCAGGACATCGCGCCGCAGGCTCAGGGACTGGCATGTCCGCACCCGCCTCCTGCTGCTCGTCATCATCCCGCTCGCCGCTGCCGCCGCCGTTGGGCTTTGCGTCTCCTACATCATCGGGGCCCGGGCCAACTCGAGCGAGCCCGTCCTGCTGACGCTGGCGGTCGGCGCCCTGATCATCGTCGTGGCGCTGGCGTCGTGGTTCACGATCGCCGTGGCCAGGTCGCTGTCGCAACCCCTGCAGCGGCTACGGACGGGAGCCTTGGAGCTGACCGGGGGCCGCCTGGCCGACGCGGTCCGCAGCGCGAGCCAGAACGCGAGCCAGAACAACGGCGGCATCCACGGCGCGCCGTTCGACCTGAAGCCCATCGACGTTGACGCCTCCGACGAGATAGGCGAGATTGCGCGCGCTTTCGACGAGATGCGCCGGGAGTTTCTCCGGCTGGCGGTCGGCGAAGCCACCTATCACGGCAAGCTCAACGCCACGTTCGTGGAGCTGTCTCACCGCGGCCAAACCCTCATGGACCGCCAGATCCGTCTCCTGCAGCACTTGGAGCAGGGGGAGCCGGATGCCCAGCGCCTAGCCATACTGCTCCGGGTGAAGAGCATCGGAAACCGCATGCACCGCCACTCGGAGAACCTGCTCATCCTGGTCGGTCACGAGCCGTCCAACAGCTGGAACCAGCCCGTAACGCTGGCGCATGTAATCCGGGCGGCAATTTCCGAGCTCGAGGAATACCAGCGGGTCGCGATAGGTGCGCAACCGGACGTTGCCATCGTCGGGTCTGCGGTGAATGACGTCGTGCACCTGCTCATCGAGCTGACTGAGAATGCGACGTCATTCTCCGCGGCGGACATGCAGGTCGATGTTTCCAGCCGGGCGCTGACCAGCGGCGGAGTCTTGCTGCAGATCACCGACCGGGGGGTCGGAATGACCCCGAAAGAGATGGCGTACGCGAACTGGCAGCTGGAAAACCCGCCGACGGCGGATGCGGCCGTCCCTAAATGGATCGGCCTGCTGGTAGTCGCCAGGCTAGCTGCGCGGCACGGCATCAGGGTCCGGTTGCAGTCAGCGGAGTTCGGCGGCCTCGCCGCGCTGGTCTGGCTCCCGGACGATGTCCTCATGGAGCAGGGCGCGATGGCGACGAGGTTCGGCGGTTTCGCCGGCGCCGGATCAAGGCGAGGCTTGCATGAGGCAGTGCCGGATCACGGCTACTCCGCCCCCTCCACCCCCGCCACCGCCCCGCGAGAGGTAACGCCTGCCGGAGGCCACGCCGGCGCGAGTTCCGACCCCGATGGCGTGCTTGTGCCGCCCGCAGGCGACCTCGAAGAAGAGCAGAAGCTCCCCGTCTACAACGCGGTCGAGTCGCACTGGTTCGGGGAGGGCCGTGGCGCACCTGGCTCGCCTGGTCATGCGCCGGCGGACCGGGGCCGCTGGTCGTCTCCGGCCGACGCAGGCTGGCGCGCGGCCAGCGTAGCCGACTCGCCCACCTCAGCTGGGTCGACCACAGCCGGGCTGCCCCAGCGGATGCCGAACGCCAATCTGGTCCCGGGTTCCATCCCGAGCGCGGAACCCGTCATGCCGAACCGGTCACCTGCCGCGGCCCGCGAGCGGCTCGCCACGCTTCAGCGCGGTATCGACAAAGGCCGGGCCGCCACGGGGCAAGCCGCCACGGGGCAAGCGGCAAGTCCTGGCCAGGACGAGGAAACTCAGCCGGGCTCGCCTGAGTAAGCGCGGCGGCTCCGCCTGCGCGCAAAGTCGGCATGGCCGCTATTGTGCCGGTGCTCGTCGCACGCTACGTTCTGCGGGAGCAATCCTTCGGCCGGCATATTGCGGGAGAGCACATGACGGACCACTCCGCCGCTACCGTCGTCAGCCCGGTTCCTGGACCGAAACTCGAGCCCGATGCGATCGGCGCAGCCCAGGACACGATTATCGGCATGGCCTCGTCGGCGCCGGCGGCCACGGTCGGGCTGTCGCTGGCCGCCTTGGTCGCGGCGACCGCCTACGGCAGCGGACCGATCCTGATCCTCACCGCGATCCCGATGCTCATCATCGCCAACGCCTACCGCCGGCTGAACCTGTGGAAGGCGAACACCGGCGCGTCCTTTGAGTGGGTGGGCCGGGCGATCAATCCCTATCTCGGCTTCCTGACCGGCTGGCTGATGATTGCCGCCTACATCATCGGCACCGTCGCCGAGGTGCTCTTGCTCGGGCCGTCGGTGCTGGCCGTCTTCGGCTCCACGTCGACCAATACCGCGGCTTATATCGCTATCGGCTGCGCCATGGGCCTGATCATGCTGGTGATCGCGGTCATCGGCATCAAGATCACGGCCCGCGTCCAGGTCAGCATGGCCGCGGTGGAGTACCTGATCCTGATCGGGCTGGCCATCGCCGGCCTGATCTACGTGCTGAACGGGCATCCCGGCACGGTGCCCATCACCAAGGGCTGGTTCAGCCTGTCCGGCGTCGACGGCAAGGGCGATGCGGTGGCCGGCTTCCTGGTCGCGGTGTTCGTCTACGGCGGCTGGGACGGCACCCTGTACGTCAACGAGGAAGTCAGGCGCCGCCGGGTCAACCCGGGCCGCGCCGCGATCCTGGCCGTCGCCCTGCTGGCCGTCATCTACACGCTGTCCCAGGTCGGCTTCCAGGGCGTGCTCTCGCCGGCCAAGCTGCAGCAGGCCTCCAACAACGGCACTGCGCTGGTCGCCGCGGCCCAGGTCATCGGCGGCGGCTTCTGGGCCAAGGCGATGGCGCTGTCGATCGCCCTGTCGGTCATCGCGACGACCGGCACCGGCATCGTGCTCAGCGCGCGGATCGTCTACGGGATGGCGAGCTACCGGGTGCTGCCGGAGTTCCTGGGCACCGTGTCCCGCCGGTACGCCACCCCGGTCGCCTCCAGCATCGTCGTCGGCCTGCTGATCGTCATCCTGAGCGCCGTCTACTACCTCTCCGCGTCGGTCGAGAACGCGTTCTTCGACGTCATCGACGTGACCGGGCTGCTGTTCTCGATCTTCTACATCCTCACCGCGCTCGCGGCCATGGTGTACTACCGGCGCCGCATCATCAGCAGCCCCTGGGACTTCGTGGCCGTCGGCATACTCCCGCTCGGCGCGGCCGGCTTCCTGGGCTGGATCTTCGTCAAGTCATTCGACGCCGCGCCGTCGACCCAGCGCTGGTCGCTGATCGGCATCGTCATCGCCGGGCTCATCCTGATGCTCTCCGCGCGCTTCATCCTGCGCTCCACGTTCTTCCAGATGCCGATGGAGAGCGCCCAGATCGATAACCCCCGCCGGAGCCAGCCCTGACCCAGGGTCCGCCCGCCCCTAGTTGATCATGAGGGTCGGCCCGGCACCGGACGCGGTGAAACCGGCCTTTGAGTGCGTTAGAACGCGGCGGATCGGGGGTTTCATGCCGTTCCCGCAGGTCTGGCGCCCGCGGATCATGATGCTGATGGTGCCGGAGCGACCTGAGTGCGGTGTGCGAGCACCCGGCACCCGGCCCTGCAGTCCCTGATCCTCCACGGAGGCCAGATCAGGCCGCCGGGTCGGTCTGCTGGCGGTCATAGGCGGTGCGGGCGGCGGCGATGTCGGCGCGGTGCCGCACCTGGCGACCGCCCCCGCAGGCCGGCCAGTGGACCCAGTGGGAAGCCATCTGGCGCGCCAGCGGGCCACGCTCCGCGTGAACATCCCTTGCGCCGCCCCCGCTGACCTGGCCACGATGTCTGGGAGTGAGCCCGGCGAGGCGCCAGACCGCAACCCGCCGGGCCGTGCCAATCCCGAGGGCGGTGACCGTGATCTGGCTGGGTGAGCGTAACCGGCAGCAGGGACGGCTGGTCGCCGAGATCTACCAGGCGGCCGCCGGCGTGCCGTGCGAGCGGAACGCGGCCATCGCGGGCGGCCTGCCCGGCGCGGACAAGGCCGCCGCCCTCGACCGGTCCGGCGTGGACCGGGCCCAGTACCTCACCATCAGCATCGACGCGATCCTGGACCGGATGGCCGCGGCCGGGCTCATCGGTGAAGCCGACGGGCTCTCCCCGCTCGAGCGGGCCGGCCTGGTCCACGCCGAGGCCCAGTACCTGGCCAAACGGGTCGGGCTGCGCGCCCTGATGGACGGCAGGAACCTGATCCTGGACATCTCGCTGGCATCCTGGCGGGCCGCCGAGGCCTGGACCTACGCGCTGCGGTTCGCGGACTACTCGGTGGCCGCGGTGTTCGCCGACATCAGCGTCGACGAGGCGGTGCACCGGGCCGGCGAGGCCCGCCGCCGCGGGGAGGAGGAGTTCCGCCGCGGGCGCGGCCACGGGGGCCGGAACATCCCCGCCGCGGCCATCAGGGCGCTGGCCAGCCCGGCCGCGGCCGCGGCCGGGAACCGCATCAGGTGGGCGGTCGGCGCGCGCTCCGCCGGGGCCATCGGCGGCACCGTCGGCACCGGGACCTTTCCCGGCAGCGCCGTGATCGCGATGCTGGCCTCCTACCGGGACGGCCAGCGCAGCCTGGACGACCTCTCGCTGGAGTTCCGCGCCCGCCGCTGGCCGCAGGTCCCGGACGTCTGCCCGCCCGAACTGGAACCGGCCAGGGACGCCATCGACGATCCCGCACCCTATGTCCCCGGCTCGTTCGACGACGTGGTGCTCGCCTACGACCTCGGCTGGCTGTCCGACGCCGACTACGACGTCCTGGCCGTCGCGGCCGACGGCCTGCCCGGTGACCGGCCTGCCCGGTGACCGCAGCCCGCTTGCCAGACGGGGGAGCGGGGTGCCGTTGACAGGGCGCGGCACCCCGCTCCTATGAGGCAGGCGTCTGCGGGGCAAACGCCGCACCGCGCACCCGCCCTATGGCCCCGTTCTGCTTCAACGATGACGTAAACGCCCAAAACGGGTCAACTCGTTTTCCTCTCCCACTGGTAAACACCGGACTACCGCGGATTTAACAACGAAAACAGGTAACCTGACCCCGTGGCCGACTACCAGGCACCACCAGATCTAGGGCCTGACCTCGGGATCCTGGTTACCATCCGGTCGCTGCTGCCCAACCTGGCACCAGTGGAGCGCCGTGTCGCGCACGCGGTCCTCGACGATCCGCACGGCGTGGCCTGGCGGAGCATCTCCGAGCTGGCCCGCGCCTGCGGCACGTCCGCGACCAGCGTGGTGCGCTTCTGCCGGGCCGTCGGGCTGCGCGGCTATCCCGAGCTGCGGCTGGCGCTGGCCGGGGCGGTGGCCCGCGACGACGCGGCGGCCGTCGCGGCGGCCTCGAGTGACATCGACCCGGACGATGACGCCGCCACGATCACCAAGAAGATCGCCTACGCCGACGCCCGGGCCGTCACCGAGACCGCGAACCACCTGGACATCGCCACCTTGGTGCAGATCACCGACGCGCTCGCCAAGGCCGACCGGATCGACATCTACGGCGTGGGCGCCAGCGGCTACGTGGCCCTCGACCTGCAGATGAAGCTGCAGCGGATCGGCCGGCCCGCGTTCGCCTGGCCCGATCCGCACATGGCCATCTCGTCGGCGTCGCTGCGCGGCAGCCGGGACGTGGCCATCGGCCTGTCGCACACCGGCACCACCGTCGACACCATCGACGCGCTGCGCGAGGCGCGCAGCCACGGTGCTACCACCGCGGCGGTCACCAACTTCCCGTGGTCCCCGATCACCGACATCGCGGACTACGTGCTGCTCACCGCGGCCCGTGAGACCGCCTTCAGGTCCGGCGCCATGACCAGCCGGATCGCGCAGCTGACCGTGGTCGACTGCCTGTTCGTCACGCTCGCCCAGCAGGACCTGCCCGGCACCCGGGTGGCCCTCGAGCGGACCTTCAACGCCGCCCAGGCCAAGCGCGTCCGCCGCACCCGCCGCCAGCAGCCCAGCGCGTAAGGCGGATAAGGCGCGTAACCCCGGCGGGCCGGTGGCCTAGACCGGCCCGCGGTTGACGCTGGCCCAGACCACCGGGACGTGTCCCCGCGCCGCCAGCCGCTCGGCCGCCTCGGCCCAGGTCGCGTGGATGAGGGCGGCTCCGACGATGGTCGAGGTGGGCGCCATCCGTTCCGTGACGCCGGGAACGTCCAGCGCCGCGTCCCCGAAGCAGCCGGCGTTGTCCAGCACGTAGTCGGCGATCTCGGGCAGCTTGGGCAGGCCGGGCGCGGCCGAGACGGTGCTGGCGTGGGCGACGGAAACCAGGCCCACCACGGCGACGCCGTGCCGCCTGGCCTCCAGGGCGAGCTCGACGACGAGCGCGTTCCGGCCCGAGTTCGAGATCACCCAGCACAAGTCGCCCGGACCCCAGTCCAGGCCGGTCGTGAGCTCCTTGTAGTAGCCGGCCTGGTTCTCCAGCTTCCCGACGGTCTCCT
>Ga0335081_10017331_pt1 | contig 11661 bp, 3 predicted proteins | sample Lox_Sample_35_FD_206713 | JGI IMG/M metagenome (GOLD analysis project Ga0335081, IMG submission 206713) | Soil microbial communities from Loxahatchee National Wildlife Refuge, Florida, United States - Lox_Sample_3.5 | ecosystem: Environmental > Terrestrial > Soil > Wetlands | place: USA: Florida... | reverse complement strand
CAGGTGTCGCAGGAAGTCCGCCGCCTTTCCCACGGACTTCACCCGACCGTGATCGAGGATCTCGGCCTGAGCGCCGCCCTCGAAGAGTTCTGCGAGGATTTCGCCAAAGCCCAAGGCATCCCGGTGAGATTCAGCGCCGCGGCGAAAGATACCAGGCTGACTGACGGTGCGGCATCCTGCCTGTATCGCATCGCCCAGGAGTGCCTGCAGAACGCGGCCAAGCACGCGCACGCCACCGCCATTGAAGTGGGGCTGACGGCCACCGATTCTTCCATGCAACTGGTGATCAAGGACGATGGAAGGGGTTTTGCCGCCGCCCCGGAGAACGCCAACTCGGGGCTCGGTCTGGCTGGTATGAAGGAACGGATCCGGATGGCCCACGGTACGCTCTCGATCGCGTCCCGGCCTGGATGCGGCACCGAAATCATCGCATCGATTCCAATTTCCGGGAGTCTAGTGTGAAGAGGCTGCGCATTCTCGTTGGCGACGACCATGCCCTGATCCGCGAGGGCATCCGGGGATTGCTGGAAAGCCACTGCGAAGTGGTTGGAACGGCCGAGAACGGTAAGACCCTCGTTAACGCCGCGCTCGAGACCAAGCCCGACCTCGTGGTCCTGGATGTCAGCATGCCCATCCTCAACGGTATCGACGCCGCATGCGAGATTAAAAAGGCCCTTCCCTCCACCAGGCTGGTTTTCCTGAGCATGCACGCCAATCCGCTTTATCTGCGAAAGGCGATCGAGGCGGGCGCTTCCGCCTACGTCCTCAAATCGGGGGCGGCCGAAGAACTGTTGGCCGGCATTCGCGAGGCGATCCAAGGCAGGATCTATGTCTCTCCCAGTTTCGGACAGGACGTCATCCGGGGCGTCTCGAACCGCCGCGCAGAGGGTGCGCGGACGCGGATGTCGCTGACCAGCCGCCAGCGGCAGGTTCTGCAGATGGTCGCCGAGGGCAAGCAAAACAAAGAGATTGCCCAAATCGCCCATCTTTCCGTGCGGACCGTGGAATTCCATCGCAGCCGCCTGATGACCCGATTGGGCGCGCGTAGCGCCGCCGAGTTGACCAGGTTCGCGATTCAGGAAGGCCTGATCGACGCGGTGGGCAACTGATACGGCGCCTCCGCTCCCGGGTTGGCAGCCATCGTCCGTACCAGGCAGCCGCTGATTTGCCACCAGCCCCGGAACATCCCGCCATCCTCCAACCGAATCTCGAGTGCGTGCCAGGCGACGTCCAATGGTGCCACGCAGCTTCCCGGATTGACCTTCACGGACCTTGTGTCGCGCCGCAGGCCGGTGTGCAGTGCTTTGAGCGCGCTTTCCTTGGCGCTCCAGATCAGCGTCGCGAGGAGATATCGATTCGCCCCGGCCCGTTCGATTTGCGCCTGTTCTTCGCCGGTGAAATAGTCTGCGACAAAGGCGTCGCTGCGCGGTTCGACCAGTTCCAGGTCGCAGCCTAACGCTACGCCGGACGGCGCCACCGCGCACGCCGCAATGCCGCTGCGATGGCTGATGGAGATCGTGCAATCCGCCGGCGCTCCTCCCAGAAACGCCGCGGGAGCGCCGGAGGAATCGGGGCGAATCTCGATCGCGGCCAGCGCCGGCGGAGCGCGAAGAACAGCGGCCACGGCACGCTTCGCCGTCCACCTTCCGAGTTGCCAATCGGTGCGGCGTTTGGGAAAACGGAAGCTGTTGCGCCGGACGAGTTCGGCTGGAGCAAGCCAGCCATCATCGCCCGGAAGGTCAGCCTCGCGTTGTTCCACCCAATAGACGGTCATAGTATGTGGCGCAGGCACTCCTGCCTGCCGCGTCCCGACTCTTCGGGACGCTTTTGGGTCGCGGGCAGGAGTGCCAGGCAGGAGTGCCTGCGCCACGACCCATCACGCCATTGCCGGCTCGATGGCCTTCAGCAACTCAGGATTGACTCCTCCGGGGAGCGCTACGGTGCGGTACCCCGTAACCCGCACATAGCAACTCCCCGCCTCGTCCACGACCTCCGCGTCGAAACTCCCGTCGGCATGCGGCGTGACCACCGAGAACAGCGGGCCGGCCCCATTGGGCTCCCGCCACAGGCACACTCGGTCGATGCGCAGCGGCAACCCCATGCGGCCCTGCTGCACGATCTCCCACAGCCCCGCCGTCTGCTCGCACAGCTCGATCAACCGCGGCGCCATCAGGGTCGGCAACTCCGCCGGTTGGTGGTTGGCGGGAAGGTCCCCCGCCATCTGCCCGACCACCCGCTTTTCCTCGACCCACGCCCGCTCCAGGACCTGGTACGCCGGGCCGTGGAAGTAGACGCGGTAGATGTCGGCGCGTTCGAAGCCGGCGCGCGACGGGATGGCCAGAGGCTCCGCCGGGCCGATCTCCGCCACGGCTTTCGCCAGCCGCACACGAGCCGTGAAGTGCGTCGTAATCTGCGGCTCCGCCTGGTTCGGCAGAACGCGGCTGCCGGTCAGACGGCATTCCGCAATCAGCGCATCCCCTTGCGGACGGAGGACCGCGTTGACCGTCACGGTGCGCGGCTCGTTCCGATAGAACTTGAACGGCGCCAGGAAGTTCACTTCTTCGATGGCCTCCACGTGCCAGTCGGGCAGAACCGCTCGTGCCGCCTCGGCGAACGCCTCGACTCCCATCACACCCGGCAGCACCGGGGTACCGTCGATCTGGTGGTCGTGGAGGAACGGTTGGAACTTGGGATCGAGCGTCGTCTCGATCGTGAGCCCGCTGTGCAGACCCATGCCGGCGACCTTGCCGAGCATCGGCCCGTGCAGCACCGGCACGGCGTTGACATCCAGACCGCCCGTCTCATCCCACTCGTTCTGCAGGATGCCGAGGCGCTGGCCGATCACGATCTCGCCGCGCGTGCCTCCCGCCGTCAGCTCGCGCCGGATCAGCGGAATGCCCGCTTCGGGCGGCAGCATGTCGATGCCCGCCAGTTCCATCATCTTGGGGATGGAGCCACGGGTGGCCATGCCGATGCCACCCCACGCTGTCCAGTCGATGGCGATGCCGCGCGTGCCCGGCCGCGTGGTGCGGAAGCTGGACGTGATCTTGCACAGCAGGTCGTTGGCGGAGCTGTAGTCGGTCTGGCCGCCATTGCCGAAGCGTCCGGCAATCGAGCTGAACGCGACCGTCGCCCCCAGCGGCAGGTCGCCGATGGCGCGCAGCAGGTGGAACCAGCCGTTGCTCTTGACGTCGAAAACCAGGTCGAACTCGCGCGGGTCCTTGTCGGGGAGGAAGTGGCTCCGCTCGATGCCCGCGGCGTGCAGCAGGACATCGATGCGCCCGCTCCGTGTGCGCACCTGCTCGATGGCCCTGGCGACCGCCTCGCCATCGGTGAGGTTGACGCTCAAGTAGTGCGCCGTGCCGCCCGCGGCCTTCACCGCGTCGATGGCGCTCCGCGCGGCCTGTGCGCGCTCCAGTCCGGCCAGCTCTTTCTCCACGAGAGCCGGCGTGGCACGTTCGCCGCGAGCCTGAATGCGCGCGAACAGGTCGCGCTTCAGTGCGTCTTTGTCGCTGACGAAGCGCGCCAGGTCGGGGTTGCCGGCCGCGGGTTCCGGCACCATGTCGAGCAGGTAGAACGTGCCGCCGGCCGCCGCCGCTAAGTCCGCAGTGATGGCCGAGACGATGCTGCCCGCCGCTCCCGTGACCACGAAGACCGAATCGGGTCCGAGCGTCATGCCCGGCTGGCCATCGGCAGCGGGCTGTTCGGCGAGGGTGATGGTGAATCGCTCGCCCATCTGGTGGCCGACCTCCACTGCCCCAGGGTCGCGCAGCGTTTCCAAGATCAAGGTGCGGGCGACCTCCGTGGCGTCGCGCTGCACTTCGAAATCGACAGCTTTCACCAGGACGTCGCGCTTTTCCTGCTTGTAGGCCTTCGTGAAGCCCACGACCGCGCCGCCCATCGGCGCCACCGCCCCGGCCGCGTCGTAGCCGTGTCGGCCGCCGAGTCGGGTCGCCGAGACCAGGAAGGGAGCCTGGACGTATAGCGCGCGCATGGTGGTGTAGAGCGATTTGACGCGGACTCGCAAGGCCTCGTGCCAAGCCGCCAAGTCCATGTCGCGGAGATTGCCTTCGTCGTCGAGAGCAGGGAGCCAATAGACACCGTGGATCGTTCCGTCGCCCTGCGCGTCGGGGCTGAGGACCTCTACGCCGAGCGCGCGAAGTTGTTCGGAAAGCGCCTCGGCGACACCGCCCTTATCGGGCATGAGGAGCACACGCACGCCGGGCCCGAGACTCACGGACGTCGGATTGCATAGATTCAGCGCGGGGCGAAGAACAGGAACGGGCACGCGCCGCGGAACGGCATTCGCGGCATCAAAGCTCGCTGGCGCTCGCGGGGCCGGGCGGGGTACCCGCAGATGCTGCGGGTCAGGGCCAAGGGCCGGGGATTGGCTCGCTTCGCTCGCTTGCGTCTGGGAGGGCGCGCGATCGCGCGCGAACTGGATCACGTGCGCGAGCGTCGGGAAGTCCCGCAGCTTGAGATTCGGGTCGCGCTCGATGTCGTAGGCTTTGCGGATCTCCGCGAACATCTCCGCCTGCTTCACGGTATCGATGCCAAGGTCGGCTTCGAGATCGAGATCCGGATCCAGCATGTCTTTGGGATACCCGGTCTTCTCCGCGACGATCTCCAGGACCTTCTCCTTGATGGCGTCCGTGGCCAGCGCGCTCTCGGGCGGCGGGGCCGGAGCCACCGCTCCCGACCGTTCGCGCGCGAATTGGATCACGTGCGCGAGCGTCGGGAAATCGCGGAGCTTGAGGTTCGGGTCGCGTTCGATATGGTAGGCCTGGCGAATCGCCGCGAACATCTCCGCCTGCTTGACGGTATCGATGCCGAGGTCGGCCTCGAGGTCGAGGTCCAGATCGAGCATATCTTTGGGATAGCCGGTCTTCTCCGCGACGATCTCCAGGACCTTCTCGAGGATCGCATCGGCGGCGGGTTGAGGCGCCGGCGCAGGCGCGGGCGACGCAACGGCAATCGGAGCCGCAGCGGGCGCGACCGGAGCGGGAACCGCGAGGTCAGGACGGCGATCGTAGACGAAGCGGACGATGTGCCCCAACGTCGGGAAGTCGCGCAGCTTCAGCTTGTCGTCGCGCTCGATGCTGTAAACCTGTCGAATCGCGGCGAACAACTCCGCCTGTTTCACGGTGTCCACACCGAGGTCGGCCTCGAGGTCGAGCTCCGGATCCAGCATGTCCGCCGGATACCCGGTCTTCTCAACCACCAGTGCGAGGATGCGCTCCTTCACCGGGTCGGTGGCGGGAGCAAACGCGGGCACCGCAGCCGCAGCCATGGGCGCCGCAGCCACACGTGCTGAAGCCGCCTGCACGGGAGCCGCGACTTTCGTCTCTGCCAGATCGGGGCGCTTCTGATGAACGAACCCGATCACGTGCGCCAGGGTCGGAAACTCGCGGAGCTTCAGCTTGTCGTCGCGCTCGATGTTGTACGCCTGCCGGATCGAGGCGAAGACCTCGGCCTGCTTCACGGTATCGACGCCGAGATCGGCTTCGAGATCCAGCTCGGGATCGAGCATGTCGGTGGGATACCCGGTGATTTGGGCTACCAGTGCCAGGACTCTCTCCTTCACCGGATCGGCCGACAACGCAGGTTTGGCCTCAGGGGCTGGCGCGGGCGGTGCGGCGGGCTTAGGCGCAGGTGCTGGCGCCGGAGCCTCGACCTTCGCCGCCGGCGCGACCGGCTGAGCCGCCGCGACTGTGTCGCGAACCCGCAACGTGCGCTGGACCACTTCGACGTCTGCGCCCGCATGGCCGGCCATCTTCGCCAGCCAGGTATCCCACACGCTGGTATCGGCGATGCGTTTCGCGTAGCTCAGATCGGTGGGGCTCGGACGGGCTGCGCCGGTCTTCACCCAGCGGTACAGGGCCATGCTGATCTGGGAGCCGAACCCGGCGCCCAGGCGCAGCGCGTATTCGACCGGATAGATGCCGCCCTTCGACAGATTCAGCGGCCCTAATTCGGGATCGACCTCCTTGAAGTTCGCCACCGGAGGCACGCATGACGTCTCCAGTGCCTTCATCGCCACCACGTCTTCGATGCCGGTCCCCATGGCGTGGCCGGTGAAGCCCTTGGTGTTGGTGATGACGATCTGGCCCGCCGCGTCGCCGAAGACCTTGCGGAGCGCGTAGACCTCCGCCGACGCACTACCACCGCGGGCGGGCGTGTAGGTCTCGTGCGAGACGAAGACCATCCGCGACGCCATCTCGCGGCGCGAAACCCCGCCGCGCGCTTCGGCCTGCGCGACCAAGTCCTCCATCATCTGGCCGATGTGCTGGACATCCAGCCGCGTGCCGTGGAAGGCGCTGTTGGCGGTCAGCGCCCCTAGCACCTCGCAGATGGGACGGATGCCGCGCTCGCGTGCGGCCTCCGCACTTTCGACCACAAAGGCCGCGGCGCCCATTCCCATGATCATGCCGTGGCGGCGGCGATCGAATGGCGTGGCGGCTTCCTCCACGACCTCATCGGTAGCCGCGGCTCCGCTGGCCAGGAATCCCGCGCCGAACCACTCGACGAGTTGGTCGGTCGTGATGTCGTCCGACGAGACCACGATGACGCGGCGGCAACGTCCTGCCCGGATCCAGTCCTCCGCCAGCGAGACGGACTGCGTGCCACTGGCGCACGCGGCGTTGATCTGGGTATTGGGCCCGCGCGCGCCGATGTACTCGGCGAACTGCGAGTGTCCCATGGACAGGATTCGGAACAGGAAGCGCCGGTTGAAGGTGTACGGCTCCTTTTCGATGACGGCGCGAACTTCGGCGATGCGCCGGTCGAGTTCCTGCGCCACGGTCGATTGGCCGCTTCCGTTCACGCGGCCGCGCAAACCCTGCAGCATCTCCAATTCCTGGCGCCGTGCCTGGTCGGCATAGTAGCGCGACAGTTCATCGGCAAACGAGTTGTAGGCCGGGAAGACGGAAGCAAAGATGATGCCGGTGTCGTCGCGCATGTTTTCCGGCAACGCCCAGCGGTCGAGCAACTGGGTGCCTTTGCTGGTGGTCTTGTAACGCATCACCAGCGGGATGCCCGCATCGCGCAGCGCGTCGATCCCGGAGGCGATGGCGAGCGACGTGGCACGGTCGAGCGAGGCTACGCGATCGGCCGGGACGCCGAACTCCTTCTCCAGGTCGAAGGCGCCGCCGCGCCCCGCCAGTTTGATCACGTCGGCTACGTTGGAGATGGTCTCAAAGGTCGGCCCGCCGTTGTCGCTTTTCACCAGGCGGGTGATGTGCTTGTCGAGCATGGCCTTGCGGAAACGCGTGGGGATCACGTCGATGAACTGGTCGCCGCGCAGGATGCGGGCGAAGTTGGAGTCGTCGAAGATGTGATCGGTTCCGGGGAGGCCCAAGGCGGCCCCGGTGATCGCCACAGGGTCCGTAGTCGGCGCCGGCTTCTGCCCTTGAAAAACGGCCCCCGCACGCTCCATCGCGTCCGCGAAAATCTTACCCAACTCGGTGTACGTGGCGCGGACACTCGTGTCTGCCGCGTCGACCCTCAGGTCGGCGCTTTTCGCCCCCTGTGCCGAAACCGTTGCTTTTACCTGTGGCACAGGCGTTCGTGCCGGCATCTGGGGGGTCAGAGTAACACCAGCCGGAACACCTGTGCCACATCCCGCGGCGTACAACGCGCAGAGCGCCTGGTTGAACGCCACCAGATCGCCAACCTTGGGGTGGTTGGTGAACATCGAAATCACGTCGCCGCGTCCGCCGAGCACATCCTCGACAAAGCCCTGCAGCGCCTTCTTCGGCCCGACCTCGACAAAGATCCGGGCGCCCGCGGCGTACAATGTCTCCAGGCCCTTGATAAACTGCACGGGCGCGGCCACCTGCTTCGCCAGGATGTCGAGCATTTGCGGCACCACGCCGGGGCCTTCCGGATAGAATTCGCCGCTCACGTTCGCGACGGTCGGCACGTGCGGCGCTTCCAGGCGGAGACGTTCCAGCACGTGCCGCAGCGGCTCGCTGGCAGGAGCCACGATCGAAGTATGAAACGCGTGGCTAACCGAAAGCGGCACCGCATCGAATCCGGCCTTCAGGAAGACTTCGCAGGCCTGTTCGACCGCCTTGCTGGCGCCGCCGATCACTGCCTGCTTGTCGCTGTTGATATTGGCGATCACCACGTATCCGTCAATCGTCTCGAGGATGCGTTCGATCTCGTGGATGGGCCCGAATACCGCGGCCATCTTGCCGTTGTCGGCCATGGAAACGCGCGTCATCTCGCGCCCGCGGGCGCTGACCGCTTCCAAAGCATCGCCGAAGGGGAATGCGCCGGCAGCCACCAGCGCCCCGTACTCGCCCAAGCTGTGTCCCATGGTCATGTCAGGCTGAATTCCATAGGCCGCCAGGAGCTTGGTGAGCCCTTGGTCGGCAGCTAGGACGGCCGGTTGCGTGATGGCAGTCTGGCGCAGGTCCTCTTCGGCCTTCTCGACGGCCTCGCGGTTGGCCTGATCGACGAAGATGAATTCACTGAGTGGCTTGCCGAGCAGCGGCTCCATCACCGCGTCCGCCTCGGCGAAGATCTCGGCTACGATCGGTTCGGTGTCGCACAGCGGCCGGAGCATATTCACGTACTGCGAGCCTTGCCCCGGATACAGGAACGCCACCTTGGCGGCCGGTCCCTGGCCGCGGAAAATACCCTGCGAGCGCAGCGCCTTCCACATGGCGGGTTGATTGGCCGCGAAAGCTTTCAGCGCCTTGCCGGCCTTATCGGCAAGGTCTGCCGCATCGGCATAATCGATGGCGATCCGTTCGAACGCCCGCAGGTCCGCTTCCGCAGGCGCCGCGAGCGCGGGGGCATCACCGGTGAGCGCTGTCTGGTGTGCGGAGCGTAGCCGCTCGATGAGCCCTTCCTCGGTGGCTGCGCCAATCACCATCGCGCCACGCAACGGAGTCTTCGATGTGGCGCAGGCACTCGTGCCTGCCGCGTCCCCACTCATGGGGACGCTTGGCGGAGCTGGCACAAAGCTACTGGCCTGCTTCTTCCCATTGCCGTTCAGCCGGTGCGGAATGTACTCCTCCAGCACCGCATGGAAATTCGTACCGCCGAATCCAAACGCGCTGACCCCCGCCCGCCGCACTCCGTCCTTCGGCGTTGGCCACGGCCTCAATTCGGTATTGACATACAGCGGCGAGTGGCCGAAGTCGATGTTGGGATTGGGATGTTCGCAATGCACACTCGGCGGCAGCACCTTATCGCGCAGCGCAAGCATGGCCTTCAACAGCCCAGCCGCACCCGCGGCTCCCTTCAGATGGCCGATGTTCGATTTCACCGATCCCAGCGCCACCGAGTGGGCCGGCAGATTGTAGGACTGCAGCACTTCGGTCATGCTCTGGACTTCCACCACGTCACCAACGCTGGTGGACGTGCCGTGGCCTTCCATCAACGTGACAGTAGCCGGCGACAGACCCGCGTTATCCCAAGCCCGCTGGATGGCGAGCTTCTGACCCACCGGATTGGGTGCGGTAATGCCCTTTCCCTTGCCGTCGCTCGAACCCGCCATGCCGCGCAGCACCGCGTAGATCTTGTCGCCATCGCGCTCGGCATCCGCCAGGCGCTTGAGCAGGAAGATCGCCGCGCCTTCGCCCATCACGAAGCCGTCCGCGCCCTCCGCATATGGCCGGCTGCCGGTCGCCGACAGTGCGCCGATCTTGCAGAACTTGACGAAGCTGGACACCCCCATGTTGCGATCGATGCCGCCGGTGATCGCCGCGTCGAAATCGTGCGCATTGAGCGCCTCGACCGCCGAGCTGATGGCCGCCATGGCAGACGCACACGCGGCGTCGCATACGTAGTTCGGCCCGTGGAAGTTGAAAATGTTGGCGACTCTGCCGGCAATGCAGTTGGCGAGCTCGCCTGGCATGGTGTCCTCGGTGACCTCTGGAAGCAGATGGGCCATCCGTTCATGGAACTCCTCCGTGATCTTCCGGCGCACGTCGGCCGGCAGCGCGGCGAAAGACCCGGCGGCCGCCAGTTCCCGCGCATACTCCGGGAAACTGATGCGCAGGACGGTGAGATAATGCTTCTCCCCGGCCATAGCATTGCCGAGGATCACGGCGGTGCGATCTTTGTCCAGGGGACGCTGCGGATAGCCGTAGTCCTCCAGCGCCGCCCGCGTGCACGCAATCGCCCACTTCTGTCCGCCATCCATGCCCTCGACGACCTTGGGCGGGATGGCGAGCTTCCACTTCATGGGGTCCCAGGCATACGCCCGCACCCACCCGCCGATCTTGGAGTACGTCTTGTCCGGCGCGTCGTGGTCCGGATCGTAGTACAGAGCCGAGTCCCAGCGGTCCGGCGAGACCTCGCTGATCGAATAGCGGCCGGTCTTGACGTTCTCCCAGAAAGCCTCCGTGTTGGGCGCGTCGGGAAGGATGCTCCCCACTCCCACGATCGCGATCGCCCGATTACCACTATCTTCCATGATGTCGCTCCTTAGGCGCGTCAGGTGGCGGCAGACACACGTGTCTGTCGCGTCCCGACTCATCGGGGCGCTTTTCAGCCGTTCTGACGCGCCCCCTTAGACTGTCCTTACGCGGCTGCTCCCGCGCTCTTCGACGTGCGGTGATACAGCACGTCCCCTACAGAATCCATGTCCGCAATCAGGCCTGCCTGCGCGCGGTGAATCGCCTGCAACCCCAGAGCGCCTTCAAAAGCGCCCATTTCCGCATCGCTCACACCGCCGGCCCCGATGACCCACCGCAAGCCCTCTTCGGCGATCTTGAGCGCCGCGTCGCGGGCGAAGATCCGGCTGAGCGACGCGACCGCCGTTTTGTCGAAACGGTCGTTGGCCTTTTCGTGCAGCTTGCCCTCCTGCAGCCGGGCCGCTCGGCGGCACAGGCACGCGGCGGTCTCTCCGAACGCGATCCACTCGCCCAGACGCAGCAGAATGTGCTGAAAACGTGTCAGCCGGCCGACCCGCGCCTTCTCCATCAGCTCCGCCAGCGAGTGCAGCGCCAGCGCCGCCGTATTCGCCCCAATGTCCGGATGAATGGTGTGGAGAGCTTCCATCTGCCGCGCCTGATCGTGATAATGCTGTCCGCGGGTCTTCAGATGGAGCTGCCAGCGGTCGCGGCTGATGGTCATCTCCATGATTTCCGAGGTGCCCTCGTAAATCGTGGTGATGCGCACGTCCCGCTTGATTTTCTCCACCATATACTCGTGGGTGTAGCCGTAGCCGCCCAGCGCCTGGATGCTGCAGTCGGCCGCCTGATTGCCCGCCTCGGTCGCCATGTATTTGGCAATCGCGCCTTCAGTATTCAGCGTGCCTTCCTTACCGGAGTCGATCCGCTCGGCGGTCTCTTCGATGAACGCGCGCGCCGCTTCCAGGCGTGCCACGTGCGGCACAATCAGCTTGTGTGTGTATCCCTGCTTTTCCGAAAGCGGCGCCCCGCCCTGGATGCGCTTGGTGGAATACGGAATCGCGCGGTCCAGCGCCGACCATCCGGCGCCCAGCCCGAACGCCGCCACCATCAGGCGTGTGTACCCGAATACCGCCTGTGCCTGGTTCAATCCCTGGCCTTCCACGGCGCCCACCAGCCGGTCGGCGTCTACATAGACGCCGTTGAGCGCCAGGGCCGCGGTATTGCTCAGCCGGATGCCGTGCTTGTCTTCCGGCTTATCGTGTGCAAAGCCCGGCGCGCCCGCTTCCACGAT
>Ga0335081_10017327_pt1 | contig 11663 bp, 10 predicted proteins | sample Lox_Sample_35_FD_206713 | JGI IMG/M metagenome (GOLD analysis project Ga0335081, IMG submission 206713) | Soil microbial communities from Loxahatchee National Wildlife Refuge, Florida, United States - Lox_Sample_3.5 | ecosystem: Environmental > Terrestrial > Soil > Wetlands | place: USA... | reverse complement strand
TCTCGCTAATCGCCCGCTGCGGCTCGGTCCATTCTTCGACTTCATCCTCACCAAGAATACCGGCATCAGCTACGGCCTGTTGCAGACGCGCGGCGAGCTCGGCCAATGGCTGCTGCTCGGTTTCAAGGCGCTGGCGGTGGTGCTGCTGTGGGTTTGGCTCGCGCGCGCAAACAGCCGGCTGACGGCGTTGTCGCTCGGGCTGATCATCGGCGGGGCGGTGGGCAACGCGATCGACCGGCTGGCCTATGGCTGGGTCGCCGATTTCGTGTTTTTCCATATTTCCGGCGGCACTTGGCGGTTCAATTGGTACGTCTTTAACCTCGCCGACGTCGCCATCGTTGCCGGGGTCATAGCCCTGCTGTATGAATCGCTGGTCGGGGAGCGCGCCGCAAAAGCGCCCTGATCCCGACTGATGATGGAGCCACCGGGATACGGTAAGCCTTTGAAATTTCAGGAGCTGGAGAGTTCGGATCACGGGCATCATGCGGGGAATCGCTGCCAAAATGAACCTGCCGGCGCTGGCGCGCGCGGCTTTTGCCTGCCTCATAGGTATGGCGTTGCTGGCGGCGAGCCTGCCGGCGCGCGCCGGCGACGACGACGATAGCGTTCCGCTCGACACCAAGCTGCTGCGTGGCCTGATGGATCAACTCGGACTTCAGCGCGACGGCACCTCTATCAATTACGATGAGCGACCGCCGCTGGTACTGCCGCCCAACGATCAACTCCCGCCGCCGGAGCAATCGGGCGCTGCGATCGCGAATAACCCAGCCTGGCCAGTGGATCCCGACGTGCAGCGGGCCAAGCAAGAAAAATTGGCGCGCAAAAGCCGTCTGAACGCGCAAGAGACCTTGCTCAAAGAGCAAAGGCCGTTGTCCGAGAGCGAAATGGCACCGGGACCGAAGCCGCGCAACACGCAGAGTGTTGATAACGGCAGTCGTGCCTACGGGGATGCTGGCGACCGGCTGCCGCCTTCGCAGCTCGGCGACAAAGGTTTTAGCTTTTTCGGCAAGATGTTCGGCAAAGACGATCCGGTTGCCGCCCAATTCACCGGCGAGCCGGCGCGCACGGTGCTCACCGACCCGCCACCGGGCTATCAAACGCCGTCGCCCGACCAGCCCTATGGCGTGGGCGCCAAAGCGGCGCCCAAGAACGATACGAATTGGCTGCAAACGCACGGTATGCTCGAAGGCACGAAATAAGCCTGCGGCCGCCAGCCCGAACCAATATTTCGAGAGTCGCGCCGGGCTGTGCGAGGCGCGCGGATAAAGGTCGCAAGGTCCCGACATTGTGAATTTGCAACGACGATTCGTCTTAGCCGCCGTCGTTGGGCTGACCGCCGCGGTTACGGCGTCCTCATTTGCTGCCGAACCCGAGCGCAATTCGGTCGCCGATTTCACGCTGTCGAACGGGCTCGAACTCGTGGTCATCCCCGATCACCGCGTACCGGTGGTCACCCATATGATTTGGTACAAGGTCGGCGCCGCCGACGAGACGCCGGGCAAATCCGGGCTCGCGCATTTTCTCGAGCATCTGATGTTCAAGGGCACCGCCAAGAATCCGAGCGGACGCTTCTCGCAGGCGGTCGCCGCCGTCGGCGCGCACGAGAACGCCTTCACCACCGACGACTACACCGCCTTTTACCAGCGCATCCCGGCGAGCCAGCTCAAATCGATGATGGATTTCGAGGCCGACCGCATGACCGGTCTCACGCTCACCGATCAAGTGGTGCTGCCCGAGCGCGACGTCATTCTGGAGGAGCAGAATCAGCGCGTCGCCAACAATCCACGCGCGCGTCTTGGCGAGCAGATCGACGCCGCGCTGTTTCTCAACCACCCCTATGGCAAGCCGACGATCGGTTGGCGTCACGAGATGGAACAGCTCAGCCGCGACGATGCCATCGGTTTTTACCGGCGTTTCTACGCGCCCAACAATGCGGTGGTGATTGTCGCCGGCGACATCGCGCCGGAGCAGGCTCGCAAATTCGCCGAGGAGACCTACGGCAAGGTAGCACGTCACGCCAATATCCTGCCGCGGCAGCGGCCGCAGGAGCCGCCGCCGGTCGCGGTTCGCTCATTGACACTCGCCGATACGCGTGTCGGACAGCCGCTCATGCAACGCGATTATTTGGTGCCGTCGTTCCGCACCGGCAAACCTGGCCAATCGGAAGCCTTGGAAGTGCTCGCCCATATTCTCGGCGGCGGCTCCAACAGCCGGCTCTATCGGGCGCTGGTGATGGACAAGCACATCGCGGTGAATGCCGCCGCCTGGTATGACAGTTCGTCCTTCGACATGTCGAAGTTCGGCGTCGTTGCCTTGCCGCGCCCGGGTGTGGCGCTGCCGCAACTCGAAGCTGCCGTCGATGCGGTGCTGGCCGAGTTGATCGGCAAGGGCATCACCGCCGAGGAGCTCGATCGCGCCAAGTCGCGCATGATCGCGGACGCGGTCTACGCGCAGGACAACCAGTTCAGCATGGCGCGCTGGTATGGCACCGCATTGATGACCGGCGCGACGGTCGACGACGTGCGCCGCTGGCCCGACCGCATCGGCGCGGTCGGCGCCGCCGACGTGCAGGACGCCGCGCGCCAATGGCTCGACAAGCGGCGTTCGGTCACCGGCTATCTCGTCAAGGACACGAGCCCGCCAGCGGAGAAGAAATCATGAGCCGTCTCCGCACGGCTGCGCTGATCACGCTGGCGCTGTTCATTGCCGCGCCCGCCGTCTCGGCGATGACCATCGAGAAGATCGTCAGCCCGTCGGGCATCGAAGCCTGGCTGGTACGCGAGCATTCGGTGCCGCTGGTGGCGCTCAATTACGCGTTCCACGGCGGTTCAACCCAGGACGATCCGGACAAGGCCGGAACCGCCAATCTCGCCGCCGACCTGCTCGATGAGGGCGCCGGCGACCTCGACGGCAAGGCGTTTCACGAGCGGCTGGAGAGCCATGCCATCGAACTCGGCTTCCGGGTCGCCCGCGATTATTTCCACGGTTCGCTGCGCACGCTCAACGACCACCGCGAGGAAGCCTTCGATCTCCTACACCTCGCGCTCAGCGCGCCGCGTTTCGATGCCGACGCGGTCGAGCGCGTGCGCGGTCAGGTATTGTCCTCGCTGCGGCGCGAGAGCACGAGCCCGAACAGTATCGCCAGCCGGCGCTGGTGGGAGACGGCGTTCCCCGACCATCCCTACGGCCGCGAAAGCCAAGGCTCGCTCGATAGCGTGCCGCGGATCACTGTCGCCGATTTACGCGACTACGTGCGCCGCGCTTTTGCCCGCAATGGGCTGAGCATTTCGATCGTCGGCGACGTTGATGCCAAGACCGCCGGCGCGCTCATCGATCGCGCCTTTGCCGGCCTGCCGGCGAAGACCGACCTCAGACCGGTCGCCGACGCGAGCCCGCGCGGGCTCGGCCGCCGCATCGTCATCAATCTCGATGTGCCGCAGGCAGCGGTCACCTTCGGCGGCCCCGGTCTTGCCCGGCACGATCCCGATTTTATGGCCGGCTATGTCGTCAACCACATTCTCGGCGGCGGCACGTTCACCTCGCGGCTTTATCGCGAGGTGCGCGAGAAGCGCGGCCTAGCCTACGGCGTCTCCGACAGCCTCGTCTGGTTCCGCCGCGCCGCCGTCGTTTATGGCGCCACCGCGACTCGCGCCGATCGCACGAGCGAAGCGCTCGCCATCGTCGAGCGCGAGACCAAGCGCATGGCCGAGAGCGGCCCCACCGCGGACGAGCTTGCGGCGGCGAAGGCCTATCTCAAAGGCGCCTATGCGCTCTCCCTTGATTCATCGCCCAAAATCGCGGCCCAGCTCACCCAGATCCAGCTCGACAAGCTCGGTATCGATTATATCGAGCGCCGCGGGGCGCTCATCGATGCCGTATCCATCGAAGACGCCAAGCGAGCGGCCAAGCGCCTTTATGGCGCTGGCATGTTGGTGACGATCGCGGGCCGGCCGAAAGGCTTGGGCTCGAGCGACTGAACGGTTGCGCCCTTCATGCGTTAGGGGCAGATAGTTCCTCAACCATGGCACTGCAGCAGTCCATCGATAATGCACTGGAAAGAAATGTGGGCGCGCACGGCCTCGCCGCGAACGCGCTCGACGCCGTCCTCGCGCGGGCCGAAGGCGCGCTCGATTGGTTGCGCGCGCGCCACGCCGATGGCGGCCTGCCGCTGCTGCGCCTGCCGGAAAGGCGCGACGATCTGCCGGCGATCCGCGATGTCGGCCAGCGTGTTGCCGACAACGCGACCGACATCGTCTTTCTCGGCACCGGCGGCTCCAGCCTCGGCGGGCAGACGCTCGCCCAACTTGCCGGCCATGCCGTGCCTGGCGTTGGCGCGCTGCGCCCGCCGCCGCGCCTGCATTTCATCGACAATCTCGATCCCTTCACCTTCGCCGAAGTTCTGGCGCGGCTGCCGCACCAGACGACGCGGTTCGTTGCCATCTCCAAGTCGGGCGGCACGGCGGAGACGCTGATGCAGACCGTCGCCGCGCTGAGTGCGGTGAAAGCCGCGGGGCTTGAGACGCGCATCCCGGACATCTTTCTCGGCCTCACCGAACCCGCCAACGCTGGCAAGCGCAATGGCCTGCGCGACCTCTTGGAGGCGCACCACGTGCCGCTCATCGATCATCACACCGGCGTCGGCGGACGTTATTCGGTCTTGACCAATGTCGGCCTCTTCGCGGCGGCAGCGCTCGATCTCGACATCGCGGCGGTGCGCGAAGGCGCCTCGCTCGCGCTCGCGCCGGTGCTGGCGAAGAAAAAGGCGGCCGACGTGCCGGCGGCGCTCGGCGCGGCGCTTGCCGTGGCGCTTGCCGAGAGCAAGGGCAAGAGCATCAGCGTGCTCATGGCCTATGCCGACCGGCTCGAGCGGTTCACGCACTGGTATGTGCAGCTTTGGGCGGAAAGCCTCGGCAAGGGCGGTAAGGGCACGACGCCGCTCGCCGCACTGGGGCCGGTCGACCAGCACAGCCAGTTGCAGCTCTTCCTCGGCGGGCCGCGCGACAAGTTCTTCACCGTCGTCAGCGTCGATGCCGCTGGGCGCGGTCCGCGCATCGACGCCGCGCTGGCCAAGCTCGCCGGCGAGCCCGGATTCGGCGGCAAGACCATCGGCGATCTTGCCGCCGCCGAAGGCCGCGCCACCGCCGAAACCTTGGCGAAGAACGGCTGCCCGGTGCGCACCATCCGCCTGCCGCAACTCGACGAGGAGGCGCTCGGCGAACTGATGATGCATTTCATGCTGGAGACGATCGTCGCCGCGCATCTCATCGGCGTCGACGCCTTCGACCAGCCGGCGGTCGAAGAAGGCAAGGTGCTGGCGAAGACGTATTTGATGGCGCCGCCCTCATCCTGAGGAGCGCCCGAAGGGCGCGTCTCGAAGGATGGGCGGCCCCATGGTTCGAGACGCCTCCATTCGCTAGGCTCAGCGGACCCCTCACCATGAGGCCGGTTGAGTCGTTCCCATGATCCCCGTCACCGACGCCATTTCCATCGACGAAAGCGAACTCATCGAGAGCTTCGTGCGCGCCTCCGGCCCGGGCGGGCAGAACGTCAACAAGGTTTCCTCCGCGGTGCAGTTGCGCTTCGACGCGCGTCATTCGCCCTCGCTGCCAAACGACGTCGCCGTGCGGCTGATGCGGCTTGCCGGCAAGCGCCTGACCAAGGAGGGCATTATTGTGATTGTCGCGCAGCAGCACCGCGACCAGGCGCGCAACCGCGCCGAGGCGCGCGAGCGCCTGTTCGACATGATCCGACAGGCTGCGGTCAAGCCCGTGCCGCGGCGGCCCACCAAGGTGCCGAAGGCACAGAAACGCGAGCGCCTGGAAGCCAAGAAGCACCGCGCCGGCATCAAGGCGATGCGAGGCGGCAAGGGCTGGGATTAGCTTTCCAAAGTTATCCCGCACAGGCGGAATCGCGGGATAACGGGGGCAGATCGGCGCTTTGCCTCGCGGGGGCCGCGTTGCGCCGATAGAGTCGGCGCCAACCCGAATCAGGTGCCATTCATGACCGTTCGTCAGCTTCCGGAGTCCATCGTCAACCGCATTGCCGCCGGCGAGGTGGTCGAGCGGCCGGCGAGCGCGGTCAAGGAGCTGATTGAGAACGCGCTCGACGCCGGTGCCCGCCGCATCGACGTGCTCACCGACGGCGGCGGCCGCCGGCTGATCCGCGTCACCGACGACGGCGAGGGAATGACACAGGCCGATCTTGCGCTCGCCGTCGAGCGCCACGCCACCTCCAAACTTAAGGGCGACGACCTCCTGGCCATCGATACGCTCGGCTTCCGTGGCGAGGCCTTGCCGTCGATCGGCGCGGTGGCGCGGCTGACCATCACGACGCACCACCAAAGCGAGCCGCATGCCTGGAGCATTACGGTCGACGCCGGCAAGGAATCCGCGATCAAACCCGCCGCACTCGCGCGAGGCACCAGCGTCGAGGTGCGCGACCTGTTTTACGCGACGCCGGTGCGGCTGAAATTCCTCAAGACCGACCGCAGCGAGGCCGAAGCCGTGCGCGACGTGGTGCGGCGTCTGGCCATGAGCCGGCCGGACGTTGCCTTTACGCTCGCCGGCGAAGAGCGTGCACCGGTGACTTGGGCGGCGGCCAAGGATGAGCTGACGCGGCTTGGCGATGTGCTCGGCGCCGACTTCCGCGCCAATGCCATCGCCATCGAGGCCGAGCGCGAAGGCGCGCGCGTGACCGGATTTGCCGGCCTGCCGACGCTGTCGCGCGCCAATACGCTCGCGCAATATCTCTTCGTCAACGGCCGGCCGGTACGCGACAAGCTGCTCATCGGCGCGGTGCGCGCGGCTTATGCCGACTATCTGCCGCGCGATCGGCATCCATTGCTCGCGCTGTTCGTTTCGCTCGATGCGCGCGAGGTGGACGTCAATGTGCATCCGGCCAAGACCGAAGTACGCTTCCGCGACGGCGGCCTGGTGCGCGGCTTGATCGTCAGCGCTTTGAAGGAAGCGCTTGCCCGCGACGGCCGGCGCGCGGCGACGACCGGCGGCGGCGCGACCATCGCCGCCTTCCGCCCGGTGGCCCGGCGCGGCACCTACGACTGGCGCAGTTCGCCGTCGCGTCCGGTCGGGTTCGTTTCGCCGCGCAGTGCCACCGCGCTCGGCTTTGCCGAAGCCGCGCAAGCCGCTTTCGACGTCGGCGAACCGTCCGCCGACGCCCGCGTCGAAAGCTTCGAGCCGGCCGCCGATTTGATCGAGCGCCCGCTCGGCGCTGCGCGCGCGCAGGTGCACGAGACCTATATCGTTGCACAGACGCGCGACGGCCTCGTCATCGTCGATCAACACGCCGCGCACGAGCGCATCGTTTACGAGCGCATGAAGGCGGCGATCGGGCGCAGCGGGGTGGCGCGACAAATCCTGCTCATTCCGGAGGTTGTCGAGCTCGACGAGGCCGATGCTGGGCGGCTCGTTGCACGTGCCGACGATCTCGCCAGTTTCGGGTTGGCCATCGAATCGTTCGGGCCGGGCGCGGTCGCGGTGCGCGAGACGCCGTCGATGCTGGGCGAGGTCGACGTGCAGGGGCTGATCCGCGATCTGGCCGAGCATGCCGCAGAATGGGACGATGATCTGCCGCTCGAGCGCCGGCTGCTGCATGTCTCCGCCACCATGGCCTGCCATGGCTCGGTACGCGCTGGGCGGAGGCTCAAGCCGGAGGAGATGAACGCGCTCTTGCGCGAGATGGAAGAGACGCCCAATTCCGGCCAGTGCAACCATGGCCGGCCGACTTATGTCGAACTCAAGCTCACGGATATCGAGCGGTTGTTCGGGCGGCGGTGACTTGGGTTGTTGTCATGGCCGGGCTTGTCCCGGCCATCTCGCTGAGGGACGCAGTGCCTCCTTAAGCGGGACGATCGGGTCAAGCCCGCGCGTGACAGATGATCGCGCCGCGATCAATTCGCCCGCAGAAACACCAGCTCCGTGTCGTCATAGGTGCGCCGCTCCAGTTCTTCATAGCCTTCCGGCGCCTTGAAGGCGGCGTCAGTCGCTTCCTCGACCACCACCAGCGCCCCGGATTTAAGCCAGCCGCCGGCGCGCGCGGACGCGAGCGCCTTTTCGGCAAGGCCCTTGCGATAGGGCGGATCGAGGAAAGCGAGCGTGAACGGCTCGAGCGGATGCACCGGGCCGAGCTTGGTCGCGTCGCGGCGGAAAATGCGGGTGACGCCGCCGAGGCCGAGCGTGCCGACATTGTCGCGCAGCAGCGCGCGCGCCTCGATGCCGTCGTCGACAAACAGCGCGAAGGCGGCGCCGCGCGAGATCGCCTCGATGCCGAGCGCGCCGGTGCCGGCAAACAGGTCGAGCACGCGCGCGCCGTCGACCGCGTCGCCATAGGCGTGCGCGAGAATGTTGAACAGCGACTCGCGCAAACGATCGGCGGTCGGCCGCAGGCCGTCGCTCTTCGGCCCCGCGAGCGGCCGCGAACGCAATCTGCCGCCGACGATTCTCATGAGATTTTCCTTTTGCGCATGATCTTGTCCGAAAACCGGTTCCCACTTTTCGGGATCATGCGCGTGGATATTTCGGCCGCGGCCCGCCGGTACGATCGCGGCGGCGATGCTTTTTTCTGTCATTCCAGGACCCGCGGAGCGAGGACCCGGAGTCCAGACGCGATTTCTGAGCGCGCTTTTGGATTCCGGGCTCCGGCCTTCGGCCGGGCCCGGGATGACGGTGAGGGGGCTCGTCCTCCAGCAGCGGCGCCGTGAAATCAGCTTCCGCCTGCATCACGATCTCCGGCCCGAGCTTGGCCTTCAACTCCTCGGTCGGCACCTCCGCGACCTTGCCGTCGTCGATGTCGCCCAATTCGAACGGCCCGAAGGCGACGCGGATCAGCCGGTTCACCTTCAGACCCATCGCTTCCATAACCTTGCGCACCTCGCGGTTCTTGCCCTCGCGGATGCCGACGGTGAGCCAGACATTGGCGCCTTGCTCGCGGTCGAGCGTTGCCTCGACCGGCCCGTAACGCACGCCGGCGACCGTGACTCCATCGCGCAATTTGTCTAGCGAGTCTTGCGTGACGCGGCCGAGCGCGCGCACGCGGTAGCGCCGCAGCCAGCCGGTCGCCGGCAATTCGAGCACGCGCGCGAGCCCGCCGTCATTGGTGAGCAGCAAGAGGCCCTCGCTGTTGATGTCGAGCCGGCCGACGCTGATCAGCCGCGGCAAATCCTTGGGCAGCGCGCGGAAGATGGTTGGCCGCCCCTCCGGGTCGGAATGCGTGGTCACCAGCCCGCGCGGCTTGTGATAGCGAAATAGCCGCGTGCGTTCGCGCGCGCGCAGCGGCACGCCATCGACCGTGATGCGGTCGGCCGCCGTCACGTTGAGCGCCGGCGAAGCGATCGCCGTGCCGTTGACGGCGACGCGCCCAGCCGCGATCCAGGCTTCCGCCTCGCGCCGCGAGGCAAGGCCGGCGCGCGCCATCACCTTGGCAATGCGTTCGCCCTGTTTGTCATCGGTGCCTTTTTCGGGCATGAGCACGCTTTATGGCATTGCCCGCGTTCATGCAATTCGCGTTGGAAGACGCCCACGCCGCGGCGGCACGCGGCGAGGTGCCGGTCGGCTGCGTCATCGTGCGCGATGGCCAGGTGATCGCCCGCGCCGGCAACCGCACACTCGCCGATAAGGATCCCACTGCGCATGCCGAATTACTGGCCATCCGCCAGGCAGCGGCTGCGCTCGGCAGCGAGCGGCTCGCCGATTGCGATCTCTACGTGACGCTCGAGCCCTGCGCCATGTGTGCCGCGGCAATGTCCTTTGCCCGCATCCGCCGGCTCTATTACGGCGCCGGCGATCCGAAGGGCGGGGCGGTGGACAACGGCGTGCGCTTTTTCTCGGCGCCGACCTGTCATCATCGGCCGGAAGTCTATGGCGGCATCAACGAAAGCGAGAGCGGTTCGCTGCTCAAGAAGTTCTTTCAGGCGCGCCGCTAGGCCTGGCGGGCAAACTCCCACGCCTTTTCCGCCAGCGGCCGGATCATGTCCGCTTTGGCCGGGGCGAATTCGGACGTCGCGGTTCCGTCGCGCACGCGGCCGATGATGCCCTGCAAGATGGCGGCGATGCGGAAGAAATTATAGGCGAGATAGACCGGCAGCGCCGGGCGCGGGTCGAGGCCGGTGCGAGCGACATAGGCGTCGACATAGTCCGCCATCGACGGGATGCCGAGCGCGGCCAGGTCGTGACCGACCAGCGAGGCGGTGCCGGCGGCGCTTTCCGAATGCGGCATGTGCCAAGCCATCAGGTGATAGGTGAAATCGGCGAGCGGATCGCCGAGCGTGGACAATTCCCAATCGAGCACGGCGACGACTTTCGGCTCGTGCGCGGCCACGATGAGATTGTCGAGCCGGTAGTCGCCGTGCACGACGCGGGCCGTACCGCTCGGCGGCACATGCGAAGGCAGCCATTCGATCAGCCGTTCCATGGCGCCGATTTTTTCCGTTTCCGAGGCGCGATATTGCTTCGACCAGCGTTCCACCTGGCGCTGAACGTAATTCTCGCCGCGGCCGAAATCGGCAAGACCGATTTGCGCCGGATCAAACGTGTGCAGGCGCGCGATGGTCGCGTTCATGCCGTCATAGACGGCGGCGCGCTCGACCGGGTTGGAGCCCGGCATTTGCGGCTCCCAGAACACGCGGCCGTCGGCGAAGCCCATGACGTAAAAGGCGGTACCGGCGACGCTGTCGTCGGCGCAATAGGCGAGCGGCTCGGCGACGGGAAAACCTTGCGCATGCAGCGCGCGGATTACGCGGTATTCGCGGTCCACCGCATGCGCGGAAGGCAACAGCTTGCCCGGCGGCTTGCGCCGCAGCACATAGCGCCGTGCCGGCGTCTCCAGGAGATAGGTCGGATTCGATTGCCCACCCTTGAATTGCTTGACGGTGAGCGGGCCGGCAAAGCCCGCAACCGCACGCGCAAGATAATGTTCGAGCCGTCCGGCATCGAGAACGAGCGCCGCAGCCACATCCTTGGTCCCGGAAAAGGCTTGCTGGCGGTCGATCGTCACTTCGCCGCCTCGAACGAAACCGGCGCATCGGCGTAGATTTTATAAGCTTGCGACTTCGGTTTCGCCTTGTCCTCGTCGTTCACATATTGGATCGAGCTTTTGCCGACGAGCGCGCGCGGTAAGATCATCACTCGGATGAAGCGGCTCGGCTTGTCGGCGTCGGCCTGCGCGAATACCGGATCGATGCCGGTCTCGTACCAGGCGCCGCCCGGCCCATAGCAGGTCGAGCGGCCATGCGTGTCGATGCGGATGCCGCCTTCGATTAGGCAGCGGATGCCGGGACCTTGATGGCGATGCAGATAGGCGCAGCCGCCGGGCGGGAAGGCGACGCTGTCGCCGCGCATCAAGAGGTCGCCCTTGGGCAGCGTCTCCAGAAAAGCAGTGAGCTTCTCGTGCGTGACCATGCCGGGTCCGCAGGCGACCGCCGAGCCCTGATCGCCGGGCGACAATTCCCAACGCCAGCAGGAAACGCCGCCCGCGCCGGGCTGGACGGTGACCGCGCCTTCGCCCTGCCAGGCCTGGCCGGCGTAGACGGTTACGCCGGCGATCGACGCCGAGCCGAAAGTGATGAAGATAAAGCGCGGCAATGGCGCGAGGCGAAATTCGACGTTCTCGGCGCTGGACAGTGCGTCTTCATAAAGCCGAAGAACGGGATG
>Ga0335081_10017326_pt1 | contig 11663 bp, 9 predicted proteins | sample Lox_Sample_35_FD_206713 | JGI IMG/M metagenome (GOLD analysis project Ga0335081, IMG submission 206713) | Soil microbial communities from Loxahatchee National Wildlife Refuge, Florida, United States - Lox_Sample_3.5 | ecosystem: Environmental > Terrestrial > Soil > Wetlands | place: USA: Florida... | reverse complement strand
GACGAGCCAGACGGCAGCGAACGACGCGATGCCGCCGGTATCCGCCGCCAACGCCGTGACCAACCCGGTCAAAGCCAACGACGACAAGACATGCGCGCTTTCATAACGGCCGGTGCGTGACAGGAAATAGGCGCTCAAAATCGGCGCGATGAGCCAGGCAAATATCAGGAGTTCGATGCCGGTCGGTGCGCCGCGAATGAGCAGATATGCCGGAAACGCCGCGAGCGCGACCATGCTGCCAAGAAGGCGCGGCGCGATAAAGGCGCGATGGCGCGCCACCGCCAGTACATCTTGCTGTGCCGACGGATGCACCAGCGTCTCGATAAAATTGCGGATTGGCGCAAACAGGCCCACGTTCCCGACGCACGCCCGCTTCGCGAGACGCGCCCCCCTTTTTCTGTGGAGCGGATCGTGTCAGAGGCCGCTTAAGCGAACGCTAAGACGTGGGGCACGGCGCGAGTGCGATGGCGCCTCGGCCCAGCGGCTAATTCCCGATCATGGTGAATCCACCGTTGCCGCGCACGGTTGCCAAATCTTTGCAGCCCACACGGCAGGCTAATTCCCTCCGCCGTTGCTGCATTTTCGTCGTTCCCAAAATGCCGCAGCAAACGCGACCTCGCGCGTTCGCTAAAATTTTAGCTAAACTATATTTTTTCCAATTGTTCGAAAATTTGCGGCGTATTCTGTTCGATTATGCGCAAAAACGTAGCGGGCGAGCGAACGCCACCTTCAATGCTGCCTGCTAGTTTCGCGTCGCGTGCGGCAATCTGTGTCGCAGGGGATGTGGGTCTCATGTTCTTTCTGTTGCGCATGGCGTTCTGGCTCGGCCTGGTGCTGATCCTGTTGCCTACGGGCTCATCGCAACGAGCCGCGCCGGCAGCCGAGGTCAATGCCTCACAAGCCATTTCGGCGGCCTCCGCAACCGTCGGCGACCTGCGTCAATTCTGCACCCGTCAACCCGACGCCTGCACAGTCGGCTCGCATGTGGCGACGGAGCTCGGCTATAAGGCTCAGGCCGGCGCCAAGATGATTTATGATTTCCTGACCGAGGCGCTCGCGTCCAAGGAAAACGCCAAGGATGTGTCTAAAGACGCGCCGAAGATAACCGGTTCGGTCGCGGGCAGCGGGACCTCGCAGAACACGCTCACGCCGGCCGATCTGCTGCCCGCCTGGCACGCGCCATTGCCGCGCAAGGATCCCAGGCGCCCGGTTTAGCCTGTTCCATTCCGCCTCCCACCCCGCACAGCACAGACATTGGCGCGGCGCACGGCGCAGCCGTTCGATCCGTCGACCTGCTGCACGAGACGCCCTATACCCTATATAGAGGAGGAACGATCCGGCACTTGACCGGCGTGGGGACGTAACGGCGCGATGGCTGAGCTCGAAGAGATCATCGGCAATTTCTCGGTCCTCGACGACTGGGATGACCGCTATCGCTACTTGATCGAGCTCGGCCACGATCTGCCGGCGCTGCCGGAAGCCGCGCACAATGCCGCCAATAAGGTGCAGGGCTGCGCCAGCCAAGTCTGGCTCGACACCAAGGTGCGTCCGAACGGCGCGGGCGGCCCTGTTCTGATCTTTTCCGGCGACAGCGATGCGCATATCGTGCGGGGGCTGATCGCGATCCTGTTCGCAATGTACTCGGGCAAAAGCGCGCGCGACATCCTCAAGCTTGACGCCGTCAAGCTGTTCGAAGAATTGGGCCTGCGGGAGCACCTCACGCCGCAACGCTCGAACGGCTTCCGCTCCATGGTCGAACGCATCCGCTCGGATGCGCGCACGGCGCTGGCGACCGCCGCCTAGCAACGCCTTTTGCCCGGCAGCGACCGCGCGGGTATGCAAGCCGCCCTCGCAATCGTATGGTCGTGACCTCGGGCGTGGGGGCTTCCCGTTGAGCAAGCATACACTTCGCGCAGGCCTGACGGACGTGTTTGCCGGCACGATCTGCAGTGTTTTGTCCATCGCTTATTGTCTTTCTTACGCGGCGCTCATCTTCACCGGGCCGCTCGAACACCTGTTGTCCTACGGCATCGCGGTGACATTTCTGTCGGCCGCCCTCGGCGGCGCGATCGTAGCATTACGCAGTTCGCTGCCCTTCGCCGTTGCCGGACCCGACAGCTCGATTTCGGTTGTCCTGGCGGCCTTGGTCGCGACCCTCGCGCAGCATCTTGTGGCCAGCGGCTACAGCGACCTGCTCGAACCGGCTTTAATCGCCATGGCGCTGACAACGGCGCTGACCGGATTGTTGCTTTGCGTGCTCGGCTTCACTCACGCCGGGCGCGCCATACGGTTCGTTCCCTACCCGGTCATCGGCGGCTTTCTTGGCGCCACCGGATGGCTTTTGATCACCGGCGCGGTCCAGGTCGTTACTGGCGAGCGTCCAAACCTCGCCAATATCACCGCCTTCGCCGACATGGCGGTTGTCGGCAAGGTCGCTCCCGGCGTTATCGTCGCACTCGGCCTCTATGTGTTGCTGCGCCGTTTCCAGAGCCCGCTGATCATGCCGGGCGTGCTGCTAACCGCGTTGATCGTGACGCATCTGGTATTGCTTGCGGTCGGCATGCCGATTGCCGCCGCGCAAGACCGCGGCTGGCTGTTCGGCTTGCAGCCCGCCGCGGGTCTTGATCTGCCCTGGAAATTGGCGCCGCTGCAGAATTTCCCGTGGTCATCGCTGCCGTCGCTCGCCGGTGACGCGCTCGCTGTCATATTCGTGACAGTGACGAATTTTCTTCTCAACACGACGGGGCTCGAAATCGCCACCCGAAGCGAAGCCAATATCGAGCGCGACCTCAAAGCGCTGGGGCTCGCCAATGTAGCAATCGCGGCGCTTGGCGGTTACGTGAGCTGCACGTCGTTTAGCCGCTCGATGCTGATCCGTACCGCCGGCGCCACCAGCCGTATCGGCGGACTGACGGTAGCCGCCATCTCGGCGGCCGTACTTTTCGCCGGACCATCGTTTCTCGGCTACGTGCCGAAATATATTTTGGGCGGGCTCCTGTTCTATCTCGGCGCCGATCTGGTCTATCAATGGCTGATCGCCTCGTCGCGGCGCTTATTGCCGCTTGAATTTCTATCGCTGATCGCCATCGCTGTTCTCATCATCTATGCGGGCTTTATCGCGGGCGTCCTGATCGGCATCGTGATCGGCTGCGCGACCTTTGCGTTGAGCGCAAGTCGCGTCAATGCCATCAAATTCAGTTTCGACGGCTCGGAGTACCGCTCATCGCTTGATCGCGGCCCTTATGAACTGTCGCTGTTGGCTGAGCACGGCCAGGAAATTCAAGGCATGACGCTGCAGAGCTACCTGTTCTTCGGCTCGGCCAATCGACTTTATCAGCATGTCAAATCACTGTTGGCGGCGCAGCCGGATTGCCGTTTCTTGATATTCGATTTTCGCCTCGTCACCGGCATCGATTCATCGGCAACGCACAGCTTTGCGCAGATCAAGCAGGCTGCAGCGACATGCGGCACACACCTCGTGCTGGTCAATCTCACTCCGGATCTCGAACGCGCCTTCCGCACCGCCCGTTTTGTGTCGGACGATGTCGTCGTCGCGTCGAATCTCGACCGCGCGCTGGAATTCTGTGAGCAGAGCATTATCGAAGCCCATCGCACCGCCGGCGGTCACGAACGTTCGTTGCGAGCCTGGTGGTCCGATGCGCTGGGCGGCGGCGCCAATGCCGACCGGTTGACCGAATATTGCAGGCGCATCGACGTTACGGCCGGCCAAATCATCGCCCGGGAGGGCGAACCGGCCACTTCGATGCATTTCATCCTGGAGGGCCGCATCGGCATTATCGTCGATACCGGCGACGGCCGAACCATGCGTGTGCGCAGCCTGGGGCCGCATACCACGATTGGCGAAATGGGCCTGATTACCGGTCGGCCACGCAGCGCGACCATTGCCGCAGAGACCGACAGCGTGCTCTACGAGCTGACCGCCGAAGACTATGAGCGCATCAAGCGGGAAGAGCCTGCGCTCAGCCAGGCGCTGCTCGGCTATATCGTTGCGGTGATGTCGGAACGGCTCAGCTTCGCCAACCGCGCGGTCGGGGTGCTGCAGCGTTGAAAATGGCCCGGCGATAAAGCGAGGCCAACGCGCAGTTTCGCCATGGGATAAGCGGTCGTTTACCGTGCGCTAGCCGAAGAAGACCATCAATTTAACGAATGCGACAGTCACGGCAGCGACTTCTTCGCACGAACCGCTCATTTACAAAGCGCTCATGCTGAACGGCGCATGCCCGCATCAGTAAAGGAACATGCAAATAATTTGAATCAAATTATCCGCGCCAGAACAAAAAATCGTGCCAGGCGCGGGGTGTGTGGTGTCAATACGGAAATGCTGTTCAATCGCGATCGTAGTGATAGCGGTGGCTGCGACACCGGCATTCGCGGCAAGCCCGTCGGCGCCGCCAGCTTCGTCGACAGGGAGTACTGCCGCGGCTCCGGCCGACTATCTGACCGAACCACAGACTGCTCTGCTGACCGGCTCGCTCGCTCCGCCGCCAAACGCATTCGCCGATGATTTCGGTGCATTGTCGGGTCCGCCCCTTGCCGGCCCGGCGGCAAACTTCATCACCTGGACCGGGTTTTATGCCGGCGGTGATTTCAGCTACAGCGACGGCAACGGAGATTTCAGCCAGACCACCCGAGCGCCGATCGCCTATAGCTTGCGTGAATTGACGCTGGAAAGCGAATTCTCTCCTTCCACTTGGCCGGTGCTCGGCACCGCGAACCACAGCGCGCCCGGCTTCGGCGGCTTCATCGGCTACAACATCGAATACCTCACCCCGAACATGAAGGTCGTATTGGGCGTCGAGGCCAATTACGACCAAGCCTCGCTCTCGCTGACCGCCCCGAACTCGCCGATCTCGCGTGTCACGCCGGCGGACAGTCAGGGCGACAGTTATCTCGTCAATATTACCGGCAACGGCACGGTCACGAATCTCAATTTCGGCACCCTGCGTGCGCGGGCTGGATGGGCCTTCGGCAATTTCCTTCCTTACGTGTTTGCTGGCGGCGCCATCGGCCATGCCAACGTCAACATCACGGAAACCACCTCGGGACAGCAAAATCCGCCGGGCTCGGCCTGCCTTGCCAACGTACCGCCCTGCGTCACCGTACCCTTCTCCTTCACCGGTACCGCGGGAAAAAGTTCGGAATGGCTCTACGGCGGCACGGTCGGTGCCGGCTTGGATGTGGCGCTGACCCGAAACTTTTTCGTGCGCGCCGAATATGAGTACATCTATTTTTCGCCGGTCGCGGACTTGCGGCTGGATATCAACACGGTCCGTGTCGGCGCCGGCATCAAATTCTGACGAATTCTCGGTTTTATCCGCGTTCTCGCCGGCGGCGGCGTTGCTGTCCGAGTCCCATGTCCTTGGCAAGCTTGGAACGCGCCGCCGCATAATTCGGCGCAACCATCGGATAATCGGGCGGCAAACCGAATTTCTCGCGGTATTGATCGGGCGTCAGATTATAGCGCGTGCGCAAATGGCGTTTGAGCGACTTGAATTTCAGCCCGTCCTCCAAACAGACGATGTATTCCGGCGTTACGGATCGCTTGATCGGCACGGCCGGTTTGGGCGGGTCCGCCACACTCGCCGTTTGAGCGGCCGACACGCGTTTCAAAGCCGCATAAACCTGATTGATCAGATTCGGGATTTCGCTGCTCGGAACCGAATTATGGCTCAGATAGGCGGAGACAATATTCGCGGCGAGTTCAATGCAGATGGTGTCGCTCGAATTTTCAGCCATGCCAGGATCTCATGCAGTCGGTCGTGAAAAGGCCTGCATCAACTTAAACTATACTAGCGTCCGAGGTTTTGACAATAAAACAGGGGAATAAAAGTGGGGGATCGATAGTAGTGGAAAAATATTTGTTCAGGAACGCCAGGTCATCGGCACTGTTTAGGCGCTCTGCTCGATGTGGTTGCGCAGCTCGGTGATCGACCCAAAACGGAGCATGCCTTGCGGCAACTGCGCTTCGATCGAGCCGTCGGAATATAACGTGTAGGCCATGCCGTCGACGACGCCCGCTTTGAGCACCGACACGGGCTCCTGCGGGGGTGCTGCGATATCGGGCGCGGGCGCTTGAACCGCTGCTGCAGCCGGTTCAACGACGACCTCCGGTTCGGCCACAGGCCTGACGGTCGCTCGCGCTGGCACCGGCGGAACGGCGCGAATTGACCGCGGTCCTTTCGGCCAAAGCGCGTCGAAAGACGGACCGGCTGGCCGCGCGGCGGCGTCCGGAGCACGGAGGTTCGTGTCCAGCGGCGGCGAAAGCCGGCCCGCCGCCGCGCCGTTTTTTCGCTTTGCCGTACGCGCTTTCTCGGCCTCGACCGCGAGGTCCACGGTCGTCGGCAATGGCGGCGCCGCTGCCGGCGAGGATGGAAGCTCCGCCTCTTCGATGGCGGGCGCGGTCGGGAGATGGACGGGCGCGGGCGTGTGTTCGGGCGGGTTGTCGAGCCGTCTTTCTTCGCCCGAAACAACCGTTGGTGAAGCGACTGGGTGCGGTGCCAGCTTGGGTAAGGGGATTTGCGCTGTCTCGCCGGCAGACGCCGGCACGATCTGGCGAACCGCAAGCACCCGCTCGATCCGTTGCAACACACGCAGCGCCAGACCGAGCCCGATCAGCAACAACCCGCCCACGACCGCAACCACACCGGGAGTCACAATGGTGGTGTCGAAAGTACGGTCATGAAGCGACACCCCGGCGGCGGCCAATGCGATACCCGCCGCGCTCAACACCACACCAAACACAAACAAAATCAAATACATACGCTTTGTCCCGGGCTATGGCCACATGCCCAAGAAGCTGCGGCCGAAAAGCCACTTCAAGGCATTATTGTGACGGTGCTGCCGAGGCTGCGCAAGGATTTTTATCCGGTCCCGGCAGGCTGGCGCGCTCCAAGAAAGGCACCCGTGCTGCCGTGCGACTATCCTGACGGCCGTTGCTCAACACCCCGAGAAGGTCCTATTTAGAGGAACCATTCGCTTTCCCTAACGGTTGCACCTGCGCCCCATACCCGCCGTTCCGGCTTCACATTGAGGAGTAGAGACCAATGGCATTCACCCTGCCCGAGCTTCCTTATCCGTATGACGCGCTGGCGCCGTACATGTCGCGGGAAACTCTCGAATATCATCACGACAAGCACCATCAGGCCTATGTCACCGCCGGCAACAATCTGGCCAAAGGCACGGAATGGGAAAACAAGCCGGTCGAGGAGGTGGTAAAGGGCACGTTCGGTAAGAACCCCGGCCTGTTCAACAATGCCGCGCAGCATTTCAATCACATTCACTTTTGGAAATGGATGAAGAAGGGTGGCGGCGGCGACAAGCTTCCAGGCAAACTGGAAAAGCAGATTACTTCCGACATTGGTCCAATCGCCAAAGTGAAGGAAGATTTGGTCCAGGCCGGCGTCACCCAGTTCGGCTCGGGCTGGTGCTGGCTCGCGGTGAAGGACGGCAAGATCACCGTCATGAAAACACCCAACGGCGAGAACCCGCTGGTGCACGGCGGCAAGCCGATCCTCGGCTGCGATGTCTGGGAACATTCCTATTACATCGATTACCGCAATCGGCGTCCCGACTACCTCAAGGCGTTTTTCGACAATCTGGTCAATTGGGACCATGTCGCCGAGATGTACGAAGCCGCGATGAAATAGCTGCGCCAATCCGCCTGGCAATCGCGAGCGAGGCCTTCGGGCCTCGCTTTTTTCGCGCCGCTGCACATTTGACGCATTGCCGGGATCAGTTTTGCGCTTCATAGGCTGACACGTTTGATGCTGCCGATCTAAGCTGGGCCGATCGTGCAAATCGCCGTGGACTCTGTTCCTTTTCGCTCGAAGGCAATGTCGGTCCCGCGCGGCCTCGACGCGGCAGCAATCGCCGTATTGATGCTGGTTGCGGCGATCGCTGTCTTTACCTTTCGCGACTACGGGCTCGGCTGGGACGATTACACCCAATCCCAATATGGCGACCTTTTGGTGTCGCTCTACGCGTCCGGCTTCGCCGACAAACGCGCACTCTCCTTCGTAAACGTCTACATGTATGGCGGCGGCTTCGACCTCTTGGCCGCGCTTATCGCCAAAGTGCTGCCGTTTGGCCTGTTCGCAACGCGCCGGCTCGTCGGCGCCGCCATCGGCCTTGTTGGCCTCTTTCTGACTTGGCGATTGGGCCGGCGCCTTGGCGGCCCAATCGCGGGACTGATCGCGCTCCTGCTGTTGGCGGCATGCCCGCTCTACTACGGGCACATGTTCATCAACTCCAAGGACGGCCCGTTCGCCGCGGTCATGATGCTCGCGCTGCTGGGCATCGTGCGCGCTTTCAACGAATATCCTCATGCGAACCCGCCGACTATCGCGCTTTGCGGTGTCGGCGTCGGGCTTGCGATGGGTTCGCGTGTTCTCGGCGGCTTTGCGGTGGTGGACGTCCTGTTCACGTTGGTTTTTGTTGTTTACGTGCGAACGCGTGAGAACGCGCTTAAGCCCGCGCTCGCGGAATGCGGCTCGTTTATGGCCCCTTTCATTCCCGGTGCGCTCCTTGCTTATTTGGTGATGGGCCTGGTCTGGCCGTGGAGCGTGCTGGCGCTACTCAATCCGCTGCGCGCAGCCGTCTATTTTTCTCACGATTTCGAAAAGCCGTGGCGGGAGCTGTTCGATGGCCGCTTGATCCCGATCACGCAAATGCCGCGGAGCTATGTGCCGACACTCATGGCGCTCAAGCTTCCGGAATTGATGCTCGCGCTCGGCATTTGCGGAATCGTGGGAGCGGTCATCGCGGCGGCGCGAAGCGATTGCGGCAAAGTCGGCCGCCGTGCCGCCTTTGTTGCCGTGCTGCTTGCGGCAACGCTTCCGGTTCTGCTCACGGTCATCGCAAAGCCGTATATTTATAACGGCATTCGCCACCTGGTGTTCGTGGTGCCGCCGTTTGCCGTGCTTGGCGGGCTGGCGGCGCGGTGGATCGGCGCGCGGCTGCAGCGCTACGGCGCCGCCGCAATCGCGGCCGCGAGCCTGGCATTCGTCGCGGGCATCGCCTCCCCGATCGTCGACATGGTGAGAGTGCATCCTTACGAATACACGGACTTCAATCATCTTGCCGGCGGCGTGCGCGGCGCCCAGGCCAATTTCATGCTCGACTACTGGGGCCTGTCGCTCACCCAAGCCTCGCGGCGATTGCTCGGTTATATCGCCGAGCGCCACCTGACACCGGCGAATGGCCATTGGACCGTCGCGGTATGCGGGCCGCACCCGCCCGTCTCAGTCGCGCTCGGACCGCGATTCGCGACCACCTGGGATCCCAAAAGCGCCGATTTCGCGATGCAACTCGGTGTTTTTTATTGCGCCAAGCTCGACGCCCCGCTGTTGTTCGAAATCGTGCGTGACGGTGTCGTTTATGCCCGCGTGTACGATGTCCGCGGCCGCTCGATTGCTTCGCTGCTCACGGTACCGGGTATCGATCAGACGCATTACTAGGATTGCGATCATCGGGGCCTCGAATTGGCTCGCCTGACGGAGATTGCCAGATGACCGATGTTCCTGCGAAGGCTTTCGTTTTCGATGCCTATGGCACGCTGTTCGACGTGCACGCCGCGATCGCCCGGCATCGCGCCGCGGCTGGGCCGGATGCGGATCGATTTTCGGAGCTGTGGCGGCTCAAGCAGCTCGAATACAGCTGGACCTTGACGCTCTCCGGGCAATACGCCGACTTCTGGACGCTGACGCAGCGCGCGTTGGATTACGCCTTCGCACGCACGCCATCGGTTGACCGGGCATTGCGCGGGCAACTCCTCGAGGCCTACCAGCAGCTCGATGCCTATCCGGACGCGCGCGCCGTGCTCGCGGCACTCAGGGCGCGCGGCCTTGCTACGGCGATTTTGTCCAACGGCTCGCCGGGCATGCTCAATGCCGCTGTCGAGGCTTCCGGCATGGCGACGCTCCTCGATGCCGTGCTCTCGGTCGACACCGTGCGCATGTATAAGCCGCGGCCTGAAGTCTATGCGCTGGTCACCACGCATTTCGCGCTGCGGCCGCAGGAGGTCGCCTTCGTCTCGTCCAACCGCTGGGACGTCATGGGAGCGGCAGCTTTCGGCTTTCGCCCGATATGGGTCAATCGCACGCGCTTGCCCGACGAATATGCCGAGCATCCGCCACTGCGGACCGTGCCCGATCTATCGGCCGTCGCGTCGATGGAACTGCAAGCCTAAGCGTTGACTGCGACCGGCACCGGCGCAGTCGGCTCGGGCACGGCGACCGCCGGCAGTAATTTCGGCGCAACGAAGCGGCCGGCTTCGAGATCTTCGATCTGCCGGTCGATCTGCTTCATGACGTAGCGCGAATAAGGACCGACATGAAGGTAGAACGCCATCAGCGTGACGATGGCGCGAACCGATTGCGGGTTCTTCGACATGCAGGTCGTGAATGCCTTCCAGAACCGCTCGCGGCCCTCCGGCAGGCGCGACAGTTCATGCACCATGTTGATGGTGGAAAGCCGCCGCCTAATATCGCCTTCCGGCAGCTCCTTGCGCCGGCCCGAGCAGTCGAGCATGGCGGCAAGCCGCTCCAGGCGGCCGCAGAATGCGTCGGGATCGTAAATCCGATCGAGGATGCGGCGGTAGTCGCGCAGGATTTCGAGGCGCGAGCGTTTGGTCTCGTAATTGACGCCCGCGGTGCACTGATCGCCCTTACCGGCAGGCGCCGAGTCGTGGTCGACATGCAGACGGCCTTCGCGCGCCAGCCGGCGCGTCAGCTGCGTATTCGGCAAGGCGTAGAGCAAGCCGACCATGGCGATCGGAATCGCGGATTCCTCGATCAGTTCGATCATCGGTTCGGCGACCGACCCCCGCTCGGTGTCGAAGCCGACGATGAAGCCGGCCGTGACGAACATGCCGGCGTGATAGATTTTGTGCACGCTTTCCGGAATGCTGCGGCGCGTATTCTGCTTCTTGCGCATCGCAATCAGCGTTTCGGTATCCGGGCTTTCAATGCCGACGAAAATGGCGAAGAAATTCGAGCGCTTAAGCATCGCCAGAAGCTCACCGTCGTCGGCGAGATTGAGCGAGGCCTCAGTGGTAAATTCGAACGGATAATCGTGCTGCTCGATCCATTTTTCGAGCACCGGCAGGAACGCCTTGATCGCTTTCTTATTGCCAATGAGATTGTCATCGACGAAATCGACGTGGCCGCGATAGCCGAGACGATAAAGCGCTTCGAGCTCGGCCAGCATCTGATCGTGCGTCTTGGTGCGCGGCGACCTGCCATAGAGCTCGATGATGTCGCAGAACTCGCAGGTGAACGGACAGCCTCGCGAAAACTGCACGCCGATATAGAGGTACTGCTCGAATTTCAGGAGGTCGAACCGCGGCACCGGCGTCTTGGTGACGTCGACTTGGAATTTCGGCGCGACGTAGGTGGCCTCGCGGATGCCCTGCTCCCAGTCGGCGATGAATTGGCTGATGATGTCCTCGACTTCGCCGAGGACACGGAAATTCGCGCTTTCATAGCGGTGCGGACTCGAGGTGGCGTCGGGACCGCCAACCACGACCGGCAGACCGCGGGCGCGGCACATTTCGATGAGCTCCAGCGAATCGGACTGCTGGAACAGCATGCCGCCGGTCATCACCATGTCGGCCCAGTCGAGATCGCCGTCAGCCAGTTCCTCGG
>Ga0335081_10017325_pt1 | contig 11664 bp, 5 predicted proteins | sample Lox_Sample_35_FD_206713 | JGI IMG/M metagenome (GOLD analysis project Ga0335081, IMG submission 206713) | Soil microbial communities from Loxahatchee National Wildlife Refuge, Florida, United States - Lox_Sample_3.5 | ecosystem: Environmental > Terrestrial > Soil > Wetlands | place: USA: Florida... | reverse complement strand
AATCAGGATCAGGCCACTGCACTATAATGCCAGCTATAAAGCCGAGGAATTAAAGTCCTGGTTTATTAACGCCCGCGGCAAGACCTTCAAGCCGCCCCTGAAATCGTTATTGTCTCCTTTCAGCCTAGCCTACAAAAACCGCGTCTATTCTTCTAACCGGATTCCCTACCCTTTGAAGAGGATCGATTGGTCTCCTGACGGCGCCAGAAACCCGAAAAACCGGGGTAGATGCAAGTTCGTCAGGATATCCTGGGATGAGGCCATTGCAACCATCGTGAGCGAGCTTAAGAGAATAAATAAGCAGTATGGCCCTTATGCAGTATTATGTCAGGTAGACGGACATGGAGAGACCAAGATCGTTCATGGTCCCCATGGCTGTAATATTCGCCTTCTCGAACTTCTGGGGGGTTATACCTTGCAGACTAGGAATCCGGACAGCTGGGAGGGGTGGTACTGGGGAGCCAAGCACGCCTGGGGGATGGAGCCCTGGGCGGGTATGATGTGGCCGCAGACCAATTGCCTCAAGGATGTTGCTGAAAACACGGATATGCTCCTTTTCTGGGGTTGTGACCCGGAGACGACCCCGGGCGGATTCAGCCAGCAGATACCCAGCGCTTTGAGCTACTGGTTTACTGAACTGGGGATCAAGTCCATCTACATCTGTCCAGATTTGAACTATGGAGCGGCTGTCCATGCCGATAAATGGATTCCGGTGAGACCCAATACCGATGCTGCTTTGCAACTGGCGATAGCCTGCACCTGGATCACTGAGGGAACTTATGATAAAAATTACGTCGCAACTCATACCTTCGGTTTTGATAAGTTCGAGGAATATGTTTCCGGTAAAAAGGATGGAATTCCCAAAACAGCGGAATGGGCTTCTCCAATATGCGGTGTGCCGGTGCGAATCATTAAAAGCCTGGCTAGGATGTGGGCTTCCCGCAGGACTTCCATAGCCCATGTTGCCGGTGGGAGCTATATCAGATCAGCCTATTCGCATGAGCCGGCCCGTCTGGAAGTGCTGTTGCTGGCCATGCAGGGATTGGGGAAGCCAGGCGTACATCAGGTGATCATAGGTAATTTCGGATCTCCCAAAAACCTGTTCATGCCTGACTTGAGAGCAGCGTTTCAAGGATACGACGGGCATACAAATTTACCCGCACAAATCATTCCCAAAACACTTCTTCCTCAAGCCATTCTTAACCCCCCGATAAGCTGGCATGGAACAACCTCACGGTTCGAACCTGTCGAGAACCAGTTTATGAAATACACCTATCCCCGAGAGGGCTACCCCGAAGTTCATATGATCTGGACCGATTCCCCCTGCTGGATTACCTGTTGGAACGGTGGCAACCAAATCGTTGAAGCTTTCCGCAGCCCTAAAATCGAGTTTATTCTGGCCCAGCACCCCTGGATGGAGAATGACTGCCTCTTTGCCGATATCATTTTGCCGGTTAACACCAAACTGGAGGAGGAAGACATCGGATCGGACGTTATGAGCGAATCATTTAACACCGTTTTCCCGGAGGCAAAGTGCATCGAACCACTGGGGGAATCCCGAAGTGACTACGAGATAGTCTGCCTGATCGCCGATAGGATGGGATTACTAAAAGAGTATGCTGGCGGTAGAAGTATTAAACAGTGGATACGGCATGGCTTTGAAAATTCGGGGGTGCAAAAATACATCAGCTTTGAGGAGTTGCAGGAAAAGGGCTATTACGTAGTTCCCACTGCTCCAGACTGGGATAAAAGCCCGGTTGGAATGAGGGGATTCTACGATGATCCTGAAGGCAATCCTCTAAGGACCCCTTCAGGTAAGATAGAATTCTTCTCCCAAAATCTGGCCAGGCACTTTCCCAGCGACGATGAGAGGCCTCCGGTACCGCACTGGATTCCTTATGGCGAGTCGCATCAGGAGAGCCTGCTGCATCCCCGGGCCAAGCGTTTCCCCCTGCTGCTGGTCTCCAACCATCCACGCTGGCGAGTTCATGCTCAGCTTGACGATGCGATGTGGTTAAGGGAAATCCCTACCTGCAAAGTAAGAGGTCGGGATGGCTATTTGTATGAACCGGTATGGATACACCCGGTGGACGCCGCGGCACGAAAGATAAAAGATGGTGATATTATTAAAATCTTCAACGAAAGGGGGGCTGTTCTGGGCGGGGCTTATATCACGGAGAGAATCATGCCGGGGGTAGTCTCACAGGACCATGGAGCCAGATACGACCCGATAATTCCGGGCAAGATGGATAGAGGAGGAGCTAACAACACGATCTGCCCTTCCGAAACGACCTCCCGGAGTGCTGCAGGAGAGGTTACCAGCGGCTTCCTGGTCGAAGTGGAACCGGTAGATATAGAAGAACTCTTCCGGGAACATCCGGAAGAATTCAAAAGGGACTACGATGAGAATGCAGGATTACTCTTCAAATCCTGGGTCATTGATAATACGGTACAAAAAGAGCAAGAGTAGCATTGCTTTATAAGAACTTGCTTTTTTTAGAAAGGATTAAAGGAAAGGCGCCGTTTTATGTCAATGATCAATTGACCACCAAATATGGGAGTGGAAATAGTTGACCTTCAACCTTTCGAGCTACGGTATTAGCTTCACCAGACTTATTCTATCTAACCCGCTTAGAATTGGAATCTCAGCACAATGTTTTTCGTTTATAAGTGACTTTTTCTTCTAAACCTAGATAAAAAAACTTGCCTTCATTTTGTTACGATTTTAGGCTATGTTATATTGGGTTTTTCGTCAGTGGGCATCTTGCTCGCACAAACACTCACACCGTTAGGTCAGTCTTTTTTAGTATTATACCAATATCAGAATCTGTTAGATTCATCAAAGAAATAATCTGGGTGAGTTAGACCGTAGAAGAGAGGCACCCGAAATCAAGGATTACTTGTTGGAGTGTTGCACCGAGGCAATGTTGGAAATGAGCAAGTAACGCACGCGATGAAGCTGAAAGTTCCTCGGCTACCTGACGGCCAGATATCTTGCAGAACCCTTTCCAGCCATCGAGTTGAGAAAACGGAAGGCATGATTCAAAGGTCACAGGATAATGGCCACTTATTGATTACCAATTGAAATCGAGCACGCTTTGCAGAATTGGCCACTCGTGGAAGTTATTCTCGGAAATGGGCTCAGGATTTGAGAATTGGAATAACCCAGTTTGTCTTGGGATCGATCACCCGAGACTCTAACCTCGACCAACCATTTTTTTGATCCTTTTAAAGGTCTTCCTTAGACTAACGTGCCGGACCATATCGTTCAAAATACCAGGGGTTGTTCATGCAATTGCTATTGACCGTAAATGCCTGGTTCTTACAATCGTAGTTAGATTTTGTCTGTGTGGTTACACATCCTGGTAGCAGCGAGATAAGAAAAAGAGCCAAGAACAATTTGGACATAACATAAAACCTCCTCAGATGAAAATCGGCGAATGTTCGCACCTATTCACTCGTTCTGAGCAATTCTCTGGCGATGACATTTCCACACTTAGCACAAAGAGCAACTTCAGTTGTAGTGTATCATGACTTTCAAGCTTCATCATTTGATCAATTATCGCGGATTCTCCTTCTGTCCGGTTTTGTCCTGGGGCCTCTCCTGCGGACGCGGTTTTGCCGGCACCACCACTTTGGGTTTCGGAGGGGGTTGCACAGGTTTTGTTGGAGTTACGACTTCAGGTCTTGGAGGGCGAGGTTGTACAGGTTTCGCCGGTGCCACCACCTCAGATTTCGGAGGGCCAGGCGGTGCAGGTTTTACGGATGCCGGACTCTTTTTGATCTCCGTCTGCTGAAACTTCATTTCTGATTTCGGACGGTTCACTTCGCTGGCCGGTACGATATAGTTTCGGATCTTGGGCTGTTCAATCCGGGCCTCACGGTTGACTTTCCCTTCCGGAATGCTCTTGACTTTTTCCTGGATCACTCCGGCTTTTTCTTTTGTGCCTTCATGGATAATCGTCTCATTGTGCTGGATCCGGTTGACCACCGTGTTGTGAGGCTTCTCTTTCACTGTCACGTTGGTATAGTTGTACCGCTGTTTGATCGTCGTATAGTTGTTGATCACCGTGTTATTGACGACCGGAGCCGCATGGTAGTTGTTGATGATCGCGGTGCGGCTAATGTTGGCCACCTGGACATTCCTGTAATTGTTCACACGGTAGAAATTGTTCTGGTTGACCACGACGGCGTGGTGGACATAGGCATAATTCCGGATATTGACATTGATTTGGGTAATGTTGACGTTGTTGACGACCACGGCATGAGGACCACCCCAAGGGCGGTAGCAGTAGTATGTTTCATATGGAGCGAGGGGAACCCACCCCACGTAAGGCCCGGTGTGAATCCAGGAAACCCTTCCGGGATACCAGTAAAAGCCCACGTTGAGGAAAGGCATGTCTACGCGCAAGCCCACGACGGGAGGGGCCCAGTACCAACCATGACGCACATAGACCCAGTTGCCGTAATGGTGGGTGAGGTAACCGAAAGGTTCTGCTGGAATCCACGTTTGATCTTCATACCAGTCCGTCCAGCGGCCCACGGTGAAAGGCGACCATCCCGAAGCCACCGTGGTCGGCCGCCAGAACCAACGCTCCGCACTGTCGTAGTAGACTCTCTCCCACCGTCCGTTCTCGTCGAGGGCATACGCCTCGTCTCGGAGGCTAGGAGGAAGATATTCGGCCGACCGTCCTCTCATCCTCGCCTTTGCCGCCCAAAAGTTCTCACGGGCCGTGTTCCATTGGTCCCAGTCGGGGTCGAAAGTTCCTTCTCCTGGCGACACCTGCTGCTGGTCGGCCAGGATCGACGGAGAACCATGCACGACGTCATATTTAGCCTCGGTTGCCGAGTGGATGAAACTCACTTTCCCCCTCACCGCGACTACCTCGGCGGAGTTATCGCCCACGTAGAAGTCGAAGACTGTGCCGGGGTCCGCTAGGACATACCCGAATGGACTCGTGACCTTAATAGCTGTGCCGGAGCCTTTGTTGTAGACGCGAGCGATGCCTGAAGCCACGTCCATCTCGGATAAGTCTGCGCCAAGGGTGATGAACTGTATCTGCGTGCCGTTCCCTATCCTGATCCAGGTTCCGTTGGGGATGATCAGTTCCGCCATCCCTGGGCTCCCTGAAAAAAGTGCATCTTCTGTGCCGAAGGGTGCGTCCTTGACTGTGGCCACCCAGTCCTTTTCGGCAGGGACATATCGTAACAGATCCCCCTCGATATAAAATATGCGGCCGACCACCACGGCTGGCGCGTCTTCAGCCCAGGACAGGGAAACCGGCGCCACCATTGCAAGAAGAAAACAGATCATCAATCCCATCCATCTCTTCATCGTCTTTCCTCCATCCTATTTGGAAATTCGACATTTGCCATTACGAAATTTTTCCGTTCCGTCTGCTCCTTGTAAGCCATTACAATATCCTGATAGAAATTTAGACGTATTCTTCAGATTCTTATTCAAAAGTCCTCACATCCTCTAGAGACAACACATACCAAAGGATAACATGAATTATTATAAAACCGTATTCTCTACATAAGCAATTTGTACAATAGACGGCACGTTGATTCTAAAAGAATTTGTTGGCCAATCGTTTCCCATAAAATGGCAAAGCAATTTGGAGGGAAAAAGAGTCTCGAATCATATGGGTCGGGCTCTTTGAATTAGGAGTGCAAGAGATTGAATAATCGACTGGGGGATGAAATGCTCTTAAGACCCGTCTTTTTGTCTTTTTGAATAACCTTCGGGTTTATCTTGCATCGGATATGGGCTTGATTTCTTAGTTGAGTGTGCACTCAAGCAAGTCCTCTGCCAGCCCTTCTTGCGGCGTCAAGACGGAATCTTAGCCTCGTTGATTGTTTCGGTCTCGAAATGATGCGCGCTTTAGGAATTGGGGCTTCCTTTGGCTTTGATCCCTATTTTAAGAGGGGGATTTCATGTCCTACCTCGATTTTGTCTGAGAGAGCCTCTTTCGGAAATCTTCTTTATGCCCGGGCATCTTAACGGTGAAACGACAGCTTTGGCGCTCACCACGGTCGCAATGCTCTTCAACCGGAAGCCCGGTTAACTCGTGCAATAATGTTTCAATGGCAGTACATGCTCTTGCATCGGCAGCAACAGCCCTTGCAATAGGACAAACTTGGCCAGTGATGATGACCTTTCCACCCTCCTCGGCCATTTGAGTTAGGGAACCGAGCCCTCTCAGGAACTTGAGAGCGGTTTGGATCCTCTCGCGAGGATTTCCTGAAATACGTGCCGTCGAGTTGGCAAGACGCTGACCCAGCTCTTGCATGACGGCCATAAATTCCTTGTGCGACAGTCTGTTGGCCAAAACGTGGATCAGGTTAGAGAGCACATGCGGATAAGCTTTTGAGAAATAGAGGTCTGAACCGGGACTGAGGCCGTAAAGGGCAGCGGGTCGGCGGGTGCTCTTGAATATTCCTTGAACTTCGATAATGCCTTCTCGTCCCAAAGTGACCATCTGAGCCCGGACAGCATTTTTCGACACCCCTGTCTTTTTGGCCAACTCGTCGACGGTATGGGGACGGCTGGCCAGAAGCATGAGTATCCTTTCACGAGTACTGGGGATTTGCTCAATATCTAAATCAGCTTGCTTCATGAAAATCATTATAAACCAGGAATGCGAAAAAGACAAATAAGTCAAATTTATATTTGACTTTTTAATCTATGATGATTATCTGTAAATTACGACGAATATAAGGAAAGGAAGGAGGTACCCAAATATGAAAAAGAACCTATTTCTCGTCTTTATCGCGGCTTTTGTCGCGTTGGCATTGATCGTTCCCCCTAATTCTCTTGCTGCGGAAAAACAGGGGATGGGAAAAATGTCGCCCAATCGTATGGAGTTAAGCAAGGCTCTTCGCGACCTGTGGGTAGGCCATATTTTCTGGGTGAGGAATGTCGTTTTAATGACAAAATTTGGTGATACGGCGGCTGCAAAGGTCGCAGAAGACCAGGTTGTTCAGGATGCAAAGGATATTGCCAACTCCATCGTTCCCTTTTATGGAAAAGATGCAGGGGACAAGCTTTTCTCCCTTCTCGCAGGCCATTATGGCGCGATCAAGGAGTATATGACCGCTGAGTTTGCCGACAACAAGGATGCCAAGACCGCCGCCATAGACAAGTTAAATAAGAATGCGGAGGAGATTGCGACGTTCCTTAGCTCTGCCAATCCCAATTGGCCAAAATCGACGATTCTTCCGGCTTTACTTGCTCACGGAGGTCATCATGTTGCCCAGATTAATGCCATCCAGCAAAAGGATTTTGCGACTGAGGCGAAAGTATGGAATGAGATGAAGATGCATATTTATACGATCGCCGATGTTCTTGCGAATGGAATTGCAAAACAGTTCGGACCCAGGAAGTGAGAGGCTGATGAGGAAATCTTAAGGTCGAACCTGATGATACAAGGTGACAAAGGGGGAAAGTTTCCTTTTCCCCTTTGTTTTTCTCCAAGATCATCCTTCTGACGGCATGAGATACGGATTGCCATCTTCCTGCCAAAAGGCTGTGCTAACATGGGGTCATCGTCCTTCATTGAAGTGGTTTTGAGGCTAGCCAATCGCGGAGAAAAGAAGGCATGATACGCCCATTGTGCCGGCTTCTTCACTTCCCCCTTAAAGACCAGCTTTTGCACCAACAAAAGATAAATATCTTTCGAAATTGGATGGGGGCGGGAAAGATTGGTTGGGCAAATGCCCCTCCATTTGTGAAAAAATGTGGATCCTTCGTAACCCTTACAAAATCTCGTTCAAAGACCAATCCCCTGCGCCCCAAGAGGCTAGGAGCCTGGGCCTTCTTTGCTTTGCTCGACAGAGAGGATGAGCGTGATCGAAGGACAAAGGGTGGCAGGAGTCGCCTGGAAATCTTCTTTATGCAAAAAGCAAACTGTAGAGGACTAGAAAAAGAGTTTGGCAGGCGGCGACGACCCAGCCGTTTTTTAACATCGATTTGATATCTTTGGTCTCGGCAAATCCAAGGGAACTGAACATGTTGGCGCCGGGGTAGACGAAATTGCTCACTCTTGTGGCGACGATCAGTGCCACGGACCACGCCAGCATCGAAATACTTAGCTTGCTCAGCAAGGGACTGAACATGGAGTGGAGGACGTTGAGCGTTGCCACCGTGGCTCCTGAAATGCCGAAGGCCCCGATGAGGCCCCCCAGGATTACGACAACGGTCTTCCCGCCCAGGTCGACCAATGGCTTGAGGATAATCGTCAGGGCCTTGAACCCTCCGGCCTGCTCGATGAAGTTGATAAACGGATCGAGGATCAAGAAGAGAAAGAAGAGCCCGACATTCCCGGCCATTCCCTTCACGATCAGTTTGAGAACGTGACCAAACTTCAACCCGCCCACCAACCCGGTCATGATGGCAAGTCCCACCATGACAATGACCACATAGGAAGTGGTCGCTTTGGCAATGATTCCGTAAGTGACTGCGGCAAGAAAGAGAACGGCAAAGGCGCTCGTCGCTCGCCTGCTCTGACGGGACGGGACAAAGCGTTCTACGTCCTCTAAGCGCTCGTAAGGGTTAATTTCCTTCGTCCGTCGCTGGATCCTCTGGAGCATGCACCAGGTGGCCGACAATGTGATGAGCGCGATCGGCCCGGCAACATACAGGATCATCTCGCCATAGCCGATTCTCGTTAAGCCGAGAAGGGTGATCACCGGAGGCGTAAAAGGTCCAAGGATCAATGCCTCTTCCCCCACGGCTTGAAAGATAACGGCCACGGTGCTGCGCGACAGACCGACCGAGGCGGCGATTGGCAAGACGATGGGAGCGAGAATCGCATTTCCTCCTGCCATGGTTCCCAGGAGACCGATGACCACCATGCACGCTGACATGATTCCAAGCATGGCTTTCCTTTCGGTATCGATCCCGATTCCAAAAATAATCTTGTGGACCAGGGTATGACTGACCTTGGTTTCGGTCAGGACTTCTCCCAGGCCCCGGCCGAGCATGATAATCAGGCCGACCAATGCCAGAAAAGAACCCATCGCCTTGGCCAAGACCTCACCAAAAGAAATGAGGCTCTGGTGCGTCAGAATCGCTCCGATCAAGACGCAGATCGCCGTTGCCGGAAGCGGATCGACGTCCCGGAAAACGAGGATGACATAAACCACGAGGGGCAGAAGACCCAATAAGCCCCACCAGACGTTGAACCCGCTTTCCATTCCCATCGGGCCATCCTCCCTTCACCCAGCAAGCTTTCAAGAATGGGACGAAACCCCTCTTCTCCGCAAAACTTTTCCTGGAGTATTCCCCGTGAGGATTCCTCCCTGAACGGCAGGACAACCGTTCACCCATGTGTAGACCACGCCCGCCGCGTATTGATGGGGACGATCAAAGGTGGACCGGTCTTGGATCGTAAGGGGATCGAACAATACCAGATCGGCTGCCAGCCCGGGTTGGATGAGGCCGCGGTCCTTGAGTCCCACCCGGCGAGCCGCCAATCCGGTCATTTTATGAATGGCTTTCGACATGGAGAGGAGTCCTTTTTCCCGGGCATACAGCGCCAGAATTCTGGGAAAGGTCCCGTAGGAGCGCGGATGGGTTGATGTTCCTCGGTCTTCCTCCGCATTCATCCCCATCCCATCCGAACCGACGGAGACCTGATCGCTGGAAAGGATGGCGGTCACATCTTCTCCCGATAATGAGAAATAGATCGCTCCCACGGCTGCTTCTTCCTCCGAGAGGAGTCGAAGGACCGCCGCCTCAGGTGTGCAATTCCAGCGGTCGGCGATCTGGCTGAGATTCTCCCCGGAAAGGCCCCCATTTTTAATTGAACCGATTTCAGCAATGACAATTCGACTTGGACCGCCCCGCTTATCGATTTCACGAAGGACCTCTGTCCGAAGCCGTCCTGCTGTCTCCGGTGAAGCGAGTCTTTTTAGAAGCGCACTGACTCCGCCTGCATGAGCCCATGAAGGGACCAGCGCGGTCAGCGACGTGCTTGTCGCTTCGTAGGGATATTGATCGGCGGCGATATCCACGCCGCTCCGACGCGCCTTCTCCAATTTTGAAAGAGCTTCCCCGGCCCGGCCCCAGTTGTCTTTTCCCATCGCTTTCAGATGAGAGACCTCGACCCGTACGCCCCCTTCTTCCCCGATGCGGATGGCTTCGTCTAGGGCTTCCATGAGTGTCGTTCCCTCGCCCCGGATATGGCTGGCGTAGAGACCTCCGTAGTGGGCGACGATCCTGGCGAGGTCCACCAGTTCTTCAGTCTTCGCAAAACTTCCCGGTGGATAGATTAAGCCTGTCGAGAGTCCCCAGGCTCCCTGATCGAGGGAGTCGGTCAAGAGGATTTTCATGCCTTCAAGTTCTTCGTCGCTCGGGACACGATCCTCCGCGCCCAAGATGGCGATGCGGAGCGCTCCGTGGGCGACCAAGGGAGCCAGGTTGAGGCCGAGGCCGATGTGGTCCAGATGGTCTGCGTACTGGGCGAAATGATGCCAGCTCAAACCATCGGGGGGAAGATGAAACTCATGCATTCTCAGGTAGTCGACCAAGACGGCTCTTCGCTCATCGCTCACGGGAAAAGCACCAACGCCGCAGTTGCCGATCACTTCGGTCGTCACTCCCTGCAACACCTTGCTTTCGGCAAGGGGGTGTTTGAAGATCGTCAGGTCCGTATGGGAGTGAATGTCGATAAACCCCGGAGCAGCCACGAGCCCATCCGCTTCAATCGCGGTATTGCCTCTGCCTTGGATCGACGGTGAGACCTCGGTGATCAACCCATGGTCAACGGCAATATCTCCCCGAAAAGGCTCTCTTTTAGAGCCGTCGATCACCTGTGCGCCCCGAATGAGCAACGAAGACATACAAACACCTTCTCTGTTTCGTTCAAAGATGTCAAGCACAATTTAACCTTGTGTCCCCCACAATTTTTGTGAGAGCTATCTCGGATGAAAACGGAGTCAGAGCCTATCCAGAGAGTCCAAAGAGTCTGGTCCGGACGAATCCCTCGGAAAGGTTTCATTGGCCGATATTGCTCCTTGATCAAGCAGGCTAACTTCAGGACAAGAAGCATTGAAAAGAATCGTCCCTATTTTGCCGTCGATTTCCCTTGATAGACGACAGCCTTTTTTTTATATTTAACAAATCCTTGAGCAGGTTCTCGCCTAATGGAAAAACTGAAAATCGACTGCTTCCAATGCAAATATTTTTTCATTACCTGGGACAAGAGCTTCCCGCGAGGGTGCCGCGCCCTGGGCTTTAAGTCCAGGGAGATGCCGTATCGCATGGTCCGTCAGGCTTCCGGGATGGACTGTCTGAATTTTGAAAAGAAGGACTCTTCGTCAGTCCAGGAAGAATAAGACCTGCGGTCCGAATGGTTAGCCTATTTGTACATGATTTATTTTCCTCAGGTGCCGTGCCTCCCTTCTCCTTATTTTGATTTTACTTCGTCTTCCCCGGTCTCCTGGTCATCTTCTTATCGTTTCTCGGACCCTCCGGCTCTCATCGTCATGGAAAGTGTTGATCCATCACTTTCGCTCCTGAACTCTCTCGGAATTTCCATGTGAGCCGGTCATTGCGAGACCCCTGGGCTAACCTCTCCTTCCACTTTTGGAAAAGACTTTAAGGTGAACTAATTCGGGACTTTTGTGAAAAACTCTTCCTCTTTTGCCCTGAACCGATTG
>Ga0335081_10017323_pt1 | contig 11664 bp, 9 predicted proteins | sample Lox_Sample_35_FD_206713 | JGI IMG/M metagenome (GOLD analysis project Ga0335081, IMG submission 206713) | Soil microbial communities from Loxahatchee National Wildlife Refuge, Florida, United States - Lox_Sample_3.5 | ecosystem: Environmental > Terrestrial > Soil > Wetlands | place: USA: Florida... | reverse complement strand
CGTGCTGCCCGAGGTCGTGGACCCGGGCACGGTGGTCGGCCAGGTCACCGCCGCGGCCGCCGAGCAGACCGGCCTGCGGCCGGGCACCCCGGTGGTGGCCGGCGGGGCCGACACCCAGCTCGGGCTGCTCGGGGCGGGCGCGGTGGCCGGCGAGTTCACGGTGCTGGCCGGCACATTCTGGCAGAACACGATGCTGGTCGGCGCCCCGCTGATCGACCCGCAGATCCGGCTGCGGACGCTGTGCCACGTGACGCCGGGCGAGTGGATGCTCGAGGGCATCGGGTTCTACTGCGGGATGGCGATGCGCTGGTTCCGTGACGCGTTCTGCGACGCCGAGATCGCCGCCGCGCGCGAGCGGGGCGTGGACCCGTACGTGGTGATGGAGGAGGCCGCGGCGAAGATCCCGCCCGGCTCGAACGGCGTCTGCGCGATCTTGTCGAACCTGATGAACGCGCGCCGCTGGGTGCACGCCAGCCCGGCGTTCGCCGGCTTCGACCTGTCCAGCCCGGCCGGGACCGGGCGGGCGGCGTGCGTGCGCGCGATCGAGGAGGCGGCCGCCTACGTGGTCCGCGGCCACCTGGCCGTGATCACCGAGCTCACCGGGGCCCGGGTCGGCGAGCTGACGTTCAGCGGCGGAGCGGCCAAGGGCACGCTCTGGCCCCAGGTCATCGCCGACGTGCTCGGCTTGCCGGTGCGCGTGCCGGCGGTGACCGAGAGCAGCGCGCTCGGCGCCGCGCTGTGCGCGGGCCGCGGGGCCGGGGTGTACGCGAGCCTGACCGACCTGGCGGGCCCGCTGCGCCAGCGCGCGGCCAGTTTCGAGCCGGACCCCGCGGCGGTCGCCGCCTACGATGACCGCTACGCCAACTGGCGCCGGCTCTACCCGCGGATGCTGGAGCTTTCCGAGGACGGGCTGCTGAACCCGCTGTGGCGGGCGGCGGGCGCCGATCGCGGATCGTGACCAGGGCGGGCGGGACCGGGCGTGAAAGACGGCGAAAGGCAGGGGCATGGCCGACAATGACAGCCGCACCGAGGGCGAGCGGTTCGCGCCGTCGGTGCCGCCGCGCGCCGAGCCGTACCGGCTCAAGGGCTCGGGCGCGCTGGACTGGGGCATGCAGAGCCGGCTGGCGCGGGTGTTCCGGCCGGCCGACGGGCGCACGGTCATGCTCGCCATCGACCACGGCTACTTCCAGGGCCCGACCACCGGCCTGGAGCGGGTGGACCTGTCGATCGTCCCGCTGCTCGGCCACGCCGACGCGCTGATGACCACGCGCGGCATGGTCCGGTCCACGATCCCGCCCGCCTCCGGCATCCCGGTCGTGCTGCGGGCCAGCGGCGGGCCGAGCGTGCTGCGGGAGCTGTCCGACGAGCAGGTCGCGGTCGGCATGGAGGACGCGGTGCGGATCAACGCCTGCGCGGTCGCGGTGCAGGTGTTCATCGGCGGCGAGTTCGAGACCCGGTCGGTGCGGAACATGACCCGGCTGGTGGACCAGGGCCAGCGGTACGGGATCCCGGTGCTGGCGGTCACCGCGGTGGGCCAGCAGCTGACCCGGGACGCGCGCTACCTGCGGCTGGCCACCCGGATCTGCGCCGAGCTCGGCGCGCATGTGGTCAAGACCTACTACTGCGCCGAGGGGTTCGACACGGTGGCGGCCGCCTGCCCCGTGCCGCTGGTGATGGCCGGCGGCAAGAAGCTGCCCGAGCTGGACGCGCTCACGATGGCCTACCGCGCGGTCGAGGAAGGCGCGGCGGGGGTGGACATGGGCCGCAACATCTTCCAGGCCGCCGACCCGGTGGCGATGATCAAGGCGGTCGGCGCGGTCGTGCACCAGGCGGCCAAGCCGCAGGCGGCCCACGACGAGTTTCTCCGGAGGTGACCAGGCGATGGCGACGCTGACCCTGCCCGCGCGGGTGACGTTGCGGGACTTCGACACGATCTTCGAGGCGGTCAAGAACTGGGGCCGCTGGGGACCCGACGACGAGCTCGGGACGCTCAACTACATCACGCCGGACACGGTGCGGGCCGCGGCCGGGCTGGTCCGCTCCGGGCGGCGGGCGACGATGGCGATCCCGATGAACACCGCCGCCGGGCCGGACAACCCCAGCCCGGTCATCCACTACATCGCCCAGGCCCACGACATCGACATCGGGTCGAGCGGGGTGACGTTCGCCACCGACTTCGTCGGGCTGGCGTTCCACGGCGACTGCCACACCCACATGGACGCGCTGTGCCACATCGCCTACGGGGGCCTCGTCTACAACGGACGGCCCGCCCAGCAGGTGGTGACCTCGCAGCGGGCCACCGCCCTCGACGTGACCAGCTACCGCGAGGGACTGGTCGGCCGCGGCGTGCTGCTGGACGTGCCCCGGTTCCGCGGCGTGCCGTGGCTGGAGCCGGGCGAGGCGGTGACCCGGGCCGAGCTTGAGGCGGTCGAGGCCGCCCAGGGGGTCCGGCTGGGTGAGGGCGACATCCTGGTCTTCCGCACCGGGCACCACCGGCGGCGGCTGGAGCTCGGCGCGTGGAGCAACGACTACCCGCCCGCCGGGCAGGGCAAGGCCGGGCTGCACGTCGACACGATTCCCTGGATGCACGAGCGGCGGATCGCCGCGTTCCTGCCCGACGGTGACGGGGAGACGATCCCGAGCAACGTCGAGGGGATCAAGTACCCGATCCACCCGCTCCAGGTCACGGCCATGGGCATGTTCGCCTCGGACAGCCTGCAGCTCGAGGACGTGGCCGCGGCCTGCGCCGAGGAGGACCGGTTCGAGTTCATGGTCGTCGGCCTGCCGCTGCGGCTGCCCGGCGGCACCGGGTCACCCTGGAACCCGATCGCCATCTTCTGACCCCGGACCCGAGGGAGGGCTCGCATGGAACGGCGCTTCGAGGGCAAGGTCGCGCTGGTCACCGGCGCGACGAACGGCATCGGGCAGGCGACGGCGGTCCGGCTCGCCGCCGAGGGCGCGGTCGTGGGCGTGAACCAGCGGCCGACCGGCGACCCGGCCGAGACGCTGCGGCGGATCGAGGCGGCCGGCGGGCAGGGATTCGGAGTGGTCGCGGACATGCGCGACCCCGAGCAGGTCACCGCGATGGTACACACGGTGGCCGAGCGCGGCGGGCGGCTCGACTACGTGGTGTCCAACGCGGCGATCAACCCGCTGATGACCTGGGACCAGACGTCACTGGAGGACTTCAACCTGCTGTTCGAGACCAACGTGCGCGGTACCTGGGTGGTGTGCACCGAGGCGGCCAAGCAGATGATCAGCGAGGGCCACGGCGGCGCGATCGTCTGCGTGAGCTCGATCTCGGCCCACGTCGGCGCGCCCGGCCAGACCGCGTACTGCGGCACCAAGGGCGCGATCAGCATGCTGGCCAAGGCCCTCGGCCGGGACCTCGGCGAGCACGGCATCCGGGTCAACGCGGTCGAGCCGGGCTGGGTGAAGACGAACATGGCCGCGCCGCTGCTGGACGACCCGGAGGTGATGAAGTACTACCTCGAGCGGGTCGCCCTGCACCGCGGGGGCGAGCCCGAGGAACTCGCGGGCACGATCGCCTTCCTGCTCACCGACGACGCCAGCTACGTGACGTCCGCGACCCTGCTGGCCGACGGCGGCTTCATCGTGAACGCGGAGCTGTAGGCGTGCCGGAGCGGGCCGGCCTGCTGCGGGCGGCGGTGCGGCGGCCGCTGCCGCTCGGCTACCACCCGCTCTACCGGTTCTACGCGGGCGGCTCGCTGACCCGGGCCTTCCGGGGGCTGCCGGCGCGGCCGGACGACTGGTGGTCGGAAGACTGGGTCGGCTCGTGCACCCAGGCCGGCAACGCCGGCCCGGACGGCCGCCCGCAGGGCCTGAGCCCGGTAGAGGTGCCCGGCCTCGGCCCGGTCCCGCTGGCCGAGATCGTCGCCGCGCTGCCCGCGGAGATGGTCGGCGACGGCTTCGCCGCGCGCCGGGGCGGCCCGGTCACCGGCGTCCTGGTCAAGCTGCTGTCGCCGGCCGGGCAGGTGCCGCTGCACGCGCACCCCTCGCGGGCCTGGGCCCGGCGGCACCTCGGCTCGCCGTTCGGCAAGACCGAGGCGTGGATCCTGCTCGACACCCCGGGGGACGGCGCCGAGCCGGCCTACGCCGGGATCGGCTTCGCGCCGGGCATCGACCGGGACTGGTTCGCGGGCGCGGTGCGCCGGCACGACACCGCGGCCATCCGGGGCACGCTGCACCGCACCGACGTGCACCCGGGCGAGGTGTACGTGGCACACGCCGGGGTCCCGCACTACCTCGGGCCGCGGATCTCGTTTATCGAGGTCCAGGAGCCGAGCGACCACATCGTGATCCCGGAGACGGCCGCCGGGGGCGACGACGCCGCGGCGACCATGGGGCTGGGCTGGGACCTGGCCCTCGACATGATCGACTACACCGGCGCGGACGCGGCGGCGACGCTGGCCCGGGCCCGGCAGCGGCCGCGCGTGCTGCGGGCCAGCGGCGCCTCGCGGGAGACCCGGCTGCTGGGCGACGACGTGCTCGGCTTCTTCGACACGACCGTGCTGGACGTGGCGGACGAGATCGAGGTGAGTGACGGGCGGTTCTGCGTCGCGATCGTGGTGGCCGGGAGCGGGTCGGTCGAGGGCGACTTCGGCCGGATGCCGGTCCGGCGGGGCGACACGTTCGCGCTGCCGGCCAGCCTGGCGGTCCGGGTGCGGGCCGGGCCGGCGCCGGTCCGCGTCGTGCGCTGCCTCGGGCCGGTACCGGACGCGCAGTGATCACGGGCGGGGGCTGACCAGCGGATGCGGGGTTGACCAGAAGACGCGGAGCGATCGCGACGATCAGGAGGGATGACGATGCCGGATTCCGCGGCGGTCCTGCGGGACGCCTACGACCGCGTCAGGCGCGAGCACGGGCGGGCCATCGGCCAGCGCCGGGACGAGGTGATCACTCCCGCCCTCGTGCTCGACATCGACGCGGCCCAGCGCAACATCGACCGGATGGCGGGCGAGCTGCGGCAGATGGACCGGGCCACGATCCGGCCGCACTACAAGACGCACAAGAGCCCGGACCTGGCCCGGCGCCAGCTCGACGCGGGCGCGGGCGGGCTGTCCATGGCCACGGTGTGGGAGGCGGCGGTGCTGGCCGCGGCCGGCCTGGACGACCTGTTCGTGGTCAACACCGTGTCCCATCCGGCCAAGCTCCGGGTGCTCGCCGAGCTGGCCCGGGACCACCGGATCCTGGTCGCGGTGGACGAGGCCGCCAATGCCGCGGCGCACTCCGCGGCGGCCGTCGCGGCCGGGTCGACGCTCGGGATCATGGTGGAGGTCGACACCGGGATGGACCGCTGCGGGGTGGACACCGCGGCCGACTGCGTGGCCCTGGCCCGGCAGGTGGCCGAGCTGCCCGGGCTGAGTTTCGAGGGCATCACCGGCTACGAGGGGCACTGCTCGCTGACGTTCGACAGCGACCTGCGGCACCAGCGCCAGCGCGAGGCGATGACGTTCTTCACCGGCGTGGCCGACCGGCTCGAGGCGGACGGCCTGTCCTGCAAGATCCGGTCGGCGGGCGGCATCGCGACCTGGAAGTGGACCGCGGCCTTCCCCGGGATGACCGAGATCCAGGCCGGCACGTACGTGGTCATGGACAACTTCCACGGCAAGATGGTGCCGGGTTTCGAGCACTCGCTCACCATCCAGGCCACCGTGATCAGCCGGCAGAGCGGCAAGGTCATCGTCGACGCCGGCAACAAGTCGGTGGCCGACCCCGATGAGGTGACGATCGTCGGCCACGACCACCCGGTGTTCCGCTTCGACGAGGAACACGGCATCTTCACCGCGGCCCACGGCTCGCGGCTGAAGGTCGGCGACTCGGTGGCGATGGTGCCGGGGTACTCGCCGTCCACCGTGAACTGGTACGACGCCTACCACGTGGTCTCCGGGGACGTTGTGGTCGATGTCTGGCCGATCATCCCGCGCGGCCCGGGTCATCACGGGCTGGCCGGTCTCGCTCCGGGCGCGGCCTGAGTGCGGCGGGCACCTGGTGGCGCCTGAGCGCGCCCGGCGTCGGCGGCCTGAGCGCGCCTGGTGGCGGCGGCCTGAGCGCGCCCGGCCCGCCGTGATATCGCCGCTCCCGGACCCTTGCCAGGAGCTTGCCTGGGGTCGATACTCCCAAGAGAGCGGATGGTCAGTCCGTGAGCGAATGCTCCGACGGTGACGGATGCCTGCTTCCGGCGGGTGACGGGAAGGAGACTCACGGTGGCAGTTGAGGCTGGTCAGTCCAGTAAGGGCGGCACGGTCCGGACCGAGCTCCGGGAGAACGCGGTCGGCCTGCCCGGGATGCTGATGCAGGGAATCGCCACGATCGGCCCCTCGTTCGCCATCCTCGCGTCGTTCGTGTTCATCGTGGGTTACGCCGGGATCGTCACGCCGTGGGCGTTCCTGTTCGGCGGGATCCTGCTGGGGTTGCAGGCCCTGTCCGCGGCGCAGCTGGCCCGGGTCTTCCCGTCGGCGGGCGGCTGGTACACCTGGATCGCCCGGGCCTTCCACCCGCGGGCCGGGTTCTTCGCCGGGGTGCTGTTCTCGATCTGGCTGCCGCCGGTCGCCGCGCTCACGCTGTCGTACCTGGCCAAGACGGTGCTGGAGCCGTCGATCAAGGCCGAGTACGGCGTCGATATCCCGTGGTGGATCTGGGTGCTCGCCGGCCTCGCGCTGGTGATCTACTTCGCCTACCAGGGGATCACGATCTCGGAGCGAGCCCTGATCATCACCGGGTGCATCGAGATCGTGATCATGGTGGCGCTGGCCTTCACCGGGCTCGCCTCGCCAGGCCCCGGCGGGTTCAGCCTCGCCCCGCTCAACCCGGCCAACTTCGGCGTGGCGGGCAACCTGTTCCTCGGCGTGGTGTTCTCGATCTTCGCCTTCAGCGGCTGGGAATCCACCGGCCCGCTGGCCGAGGAGAGCAAGAACCCCAAGCGCAACGTGCCCATCGGGCTGGTCGGCTCGGTCATCGTGCTGATGATCTACTTCACGTTCGTGACCTGGGGTTACCTCAATGGCATCGGCGTCAGCAAGGTCGGCACGATCCCGACCGCGACCGCGTTCCCGGTGGCCACCATGGCCCAGCGGGTCTGGGGCGGCGCCTGGGTGCTGCTGCTGTTCGCGCTGCTGAACTCGGCCGTCGCGCTGTCGATCGCGTGCTTCAACGGCGGGACCAGGACCTGGTACGCGATGGGCCGCTCCGGCGTGCTGCCCCGCGCGCTGGGCAAGGTCAACCCCAAGCGCAAGACCCCGATCAACGCGATCCACCTCGAGGTCGGCGTGCAGGTCATCGCGTTCGCCTGCGTGCTGATCTGGGGGGCCGCGAACGTGTTCTTCTCCTGGGCCAACGCGATCACGATCGGCCTGGTGCTGATGTACATCCTGTGCAACATCGGCGTGGTGCGGTACTACCTGACCGAGGGCCGGGCGCAGTTCAACCCGCTGCTGCACCTGGTGGTCCCGGTGGTCGCCTCGGCCGCGGGCGTCGTGGTGGTCTGGAAGTCCTACTTCTCGCCGTTCACCAGCACCGGCCCGGTGTTCTGGGGCCTGATGACGTTCATCGTCGTGCTGGCGATCACCATCATCGTGCTGATCTACCTGCGCGTCCGCGGCCAGGAGGACTGGATGCACCGCGCCCAGCTGGTATTCGAGCAGTCCGGCGGGCATTAGGCCGGCCGACGCCGCGGCCCCGGTCCCCGGTCCGCGCCCGGCCCGGTCCGCGCTCGCCCCCGTCCCGCCCCGGCCTCCGGTCCGCCGGGTCCAGGTATCACGGCGGCCCCTCCCCGCTCTGTGTCGTTAGCCGGTAACGGACCGGCACGAGACGACGGGGAGGGCCGAAATGGCCGACCAGACCTGGCAGTTCGCGGAGTTCGGAGCCCCGGACGGCGCCACATCCGCGGTGACGTTCCTGAACGAGCCGGCCCGGCAGGGCCGGGGCGAGGCGAGCGCGACGCTGCGTAACGACGGCACCGCTGCGCTGCTGTGGCTCGAGCCCGGCAGCCTGGGTGACGACACGGAGCCGACCTGGCAGTTCACCGAGTTCGGGGCCCCGGGCGGCGCCACATCCGCGGTGACGTTCCTGAACGAGCCGGCCCGGCAGGGCCGGGGCGAGGCGAGCGCGACGCTGCGTAACGACGGCACCGCGGGCCTGCTGTGGCTCGAGCCCGGCAGCCTGGGCGACAGCAGCGCGCAGACCTGGGAGCTGCGGGAGTTCCCGGCCCCGGGCGGGGCCGCGTCCGCGGTGACGTTCCTGAACGAGCCGGCCCGGCAGGGGGCCGGTGAGGCCAGCGTGACCCCGCGCAGCGACGGCTCGGCCGGGCTGCTGTGGCTGGAGCCGGGCAGCCTGGGCGACAGCACCGCGCAGACCTGGCAGTACAAGGACTTCCCGGCCCCCGGCGGCGAGCAGGCCGCGCTCGCGTTCCTGAACGCGTCCCCGCGGCAGGCGGCCGGGGAGGCCTGCGGGTTCGTGCGCAGCGACGGTTCTGCGGCGATCTTCTACCTCGAGCCTGGCTCGGGAGGCTGATCCCCGCTGGGCCACTGATCCCGGCCCGGGACCATGCCGGGCCGGGCTGGCCCGGCCCGGGCCTACTGGCGGTCCGGGCCGGGCCCGCACGGACCGGTTCCCGGTCTCGGCGTAGCATGGCCGTGCGCGTTCGCTAACGGAGCGTGCTCGGCCGGATGCGGTGCGCGTCCGCCAGCAGATAGCGGGGGCCGGCGTGGGGAACCTGACCAGACCGCGAGCCGCGGTGGCGGTAATCGCGGCCGCGGCTGCGGCCGCGGTATCCGGGCTCGCCGCGGCCTGCGGTCAGGCCCCGGCGCGCCCCGCCGCCGCCACCCGCCCGGTAACCCCGTCCGCCGCGACGAGACCCGCAGCGCCTCCGGTCGGCCCGCACGGGGGCGTGGACCTGACGGTGCTGGTGCTGACCGACGGCACGCCCGCGGTGGAGGCCATCCGCCAGCAACTGGCCGCCGAGGGTGTCCCCGCCAGGGTGGTCAACCTCCGGGCGCATACCGGGCCGGCCATCACCCGGGCGTTCCTGGCCCGGAGCCTGCCCGGTGGCGGCCGGGCCGGCAACTTCGATGGCGTGGTGCTGCCCGGCGCGACCGCGCCGGGCCTGTCCGGGGCCGGCCAGGCGGCGCTGGCCTGGTATGAACGCGCGTTCGGGGTCCGCCAGGTGGACGCCTACTCGCCGCCCGGGCCCGGGCTCGGGATGAGCGCGCCGCCGGCGTACGGCGGGCTGTTGTCCGGCCCGGTGTTCGTGACCGGGGCGGGCGCCGGCGCCGGGTTCGGCTACCTGCGCCGGTCGTTCCCGTTCGCCGGGGGACCGGCTGGCCCGGCGCCGTTCGGGTACCTCGCCGACCCGCTCCCGGGCGGCGCCGCGACGCCGCTGCTGACCGCCGCGATCCCGCACTCGTCCCGCCGCGGCGCCCTGGTATGGCAGTACGCCGGCCAGGGCCGTCAGCAACTCGGGATCGGCTTCGGGGGCAGCTACTTCCTGACCCAGTTCCGCTACCTCGCGCCCGGCATCGTGGACTGGCTGACCCGCGGGGTGCACCTCGGCGACTGGCGCAGCTACCTCACCGTCGACTACGACGACGTGCTCAACGCGGACGCGCAATGGAGCCCGGCCGGCCACTGCACGCCCGGGGGCGGGGCCTGCCCGCACGGCACGCCCAGGACCGCCCCGATCCGGATGACGCCGGCCGACGTGACCTACGCCGTGCGGTGGCAGCGCCAGCATCATTTCCGGATGGAGTTCCTGTTCAACGGCGGTGACTCGGCCCAGTTCCGGGTACGCGGCCGCGACCCGCTGCTGGCGGCGCTGCGGCCGGTGGCCGGCGATTTCTACTGGGTCAACCACACCTTCACGCACGCCTACCTGGGCTGCGTGCAGGACGTGCGGGTGAAGCCGTGGCGCTGCCTGACCTCGGGCGGGCACATCGTGTGGGCCGCGGGCCCCGGCACGGTCAGCTACCAGATCCTCGCCAACCTGGCCTGGGCCCGGCAGAACGGGATCCCGGCCGAGCCCGGGGTGCTGGCCACCGGGGAGTACTCGGGACTGAAGCTGCTGCCGCAGCAGCCGGCCGACAACCCCAGCCTGCTCCGCGCGACCGCGTCTGACCACATCCGGTGGGTGGCCCTCGATGCCTCGCGCGAGCCGGAGATGCGACCGGTCGGTGCCGCGCTCGGCGTGCCCAGGCACCCGATCGACGTGGGTTACGACGTCGACACCGTGGCCGGCGAGGTCAGCGAGTACAACTGGTACGACACCGCCCGTAAGGACGGCGGCAGCGGCCTGTGCCAGGGCAGCAAGGTGACCGCCTGCATCAGGCCGCTGAACCCGAGGACCGGGTGGGCCTCGTACATCCTGCCCGGGCAGGTCCAGGTGGTCTTCGCCGCGGTTCTGGCCAACGACCCGCGGCCGTTCTTCATGCACCAGTCCAACCTGACCGGCGACCGGCTCGCCTACCCGGTGATGGACGACGCCTTGTCCGCGTACCGCGCCGTATACGCCGCGAGCGCCCCGGTCGTGAACCTGCCGCTGTCCGGGGACGGGGCGGCCCTGCACGACCAGCAGCTATGGGGGCGGGCCCTGCGCGCGGGCACCGTCACCGCCTGGGCCGACGGCCGGACGGTGACGGTGACCGGCCCGCCGGGCACCCCGGTGCCGGTCACGGTGCCGGCCGGGAGCACGGCCGGGTCCGCGGCCGGCCCGGCCTTCGGCGGCGCCTACGCGGGCCAGCGGTCCGGGTACGTCACGCTGGGCTCCCGGCCGCTCACGATCGCGCTCGGCTCTGCCCCCTACAGCCGGAGGTGAGCCAGGATGACGCGCGGGTCAGGCCAGTTCCAGCAGCAAGCGGACCAGGTCGCCTGGCCGGTTGCCGGGGATCATGTGATTGGTCTCGATCTCCCGGTAGCGCCACGCGGGCGAGTTCCTGGCCCGGTCCGCCGCGGTCCAGAACGGGTGGGCCGACGGGGGCCTCGGCTCCCCGGTCGCCTTGATGTAGGTGCGGGTGAACGGGTAGTCCTCCAGGGGCCGGACCAGCCGCACCGGCTCGGTGAAACAGCCGACCGGGTGCGGCGTGCGGCGTGCGTCGGCCCACGCCTTCTCGGCCGGGTCGTCGAGTTCGCGCGGGATCGGCGGAACCAGCCACTCGGCACCGGGCCCGATCACCACACGGCCCCCGCCGCCCGGCCCGGCCTGGCCCGTCAGGGTGTAGAGGCTGTCCCCGTCACCGGGCAGGAACGCGTCGAGATAGACGAGATGGCCGACCCGGTCGCCGACGTGCTCCAGCGCCCCGGTGACCACGAGCCCCCCGTACGAGAAGCCGAGCAGGACGATGTCGCGGAGGTCCTCGTACCAGATGGCGTTGACGACGTCGGTGACGTGAGTGGTCAGGCAGACCTGGGGGCTGGTCAGGTGGGCCCGCTCACCGATACCGGTCAGGCCCGGCGTGAACACCTCATGCCCGGCCGCCCGGAGCGGGCCGCGCACCTTGCGGAAGGCGTACGCGCCGCCCCACGCCCCGTGCACCAGAACAAAGGTCGCCATCTTCGGTGTCCCATCCAGACAAGTGAAGCCGTGCCGGTCGCGCTCGCGACGTTACCGCTTCGCGGCGCGCCGCCCCGCCGTCCGGGAATATGAGTTTTCGC
>Ga0335081_10017322_pt1 | contig 11665 bp, 7 predicted proteins | sample Lox_Sample_35_FD_206713 | JGI IMG/M metagenome (GOLD analysis project Ga0335081, IMG submission 206713) | Soil microbial communities from Loxahatchee National Wildlife Refuge, Florida, United States - Lox_Sample_3.5 | ecosystem: Environmental > Terrestrial > Soil > Wetlands | place: USA: Florida... | reverse complement strand
AGCTCTTGCGAGATTCCGCCAAATCCGCGCTCAGGATCGACCACGATTCGTTGCCGGCCTGCTTCAGCTTCTGCAATCGTGCATCCGCCTCAGCCGCGCCCGCTTTCATCTGCTCGACAGCGGCGTTTATCTCAGCACTCTTCGCAGCCGCAACCTTATTTGCCTCGGTCTGCAGTTTATCGGCCGCTTCACGCCAAGCCTTCACCTGCGCGGCAGCGGCATCGCGGAACGCGGCCTGTTGCTGCTCGACCTGCTTGCCGACCGTATCGAAGTAGGCTTTCACCTCGCCTTCGAACGTCTTCCATTGCGCCTCCATTTGCGCCTTGTTGGCTTGCCACGCGGCTTCGCCCGCTTGGGCTTGCGCCTTGGCTTTGGCCTGGAACGCGTCACGCTGCTTCTTCAGATCGGCGATCAACTGATCCGCCTTTACTTTGGAATCCGCTTTCACCTGACCGGCCTTGGCTTCGAGCGACGCCAGCGTTGCGTCCATCTCGTCGATCCGCTGCTTGGCCCAATTCAGGTAAACATGCACGCTGCTTTCCTGTGACATCGCTGTCTCCTTTGTCTAACTCGCTGACAGATTGATAAGGTCAGGCGGTCTTGACGCTTTTGACCTTGAAGGCAAACCCGACCATCAGGATTCCGAAGGCGATCGCGAAGAAAGCGATCAGCCATATCAAAGCCAGCGCGCCGGCCCCGGGCATGACGAAAAGAAGGATGCCGAACAGCACCGACAGCGCGCCGTCGAGGATCAGCCACCATTCGTTTTCGATGGCCTTGCGAAGCTCAATGGCGCCGATGATCTGCAACAGACCTGTCGCAACGACCCAGCCGGCGATAAAATAGAGCAGTGTCAGCGCGGTAAGGCCGGGCCACAGGAACGTCGCGATGCCAACCGCGATGCCAAGCAGGCCCACAAGCGCCAGCCACCATCTGAGCTCGGCGTTTCCCCTGCCGACGATGGCAGCGGCCAGTGCGAAGACGCCGTCGGCCAGAGAATAGGCCCCAAAAAGCAACACAAGCGTTACCAGGCTGAGGCCGGGCCATATCAGCGACAGAACGCCAAAGGCGATTGCCGCGAGGCCGCGCAACAAAAAGAGCCACCAATTTCGCGCGAGCAGTTGAGGGAAGTCCATGACGGCTATTGAGGATGTCTGGCTGGTCATGACTGATACTCCCGTCGCCATTTAAACAAAGTAGTTAGCCGGCTCGATCTCTCTTTGACTTGGATCAATGCGGCCGACGCCCTGTTCACGCGGCACTAACACTTGAGTGCATATGCGTTTTTTCCGGTTTTCGGCGCGCCGTACTTGTTGGGGATGCACAAAATCCGAAGCAGCATTCGGCATGTGCTTGGGGCGCGTCGCTCATTTGCAGCCTGCGCTTTCGCGCCTTTTCCGCTGCAAGTGGCTTTCGATTGCAACGGCTCTGGCCATGAGCTCATGACCGGCGGCATTCAAGCCGTCCGCTATTTCATTCCTCAGGCCGGGCAACTTCGCGCAGCGGAAGCACTCTTCTGCCTCGCGCAAGAGTCGCTCAGCGTCTACACTTGTCGTTGTCGATCGAGTTTCATGCCAATCCAGTGCGGCCTTTTGCAGCAAGGTGACGCTAAGCGATGCGACGAGCTCGCGGAGATGCCGAAGTTCGGCCTGTAATACCTTGATGGAAGCTTCGCTCATAACGTCTCTGCCAGACCCGTTCGCCGCATTGCAGCACATGGAAGCAGAAGCGCCGATTGTCCAATACCTGGATGTGGTTTCTGCAATCTGTTTTGGATATGGTTGCCATAGAGGGCTGGGGTCACGAGCCGATGGAGCTACGCCATCTTCGTTATTTTACCGCGGTCGCTGAGGAGTTGAATTTTACCCGTGCGGCCAAGAAACTGCGCATTCATCAGCCGCCTTTGAGTTCTCAGATTCAGCAATTGGAAAAAGAATTGGGAACGCCGTTGTTCCGGCGGCTGCCCAAAGGCGTCGAGCTAACGGACGCGGGCAAGCTCTTGCTTGAGCAGGCGCACGTTATCCTCAAACAGGTGGATGACGCCATAACCGGCGTGCGCCGGCGTGGGCGCGGCGAAACAGGACGCATCCTCGTTGGCTCCACCGGATTCTATTTCCACCCGCTGATCACAAAAATTCTTTCTCAGATTAAGGCGCGTTATCCAGACTTGATAATTGTTCCAGAGTTGGATGTGACGAATATTCCGCTCTTGACCGCATGGCTACGCGCCGGACGCATTGATGTGTGCTTAATTCCACTGCCGATTGACGACAGCAGCGGTCTCGAAATCGAACCGCTGGTGGACGAAGATTGCGTCATTGCTTTGCCGCACGGACACCCGCTCGCCAATGCTCCATCCGTACCGGTGGCAAGCTTCGCTAAAGAGAGGTTTGTGCTCTGCTCCCGCGATACCAACCCCGGCATCTATGATTCAATTTTTGCCGTTTGCGCGCAGGCCGGCTTTCGCCCCGACGTCGGCCAAGAGGCATCGCAACTCATTAGCGCCATCCCGATGGTGGCGGCTGGGTTTGGCGTGTCGATCGTGCCGCGATCACTTAGCGAGATTCGCCTCGCTGGCGTCACTTACGTTGATATCGAGGGAGCTGCGCCACGCTCTGCAATTGGCCTGGCTTGTCGCGCCGAGGAGCGCTCCGCCGCTATCAAGAATGCCATGAGAGCGGCCCGCCTTGCCAAACTCGCAGCGTGAAAACTGCTTCTCCTGGCGAGCCACGTGATCGGGTCGCATGCAATGGAGCTTCGCAGTGGCGGCGGCATTGCTTACCGCCGCTTCTTCTTGCGCTTGGCCTTCCGCGTGTGCGGGTTCTCCCACTCCACCACCTCCTGCGCGCGCAGTTCGACCTTGGCCGAGCGGCGGCGCTTGCGCATGGCGTGCGGCGGCGCCACCGGGCAATGCGGCGACAGATCGAGCGCGTAGAGCAGCCAGTCGAGATCGTCGGGCGCGATCACCCAGCGCTTGGGGGCGAAGCGCGTCAGCGAAAACGGCCGGGAGATTTCCAGCAGCGACTTCTTGCCGCCGGGCAGACAGTATTCGTGCGCATAGGACATCGCCAACTCGCGCGCGCTTCTGTAGATCGGATCGCGCCAGCGCAGAATGGCGTGGTTGGTCTTTGAGATCGCGCCCCACAGGCCGCGTTCGCGAAACAGCGTGACGATGTGGTCCTGGTCGCGCGGCAGCGCGCGCAGGTCCAAAAGCCAGGCCGGCTTACCGTGATAGGCGAGCACGGCGGCGGCGAAGACGGCGCCTTCCGCGCAATGGGCGACGCGGGCCTTGAGCAGACGGCGCGGCGACATGGCGGTGTCGCCGTCCGGCTCGAAATTGGCCGGCAGGCGGTCGAGGAAATCCTGGATTTTCTGCGGGGTGTCCAGGCGCGCGAAGGCGCGGTGCTCGGCCGGGGTCAACAGCGCCCGCAGCGCCTTGCGATAACGGGGGGTGGTCATGTCCGCCGCAATCTAGATGGTTCATGACCGAGGGGCAGGTTTCGGGACGCCAATTCCACAGGTTTGGCCGTTCTCCCATCAGCCGCTGGAAGGGGAAAATGTTGCATCTCTCGGCGGCTGGAGAAGGTGATTTCTTCTTATTTTCCGCTAGTTATTGCCGTTTTGCAGAATAGGCTTCTATTTAAGGGCTCCTGCCACAGGAGCCGTTCCGGAATGTCCGGTTTCGCCACGATCCCGAAGACCGCGCCTTTCTCCGAGGAAGACGTCGCCCTGCTCAACCGGGTGGTCGGGCCTGCGACGGCGGTGCAGCGGGCATGGCTCGCGGGTTTCCTCGCCGGCGTCGAATCGGTCACCGGCGGGGCGCACGCCGAGCCGGCGGCGCCGGCGCGGCCGGCCGAGCCGCTGACCATCGTCTTCGCCAGCGAGAGCGGGAATTCGGAGAAGCTCGCCGGCGACATCGCCAAGCAGGCGCGCAAGCTCGGCTTCAAGCCGACCGTCGTCGACATGGCCGAGCTCGATCTCGCTATGCTGGCCATGGCCAAGCGCCTGGTCGTCATCGCCGCCACATGGGGCGAGGGAGAGCCGCCGGGCCGTGCCACGCATGTCTACAACGAGCTGATGGGCGAGGGCGCCCCGCGTCTCGATGGCGTCGAGTTCGGCGTGCTGGCGCTCGGCGACACCGCCTACGCGGAATTCTGCGCGATCGGCAAGAAGATCGACGAGCGGCTGGCTGCGCTCGGCGGCAAACGCGTGGTGGACCGCGTCGATTGCGATCTCGATTTTGCCGAGCCGTCGTCGAAATGGATCGGCGACGCGTTGAAGGCGTTGTCGCCGCCCGAAGCCGAGCGCGGCCGCGTCATCGCCGTCGACTTCGGCGGCAAGCCGGCGGCCTCGCCCAATACCGATATCGTCGAGGCCGAGATCGTCGAGCACGTCAATCTGAACTCGTCGCGCTCGGACAAGGAGACCGTGCACCTCGCGCTCTCCTTTGACGGCGCCGCGCCGGCCTACGAACCGGGCGACTCGCTCGACCTCTATGCCGAGAACGACCCGGCCTATGTCGACGAGCTCTTGCAGATCGCCGGCGTCAAAGACGACGCGCTGCGTGCCGAGTTCCTCAAATCGCGTGACGTCACCACGTTGTCGCTCAAGGCGCTGGAGACCTACGCCGAGAAGACCGGGCACCACTACGTCAAGGCGCTCATCGCGGACGGCCAAGCGCGCGAATGGATCGCCGGCCGCCAACTCAGCGACCTGATCGCGCATTTCCCCATCGCGCTCACCGCCGAGCATCTGCGCGCAGTGACGCGGCCGCTGGCGCCACGCGCCTATTCGATTGCCTCCTCGCGTCGAGAATTCGAGGGTGAGGCGCATCTGCTCATCTCCGCCGTGCGTTACAATGCGTTCGGCCGCGCGCGCAAAGGCGTCGCCTCCAATTACGTCGCCGAGCGGCTCAAGCGCGGCGACCGCGTGCGCGTCAAGCTGAAACCGAACAAGCACTTCGCGTTGCCGGCGCCGGACAAAGACATCATCATGGTCGGACCGGGCACCGGCGTTGCTCCGTTCCGCGCCTTCGTGCAGGAGCGCCGCGCGACCGGCGCCAACGGCAAGAGCTGGCTGTTCTTCGGCGACCGCTCATTCACGCACGACTTCCTCTACCAGCTCGACTGGCAGGAGGCGCTCAAGGACGGCGCGCTCACCCGCATGGATGTCGCCTTCTCGCGCGATACGCCGCAGAAGGTCTACGTGCAGCACAAGATGTGGGACCGCCGTCGCGAGCTGATCGATTGGCTGGACAATGGCGCCCACTTTTATGTCTGCGGCGACGCCAAGGCGATGGCGAAGGACGTGCGCTCGACGCTGACCCGCGCCTATGGCGACGTGAAGCAGCTTGCGCCAGAGGCGGCCGAGCAGGCGGTGGCGACGCTGGAGCGCGAGAAGCGCTATCTGCAGGACACGTATTGAGGCATGCGCGCGGCACCTGCGGTGTCATGCCCCGCGCAAGCGGGGCATCCAGTAACTGTAGCCGTAGCGGACATCAGCAGAGCAGGGGTTACTGGATCGTCCGCTTTCGCGGACGATGACAGGAGTGGGTCATGACGGACGAGCTTTCGCGCAACGAGCGCATCAAGGAAGCGAGCGCCTATCTGCGCGGCACGGTCGCCGAGGGCCTGCGCGAGGAAGTCACCGGCGCGATCAGCGAGGACGACCAGCAGCTGGTCAAATTCCACGGCATGTATCTGCAGGACGACCGCGACCTGCGCCCCGAGCGCACGCGCAAGCGCATGGAAAAGGCCTTCGCCTTCATGCTGCGCGTGCGCATCCCCGGCGGGGTGCTGACGCCGCAACAGTGGCTCGCGCTCGATCAGGTCGCCCGCGACTACGCCAGCGGCACCATGCGGCTGACCACGCGGCAGACCGTGCAGCTGCACGGGGTCATCAAATCGAACCTGAAGGCGACCATGCGCGCCATCGACGGCGCGCTGCTCAACACCATCGCCGCCTGCGGCGACGTCAACCGCAACGTGATGTGCAATCCCAACCCGCATCAGTCGCGCGCGCATGCCGCCGCGATCGATCTGGCGCGTGCGATCTCCGATCATTTGCTGCCGCGCACGCCGGCCTATCGCGAAATCTGGCTCGACGGCGAAAAGATTGCCGGCGGCGAGGAAGAGGTGGTCGAGCCGGTCTATGGCAAGACCTATCTGCCGCGCAAATTCAAGGTCGTGGTGGCGGTGCCGCCGTCGAACGATGTTGATGTATTCGCGCACGATCTCGGCTTTATCGCCATCGTCGACGAGGCCGGCGTGATCGCCGGCTGGAATGTCACAGTCGGTGGCGGGATGGGCATGACCCACGGCGAGCCCGACACTTATCCGCGCACCGCCGACGTCATGGGCTTCTGCGCAACCAAGGACGCCGTTGCAGTCGCTGAGGCAGTGGTCACCGTGCAGCGCGACTGGGGCGACCGCGCCAACCGCAAGCACGCGCGGCTGAAGTACACGATCGAGGACCGCGGCCTCGATGCTTTTCGCGCCGAGGTCGAGAAGCGGAGCAGCGTCAAGCTGCAACCCGCCAAATCGTACAAGTTCACCACGACCGGCGACCGCTACGGCTGGACGCAAGGCGAGGACGGCAACGGGCATCTCACGCTGTTCGTGCAGAACGGCAGGCTCGCCGACCGGCCCGGCGCGGCGCAGATGTCGGCGGTGCGTGAGATTGCACAGCGGCACGGCGGCGATCTCCGCATTACGCCGAACCAGAACCTGATCGTCGCCAATGTGCCGACCGATCAGCAGGCCGAGATCGAGCGCATCGCGCGCGACGCGCAGCTGTTCGCGCCCTGGTCGGGGCTGCGGCGCAACTCGATGGCCTGCGTCGCGCTGCCGACCTGCGGGCTCGCGCTCGCCGAGAGCGAGCGCTATCTGCCCGAGTTGGTGGATGCGCTCGACGACAAGCTCGCCGCGCATGGGCTGTCCGCCGACGACATCGTCATCCGCATGACCGGCTGCCCGAACGGCTGCGCGCGGCCGTATCTCGCCGAGATCGGCCTCGTTGGCAAAGGGCCGGGCCGCTACAACCTCTATCTCGGTGCCGCCTTCGACGGCTCGCGCATGAACAAGTTGTATGCCGAGGATCTCGATCACGCCGGCATGCTCGCGGCGCTCGATCCGATCTTCGCCGCCTATGCCGCCGAACGACAGAAAGGCGAGCGCTTTGGCGATTTCTGCATCCGCTCAGGCTTTGTTGCCGCCACCGGCAATGGTCGCGATTTCCACGCCAATGTGAGCATGCGCGCTGTGGCGGGAAAATGAGCAGATTGTTTACGAATGTGGCACTGCACAAATTTTCGACGGCTCCCGCTGCAATAATTAGCACGTCGAAATCGAGCAATAAGAATAAACTTGTTATCTCAGCATCTTACCGGATGGCACGGCGCTTGCTGATCCCGAGCAAGATATCAGCCGCGGCCCGCCGGGGGCGCTGGAATGCTCTCGGTGGTCTCCAGCAAAGGGAGCCGAGAGATGGACTATGTGAAGCCGGTCGATGTGGCCTCGGCCATGGTGAACGCCGGGCGCAGCAAGCTTGCACTGTCGCCGCTCGATCTTGTCATTCGAGGCGCGCTCGCCGGCGGCATCTTGGCGGCGGCGACCAGCCTCGCCATCACCGCGATGGTGCAGACCAACGTGCCGCTGGTCGGCGCGCTGGTCTTCCCAGTCGGCCTTATCCTCATTGTGCTGCTCGGGCTCGACCTCGTCACCGGCGCCTTCGGCCTCGTGCCGCTGCCATGGATCGAGCGCGGCGCCAGCGCACCCAGCCTGCTCGCCAATTTCGCCTGGATATTCCTCGGCAATCTGATCGGCAGCATCGTCTATGGCGCGCTCTTGGCCATTGCGCTGACCAATTTCGGCACCGCGGCGCCGGCCGGCGTCGCTGCCAAGATCGTGGCCATCGCGGAGCTCAAGACCACCGGCTACGAGGCGATCGGGTTTGCCGGCATGATCACCGTCTTCGTCAAGGCCATCTTGTGCAACTGGATGGTCTGTCTCGCCATCGTCGCGGCGATGACCACCAATTCGACCATCGGCAAGATCGCGGCCGCCTACATGCCGGTTTTCATCTTCTTCGCGCAGGGCTTCGAGCACTCGGTGGTGAACATGTTCATCATTCCGACCGGAATGATGATGGGCGCCAAGATCAGCGTCGCCGAATGGTGGCTGTGGAATCAGATTCCGGTCACCGTCGGCAATCTGGTCGGCGGCTTCATCTTCACCGGGCTCGCGCTCTACGTCACGCACAAGCCACGGACGGCGGCGCCCGCGCCACTCACTGCGCCGACGCAGGTGCCGGCGGAATGAGCGAGGCCAACGTCAGGGCCGCGGTCGATACGCAGAACAGCGACTTCGAGCCCGAACAGAAGCGTTATCTGGAAGGCTTCGTCGCCGGCCTGCAGATCGCCAAGGCCGCCAAATCCGTGGCCGGCGCCGGGGTGGCGCCCGCCGCAGCCGCGCCGCCGCCTGAGCCGATCGGTCCGGAGGCCGCCGCGCTGAAGGCGCAGAACCGCGTGCTGGCGGCGGGCGGCAAGCTGTCGGATCCGGAGAAGTTCAAGCGCGAGCAGCACCCGTTCGACAGCTATGAGCGGCTGAAGGAGCACGCGGCCAAAGGCGAATACCCGAAGCCGCCGGACAATTTTCGCTGGCGCTTCTTCGGCCTGTTCTACGTCGCGCCCAACCAGAATTCGTATATGTGCCGGCTGCGGCTGCCCAACGGCATCCTCAAGGCGCACCAATTTGCAGGGCTCGCCGATCTGGCCGAGAAATACGGTGGCGGTTACGCGCATGTGACGACCCGCGCCAATATCCAGATCCGCGAGATCAAGGCGCACGACGCCGTTGCTATGATCGAGGCGGTGCAGGACCTCGGCCTCTGCTCGCGCGGCTCCGGCGCCGACAATATCCGCAACGTGACCGGCTCGCCGACTGCCGGCATCGACCGACAGGAACTGATCGACACGCGGCCCTATGCGCGCGAGTGGCACTTCCATATCCTCAATGATCGTTCGCTCTACGGCCTGCCGCGCAAGTTCAACGTCGCTTTCGACGGCGGCGGCATCATTCCGGTGCTCGAAGACACCAACGACATCGGCTTCCAGGCGGTCGAGGTGAGGGACGGCTTTGGCCTCGCGCCCGGCGTCTGGTTCCGCCTGTGCCTCGGCGGGTTGACCGGGCATCACAGCTTTGCCGGCGACACCGGCGTGCTGGTGAAGCCGGCCGATGCCTGTCTCGTCGCCGACGCCGTGGTGCGCGCTTTTATCGATACCGGCGACCGCACCGACCGCACCAAGGCGCGACTCAAATACGTGCTCGACAAGATGGGTGTCGACAAGTTCGTCGGTCTGGTCGAGGAGAAATTCGGCCGCAAGCTCGATCGGGCGGTGCCTGGCGCGCTCTTGCCGCGTCCGGCCTTTGACCGCACGGCGCATATCGGCATCCATGCGCAGAAGCAGGACGGCCTCAGTTGGATCGGCGTCGCCGTGCCGGTCGGCCGGTTGAGCGTGCCGCAGATGCGCGGGCTGGCCGATGTCGCGCGCGAGTTCGGCGACGGCGACATCCGCCTCACCGTCTGGCAGAACCTGCTCATCTCCGGCGTGCCGACCGAGAAGCTTGACGCCGCCCGAAACCGCGTCGAAGCGCTCGGCCTTGCCATCGAGGCCAACGCGATCCGCGCCGGCCTCGTCGCCTGCACCGGCAATACCGGCTGCAAGTTCGCCGCCTCCGACACCAAGCGTCATGCCGAAGAGATCGCGCGCTGGTGCGAAACGCGCGTTGCGCTCGACACGCCGGTGAACATCCATCTCACCGGCTGTCACCATTCCTGCGCGCAGCACTTCGTCTCCGAGATCGGCCTGCTCGCCTGCAAGGTGCAGCAAGACGAGGACGGCGATGCCGTCGAGGGCTATCACCTGCTGATCGGCGGCGGTTTCGGTCCGCAGGCGGCGCTCGGCCGGGAGCTCTACCGCGACGTCAGGGCGGAAGACGCGCCGGCCAAGATCGAGCGCGTGCTCAGGGCCTATCTCGCCCACCGTGCCTCGCGCGAGGAAAGCTTCATCGGTTTCGCCCGCCGGCATGAGATCGACGCGCTCAAGGCGATGGTCGAGATGGAGGCCGCCGAATGAGCATGACCTCGCGGCCGCCGATCCCGTCGTTCATTCCGGAGTCCGCGCCATTCACGCCGGAGCAGCGTACCTGGCTCAACGGTTTGTTCGCCGGGGTGTTCGGGCTGCAAGAGAGCATCACGCCGCTGTCGGGCGAGGAGGCGGCGAAGCTCTTGCCCGGCATTGTCGGTCCCGCCGCTCCGCCTGAGGAAACCGACGACGGCGAGCCTTGGCACGACCCGGCGATGACGCTGCCCGACCGCATGAAGCTCGCCGAAGGCAAGCCGCTGCCGCGCCGACTGATGGCGGCGATGGCGCAACAGGACTGCGGCCAGTGCGGCTACAATTGCAAGGATTACGCGGACGCGCTGTTCGGCAAAAAGGAGGAGCGGCTGAATCTGTGCGTGCCAGGCGGCAAGGACACCGCCCGCATGCTCAAGCAGCTCTATGCCGAGCTCGACAGCGCCAAGCCGGCCACGGCAGCGGAAGTTGTGCCGGCGGCGAAAGTCGCTGCCTCGGCGCCCGGCCGCTCGCGCGACAATCCAGTCTACGCCACCTTCCTTTCGCGTCGTCGGCTGAACAAGGAAGGCTCGCAGAAGGAGACCTGGCACATCGAGTTCGATCTGGCCGATAGCGGGCTCGACTACGAGGTTGGCGACTCCTTCGGCATCTTTCCGGCCAATGACGCCGCACTGGTTGATGCGGTCATTGCTGCGCTGGAAGCGCCGCCCGATTTCCCCATCGGCGGGCAGACTTTGCGCGAGGTGCTCACCGACGGCGTGTCGCTGTCGCCTGCGCCCGACATGCTGTTTCAGCTCATTTCCTATCTCACGGGCGGTGAGCGGCGGCAGAAGGCGAAGGCGCTCGCCGAAGGCCGCGATCCGGACGGCGATGCCGCCACGCTCGACGTGCTGGCGGCATTGCAGAAATTCCCCGGCATCCGGCCCGATCCGGAGGCCTTCATCGAAGCGCTCGATGTCTTGCAGCCGCGGGTCTATTCGATCTCTTCATCGCTGAAGTCCAATCCCGGCCGCGTTTCGCTCACGGTGGATGCGGTGCGCTACCCGGTCGACAAGCGCACGCGGCTCGGCGTCGCCTCGACCTTCCTCGCCGGCCGGGTCAACCCCGGCGACCGGATCAAGGTCTACGTGCAGAAGGCGCAGCACTTTGCGCTGCCCAAGGACCCGGCGAAGCCGATCATCATGATCGGGCCGGGCACCGGTGTCGCGCCGTTCCGCGCCTTCCTGCAGGAGCGCATAGCCACCGGGGCGCCGGGCCCGAACTGGCTCTACTTCGGCCATCAGCGCAGCGACTACGACTTCTTCTACAAGGAAGAATTCGACGCCATGCGCAAGTCCGGCCACCTGCACCGGTTGACGCTCGCCTGGTCGCGCGACGGCGCCGAGAAAATCTACGTGCAGCACCGCATGCGTCAGGACGGCCGCGATCTGTGGGACTGGATCGGCAAGGGCGCGCACATCTACGTCTGCGGCGACGCGTTGCGCATGGCCAAGGATGTGGAGAAGGCGCTCATCGACATCGTCGCTGAGC
>Ga0335081_10017321_pt1 | contig 11665 bp, 12 predicted proteins | sample Lox_Sample_35_FD_206713 | JGI IMG/M metagenome (GOLD analysis project Ga0335081, IMG submission 206713) | Soil microbial communities from Loxahatchee National Wildlife Refuge, Florida, United States - Lox_Sample_3.5 | ecosystem: Environmental > Terrestrial > Soil > Wetlands | place: USA... | reverse complement strand
GCACCCGTCCGGCCGGACCACCGCCCCGCCGTGCCCGACCAGCGCCGAGTCCGGCTTGTGGAAGTTGGTGGGCGCGGCGGGCAGCCGGGCGCCGAACTCCGCGACCCGGCTCTGGTGGTTCAGGTGCACCGCGATGATCTTGGTCGGCGTGCACGGCGGCAGGTGCACCGCGTCAGCCGCCGCCACCCGCCGCCCGTCGGCCGCCACCAGGTCCGGCCCGTCCCGCACGACCTGGACGCACGCCCCGTCCAGCAGGATCCGGCGGTGCTCAGTCATGGCCCGGCTCCGCCGGGGTGTCATGCCGTCCACCCCGCGGCGGGCCGGTCGAACCACAGGTGGATCTGCCCGGTGCCGACCGAGTTCTCGTAGTCGCTGTAGGCCCGGCCCGGCGCGGTGACCGCGCCCTCGCCGAGCGCCGCGATCATCATCAGGTACGGGCCGAACCTGGCCTCGGGCCGGTACTCGAGGAAGTCCGGCATGGTCTCGATCACCCGGCCGTGCTCGCCCGCCTCCAGCCAGCCGATCCGCTCCAGGTCGGCCGCGCGCGCCGCCGCCGTCCTGATGTGCGCCGGGTCGCTGGCCTCGTGCGCGCGCAGTTCCCGCAGCGACCAGAACGTGTGGGACATGGCGCCGGACGCGATGAGCAGCACCTTGCGGTCCGTGGCGGCGATCGCCGCGGCCAGCGCCCGGCCCGCCCGCAGGAAGTCCTCGGTGTCGCCGGTCTGCGCGGTGCTGACCGAGACCCACCGCCGGTCCAGCCCGCGGCCCAGATAGGTCCACAGGTTCACGGTCGCGTAGTGCACCGGCAGGCAGGGATCGTCGATGGCGGTGATCCACGTGCCGTGCTCGCCGGAGTGCGCGGCCATGGCCCGGGCCAGCGCCGGATCGCCGCGCCAGTCGTACGGGATCCGGCACATGCCCCGCGGCAGCTCATCGGAGGTGAACAGCCCGGCCCGCACCTCCTGGGCGGCCACCACGAACTCCACGGTGGTGTGCCAGTGCGAGTCGAGCACCACCACGGTCTCGTAGCCGGCGATCTCGAACACCTCGCGGCGCAGCCGCTGCAGCCCGGGCACCAGGCTGATCTCCTTGCCCTCGTTGAGCTCGAGCCGCTCGGCGTAGGGGAGCATGATGGTCGGAACATGCGCGAGCAGGCCGGCTCCGGCGACTTCACCCATCGGGGTGCCACCCTTCTGGTGCGTAGACGGTGTTCTTCACGTCCCCGTAGAAGTCGAAGCTCCAGGTGCCGCCCTCGCGGCCGACCCCGGACTGCCGGGCCCCACCGAACGGCGCCCGCAGGTCGCGGACGAAGAAGCAGTTGACCCAGACCGTCCCGGCCACCAGCTGGGCGCAGACCCGGCTGGCCCGGGCCCGGTCGCCGGTGAACACCGTGGCCGCCAGCCCGTACCTGGTGCTGTTGGCCAGCGCGATCGCCTCGGCCTCGCTGGCGAAGGTCTGCACCGTGAGCACCGGCCCGAACACCTCCTCGGTCAGGATCTCCGCCCCCGGCGCCGCGCCGGCCAGCAGCGTGGGCTGGTAGTACAGGCCGCCGAGCTCGGGGTTGACCGCCCCGCCGAGCAGCGGGCGGGCCCCGGCCGCGACCGCGCGGCGGACGAAGCCGTCCACCCGGGCCAGGTGCTCGCGGGTGATGTTCGGCCCGATGTCGGTGTCCTCGAGCCGCGGGTCGCCCTGCCGCAGGGCCATCGCGCAGGCCAGGAACCGGTCCAGGAACTCCCCGGCCACCGGCTCGGCGACCAGCAGCCGGGTGCCGGCCAGGCAGACCTGGCCGGCGTTGTCGTACTGGCCGACCGCGTGCCTGACCGCCAGGTCCAGGTCGGCGTCGGCGAAGACCAGCAGCGGGGACTTGCCGCCCAGCTCGAGCGAGGCCGGGGTCAGCTGTGCCCCGGCCGCCGCCGCGACCAGGCGGCCGGTCGCCACCGATCCGGTGAAGCAGACCCGGGCCAGGTCCGGGTGCGCGGCCAGCGGCGCCCCGGCCTCCTCGCCCAGGCCCTGCACCACGTTGAACACCCCGCCGGGCAGCCCCGCCTCGGCGGTGATGTCGGCCAGCAGGCTGGCGGTCAGCGGCGCCCACTCCGGCGGCTTGGCCACCACCGTGTTCCTTCATGGCCAAGCCGTTCAACGACGAGGGCGGGTCCGGCTTCCACCTGCACGTCTCGGTCAACGACGAGACCGGGCGGAACGTGTTCGGTGACCCGGGCGGGCCCGACGGCCTGTCCGCCGTGGGCCGGCACGCCATCGGCGGGGTGCTGGCCCACGCGCGGGCGCTGAGCGCGCTGCTCAACCCGACGATCAACTCCTACAAGCGGTTCGGCCCGGACACGCTGGCGCCCTGGCTGATCGACTGGGGCCTGGACAACCGCAGCGCGATGGTGCGGGTGCCGCCCGAGCGCGGGCCGGGGGCGCGGATGGAGATCCGGCTGGGCGACGCCACCGCCAACCCCTACCTGGCCCTGGCCGCCGTCGGGGCCGCGGCATGCCTGGGCCTGGCCGACAAGATCGAGCCGGGCGACAAGCTCGAGGGCTACGGCTACGACCCGGCCCGGGCCCAGATCCTGCCCCTGCGCCTGGCCGACGCCCTGGACGCCCTGGAGGCCGACCGGGAACTGGCCGACGTGCTCGGCGGCTACTTCGTCTCCTCGTTCCTGGCCTACAAGCGCAACGAGATCGAGCGCTTCGAACGGTTCGTCACCGACTGGGAGTTCCGCGAGTACGCCTATCACCTGTGAGAAGGGCGAGGTCTATCCTTGGCTCTCTATGAGCCAAGAAACCCCGTCCGTCGGTGAACTGCACCTGGTCGTCGGCTTTGACGACTCTCGCCCGGCCGCCCGCGCCCTGCAGACCGCGGCCCGCCTGCTGTCGGTCCGGCCGCCGGGCCGGATCACCGTGCTGTGGGTCGCTCACCTGGGCAGCGCGGTGGAGTTGTCGGCCGACGCCGTGGCCATCGTGGAGAACGACTTCGACCAGGTCGCCGCCGAGCTTCGCGCCATGGCCAGCCAGCGGCTGGCGGGCAGCGGGGTGCCCTGGGACTTCCAGTGGCGTCAGGGCCAGATCGCCCACGAGCTGATCGCCGCGGCCGAGTCGGTTCAGGCCGCCCGGCCCGACGACATCGTGGTCATCCTGGTCGGCAGCTCGTCCAGCGCCATGCACCGCGTGGTCGGCTCGGTCGCGGTCAACCTGGCCCACCACTCTCCGGTGCCGGTCGCGATCGTGCCGTAGCGCCCTGCGCCGCGGCGCTGTGGGCCCGGGCCGCGACCAGGATGAGCTCGATCACCGCGTCCAGCGGCATCGCGGTGGAGTCGATCACCAGGTGGTACAGGGACGCGTCGGCCGGGTCGCAGCGGTACAGGCGGCGGACGTAGGCGATACGGGCCTTGTCGGCCGCGCGCAGGCGCTCGCGGGCCTGCTCCTGGCTGATGCCCTCGACCACGGCGCCCTGGGCCACGCGGCGGTCAGCCGGGCCGTCCAGCCGGACGTGAAAGCCGCGCTCCTTGCCGAGCACGACCGCCGCCGCCCGGCCCAGTATCACCCCGCCGCCCGCCGCCACCACGCGGTGGATCCCGGCCTCGCCGTGGCCGCGCAGGTGCTCGTCCTGGTGGTGGGTGGACGGCGGCGACTGAGTGGGCCCGGCCGGCATGGCCTGGGTGAAATGGGCCAGCAGCCGGTGCACCGGGGTGGTCCTGGCCTCCTCCTCGGTCAGCTGCTCGTCGGCCGGCCCGGGCTCGGCGACATGGCCCTCGGACGTGGTCACCCGCTGCAGGAAGGGCAGGCCGAGCCGGTCGGCCAGGGCCGGGGCGACGACGCTGCCGCCCGCGCCGTAGGCCGCCGACACGGTGATCAGCCGCACGGCGGGACCGGCCGAAGTGCGGGCCAGGGCGGGCCCGGGCGGGCTAGGGGCGGGCTCGGGCGGGCGAAAAGAACTCTCAGCGGTCACGGACGGTCATCTCCTCCCTGGTCTCCTCCCTGGTCACGGCGGCGGGCGGGCCGGATGTGGACCGAGCCGGGCCGGCGGCCGATGCCAGGGTGCCCGAGGGCAGCACCAGGGCGCACACGACCGCGGAGCCGGTCAGGATCGCGGCCGAGACCCAGAACCCGACGACGTAGCTGTGCACCGCCGCCTGGGCCAGGTCCAGCGGGCTGTGTCCGTGCGCCAGCACGTAGCTGGTCAGGGCGCTGGCCGCCAGGGTGTTCAGCAGCGCGGTGCCGATGGACCCCCCGACCTGCTGGTTGGTGTTGACCAGGGCCGAGGCCACGCCCGCGTCCGCGGCGCCGGTGCCGTAGGTCGCGGTGTTCAGCCCACAGCCGAAGACCAGGCCCAGGCCGACTCCGACCATGAGCAGGGCGGGCAGGATCCAGGCCAGGTAGCTGGTGCGCAGGCCCAGCTGCGAGGCCAGCAGGGCCAGGCCGCCGGCCGCGATGAGCAGGCCGCTCGGGATCAGGGGCCGGGGTCCGAACCGCGGCATCAGCACCCCGCTGGACGTCGTGGAGGACGCGATGATCGCCGCGATCATCGGCAGGAAGGCCAGCCCGGACTTGACCGGTGAGTAAGCCAAGGTCAGCTGCAGGTAGTAGGTCAGGAACAAGAAGATCCCGAACACGCCGATGGCCGACAGCCCGATGGCCAGGTACGCGCCGCCGCGGAACCGGTTCAGCACGATCCGCAGCGGCAGCAGCGGATGCGCGACCCGCTGCTCGACCAGCACGAACGCAGCCAGCAGGACCACCCCGGCGATTAGCAGCGCGACGGTCGTCGGCGCGCCCCAGCCCGAGGTGTCGGCCTCGGACAGCCCGTAGACCACCGATACCAGCCCGCCCACCACCAGGACCGTTCCCGGCCAGTCGATGTGCACGCTCGGATCACGCGGCTGGGTGGTCAGTAGCCGGACCGCGCCCGTGACCGCGAAGACGGCCAGCACGACGTTGACGTACAGGCACCACCGCCAGGACAGGTACTCGGTCAGCACCCCGCCCAGTAGCAGCCCGACCGCCCCGCCCCCTCCGGCGATGGCGCCGTAGACGCCGAACGCCTTGCCGCGCTCGGCCGGGTCGGTGAACGTCACGGTCAGCGTCGACAGCGCGGCCGGGGCCAGCATGGCGCCGAAGGCCCCCTGCGCGCCGCGGCCGATGACCAGCATCGCGAAACTGGTCGCCGCGCCGCCGAACGCCGAGGCCGCGGCGAAGCCGATCAGGCCGATGATCAGCATCCGCCGCCGGCCGACCAGGTCCGACAGCCGCCCGCCGAGCAGCAGCAGCCCGCCGAAGGCCAGGGAGTACGCGGTCACCACCCACTGCCGGTCGGCGTTGGAGAATCCCAGGTCACGCTGGGCCGAGGGCAGCGCGATGTTCACGATCGTGGCGTCCAGCACCACCATCAGCTGGGCCAGCCCGACCACGCCGAGGATCCACCAGCGCCGGGCCGGTCCCGCGGCCGCGCCGGCCGGCTGGACCCGCTCAGGAACCACGGCCGCGGATTCGCTCATTCCAGCAGCCTAAATCGGCCGGGGATCGTTCAGGAAGGCCGCCCCTAGCCGGCGGCCGCCCGCAGGGCCTGCCAGACCCGCTGCGGGGAGGCGGGCATGTCGATGTGCCGGACCCCGAGGGGACCCAGCGCGTCGATGATCGCGTTCTGCACGGCCGGGGTCGAGCCGATCGTGCCGGCCTCCCCGATGCCCTTGGCTCCCAGCGGGTTGTAGCTGGTCGGCGTCTCCATGGCGACCAGCTCGAAGCTGGGCACCTCCGCGGCCGACAGGAACGGGTAGTCGGCGAAGGTCGCGGTCAGCGGGTTGCCGTCGCCGTCGTAGACGACCTCCTCCAGGAACGCCTGGGCCGCGCCCTGGGCGATGCCGCCGTGCCGCTGACCCTCGGCCAGCAGCGGGTTGATCACCGTCCCCGCGTCGTCGATGCTCACCACCCGGCGCAGCACCACCTTGCCGGTCTCGGTGTCCACCTCGACCACCGCCACGTGCGCCCCGAACGGGAACGTCGGGCCCTGGGTCCGGAACACGGCCCGGACGAACAGCCGTTCCCGCTCAGCCAGCCCGGCCAGCGAGACCGAGACGTCCGGGTCCCCGGCCACCGCGAACGCGCTGCCGGCCACGTCGAAGACCAGGTCGGCCGGGCTGACCTCCAGCGACTCGGCGGCCCGCTGCCGGGCCACGTCGAGCAGTTCCCTGGAGGCCTGCTGCACGGCTGCGCCGCCCTGCTGCAGGCTGCGCGAGCCGCCGGTGCCGCCGCCCTCGGGGATCAGGTCGGTGTCGCCCCACTTCACGGTGATCTTGTCGAGCGGGATGCCGAGCTCGTCGCTGGCCAGCATGGCCCAGACCGTGGCGTGCCCCTGGCCGTGCGGTGACGTCCCGGTCAAGATGGTCGCGCTGCCGTCGGGATGGACCTCGACCGTGGCGTTCTCCCGCGGGCCGCCCTCCTCGGCCCCCGGGCCGGTGATCTCCACGTAGCAGGACAGGCCGATGCCGATCTGGGTCACGTCCGCGGCGGCGCGCCGCTTGGCCTGCTCGTCCCGCAGGTCGGCGTAGCCCGCCGCGTCCAGCGCCCGGGACAGCGCGGCCTCGTAGTCGCCGCTGTCGTACACCGCGCCGAACGCGGTGGTGTGCGGCTCGGTGAACGGGGGCAGCAGGTTCAGCGCCCGGACCTCGGCCGGGTCCCGGCCGATCTCGGCCGCGAACAGGTCGATGGCCCGCTCTACCGCCGCGGTGGCCTCGGGCCGGCCCGCGCCGCGGTAGGCGCCGACCGGCGTGGTGTTCGTCACCACCGACGTCGCCACCGCCTCGGCCCGGGGGAAGGCGTACGGACCCGGCGCCATCAAGATGGTCAGCGCGGGCAGGAACGCGCCGAAGCGCGGGTAGGCCCCGGCGTCCTGCAGGATCTCCAGCCGGTAGGCCGTCACCGTCCCGTCCCGGCGGCCGCCGATGGTGACCGTCTGGCGCTGGGCCCGCCCGTGCGTCATCCCGACCAGGTTCTCGTTGCGGGTCTCGGCCCAGCGCGCCGGGCGGCCGAGCCGCCGGGCTACCCAGCACACCACCGCGTGCTCCGGGTCGGCGCCGAACTTGGCGCCGAACGCGCCGCCCACGTCCGGGGTGATGACCCGGACCGCGGCCTGGTCGATCCCGAGCATGGCGGCCAGGCTGGCGCGGGTGCCCTGCGCACCCTGGTTGGGGATCCACGCCGTCAGCCGCCCGTCGGCATCCCAGGCCGCGACCGCCGCGCGGGTCTCCATCGGGGCCGGCGCGACCCGCTGGTTGACGATGGTCCGGGAGACGACCACCTCGCTCCCGGCGAACAGGTCGTCCTTCAGCGCGGCCGGGTCGCCGAAGGTGGCGGCCACGTTGCTGCCCACGGCCGGGAACAGCACGGCCGATCCGGGCTGGCCCGCCTCGGTCATGTCCACCACCGCGGGCAGCGGGTCGTAGTCCACGTCCACCAGGTCCGCGGCATCCTCGCCCTGGTAGCGTCCCTCGGTCACCACCACGGCGACCGGCTCGCCGACGTACCGGACCACGTCCCGGGCCAGCAGCGGCTGGCCCATCTGCGCGTTGATCACCCCGCGCATGGGCGGGGAGAGCTCGGGCAGATCCAGGTCCGCGCCGGTGAAGGCGGCGATCACGCCCGGTTCGGCCAGCGCGGCGCTGACGTCGACGGACCTGATCCGCGCGTGCGCGACCGCGGACCGGACGAACTGCACATGGCAGGTGTCCGGCAGCCGCAGGTCGTCGGTGTAGACGCCGCCGGTGGTCAAGAATCGGGGATCTTCCGTACGCAGGACCCGGGTACCCAGTATGCTCACGTGCTCGATATTGCCTGGCGGTCTGGCGGCCGGTCAAAACGGGCCGTCCCGGCGGACGATGAGCGCAGGCAGGGGGAAGATCGGGTACCCTTTCTGCGTTAGCGAGGCGGAGTAGCTCAGTCAGGCAGAGCAAGCGGCTCATAATCGCTGTGTCGCCGGTTCAAGTCCGGCCTCCGCTACACTTGGTCAGTCCCCAGACAGATAAGAGAGGCAATCCGCCGTGGCTGCCACCGACGTCCGGCCGAAGATCACGCTGGCTTGCCAGGAGTGCAGGCGCCGGAACTACATCACGCGCAAGAACCGGCGTAACGACCCGGACCGGCTCGAGCTGAAGAAGTACTGCCCCTGGTGCCGCTGCCACCGCCCGCACCGCGAGACCCGCTAAGCCACCGGTCGTGGCGATCAACACCGATTACGTCGGCCGGACCTTCGAGCCGTCCGCGCCGTACGAGGTCAGCCGGGTCAAGATCGCGGAGTTCGCCGACGCTATCGGCGAGCCCAGCGCCCTGTGCCGGGACCGGGCCGCCGCGCAGGCGGCCGGCTACCCGGACGTGATCGCCCCGCCGACGTTCGCCATCGTGGTCAGCGGCGCGGGCAGCGCGCGGGTGACGCACGACCCGGACCTCGGCGTGAACTACGCCATGGTGGTGCACGGCGAGCAGAGCTTCACCCATGCCCGCCCGCTGCACGCCGGCGACGTGGTGGTGGCGCAGAGCACCATCGAGTCCATCAGGCCGCTCGGCAGCATGACCACGCTGACGACCGTCACCCAGATCCGCACCGTGGACGGCGAGCACGTGTGCACCGCCCGCTCCACGCTCGTCGAGCGCGGCGCATAGGAAGGGCGATCGATGGCCAGCCTCAGCTATGACCAGGCCGAGCCGGGCACCGAGCTTCCGTCGCGGCAGTACCAGGTGACCCGGCGTGACCTGGTGCGGTACGCCGGGGCCTCGGGTGACTTCAACGTCATCCACTGGAACGAGCGCATCGCCAAGTCCGTGGGCCTGCCCGACGTGATCGCGCACGGCATGCTCACCATGGCCCTGGCGGGCCGGTTCCTGGCCGAACTGGCGGGCGATCCGGGCGCCGTCACCGAATACGGGGTCCGGTTCTCAGCGCCGGTCGTCGTGCCCGACGACGACAAGGGCGCCACGGTCGAGGTTTCCGGCACCGTGACCGAGCGGCTCGACGGCCACCAGGTGGCGATCGACGTCACGGCCAAGGTGGACGGGACCAAGGTTCTCAGCCGCGCCCGCGCCGTCGTGCGCCTGGCGCAGTGCTGACCCAGGGGGACGACCCCCTGGAACCCCCGTGAATCTCGCCGAGCACACCACGCTCGGCCTGGGCGGGCCCGCGCGCCGTTTTGTCCGGGCCGCCACCGAAGCCGACCTGATCGAGGCCGTCCGCGCCGCCGACTCCGGCGGCGAGCCCCTGCTGATCCTGGGCGGCGGCAGCAACCTGGTGGTGGCCGACGAGGGCTTCGACGGCACCGTCGTCCAGGTCGCCACCACCGGTCTGTACCGGGACGGCGGGCTGGTCAGCGTGGCGGCCGGCGAAAACTGGGACACGGTGGTGGCCTGGACGGTGGCCTCGGGCCTGGCCGGCCTGGAGTGCCTGTCCGGCATCCCCGGGCGGGCCGGCGCCACCCCGATCCAGAACGTCGGCGCCTACGGCCAGGAGGTCGCCGATACGATCACCGCCGTACGGACCTACGACCGGGTCACCGGGCAAATCCAGATTTTTCCGAACGACCGGTGCGGATTCGGCTACCGGACCAGCGTGTTCAAACGGGATGACGCCGGTCGGCACGTCGTGCTCGGCGTTGGGTTCCGGCTCGCCGAGCAGTCCGCTTCCCGGCCGCTGCGCTACGCCGAGCTGGCTTCCGCCCTGGGTGTCGAGCCGGGGGATCAGGCCGCGAGCACCAGGGTCCGTTCGGCCGTTATAGAACTTCGCCGGGGGAAGGGGATGGTGATCGACGCCGCCGACCCCGACACCCGCAGCGTCGGCTCGTTCTTCGTCAACCCGGTGCTGGACCGCGCCGCGCTCGCCGCGGTCGAGGCGGCGGCGCGGGCCAAGTGCGGGGACCAGACCCGGGTGCCGCGCTTCGACGCCGGGGACGGGCTGGTCAAGGTGCCCGCCGCGTGGCTGATCGAGCGGGCCGGCTTCGGCAAGGGGTACACCCTGGGCCACGGCGCCCGGATCTCGTCCAAGCACACGCTCGCGCTGGTCAACTCCGGATCGGCCACCACGGCCGGGCTGATGACGCTGGCCCGCGAGATCAGGGACGGCGTCCGCGACGTGTTCGGCGTCTGGCTCGCCCCCGAACCGGTCCTGGTCGGCGTCACGCTCTAGCCCTCCAGGCAGGGCCAGAGCGTGACGGCCGGCCTACCGATGCAGCAGGTTCAGCGTGTTGGTGGCGTCGTCCACGTAGTAGACGGCTTGGTGGCCGGGCGTGACGGCCAGGCCGAACAGGGCCCCCGCCCCGGGCGGTGACCCGGAGCTGTCGAGCCGGCGCACGGCGATCTGGGCGCCGAAGGGCGTCACCTCGACCAGGTTCCCGTTACCGCCGTTGACGGTCAGGATGTCGCCGTTGGGCGCGACGACCAGGCCGAGCTCGCCGTTCAGGAAGCGGCCCTGGGAGACGGTGAAGCCGCGCCCGGCGCTGAAGCCGCGGAACACCGCGTCGGGAATGCCGGCGATCCGGTTGGCCAGCGTGTCGGCCACGTATAGCACGCCGTTCGCGCCGAGGCCGGCCCCGGTCGGGCCGAGGACGAGCGCCGCGGAGTTCAGCGCTTCGGGGAAGCCGGATCCGATCGTGGTGTCGAACCAGATGAACGGCAGCCCGAAGCTCGGGATCTTGATCACGAGCCGCACGACCGTGCCGCCGAAGACGGTCTTACCGCCGGCCGCGACCGTGCCGTTCAGCACGTTGGTCACGAACAGCACGGCCTGGTTACCCAGGTCCAGGCTGGCCATGTCCCACGGGCCGTTGATCCCGCCGCCGGTGAAGGTTTCCCGCACGCGGCCCGAGGGGTCCAGGACGATCAGGCAGCCCGGGCCGGAGATGGCGCCGTGCCGGGTGGGCAGCGACCCGACGATGACCCAGCCGCTGCGCAGCGCGGTCAGGGCGGTGGTCAGGCCCACGCCGCCGGGGCAGCTGGGCAGGTTGCGGTTGATCTTGGCGAACACCCACGTCTTGCCGGACGGCGTGACCTCGACGATCGTGGTGCCGGTGCCCTGCGCGTTGGCCTTGTTGTTGAAGTTGCTGACCAGGATGTTGCCCTGGAAGAGGTCACCCGTGCTGCGCGGGATGACCGCCACCCCGTACGGGTTGACGTCGCCGTTGCCCGGCACCGTGGAGGCGATCACCGACGTCCGGTGCAAGGGACCGACGAAGGCCGGGAACCCTCCCGCGCTGGCGCTCCCGGCCGCGCCGGCCAGCAGGCCGGCCGCCGTGGTGACGATCGCGGCCAGGCCGGCCGCGTACCGTCTCGTTGCTTTCATTTCTATCCCGCTCCCTTCCGGGGGAGAATGTCCCCATTCATGTGCACGTGGCCGGGAGTGAGATGGTTCGGGGCACGCCAAAATCCCGGCGGGCACTGGCGTTAAACCCGTCCCGGACCGGTCCCTGATGCTGGCCGGTCCTGGTGAGTTCTGCTAATTCCTGCCGGTTACTGTCGTTTTCTGCGGGTTTTTTGTGGGGCCAGTGCCGCGGCGGCCGCGGAAAGGACACGGCTCACCGGGAGCGATCGTCGACGGTTGGTGATCGGCAGATCCGGTGATCTTTCGCGACCGCCGCGGGCACTGGCCCGTCACCCTCATCTACGGCCGGCGGCCGCGGGCCGGCTC
>Ga0335081_10017320_pt1 | contig 11665 bp, 10 predicted proteins | sample Lox_Sample_35_FD_206713 | JGI IMG/M metagenome (GOLD analysis project Ga0335081, IMG submission 206713) | Soil microbial communities from Loxahatchee National Wildlife Refuge, Florida, United States - Lox_Sample_3.5 | ecosystem: Environmental > Terrestrial > Soil > Wetlands | place: USA... | reverse complement strand
CGATCTGGCGGAAGTTCTGGGACCCGAGCTCGCGCTCCTTGGTCTCGGCCTTCCCATCGACCGCCTTTAGGATGCGCTCCTCGATCTCCTGGTCGGCGATGCCTTCCTCGTTCGCCCACTCGTTGACGGCCAGATCGGCCCCGAAGACGCCGTTGATCGCCTCCTTCAGCGACTTGGTATCCCACTGCTCGGCGTAGGCCTTTTCGGGGATGTACTGGCGCACCAGCTCGCGCACGAGCTGATGGCGCATATCCGTGATCGTGCCTGAAACGTCGTGCTCGGCCATGATGTCGAGGCGCTGCTCGAAGATGACCTTGCGCTGGTCATTCATCACGTCGTCGTACTTCAGGATCTGCTTGCGGATGTCGAAGTTGCGCGCCTCGACCTTCTTTTGCGCCATCTCCAGCGACTTGTTCATCCAGGGATGCGTAATCGCCTCGCCCTCTTGCAGGCCGAGCGTCTTCAAGACGCTGTCCATGCGCTCGGACCCGAAGATGCGCATCAGGTCGTCTTCGAGCGAGAGATAGAATTTGGAGCGGCCGGGGTCACCCTGACGGCCCGAGCGGCCGCGCAGCTGGTTGTCGATGCGGCGGCTCTCGTGGCGCTCGGTCGCCAACACGTAGAGGCCGCCGGCGTCGATCGCCTCCTGCCGCTTCGTCCTGATGTCGGTCTGCAGGCGGTCGCGCATCTTGGCGATCTGCGCCTCGTCGGGCGCGCGCCCCGCTTGTGTCTCCTCGGAGATCCAGTCCTTGAGCTGGTAGTCGGCGTTGCCGCCGAGCTGGATGTCGGTGCCGCGGCCGGCCATGTTGGTGGCGATGGTGACCGTGCCGGGGATGCCCGCCTGCGCGACGATGTGGGCCTCGTGCTCGTGATAGCGCGCGTTCAAGACCTGATGCGGGATGGGGTCGGTGTTTGCTTTCCGCGAGGCAATCTCGGTCAGGTAGGAGCCGATGTCGGAGAGATAGGACTTGAGCTCGCCGTCCTTGCCGTCGTTGAGCTTCTCCGCCTGCGCGAGCGCGGTGCGGCCGAGGTCCTGGATGTATTTCCTGTCCTTCAAGAGCTCGGAGAGCTGCTCCGACTTCTCGATCGAGACGGTGCCGACGAGGATCGGCTGGCCGCGCCGGCAACAGTCGGCGATCGACTGCACGATGGCCGCGTACTTCTCCTTGGCCGTGCGGTAGATCTCGTCGTCCTCGTCGGTGCGCTGGACCAGGACGTTGGTCGGGATCTCGACGACCTCGAGACCGTAGATATCGAGGAACTCGTTGGCTTCGGTCGCCGCGGTGCCGGTCATGCCCGCGAGCTTGTCATAGAGGCGGAAGTAGTTCTGGAAGGTGATTGACGCGAGCGTCTGGTTCTCCGGCTGGATCTCGACGCGCTCCTTGGCTTCGAGCGCCTGGTGCAGGCCCTCCGAGTAGCGCCGGCCCGGCATCATGCGGCCCGTGAACTCGTCGATGATGACGACCTGGCCGCCCTTGACGATGTAGTCGCGGTCGCGCTGGAACAGCTTGTGCGCCTTGAGCGCCGAGTTGACGTGGTGGACGAAGGACACGTTCTCGATGTCGTAGAGCGAGCCCTTGAGCAAGCCGTGGCTTTCGAGGGCGTTCTCGATGCGCTCGTTGCCGAGCTCGGTGAGCGAGACCTGCCGCTGCTTCTCGTCGAGCTCGATGAGGCCGTCGGTCTTGAGCAGCTCCTTGGCCTTTTCCTTGCCGTGAGCCTTCTCGACCTCCTTCTCGATCTTGGCGTGCTCCGCCACCACGCCCTTCATCAGCTCGTCGACGGCGACATAGAGATCGGCCTTGTCCTCGAGAGGGCCGGAGATGATGAGGGGCGTGCGCGCCTCGTCGATCAGGATCGAGTCGACCTCGTCCACGATGGCGAACACGTGCCCGCGCTGGACCATCTCCTCCTTGTGGATCTTCATGTTGTCGCGCAGGTAGTCGAAGCCGAGCTCGTTGTTGGTGCCGTAGGTCACGTCGCAGGCGTATTGCGTCTTTCGCTGCTCGTCATTGAGGTCGTGCACGATGCAGCCGACGGTGAGCCCGAGGAACTTGTAGATCGCGCCCATCCACTCCGCGTCGCGATGAGCGAGGTAGTCGTTTACGGTGACGACGTGAACGCCTTTGCCGGCGAGCGCGTTGAGGTAGACGGCAAGCGTGGCGACGAGCGTCTTGCCTTCGCCCGTCTTCATCTCCGCGATCTTGCCCTCGTGCAGCACCATGCCGCCGATGAGCTGCACATCGAAGTGGCGCTGACCGAGCGTGCGCTTGGCCGCCTCACGCACGGTCGCGAACGCCGGCACGAGCAGATCATCGAGCGTCGCCCCTTGCTCGAGTTGGCGGCGGAACTCCTCGGTGCGCGCTTTGAGCTCCGCGTCGCCGAGCTCAGCGACCTCGGGCTCGAGGGCATTGATCGCCTCCACCCGCGGGCGGTAGCTCCTGACGCGGCGCTCGTTCGAGGAGCCGAAGATTTTTGCCGCAAAACCGCCGATCGTGGAGAGCATCAGACGTATCCTTAATTGCCAACGTGCCGCCGCTGGATGGGGGCCCAAGCGGTGAAAAGTCGCCCGCCGTAAAAAGCCACCGTATCCGCCGGAGGATGCCCTTTTTGGGCCGCCGTGAACTCGTGCTGAAAGCGCCGCGAGCGGGCGACGCCGGCGGGTGAGAGATAAGGACCGCACCCTTGCCTTGTCAACGCATTGAAGAGCCGGCCAGAACGCGCGGGAGCCAAGAACATTCGGCGACTCTCCAATTCGTAACTTGGCAGAGCCAACCTGGGCGACTATCCATGGGGCCGCAACCTCCCATGCAGTCGCGACACGATCTAGCAGCACCGCGGGCTTGTTCACTTTCGCGCGCCCGCCAAACCTCAGAGACCTAAGAAATGCAGAACGTCTTCCCGAAGAAGCGCGTCCTCCTTGCCGCCGCAATTGTCGCCGCCGTCTCGGCTGGGGCCGTCCTGCGCGGTGCAGCCGCCGAGGAGAAGGCCGATACGGTCGTGGCGAAGGTGAATGGCCAGGCGATCACCGAGGCCGACATGCGCTACGCCGAGAACGAGCTCGGCGCCGAGCTCGCCAACCTGCCGCCTGAAGTGAAGCGCCGCGCGCTCGCCGAGTACCTCATCGACAACGCGCTGTTCGCGACTGCGGCCGAGGGCGCCAAGCTCTCCGCCACGCCCGAGTTTGAGCAGCAGATGGGCTATTTGAAGCGCCGCGTGCTGCGCGAGCTGTATTTCAACAAGACGCTCAAGGACACCATCAAAGAGGACGAGGCCAAGAAGATCTACGCCGACCGGGTGGCGCAGCTAAAGCCCGAGGAGGAGATCGCCGCGAGCCACATCCTGGTCGACAGCGAGGATAAGGCCAAGGAGCTGCACGCCAAGATCGCGGCCGGCGCCGACTTCGCGCAGGTCGCCAAGGAGAACTCGACGGATACGGGCTCCAAGGATCAAGGCGGCTCGCTTGGCTACTTCGGACGCGGCCAGATGGTGCCGGAGTTCGAGGCGGCTGCTTTCAAGCTGGAGAAGGGCCAGATTTCCGACCCGGTGCACACGAGCTTCGGCTGGCACATCATCAGGGTCGACGATCGCCGCAAGAAGGAGCCACCCACCTACGCAGCGGTGAAAGAGACCATTTTGAACTCCCTCGTCGTGCGCAAGGCGCAGGACGCGGCGAACGAAATGCGCGGCAAGGCCCAGATCGAGTACGTCGACGCCGACATCAAAAAGCAGGTCGAGGAGCAGAAGAAGAAGCAGGAGGAGGCCAAGAAGCCGGCCGAGGCGCCCGCGGCTCAGCCCGCATCGCCGGAGCCCGCACCAGCGCCCAAGCAATAGCGCCGATCCTCACCACTGCCTAATCATCGGGCCGCTTGATCTGAGCGGCCCGATCTGTTTCTAGGTGCGGGCTCGCCGCCCGCTTGGAACATCGCCATGGCCAAGGCCACCGCCGTCTCGCCGTTCGCACCGAAGTCGCTTCCCCGGGTGCCGGAGGTGGCCGGTGTGCGCTTTGCCACCGCCGAGGCCGGCATCCGCTACAAGGGACGCACTGATCTTTTGCTCGCCGTGTTCGAGCCCGGCACCATCGCCGCGGGCGTGCTGACGCGCTCGAAGACGCGCTCGGCGCCGGTCGAGTGGTGCGCGAGGAACCTTAGGAGCGGCAGCGCGCGCGCACTCGTCATCAATTCCGGCAACGCCAATGCCTTCACCGGAAAAAGGGGGCGCGAGGCGGTCGAGATCACGGCAGACGCCGCGGCGAAGGCCGTCGGTTGCTCCCCGGCCGACGTCTTCATCGCCTCGACCGGAGTCATCGGTGAGCCGATGGACGCGGGCAAGTTCGCACACCTCTTGGGTAAGCTCGCAGACGAGGCCACGCCCGACGCATGGGAAGCTGCGGCGCGTGCGATCCTGACGACCGATACCTTCCCCAAGCTCGCCACGCGGCGCGTCCGGATCGGGGGCACTGGGGTCGTGATCAACGGCTTCTGCAAGGGCGCCGGCATGATCCAGCCCGACATGGCGACGATGCTGTGCTTCGTCTTCACCGACGCCGCCATCGAGCACGCCGCGCTCCAGGCGCTTGTCGCTCAGGCTGCCGACCGAACCTTCAACTGCGTCACCATCGATGGCGACACCTCGACCAGCGACACGTTGATCGCATTTGCGACCGGTGCCGCCGAGCAGCAGGGATGCCCGCGCATCAAGGATGCGGGCGATGAGCGCGTCGCAGCGTTCGGCGCCGCGCTGCACGACCTCTTGAAGGAGCTGGCGATTCTCGTTGCCAAGGACGGTGAGGGCATCACCAAGTTCGTCACCGTCGAGATCGAGGGTGCCGAGAGTGCTGCTGCCGCGCGCAGGATTGCGCTGTCGATCGCCAACTCCCCGCTGGTCAAGACGGCGATTGCGGGCGAGGACCCCAACTGGGGCCGCATCGTCATGGCGGTCGGCAAGGCCGGCGAGGCGGCCGACCGCGACAGGCTGTCGATCCGCTTCGGCGATATCCTCGTCGCCGAGAACGGCGAGCGGGCCGCGAGCTACGATGAAGCGTCGGGCGCGGCCGCGCCACCGTATGGACCTGTGACCTGACGCACGGCTACATCGACGTCAACGCCTCCTACCGCAGCTGATCGCGCGTCGCCGAAACCCGCGTCACCCGGCGAGGCTCACAGGAATCTTCAGGTAGCGCACGCCGTTCGTCTCCGCGGGCGGAAATTTGCCTGCCCGCATGTTGACCTGGATCGACGGCATCAGCAGGTGGGGCGCGGCGAGCTTGGCATCGCGCGCCTGGCGCATGGCGATGAACTCGTTCTCCGTGATGCCGTCTCTCACATGCACGTTCTTCACCCTCTGCTCGGCAACCGTCGTTTCCCAAGCGTAGTGATCGCGCCCCGGCGCCTTGTAGTCGTGGCACATGAAGAGGCGTGTCGCGGACGGAAGGGCTAAGAGCCGCTTCATAGAGCGATAGAGCGCACGCGCATCGCCGCCGGGGAAATCGGCGCGCGCGGTGCCGAAGTCCGGCATGAACAGCGTGTCGCCGACGAACACCGCATCCTCGATCTTGTAGGCGATATCGGCCGGCGTGTGCCCGGGCGTATAGATGACCTCGCCTTGCAGGCTTCCGATGGAGAAGCGCTCGCCGTCCGTGAACAGGTGGTCGAACTCGCTGCCGTCGCCGCTGACGTCGCTGGCATTGAAGACGGGGCGGAAGATTCTCTGCACGTCGCGGATGTGCTCGCCGATGCCGACCTTCGCGCCGGTCTTGAGCTTGATGTAGGGCGCAGCCGAGAGATGATCGGCGTGCGCGTGCGTCTCCAGGACCCAATCGATGGTCGCTTTCGCCGCCTCCGCAGCCGCGAAGATCGCGTCCGCCGACTGGGAAGAGGCCTTTCCGCTGCCCTGGTCGTAATCGAGCACGGGATCGATCACGGCGGCGCGCCGGGTCGCCGGATCGATGACGAGATAGCTGACCGTGTTGGTCGGCTCGTCGAAGAAGGCGCGGATTTCCATCTTTGCGCTCATATCGTCCTCCTCATGAAATGGCCGTTGACAGATACATTAGTGATAACTAAATTAGCAAGTACTAAAATAATGGAGCAGCAAGATGTCCCGCCCGCCCCGCGATCTCGCAACTTTCGAGGCCAACGCACTCGAGGTCGCGCAAGTGCTGCGCACCCTCGCCAACGAGCGCCGGCTGATGATCCTGTGCAAGCTCGTGGAGTGGGGCGAGGCGACCGCGGGCTCGCTCGCCGAGGCCGTGGGGCTGTCGCAGTCGGCGCTCTCGCAGCACCTCGCCAAGATGCGCGAGGAGGGCATCGTGACCTTCAGGCGCGATGCCCAGACGCTCTGGTACCGCGTCGCTGACTCGCGCACCGAGACGCTGCTCGGCCACCTGCAGCGGCTCTACTGCTCCAGCAAATGACGCGTCTGACTTGAATCTTAGAGAGACCCGACAATGACCCTGCAAAAGATCACTGCCAGCGAGGCCAAGCGCCTGATCGACAAGGGCGCACTATTGATCGACATCCGCGGCGCCGACGAGCATGCCCGCGAGAGCATCCCGGGCGCGCGCAACTGCCCCGTGACGAACTTGGAGACGCTCCGAGCGGGCGCCGGCCCCGTTGTCTTCTACTGCCGAACGGGAAACCGGACGGCCGTCAACTCCGGCCGGCTCGCTACAGCGGCGGGCTGCAAGGCCTACGCCATCGAAGGCGGCCTCGATGCATGGAAGCAGGTGGGGCTTCCGGTCAGGACCGATCGCAGCCAGCCGATCGAGATTCAGCGCCAGGTGCAGCTCGTCGCGGGCAGCCTCGTACTGCTCGGCGTCCTGCTCGGCGTCTCCTACAATCCGGCTTTCTTCGCGCTTGCGGCCTTTATCGGGGCCGGTCTCGTGTTTGCGGGACTGTCGGGTTGGTGCGGCATGGCAAAGGTCTTGGCTCAGATGCCCTGGAATCGAGCCGCGATTTAACCGACTGAGGCGTAGACACTTCTATTTCGAGCAGGCGACGAGCACCGTCGTTCCGACGGTCGGGACGTAGCGGGCGCATAGCTCTTCGGCGGGCCCCTTCCCGGTTTCGGTCGCGGGCTTGCTGCCGGGTTCGGTCTTGGCCGTGGTCGCAGGGGAGGCCGGAGCAACGGGTGGCGGTGCTGCCGGCCCTGTCTCGGCCGGCGGGGACGGAGGCGTCGCGGTAGCTTCCGCCTGCTTCGTGCGCTCCGCACCCTGGCGCGCGAACTCGATATTGGAATCGATTGCCAGCGCCCGCGCGTAGAGCGAGGAGGCGTCCGTCTTGTGCCCGAGCTGCTCCTCGATGAGCCCCGAGACCGCGAGCGAGAACGCGCTTTTCGGCGCAATTCGCAGCGCCTCGTTGACGTCCGCCTTGGCATCCTCGGTGCGGCTCATCTTCAGCCGCGCGAACGCGCGTTGGCTCATGATCATGGCGCGCTCGCTCGGCAGCAGGTTCGCCGCACCTTTGGAGTCGAGCGCCTGCGAGAAGTCGGTGACGGCCGCCTCGTAATTCTGCGCCTGGCTGTTGGCGCGGCCGCGCAGAACCGTGAGATTGAAATCGCCGGGCTTGGCGCGCAGCGCCTCGTTGAGATCGGCAAGCGCGAGCTTCGCGTTGCCTTGCCCGAGGTAGGCCTGGCCGCGGCCGCGGAAGGCCCAGACGTAATCGGGCACCTTGTCGAGAGCCGCGGTGTAGTCGGCGATGGCCTCAGCGTACATCTGCTTCTTGGCGCGCAAGTCCCCGCGCTGGCACCAATACTGCGGGTTCCTCGGATCGAGCCCGATGGCGTTATCGGCGTCAGCGATGGCCTCGTCGTAACGCCCCATGAGCTTGTAGGCCGCCGCGCGGTTGCCGAGTGCGATCGCCTTGTTGCGCGCGTCGAGCCCGCCATCCTCGTAGAGCCGCGTGCAGGCCGCGACCGCCGCCTCGGCCTTGGGTGAATCGGCGCATTGCGCGATGTCGTCCTGGCTGACGCGTCCGCGCGCCTGCGCATTGCCGATGACGGCGCACGCGCCGAGCGTGACCGCCGCGGCAACTATCGCCGGGCCAGGAATCCTTCGGCTTGCTCTGTCGCAACCGTTCACGGCGTTCGAGCCTCGCGGCGCAACTGTACTGCAAATTGTAAAGGAATTTTCCAAGCCCGTATCGGATCGGAAATTAATCGTTTGCACGCTGAAATTACCGCGTCGCGCGGCCAGCCAATTGTGCTGGCCGACCGCCTGCGATAGCCTTGCGGAGCCTTGAGCATATTGTGACGCGCATGTCGTATTTGCGCCCCCTCGTTTGCTTCTGCTTCGCGGCCGCGTTCGTGCTGCCCGCCTCGGCCGAGCCGGGCGACGCCATCGGCGCAGCGGTGACGATCGTCAATCACGTCACCGGCGAGTTCAACCGCAACCTGAGAAATCTCGAGACCGGCGACGACGTGCGCCAAGAGGAGATCATCGCAGTAGCCGACGACTCGCTCGGCGAGCTGATGCTGCGCGATCAGACCAAGGTGGCGTTGGGGCCCGGCGCCCGGCTCACGCTCGACCGCTTCGTCTATGATCCCAACAGGACCGGGGGGTCCATCGTCCTCAACCTGGTGAAGGGCGGCTTCCGCTTCATCACCGGCATAGCCGCCAAGCCCGTCTACTCGATCCGCACGCCTGTCGCCTCGATCACCGTGCGCGGCACCGTGTTCGATCTCTACATCGAGGGGCAGGAGGCAATATGGATCCTGTTGCACGAGGGCGCCATCACCGTCTGCAACAACGCCGGCAAGTGCCGCGAGCTCGACGATCCTTGCCGCGTCATGCGCATCGGCGCCGGCGGCAACATGCCTGATCCCGGCACCTGGAACGCGCTGCCCTATGCGCGCGATATCAGCTTCGACACGGCCTTTCCGTTCGTGGTGAAGCCGCCGAGCATCGATCCCAAGCCGATCTTCTCGCGCGAGGACATCGAGCTCGGGCGCTGCCCGGAGCTAAAGGTGCGCAAGGCCAACTATGAGCCCGACGAGAAACCGGCAAAGCCGAAGCACAGCTACACGCCGCGCAGATCGACGGTGACCTATACGAGGCGCTACCGGCGCAGCTATCCCCGCTATAGCCCCGTCATCCCCAACATAACGATCGGCATCGGCATTGGCGGCGGGCACCACGGGGGCGGGCACCAATACTAGGGCGCGCGGCGATCCCTCAGCGCATCGATTTCACATACTCGCTAAGCCGTGCCAGCGTCTGCACGAGACCCTTGTCGGCGCCGTACTCCTTGATGACGCGCGCGCGCTCCTCCGCCGACGGGAAGACCATCCGCATCGTCAGCTGCGTCTGCTCGCCGATTTCCTCGAACGTCACCTCCACCTCGAACTCTACCGGCTCCACGTCGTCGCCGCCGCCATGGCGGTAGACCAGACGCTTGGGCTTCACGACCTCGACGTAGGTGATGCGGTTCTCGTAGTCGCGGCCGTCGGGCCCGTGCATGACGAAGCGCCAGACGCCGCCCGAGCGAATGTCCATCGAGCGCGTCGTGGTCGAGAAACCGTCGGGCCCCCACCACTGCGCGAGGTGCTTCTGATCGGTCCAGGCTTCGAACACGAGCGAGCGCGGCGCGTCGAACACCCGCGTGGCGATGATCATGCGCGGGTCGCGATCGAAATCGGTACTATTTCTTGCGGCCACGTTTCCTCTCCTTCGCTTGCAGTCGCTGCAGATAGGCATCGAGACGATCGAGGCGATCGCTCCACAGGCGCCGATAACCCTCGAGCCACTCGTCAATGTCGCGCAGGGCCCCTGGCTCCAGCCGGCAGGGGCGCCACTGCGCCTCGCGGCCGCGCGCGATGAGCCCCGCCCGCTCCAGGACTTTGAGGTGCTTCGACACCGCCGGCAGGCTCATGCGGAAGGGCTCGGCCAGCTCGGTCACCGAGGTCTCACCCAGCGCCAGGCGGGCGAGGATGGCGCGCCGGGTAGGGTCTGCAAGGGCGGCGAAGGTGGCGCTCAGGCGGTCTGTCGGCATCTTGTAAACCGATCGGTTAAATAACTTATCGGTTAAATACTAGACAGCTGTCAAGCGCAGCCGAGCGGGTAAGCGGCCTCGTTAGGGCAGAAGCGCGACGGCGCGCGCCGGCGCGCCCGAGCCGTGCGCCAGCTTGATCGGGAGCGCCATCACCCACGCGCCCGTCGGCGGCAGGCGGTCGAGACCGGTCAGGTTCTCGAGACCGACGACGTTGGCCGCTCCGAGGATGCGATGCACGAGGAAGTCCTTCGACGGCCCGTTGTCCACGCTCGCCGTGTCGACGCCGAGCACGATCGCGCCGCGATCGACGAGCAGACGCGCGGCCTCGGCTCCGTAGGACGGAAAGTGCAGATGGCTCGCGTCGCCCGGCGTGTCATCGCCAAGGTAGGCGCGCTTGTCAGGCCAGCGGCTGCTCCAGCCGGTGCGCAGGAGCACGATCGTCCCGCGCGATATCGCGCCATGCGCCGCCTCCCATGCGCTCACGTCCTCGGGCTTCAGCGTGAAGTCCGGGTCGGCGGCCGCCTTGTCGGCGATATCGATGACCACGGCGCGCCCGATCAGCCTGTCGACGGGAACCTCGGCCACGCTCTCGCCCGTTTGCGAGAAGTGATAGGGCGCATCGACGTGCGTGCCGCCGTGCTCCGGCGTGCAAAAGCGGTTGGCCGCGTAGAAGAACCCGCGCTCGGTGATCCCCTTGTGCTCCTCGGTGAGCTCGAAGGCCTTGACCTCGGTGGGCCAGAAGATGGTGCTGGCGTCGATCGGATGCGTGAGGTCGACGACCTTCGCGGCGGCAAGGTCGAGACCCTGCGCGGATGCCGACGCGGGCAGCAGCCCAAGGGCGGCGGCGAAGGATGCGAGCGCAGGGACGATAAAGCGGATCGTAAACATTGTGGCCTCCAGGACACGGGCAACGCGCCCCGATGCTTGCCAAGCGCACGCCCGCTGGCAAGCCTGGCATCCAATCGCCACGAAACGCGCCCATTGCCGGGCTTTTCTCCATAGGTATGCTTCCGGGCTGACATTCCCCAGCGAGCTGCGGCATACTCCGTGGCGAGGGAATCGGTTTGCGAGGCGCGAAAGGGCGGAACGTCTTGAGGAAAGACGCGAAGATCGTGTTGGCTAGCGCGCTCGCCTGCGCGCTTGCGTGCGTGTCATCCCCGGGTCCCGCCGCAGCCGCCGGCGCGATCGTCATCGATACGACCGACGGTCATGTGCTATACGCCGAGGAAGTGGATACGCCCTGGTACCCCGCCTCGCTCACCAAAATGATGACCGCCTACGTCGCCTTCCAGGCGGTCCGCGACCACAGGATCACGCTCGACACCAAGATCTTCATCTCGCCGCACGCGCATGCGCAGCCGCCGACGCGGCTCGGCCTCAAGGCCGGCAAGGACCTGCCTCTGGGGGATGCGCTGCGCGCCCTCATCATGCGCTCGGCCAACGACCTAGCGATTGCCATCGCGGAGACCATCGGCGGGGATGAGGCCTCCTTCGTCAAGACCATGAACCAGACGGCGGCGCAGCTCGGCATGCTGCACACGCACTTCATCAACCCCAATGGCTTGCCCGCCGAGCAGCAGATGACGACGCCGCGCGACATGGCGCTCTTGGCGCAGGCGCTGGTGCACGACTTCCCCGAGTACGCAGCCATGTTCTCGGACACGCACGCAACCATTGCC
>Ga0335081_10017319_pt1 | contig 11665 bp, 7 predicted proteins | sample Lox_Sample_35_FD_206713 | JGI IMG/M metagenome (GOLD analysis project Ga0335081, IMG submission 206713) | Soil microbial communities from Loxahatchee National Wildlife Refuge, Florida, United States - Lox_Sample_3.5 | ecosystem: Environmental > Terrestrial > Soil > Wetlands | place: USA: Florida... | reverse complement strand
CGACGTCCCCGTCGTGATGGTCAGTTGGTACGATGCGCACGCTTATGCGGCGTGGCTGTCACGCAAGCTCGGTGCGCATTATCGCCTGCCGACCGACGAGGAGTGGACTTACGCGGCCGGCAGCCGGGCGCCGGACGAGGCGCCGCTCGGCGATGCCGATGCGGTGGCGCGCTGGGTCGCCCAATACAATCGCGAGTCGCAAGGTCAGCCGGTCGACCCGCTGCCGCAGACGATCGGCCACTTCGGCGCCAACGAAAACGGCCTGCTCGATCTCGCGGGCAACGTCTGGGAATGGACCGACAGCTGCTATACGCGCAGAGTGCTCGATGCGGACAGCAAGCCGGTCGGCGAGGGCACGGTCAATTGCGGCGTGCGCATCGCGGAAGGCCGCCACCGGGCCTATATCACCGACTTCATTCGCGATGCGCGCGCGGGCGGCTGCGGCGCCGGCATTCCCCCGAGCAATCTCGGTTTCCGGCTGGTGCGCGAGAACGCGCGGCCGTGGTGGCTGTTCTGAGGTTGCGGTACGGCCGCATCGACTTCCACGCCGATACGATCCTCTGCTAACGTGCGGTCCTCCCCACACCGGAGTGAAGTAGAGGACCGCCGCATGGCCCTGGCTGACGCAGCCCAACAAGAACACCGCAACCCGGCCGCGATTCGAAAGGCGATCGCCGAGCTTACCGCCGCCTTCGGTAACCGCCTGGTCACCTCGCAGGCGGTGCGCGAGCAGCACGGCAATACGCTCACCTGGATCGCCAACCAGCCGCCCGACGCGGTGGTCTATCCGCAATCGACCGAGGACGTGCAGCAGGTCGTGCGCATCTGCGCCGCCAACGGCGCGCCGGTCATTCCCTTCGGCGTCGGCACCTCGCTCGAGGGCCATGTCAACGCGCCGCGCGGCGGCGTATCGGTCGACTTCCGCGACATGAACAAGGTCTTGGCCGTGCACGCCGAGGATCTCGACTGCGTGATCGAGCCCGGCATCACCCGCAAGGCGCTCAACGAGCACCTGCGCGATGCCGGCGTGTTCTTCCCGATCGATCCCGGCGCCGACGCCTCGCTCGGCGGCATGGCGGCGAGCCGCGCCTCAGGCACCAATGCGGTGCGCTACGGCACCATGAAGGACAACGTGATCGCGCTCGAAGTCGTCATGGCCAACGGCGAGGTCATGCAGACCGCGCGCCGCGCCAAGAAGACCTCGGCCGGTTATGACCTGACGCGCCTCATGGTCGGCTCGGAAGGCACGCTCGGCGTCATCACCAAGCTCACGCTCAAGCTTGCCGGCATTCCGGAGGCAATCTCCGGCGGCACCTGCCCGTTCCCCTCGGTGGAAGCCTGCTGCAACGCCACCATCCACACCATCCAATCCGGCATTCCAGTGGCGCGCATCGAGCTGCTCGACGCGCTGCAGGTAAAGGCGGTCAACATGCATTCCAAGCTCGGCCTGCCGGAGACGCCGATGCTGTTCCTCGAATTCCACGGCACCGAGGCCTCGGTCGCCGAGCAGTCCAAGCGCTTCGGCGAGATCGCGAATGAGTTCGGCGGCGGCCCGTTCACCTGGGCGACGCGGCCGGAGGAGCGCACGCGGCTGTGGGAGGCGCGCCACCATGCCGCGCTGTCGAATATCGCGCTGCGCCCGGGCGCGCAGATCGTGGCGACCGACGTCTGCGTGCCGATCTCGCGGCTGGCCGAATGCGTGACCGAAACGCAGGCCGATATCGCGGCAAGCCGCCTGCTGGCGCCGATCGTCGGGCATGTCGGCGACGGCAATTTCCATCTGACCCTGCTGGTCGACAAGGACGACGACGACGAAGTCAAGCGCGCCAAGGCCCTGGCGCAGCGGCTGGTCGAACGGGCGCTGGCCATGGATGGAACCTGTACCGGCGAGCATGGGGTAGGGCAGGGCAAGATGAAATATCTGCTGGCGGAGCACGGTCCCACGGCCTTGGCCGCCATGGCCGCCATCAAGCGCGCGCTCGACCCGCAAAACATCATGAATCCGGGCAAGATCGTCGCGCTCGAGTGAACGCGCAGGCCGGCGATGGGGGCGGCCCGGCGCCGCAGGCGACATATATTTGCCGACAAGCGCGGGCAAAAATCGCTTAGATTTATAGAGCGCCTGCGCGGGAGCCCGCGCCCAAACGGCGCTGGAGCTGTCGTTGCAAACTACCCTGCTCGGATTGGCCATTGCGATCATCGTGGCGTTGGTGGCCGCGATCGTCGGCCCGCTCATGATCGATTGGGGCGGCTATCGCGCGCTGTTCGAGCACGAGGCGACGCGGCTCGTCGGCGCCGACGTCCGCATCGGCGGCACGATCGATGCCCGTCTGCTGCCGACGCCGCGGCTCACGCTGCATGACGTCGAGATCGGCAGCGGCAGCGGCGCCTTGCATGCCCGCGCCTTCGCCGTCGAATTCGCGCTCGGGCCGCTGATGCGCGGGCAATGGCAGGCGTCCGAATTGCGGATCGCCGGGCCGCGCCTCGCCCTCGCTCTGGACGCCGCCGGCCACGTACAGGCGCCCAAGCTGGCGGTCGGCGTCGATCCCGACGCGCTCACCGTCGAGCGCCTGAACATAAGCGACGGCACGCTCACCCTCAGCGATGCCGCAAGCGGCGGCACCGTCACGCTGGAGCAGCTCTGGTTCAACGGCGATGCGCGTTCGCTGCTCGGTCCGTTCCGGGGCGAGGGCGCCGTCACCGTCGGCGGTGCGCTTTATCCGTTTCGTCTTTCCGCCGGCCGCTACGGTGACGACGGCAAGCTCACGCTGCGCGTCAATGTCGATCCGGTGGCCTATCCGCTCAGTATCCGGGCGGACGGCGCTCTGGCGCTCGCCGATGGGGTGCCGCGCTTTGACGGCAACCTCAACCTGACGCGGCCGGTCGTCATGGCGGCCGGCAGCAAGGCCGGGCTCAGCCCGCCCTGGCACGTCGGCGGCAAGCTCAAGCTGACGCCCGCCTCCGCGCTGATGCAGGATCTGCAATTCCACTACGGCTCGGAGGACAAAGGCTTCGACTTGAGCGGCGACGCCGATTTCAAGTTCGGCAAGCACCCGCGCTTCGAGGGCGTGCTGTCGGGTCGGCAGATCGACCTCGACAGCGCGCTCGCCGCCGCCGATGGCACGCAGCCGCCGCCTGCCGCCGCCATCCGCAAGATCGCCGAATTGGCCGGCGGCGCCTTCCGCCCCGCCATCCCGATCCAGATCGGCATCGGTGTCGATCAGGTCACACTCGGCGGCAATGCGGTGCAGAACCTGCGCGGCGACATCAGCACGGAAGCGCAGGGCTGGAATCTCGATCGCTTCGAGTTTCGCGCGCCGGGCGCCACCCAGGTGCGCCTCAGCGGCCGATTGGTCGTGGAGGACGACCGCGTCGCCTTCACCGGGCCCGCCGAGCTCAAGACCAACAATCCGAAGCTGCTGACCGCCTGGCTGGAGGGCCGCGCGCCGGCCGACAAGGGCGAGCTGCGGCCTCTGAGCCTGCGCGGCGATCTGACCCTTGCGAGCGAAAAGATCGCGGTCGACCGGCTGGCCGCCGAGATCGATGCCAAGAGCCTCAGCGGGCGCTTCGCCTATTTCTTTGCCGCCGGCAGCCGTCCGGCGCGGCTCGACGCCGCGCTTAAAGCGCCCGATCTCGATCTCGACGCCGCGCTCGGCTTCGGCAAGGCGCTGCTCGCCGGCTCCACCGTCGCGCGGCCGCATGACATGAACATCGCGGCCGATATCGGCCGCGCCACGATCGCCGGCGTGACGGCGCGCGAGTTGAGCGCGCGGCTGAAGGTGGATGCCGGCGGCTTGCAGATCGACAAGCTGTCGGTTGCCGATCTCGGTGGCGCCGGGTTTTCGGCGAGCGGACGCATCGTCACCGAGCCGTCGCCGCAGGGCAGTATCGGCGTCGACCTGAATGCGCCGGACACGAAGCCTTTGCTGGCACTTGTCTCGCGCTTTGCGCCGCAGGCCGCGCACGCGCTCGAGCGCGGTGCGCCGGCTATGGCGCCGGCCAAGCTGCATGCCGCGCTCACCGTGCAGGCCGGCACGCCCGCGACCACCGCCAAGCTGTCGGTGGAGGGCAGTCTCGGCAAGGCCGCGCTGACCCTCGACGCCGAGACGCATGGCGAACTGGGAGAGCTCAAGGCCGGCGACTTGCAGCTGGACGGCAAGCTCAGCGCCGATGATGGCAGGCAGTTGGTGGCAATGCTCGGGCTTGACCAGGTGATTGCGGCCACCTCCGGGCCGGGCGCGCTCTCCTTGAACGCCAGCGGCCCGCTGCGCGGCAATTTGAAAGTCGACGGCAGGCTGACGGCCGGCGGCTTGGACGCGAGCGTCAGCGGCACCGCCAGCCCCTTGGCTGACGAGCCCGGAGCCGCGTTGCGGGCCGCCATCCTGCGCGCCGATTTCGCCCCGCTGCGCCAGGCCGGGCGTGCGCCGCTGCCGGCCACTTTTTCGGCACGCATCACGCTTGCCGGCAACGATCTGTCGCTCAGCGACGTCGAGGCCCGCGCCTCCGGCGCAAGACTGCGCGGAACGCTCGGCCTCACGCTGGCAAAGCCGCACCGCGTGCGGGGGGAAATCGAGGCGGACGAGGTCGACGGTGCCGCGCTGGTTGCGGCTGCGATCGGCATGCCCGCGACCGCTATTGCCAAGAACGCGGCCTGGACCTGGTCGGACGCGCCGTTTGCGGGCGGCCTGTTTGGCGACTACACGGGCAGCATCGCGTTCAAGACACGGCGCGCCGAAGTGCTGCCGCAACTGCCCGCCCGCGAATTCAGCGCGCGGCTCAGCTTCGCACCGGGCACGCTTTCGCTCGATGACATGAAAGGCGATCTGGCGGGTGGCCGGCTGACCGGGCGGCTGTCGTTTCATGCCGCGCAGGACGGCCTGACCGCGCAGGCCAAGCTCGCGTTGGCCGGCGCCGAGACGCAGGCTTTGCTGTTGGCGGGAGCGCGGCCGCCAATTACCGGCCGGCTCACGCTTTCCGCGGAGGCCGAGGGCACCGGCCTGAGCCCGATCGCGCTGATCGGCTCGCTGCACGGCTCGGGAGACTTCACGCTCGCCGACGCGCAATTGGCCGGTCTTGATCCGCGCGCCTTCGACGCGGTGACCCATGCTGTCGACCGTGGCCTGACGGTCGACGCGGGGCGCATCACCGACCTGGTCGGAAAGGCGCTGCAGAGCGGCCGGCTTGCGGTCAAGCATGCGCAGGGCATGCTGAATCTCAGCGCCGGGGAGTTGCGGATCACCAAGTTCAGCGCGGACAGCGATGCGGCCAAGCTGTCGCTCGAGGGTGGGCTCGATCTCACCGGCGGTGCGCTCGACGCGAGGCTGGTGCTGTCGGGTTCAAGCGACTCGACCGGCTCGCGGCCCGACATATTCATGGCGCTGAAAGGACCGCTCACGGCGCCGGAACGCAGCATCGACGTCTCCGCGCTCGCCGGTTGGCTCACGCTGCGGTCGGTCGAGAATCAGGCCAAGCGCCTGCGCGAACTCGAGCGCGAGCGGGCGGCTCAGCCGGCGCCACCCACTGCCGCACCGAAGAGCGAGGCGCCGCCGGCGCGGGCCGTGCCGCTCGGCAGCGCGCATCCTGCGCCGAGTGCGGCCCCGCCGCTGGGCAGCGCGCGTGTTGTGCCGAATGGTGCCGCTGCGCCGCGACCGTTGGCGCGCAAGCCGATCCTTGCGCCGACACGCGCGGCGAAGCCGAAGCAGGCGCCGGCTTTGCCGCCGCCAATGACGATTACCCCGGCGCCGGGCGGCGCGGCCGCCCCTGAAATTTCAGCAGTCGGCTCGCAGCACTGACGCGCTGGCGCGCGCGGCCGTCTCGCGCGACCGCGTGCGCGGTCCGATCTGCGACCGATAATGATCGAGAACGAACAGACGGATCGCCGACGACAGATTGCCGGCGGGCCGGCCGGTGTCGATCGTTGCCACCAGATCCGAGAGGGTCATTCCCCGTTCGGTCGCAATCTCCTTCAATCCCTGCCAGAAGGCGTCTTCCAGACTGACGCTCGTCTTGTGACCGGCAATCACGATCGAGCGCTTGACAACCGGAGAACTGTTCATCGGCCGTCTCCTTCTTCGATCCGGTGCCGATCGAGATCGCGAACGGCTTTTGCGCGCCGCGCCGCTTCGAGCTTGCGCAGCGGCTTCGGCTGACCGTGGGCGAGGCGATTGGCCGCCGCGCGTTGGTCATCCTGGTGCTGCTTGGCGCGTTTGCGGGCGATGCGCAGATTGATCAGGTCAGCCATTCAGGCCTCGACGGTAACCGGATACGCGGTGATCAGCTTAACTTATCGCCGCCAAATGCGCCGCTATGATGGTAAGGATGTTAGCGGCCCCATTTGGGGTTTTTCCGACCATCGCCCCATGTCAATCTGCGCCTTATTTCTGGTCGGAGGCAATTCACTGTTAATTGATGGCAATTATTACGGTGGTATTCCCCGACCGAATACATGCGGCGAGCGGCAAATAATTTGAGAATATTGTTGACTTGAAACCTGTATATTTTGCGGTCGCGAAGCTTCTCTTACAAAATCGTGCAATCGGTCGTTTATGCGAGCGCCCCGATCGTTTGGTGTCGACTTTGTCGTCGCCGGCATCTTGCCCGCACAATCACGTCAGACATCGATCTAACTCTAGCTTATTGCTTATAGCGCAGGCCTATACTTTCGCTCGGAGTACTTCGGTCATTGGTCGCCTATGGTGCGATCGACCCATAACCGACGTCACGGCGAAGTTGCTTATTGCGTTTCATTGTAGGCGAAAGGGTCGGGAGAATTCGGTTGAGCCCGAGGGTTAAGACTAGCCCGACCCAAAGTAGCGAAAGATAGTTTGCCTCCACCATTCGCTGTGGATCGCATCGAGCACCGCCACATTCAGCGCACGCCCGAAAGAACTGTCGCGTGGCACTGCAAAAGCATATTGCTGCGGATCGAAAGTTGTGTCGATCAGGACGATTGAGGATGAGAAGCTGTTCTGGACAATCCAAGCGAGGATCGACTTGTCGTAGACAAAGGCATCTGTTGAATGAGCGCGCAACGCTTTCAGGCCGTCTTCCGGTGTGGCAAATTTGCGGTAACGTATGCGCAGCCGCAAAAGCGCTTCTTCAGTTGACGTTCCCGTTACCGCTCCCACGCGCACCATCCGCAGATCGTTCACTCCGTGTACGGCTCCCTGAAGGTGTTTTATGGTCAGCGCTGAAGTGACAGTTGCCGTAAAAACAGCGATTGCGACGATCGATACAACCATCCACACTATTGCCACGAAGCGTCCCGGTACCGTTCTCGGATGTATGCTGCCAGCCTGACGCTGAGTCATCGCCACCGTTGACCACCAGACTCCGGTGGTGAGGCCCTTCGTGGCACCACCGCCGAAATCTTCGTTGTCGCGGCGCTCAAATATCCAGACTAGCGATCCGGCGACCAGTGCAAGTCCGACAAGGGCCAACACCGCTTGGGCGAGGCTGAACGACGTCAAGGTGCGAACAACCGTAAGCCAACTTGGCTCACCACCGGCCGGCACAGCAATCCCAAGTCCGGTGCCATAGAAGGGCTGAGTAAAATCGATAATTCGGGCGCGAGCTGCCGTCACCGATAACGCGGCGACAGCGACGTCGAATTTTCTTGTCGCGACTCCATCGATCAAACCTTCCACATTCGGGACTTCGACGAGGCGGTAACGCAGGTGCAATTGTTCCGCAATGTGATGCCAAAGGTCGATACTAATGCCATGCCAATTACCGTTGACGCCCTTCATCGAAAATGGGGGTGCTTCCTTAACGCCGACCACCAATTCTCGTCGCGAGAGGTCCGGCACGTTCGTTGCGTCCGGCGTTTCTGCCAGGCCGGCGTCTGCGATCACTACGAGCGCTGCTGCCAATGTGGCTATCGCACATCGCATCCTCCTGATTCGATAGTTTGGGCGCCCTCGAGAATCACGCTCCGAACTTGAGTTGAGAGAATCGTGGCTGCCACGTTCGGAGCAGTCGCGCGAATATCGTGGGAATGCGGTACGGATTAGCCGCGAAATGTCTGCGCAGAGAATTTTCGGTTCGACTCGTTGCTCCTGAAACATCGAACAACACGGCTATGTCTCTTGCGCGACACGCGCTCGGCCAACGACACGTTGGCTTGCACAACAAACGCCATCAATGATCAGGGAATCGGTTCCAAGAAACGCAGTTAACCGTCGCTAACCGATATATTTCCCTTAGAAGAAAAATGTTCTGGGTAGTAGCATGATAAAGCAGCGCGGACATTCGGTCGGGCCGCGCTTGCAGAACCGGCGTTGCGAGCGACCGTTTTACCTCGGCCGCACCATCCTTTCCGGCCGCACCCAGCGGTCGAAATCGCGTTCGCTGACGAAGCCGAGCCGCGCCGCCTCCTCGCGCAGCGTGGTGCCGTTGGCATGCGCGGCCTTGGCCACTTGCGCGGCCTTGTCGTAGCCGATGTGCGGCGACAGGGCGGTGACCAGCATCAGCGAATCCTCCATCAGCTCCTTGATGCGCGCTTCGTTCGCCTTGATGCCGACGACGCAGTTTTCGGTGAACGAGCGCGCCGCGTCGGCCATGATGTGGATCGACTGCATCATGCAATAGGCCAGCACCGGCTTGAACACGTTGAGCTCGAAATGGCCCTGGCTGCCGGCGATCGTGATCGTGGTTTGATTGCCGAACACGCGCACGCATACCATGGTCAGCGCCTCGCTCTGCGTCGGATTGGTCTTGCCCGGCATGATGGAAGAGCCGAGCTCGTTCGACGGCAGGATCAGTTCGCCAAGCCCAGAGCGCGGGCCGGAGCCGAGCAGGCGGATGTCGTTGGCGATCTTGAACAACGCGACGGCGGCGGCGTTGATCGCGCCGTGCACGAACACATAGGCGTCGTGCGCGGCCATGTGCTCGAACTTGTTGGGCGCGCTCACGAACGGCAGCCCGGTCAGCTGCGCCATGCGCCGGGCGAAGCGCTTGGCGAATTTCGGTTTGGCGTTGAGCCCGGTGCCGACCGCGGTGCCGCCCTGCGCCAGCGGGTAGAGCTCACGCTGCGCCGATGCGAGGCGGACCGCGGCCGACTTGACCTGTGCGGCATAGCCGGAAAATTCCTGGCCCAAGGTGATCGGCGTTGCATCCATCAGATGCGTGCGCCCGATCTTGACGATTTTGCCGAATTCCCTGGCTTTCTTGTCGAGCGCGGTGTGCAGTTCGCGCAATGCCGGCAGCAGATGATCGCGCATGGCGATGGCAGCCGCGATATGCATGGCGGTGGGGACCGAGTCGTTGGACGACTGGCTCATGTTGACGTGATCGTTGGGATGCACCGGCGACTTCGCGCCCAAGCCGCCGCCGAGCGCCACGTTGGCGGCGTTGGCGATCACCTCGTTGACGTTCATGTTGGTCTGGGTGCCGGAGCCGGTCTGCCACACCGACAGCGGGAAATGCTCGTCGAGCTTGCCGTCGGCGATGTCCTGCGCGGCTGCCACGATCGCTTGCGCGCGCTTGCGGTCGAGCGAGCCGAGGTCGCGGTTGACCTCGGCCGCGGCACGCTTGATCAAGCCGAGCGCGCGCACGATTTCGATCGGCATGCGCTCTGAGCCGATGCGGAAATTGCGCAAGCTGCGCTCGCTCTGCGCGCCCCATAGCTTCTCGGCGGCAATCTCGAGCGGCCCGAAGGCATCGCTTTCGACGCGGGTCTTGCCGCGGGCCTGGCGCGGCTTTGCCATTTACTTCTTGCGGAACCGGTCGAGCCGGACGACTTCGCCGCCGCCCGTGGGCTTGTCGGGGGAGGGCTCCGGCGTCGCCGCGGCCGGCTTCTTTTCGGGCGCGGGCTTTTCGGCCACGGGTGGCGGTGCCGTCGCCACCGGCGGCGCAGTTGCAGCCGGAGCGGTGCGCGATTTCTTTGGTGCCTTGTCCTGCACGAGCACCGGCGGGGTTTGCGCCTCCTCGCCCTCGGTCACCTCCTCGAACTGCAGGCCGAACTGCACCGAGGGGTCGAAAAAGCCGGTGATGGCCTCGAGCGGCACGTAGAGCTTTTCCGGGATGCCGCCGAACGACAGCCCGACCTCGAAGCCCAAATCGCTCACGCTCAGATCCCAGAACTGGTGCTGCAGGATGATGGTCATTTCCTCCGGATATTGCGCGCGCAGCCGCTCGGAAATGCGCACGGCGTCGGCCTGGGTGTCGAAGGAAATGTAGAAATGATGGTCGCCCGGCAGGCCCTTCTTGGCGGCATCGGTGAGCACGTCGCGCACCACGCCGCGCAGCGCCTGCTGGGTCAGGAGGTCGTAGCGGATGTGGTCGGGCATGCGTCGGTCGTCTTGGGTTCGGCCGCCGGGATGCTAACGCTCCTGGCGGCGAAATCCATCCCTCCGCGGCTGCAGGGCCGCGTTGTCATAAAGCTCATCCTACGAAACGGCCAGCGGGAAAGTGGAGGCTTCTGTTGCCAGGTGCCTCCGAACCCCGCCTGACGGAGCTTAACCCGTCAGGGCTTTAGATCGGTCTTTCGGACTGCTTACGCAGCCAGAGCAACCGGAGCATAGTTGTCGTTGGCAACTATGAATTTGGCCCGATAACGGCGGTACCATGCCGAGCAAAAGTCCGCCCTTTACGCCCTCGTCGATCCTATTTCGCCCCCGCCGAAGCCCGTCCTCGCCGGGTTTTGGTGGAGGCGCCGGGTACTGCCCCCGGGTCCGAAAGGTTTATTACGACGGCCGTTTATCGCCATAGCCGGGTTGCCCCGGCCCCCCGAATATAGGCGCGAAAGGTTGACGAAAGAAGAGGGCGGCGCCTGTTTCATGTGAAACAATTCCTAACGGCGCCATGCGCGGTCGGCATGGCAAGCCGATAAGCCGCGGTTTTTGCCGGCGAAGAGGGAGGGAAGTTCTCCCCGAGCAAGCAAGAAGAAGACCGCCAGCTTCTCGCCACGCGCTCGGTGCGGGACTTCGCCATCTGCCGCCGCTTCCCGCGCGTCGGTCGTCGCGCTTGGTCCGGCGTGCCGACCGACGGCAACGCGGCCTGCCGGCGAATTGCCTTTGCGGGAGGCGTCTTGTATCGGTTGAGCGGTGGGCGGGCCGGTCGGCTGCGCCGGGGCCATCAGATCCGACGCATGCAGCCGGCGGATATCGTCGCCATTATCCTCGCGCTCGCCGCGCTCATCGGCTGCGTCAATCATCTCTGGATCAAGCTGCCGCCGGCGATCGCCATGCTCGGCGGCGCCATCGTGCTCGCGCTTTCCATCGTCGTCGCCGATCACGTGCTGCACCTGCATGTGATGTCGTGGTTTCGCGGCGTTCTCGACACCGCCAATCTGCCGCGCCGTTTTCTCGACAGCGCGCTGGCGCTGCTTTTGTTTGCCGCGAGCCTGAATGTCGACCTGTCCGAATTGCAGCAGCGGCGCTGGATGATCCTGCTGTTGGCGACGGCGAGCGTCTGTTTGTCGACGGCGGCGTTCGGCGGCAGCATGTACGCGATGTTCGGCCTTGCCGGCATGGCGGTGCCACTCGCCTGGTGCCTGGTGCTCGGCGCCATCCTGGCGCCGACCGACGCCGTCGTGGTCGAGGACCTGCTGCGGCAGATCAAACTGCCGCCCGGCCTGCGCGGCGCCATCACCGGCGAGAGCCTGTTCAACGACGGCGCCGGCGTGGTGCTCTTCCTCATTGCGCTGCGCGTGACGCAGGGCGAC